>Ga0268276_1000340_pt1 | contig 56266 bp, 55 predicted proteins | sample saktaG_4_FD_190145 | JGI IMG/M metagenome (GOLD analysis project Ga0268276, IMG submission 190145) | Saline water microbial communities from Sakinaw Lake, British Columbia, Canada - sak_2010_1_5_45m | ecosystem: Environmental > Aquatic > Non-marine Saline and Alkaline > Saline ...
CGAAGAACTGCGTCAGGAAGAATGGGGTGTGGATATTGCCCTCACCGCCTGCCAGAAGGCCATCGGGGTTCCCCCGGGACTGGCGCTTCTCGTGGCAAGTCCCAAAGCGATAGAGACATTCAAAAACCGCAGTACACCTGTTGGAAGCTATTACTCCGACTGGGCAAACTGGCTTCCCATAATGGAGTCTTACGAGGCCCGCAAGGCAGCTTACTTCGGAACGCCGGCGGTAAATCTCGTATGGGCGCTTAATGTCAGCCTCGGGCAGATCCTCGCCGAAGGGATGGACAATCGGTTTGCCCGTCACCGCCTCATGAGCGACGCCTTCAAGGCGGCAATGAACGCCATAGGTCTGAAACAGATTCCGGTAAGCGCAGATAAAGCGGCCAACACACTGACTGCTCCATACTTCCCGGAAGGTGTGAACGGGAGCGTCCTCCCGCTGATCGGTCAGGCCGGTGTCATACTCGCCGGAGGCCTCCTTGCCGAAATCAAGGAAAAGTATTTTCGTGTGGGACATATGGGCGTCGTGAACGCTTCGGATATCCTCGCCACCGTTGGCGCGATAGAGTCAGGATTTGCAAAGGCGGGATATAAATTTGAACATGGGGCGGGCCTCGCCGCCGCGCAGACCGTCCTTTTGAAATAGAAGAATCGGGGATTGTCGGGAAACATGTGAAAAAGCCCCGGCTATCCGACATAAAAGTGCAGGTGCGGCCTTTATAATTATTAAACGCCGTAGCCTGCGCGCTCGATTGCCGCCTTTACTTTTTCAAAGCTGTCTTTTTCCTCTATTTTAAATGCCACCGTTTTTTTGTCTGGGTGGACATCCACATTCGATGTCCCGGCGGCCGATTCGACAGCCTTTTTTACCGTGCCTGCGGTGACCGGTGACGCGACAATGCGGAAAAGAGCGAACACCCATCCGAGAAGAGAATAGGTAATCATGAAACTGTCCGCTGCTGACGGCAGCAATCCATTTCAGGCATTATCGCTCAGCAGCCGCTGCAGCTTCCTCCGCATGAACCGCCAGACAGCCCGGATGTAATAGAAAACCCTGAACCTCTGTCCGTAGTAATGAAATCTATGTTTACAGGTTTTGCCTGTTCAAATAACTGTTCGTCTATCACGAATGTGATGCCATCTTCCTCAAAGACCTTATCTTCTTCTTTTGTCTCATCCAGAGACATTCCCAGTGAGGGGCCCGATCACCCGCCTCCGGAATACACCAGCCGGACAGGGATTTTCTCTTCCCTCGATTCAAGGGCCTTTCTGATCATTTCCTGCGCCTTTTCTGAAACTTTAAACATTCTGTTTTTTCCTTTATATTTGTTATTCTTGATTGGATCTTCTAACGAGTTTCACATAACCGTTTACAGATACGCGGGTTATAATAAGGTCGGCACTCCAGTATGTCAAATGGGTTTTTAAACAATTGGTTTTTAATCTATTGGACAGATATCCCGAATATCCACGACTCCGTCGAGGGTTTCACGCGCTCTCTTTTTGTCGGAAGCAAAGACTCGTATGCAGGCGCCGCAGTCGGAGCTGAGATGGCGCGGCACCGGTATTATCTTGTAAGAAATGCCTGCCCTTTTGAAGAGTTTTTCGGCAAGCAAAACTTCGCTCGTCGAGTCAAAGAGAAGGACAAGACAGGTTTTTGTGGCCATCATATTCTGATCACCTCTGAACAAGTTTTTCCACGGCGGAAAGAACAGCTTGAATATCGTCCTTTTCAAGGAAGTATCCCAGACTGAGCCTCACAGTTCCCGCTGAAAAGGTCCCGATGGTTCTGTGGGCGGCAGGCGCACACTGCAAGCCCGGTCTCGACATGATATTGAACTCTTCATCGAGGGCCATGGCAACCCGGGAGCAATCCATGCCCGCTATATTGAATGAAACAACAGCTGTCTGCTTTTTCGCGTCACCGCACCCGTGCAGGGTAACCTCTGGAATGGATTTGAGTCCTTCCACAAGAATTGCCGTCAGTTCCGATTCTTTTTTTCTTATGGTTTCTATCCCGACCGAGCGGATAAACCGGATGCCGGCTTTGAGGCCTGCAATCCCTATCACATTCGCGGTGCCCGCTTCATATTTGTCGGGAAGAAAATCCGGGTGTTCCTCCGACTCGGATTTGCTGCCTGTACCGCCGGTCATGATCGGGCAGATTTCTTTTTCCAACTCCTCGGCCATGTAAAGCCCTCCCGTTCCCTGAGGACCGAAAAGGGACTTATGCCCGGTAAACGCGAGGATGTCTATGAACATTTTCTCCACATCTATCGGAATGGCACCCGCGGTCTGCGCGGCATCAACGCAAAATATGACCCCTTTTTCACGGGCGATTTTCCCTGTTTCGGCGATGGGCATGATTGTGCCCGTAACGTTGGAGGCATGGGTAAGATAGATTGCCCTTGTATTTTTCTTTATAGACCGTCCCACATCATCCGGGTCCATCTCGCCGGAAGGTGAGCAGGGTATAATTGACAGTTCTACGCCGCTTTTCTCCATGACCCTCAGTGGGCGCATCACTGAGTTATGCTCCATTCCGGATGTGATTACATGGTCGCCGGGTTTTAAAAGACCGGAGATGGCGATGTTGAGAGATTCTGTCGCGTTTTTGGTAAATACGACTCTGAGAAGATTTTTTACGCCGAAAAGCTCTGCAAGAGACTCCCTCGCGTCCAGAACAACCCGCCCGGCATCCAGAGACATGCGGTGTGCTGATCGTCCCGGACTTGCCCCGATTGAGTGAGAATATTCCGCCATTGCCTTTATGGTTTCCTCAGGTTTTGGCCATGACGTGGCGGCGTTATCCATGTAGATTATTTTCTCCATATTATTCATCCTGATTTTGGTTTTCTGATGATACGTGGTTTCCGGTTCCTGAAAAATTTATTTCCGGATGGACACTACGTAAAAACGACAGATTGGTCAAATTCAAATAAACTATAAGATTGGGGATAGCTATAGAAATAATTTATAGGTTTAGGAATGAATAACTCTGATTCCAACCAACTTGACAGGTGGGCAGGGCGACTTCAGTTGCCTCTGCCCCTTTATTATTCCTGAATAGTTACGTTGAAAGAGAAACTGCGCCGCGTTAAGCCCCCTATCCCTGCAGGACCATCCGCAGATCTTCCTCGATGTCTTTCAGCCGGTCGATATCGGCCTCCTGAATCCTGCCACCCTTCGCCGTGAGCCTTATCTTTAACTCTTCCAGTTCTTTCTCGAGGCTGATAACGGTGGCGCCCATGACCTGCTGCAGGTCTTCCGGTGCCGCCTCAGGGGCCATCGCGCTGGTCATTTTCTGGAGTTCAAGGATCAGGGATTCTCTCATCCGGGGAACATAGGTCTCCAGATTGAGGTCTTCCCTGAGCTTGGCTGCGAGGGCCTCGCTGGCCGTTGTCTCGCCATGAGTTACAAAGACACGGGGATGTGATTCGGCGAAGTTTCCCGCCCATTCCAGAAGACCCTTCTGGTCCGCGTGCGCCGAGAATCCGCCGATGGTAAAGACCTTTGCCGCCACGGTGACGTCTTCTCTGAATACCCTGACCCGCTTTTCTCCGTCCACTATCCTTCTTCCGGTGGTGCCCATGGCCTGGAAGCCCACGATGACGACGCTGGCCCCCTCACGCCACAGGTTGTGTTTGAGGTGATGCTTGATCCTTCCTGCGGTGCACATACCGCTCCCCGCTATGACGATTGCGGAGCCCGGTTTTCTATTGATCGCTATGGATTCTTCGGTCGAGGGGGTGAATTTCAGGTTGGGCATATCAAACGGATCAAACCCCTGGTCCACTATGGCCTTCGCCTCTGCGTCGAAGTATTTCTTGTTTTTACGGAATATCTCAGTGGCTTTGATCGCGAGCGGGCTGTCAAGGTAGATCGGTATATCGGGCAGAGAACCCTTCCGCTGAAATTCGCCCAGAATATAGAGTATCTCCTGGGTTCTCTCTACCGCGAATGCCGGGATGACAACTTTTTCATTGTTTGATACGGCATATTCGATAGCATCCAGGAGTTCCGTCTTACTGTCCTCAAAAGAGCGGTGCAGGCGGTTTCCATAAGTCGATTCTATAAAAAGATAATCCGCATCTGTAATCTCGAAGGGATCTTTAACGATCAGCTGGCGGTTTTTCCCGATATCTCCCGAGAAAACGACCTTTGTTTCCGCGCCCGCGTCTTCTATCCACAGCTCTATGATCGAAGAGCCAAGGATATGCCCCGCATTTCTGAAGCGCGCTTTTATCCCCGGTTCGATGTCGATGACCTGATCCCGCTCCACGGGAGAAAGGTATTGAAGGCTCGCCTGAGCGTCTTCCACTGTATAGAGCGGTTCAATCCCCTTTTTGCTCCTGCGCTTGTTTTTTCGCGTCTGCCACTCCGCCTCCATTTCCTGTACATGTCCTGAATCAAGGAGCATTACATCGCACAGTTGTACAGTGGGGGGAGAGGTGATAATTTTTCCGCGGAAGCCGTCTCTGACCAGTTTGGGTATCCTTCCGCTGTGGTCGATGTGCGCGTGGGTCAGCAGGAGGGTGTGTATCTCCCGGGGATCAAATCCCCAGTCAGCCGAGTTGCGCCACTCGGTTTGTTTCCCTCCCTGAAAGAGACCGCAGTCCACCAGTATCTTTGTGCCGCGGGAGTCTTCGATGAGATAATTTGATCCGGTTACCGTTCCTGCGGCGCCCATGCATGTTATCTTTATCATGGCATATTCCTGATCCTGTTGATTAATGGTCTTTTCGCCCAATCTCTGCGTTATGCTCAAAAAATAATCCTCGAAATATCAACTATATGTCTGTGGTTATTTTTTTCGCATGCCTTGATCTTGAACGAAAATCCTCATAACTCAACAGAATCATCTCCTTTCCTTTAAAATTCTATACTGTTGGGTGTCCGTGGAAAGGGTATAACGTCCCTTATGTTTGATATACCGGTGATCAGCATCACCAGACGCTCGAATCCCAGACCGAAACCGCTGTGCGGAACGCCTCCAAACCTTCTTGAGTCCAGATACCACCAGTAATTATCTTTAATCAGGCCGGCCTCATCCATCCGATCCTCCAGGATATCGAGACGCTCTTCGCGCTGACTGCCCCCTATTATCTCCCCTATGCTTGGCACAAGCACATCCATGGCGGTAACTGTTTCCCCGTCGGGGTTTACCCTCATGTAAAAGGGTTTTATCGTGGCTGGGTAATCGTAGACTATGACAGGCCCCTTGAAATGCTGCTCGGTCAGATAGTGTTCATGCTCGGACTGGAGGTCTTTCCCGAATCCCACATCATAATCGAATTTGTCTTTGACCCTGCTCAATATGTCCACGGCTTCCCGGTATGGAAGTCTTATAAAATCCGATGAGGCTATATTCTCCAGGGTTGCCATCAAGCCCTTATCCACAAACTTCGCAAAGAGCTCAAGATCATCGCGACACGTGTCCATTGCGTAAGCGACCAGATACTTTACCATCTCTTCACCGAGATCCATGTCGCCCGCAAGATCGCAGAACGCCATCTCCGGTTCCACCATCCAGAACTCTGCGGCATGTCGCCTGGTATTGGAATTCTCGGCCCTGAATGTGGGTCCGAAGGTATAGACATCACCCAGGGCCAGCGCGAACAGCTCCGCCTCAAGCTGGCCCGACACGGTCAGGTTTGCCTGCTTTCCGAAAAAATCCAGGGAGAAATCCACTGCTCCATCTGTTTTCGGAAGATTGCCCGTGTCCAGGGTTGTTACTCTGAACATCTCTCCAGCCCCTTCGCAATCAGACGCGGTTACAATGGGGGTATGAATGTAGGTAAAGGCCCTTTCTCTGAAAAACTTATGTATGGCGTATGACAGCTCTGATCTGATGCGAAATGCCGCTCCATACTTATTTGTTCGTGGTCTGAGGTGCGCGATGGTGCGTAGAAACTCGTCGCTGTGGCGCTTCTTCTGCAGGGGGTACGAGTCTGGCGCTATACTGATTATCTCTATGGAGTCCGCCTGTATCTCCCATTTCTGTCCCTTGCCTTTTGATGCCAGCAGCTTCCCGGTTACGGCCACCGCGGAACCGGTTGACAGTTTCAGAATGTCGTTGTAGTTGTCCAGACCGTGGTCTGCGATGACCTGTATATTTGCAAGGCATGACCCGTCATTAATCTCAATAAAGGAAAATCCTTTTGAATCACGCCTGGTCCTGACCCATCCCTTGATCAGGATCTTGTCCACAGGCGATTCTGACTTCAAAAGCCTGAATATCTTTGTTCGTTTCATTGTCCGTCCTCTTATAATAAAAAGATCTTGTTTTTACCGCATTTTTCAATCATGTCTTCGGGCCATATACTTGCCTGTATTTCGCCAATATGGGCCTTCCTCAGGTAAAACATGCAGAGCCGCGACTGGCCGATGCCGCCTCCGATAGAGAGTGGCAGTTCCCTATTGATCAGACGCCTGTGAAAGAGCAGTTCCTTTCTTTCCATGTTGTCGGTAATCTCAAGTTGCCTTAGGAGGGCCTCCGGGTCTACCCGGATTCCCATGGATGAGAGCTCATACGCGCAATCGAACATCGGATAGTGTACAAGAATATCTCCGTTGATTCCCTTGCGCCCTCCCGCAGTAGGGGTGGACCAGTCATCATAATCAGGAGCGCGGCCGTCGTGCGGATTACCGTTTTTCAGTTCGCCCCCGATTCCTATAACAAAGACGGCTCCATATTCCCTGCATACGATATTTTCCCGTTTTTTGGGTGTAAGATCGGGATATCTTTCCTCCAGCTCTTCGCTGTGGATGAAGGTAATCTCTTCGGGAAGTATCGGCTCGATAACGTTGCGCCGGTAGCAGATGTACTTTTCCGTTCGTCGTATGACATCGTATATCTTTCTCACGATACACTTCAAAAATTCCAGGTTTCGTTCCTCTTCCGATATCACTCTTTCCCAGTCCCACTGGTCCACATATATTGAATGTGTATTGTCCAGCACCTCGTCCGGTCTTATGCCATTCATGTCTGTGCATAAACCACGGCCCTGTTTTACGCCGTAATCGGCCAGCATCATCCTCTTCCATTTCGCGAGAGACTGTGCCATCTCAACGCCCATGTTGCCGGCTCCTTTCAAATTGAAAGAGACAGGTTTTTCAATTCCATTGAGATCATCATTAATCCCCGTGCCTGCTTTGACGAACAGAGGCGCTGTCACGCGCATCAGGTTCAATTCGAAGGACAGGTTAATCTGGAAGAAGGCTTTGATCTGACCGATGGCCTTTTCTGTTTCGTGCAGATCGAGCAATGGTTTGTAATGCTCCGGGATATACAAATTTGACTCCATAAAACGACTCCTGCTGAAAATTTCCCGCGCGTTTAAAAAACGCCTTGCAGGATACTATCGGGCGGACACTATCAAACCTTGGGATTTGTTGCAAGATAATAGCCGGTATAGGTTCAGAATGTGTAGGATAACGATATCGCGCCGTACTGTTGTTCTTTTTCCTGCGTTGTAAATTCTTTTGTCTGATAGACGTGGGAGTACGTGATCTTGAACCGGCCGGCAATAATTCCGATTCCTCCTACAAAACAGGCGACAAAATGTTTCTTGTCAACGCTGTGACTGTCCCGGAATGTGTTCCCGTCGAGCAGGATATTCCGTGCCACAGCAGTTCCGTCAACGGCAAGAAAGAGATGGATGCCAACACGGTGAAGGAAGCGGGAGAAGCGCGGATCAGTGTTGTCAACAGGCGCATTGCTGTCCGAACCCGGTCTGATGATAAACGTCCCGAAATCATTCGGAAGGTTCCAGCCAAACCTGACCTCCCCTCCCGCATCGGTACCGGTAAAGGCGTTTCCGATGCCGCATCCTACGTGGGGGATACAGTCAGAACCGAAGCCACGGCTATATTTCCGCTGGAACAGCCGCCATTTGCGTTCAAAGAAGACATTGAGGATCGGTTCGTCGTGAAGCTGATGCTCCCATCCCTTGGGATCCTGCGCATCTACCCAGTGATGGATGGTTTTCTGACAATCCTCAGCGTAAGAGTGACGGCCGACGATTCCCACATCGAACTCAAGGGTGTCCATCTGCCGGTCGTTTTTGCTGTGGAACCCGACGGCCAGGTATGTAATCCCTGCATAGGGCCGGGCGTCTTTGATAAGATCACTCCGTTCAATCTCCTCCGGCGTGTAAATGCTCTGCCCCAATGAGAAGGATACGGAACGCTGGCATTCCGGTTTATTTATGAAGGGCAAGCGTTCAATGAGCGGATAACTCCATTCGGGGACGAGAGGGTCGTCTCGATAGTCTGAAAGGTCCGGCGAGATCCATGAGAGCTTTGTTCCGTGCGTGTACTGCCGATCCGTATTGTAGAAGAGATCATTCTCCATGTAAAGGGTAACAGTGCTCATGCGCCGCGCGATATCATTTTCGGCAAAAGCCCGGCAGGGCAGGATGAACATACAGCAAAGGAGAAATATGAGGAATGGCTTTGCATTCCAGGTTCTACGTGTTTTCATGGTATGATAGGTTTACATTTTCCCCACCGCTCTGTCAACTTATGCGGAAGAGATCCTGTATCCGTAGCGTACCCGGCAATAGACGCCGATGGTGACCCAAAAAACTTTTTCCATCGAGTACAAATCAATTATTCACACCACTCTTTTCTAAAAATTTTTACTTGACAACCAACAGCAAAGATTATAGGTGGACCGTTCGGTTCAAAAACTGACCGGGCGGTTTTATGTTATGGATGTAGACAAAAAACAAGAACGCAAGAAGGTTCTGGAGGCCTTTACAAGACAGGGCATCCTTGATGCCGCCATCGGTTTGTTGACGCGCGAAGGCGTTCAGGGCCTGACGATGGACCGGGTGGCAATGGAAGCCGGCGTTGCGAAGGGAACGCTGTACGTCTATTTCACAAACAAGGAAGAGATTCTGGACGCGGCCCTTGATGCGAGTTTTGATCCTCTGATTACAGAGCTGTCTGCACTTCTGGATGACGATTGTGTCCCTGACAGGAAACTGGCGGAATTTTCTCTCTGCCATTTGCGGTTCTTCGACGAGCACAGGGATCTGATCCGTGTCCTCTTTTTCGACCGGGAGAGGACGCATTCCGAGAAAAACCATTATGCCGACAACAGGTACCAAACCTCCGTAAAACAGGTAGCCGCTGTCTTGGATGAGGGGGTTCGGCAGGGCCTGTTTTCCTCCCTGGACTTGATGAAGGGTGCCGCCATGTTTATCGAAGCCAATATGGGAATGGTGATGCAGCGTATCCATGACGGGATTTCAGGTGATGTTGAAAAAGACGCAAAACAGATTACAGATTTATTCATGGAAGGATTAAGGAAGAGGAAGTAAGGAGTGCCACAATGTCTCCATGCATGAGATCCCGAACGTCATTCCGGATACTCTCTTTGTTTATCATTTATAATAGTAATTAGGAGAATCTGATGCAACTCAGTAGAACTGTTTATGAGCCCCTTAAATGGAGTGTGGTCTTAATGGCCATGTCGGCCGGTCTCTTGATGGGAGGTTGCGACGACACCGGGCGGGCACAACCCCCGCCACAGGTACCGGAGGTAGCCGTGGTAACGATCCAACCCCAAAAGGTTGTATTGACCACCGAATTGCCCGGTCGTACCTCTGCCTTCCGTGTAGCGGAGATCCGGCCCCAGGTCAACGGTCTTATACAGAAACGCCTGTTTACGGAAGGTTCGGATGTCAAGGCAGGCCAGGCGCTCTATCAGATAGATCCCGCTCCCTTTCAGGCGGCACTTGACAATGCCGAGGCCGCTCTTGGCAGGGCTGAGGCCAGTCTGTCTGCGATTCATTTGCGGGTCGAACGCTATCAGGAACTGCTTGCCGTCAAGGCGGTCAGCCGGCAGGATTATGATGATGCGGACGCTGCCTTAAAACAGACCGAAGCCGACATTGAGTATTGGAGGGCGATGGTTAAGACGGCGCGCATAAGCCTGGAATATGCCAGGATTACAGCCCCCATCTCCGGACGGATCGGCAGATCCAGCGTGACAGAGGGCGCTATCGTCACGGGTTATCAGCCCGTTGCCCTGGCAACCATTCAACAACTGGATCCCACTTACGTGGATGTGCCCCAGTCTACCACCGAAGTGTTGCGCCTGAAGCGCCGCTTGGAGGGTGGCCATCTGGATCAAAACGGAGCGAGTCAGAAAAAGGTCAAGCTCATCCTGGAAGACGGCACGGCATATCCACTGAAAGGGACGCTGCAGTTTCGCGGTGTCACGGTAGATCCAACGACCGGCTCGGTCATCCTGCGGGTTGTCTTTCCCAATCCGAATGGAGTCCTGCTGCCGGGCACGTTCGTCCGGGCAGTGATGGAAGAAGGTGTCGATGAGCAGGCTATCCTGGTTCCTCAACAGGCTGTTTCACGCAACCCGAAGGGGAATCCCTTTGCGCTGATCGTGGATGCCGAGGGCAAGGTTGATCAACGAATGCTCATGCTCGACCGGGCCATCGGTGACAAGTGGCTCGTCTCAGCCGGCCTTGCTCCCGGCGACCGGGTGATCGTTGAGGGGATACAAAAGGTAAAACCCGGCATTTCCGTGAAGGTTGTTTCTTTTGAAGCCGGCAGAAAAGAAAATAGCGGGGAGCATAAAAATACGACCCGGCCGACTGCTGAATCGAATTAACGGAGGCTTGTAATGTTATCGAAATTCTTCCTGGATCGTCCGGTTTTCGCCTGGGTTATCGCCATCATCATGATGGCGGCGGGAGGGCTGGCGATCTACAACCTGCCCATTTCTCAGTATCCCCAGATGGCTCCGCCCACCATCGCGATTTCAGCCTCGTATCCGGGTGCGTCATCGGAAACCGTGGAAAACAGCGTTACCCAGGTCATTGAGCAGAAGATGACCGGTCTGGATAATTTGATCTATATGTCCGCCTCCAGTGATTCAGCGGGCGGCTCCCGCCTGGAATTGACCTTCGCACCAGGGACCGATCCGGATATCGCCTGGTCCAAGGTGCAAAACAAAGTTCAGTCCGCCGTGTCGAGCCTCCCCGATGTAGTGGAGAGCCAGGGTGTGCAGGTCACCAAATCCACCAGGAACTATCTTTTGTTCGTTGGCCTGATTTCGGAAGACGGCTCGATGGACGGCACGGACCTGAGAGACTATGCCAAATCCAACCTGGAAAAAATTCTGGCGCGCGTCCCCGGCGTGGGCGAGGTGGAAGTTTTCGGCGGCGGATATGCGATGCGCATCTGGCTCAATCCCCAAAAGCTGACGGATTATCATCTGACCGTGGAAGATGTGCTCGCCGCGCTCAAATCCTATAATGTGGAGGTTTCCGCAGGCCAATTCGGCGGGGCGCCCGCCGTTCCCGGCCAGCGTTTAAATGCCTCCATCGTTGTTCAGAATATGCTTTCAACGTCGGAGGAGTTTGCCAATATTCCTCTCCGGACCAATCCGGACGGCTCCATTGTGCGCATTGGCGACGTGGGACGAACCGAGCTGGGCACAGAGATTTACGACATCCTGGTTTCTAACAACGGCAGACCTTCCGCGGGTATCGCCATCCGACAGTCTCCGGACGCCAACGCGCTGGACACGGCTGATGCGGTAAAAGCGAAAATGGCGGAGATGAGCCGGTTTTTCCCCGCGGGATTGAAAGTCGTCTATCCCCATGACTCAACCACCTTCATCAAAGTCTCTATTAATGAAGTGATCAAGACCTTGGTCATTGCCATCGTACTGGTCTTTCTGGTGATGTTGCTTTTCCTGGGCAACATGAGGGCTACCCTGATTCCCACCATCGCTGTGCCGGTAGTCCTTTTGGGTACATTCGCCATTTTAGGGCTCTTCGGGTTCTCCATCAACATGCTGACGATGTTTGCCATGGTCCTGGCCATCGGCCTACTGGTGGACGACGCCATCGTGGTGGTGGAAAACGTGGAACGGATCATGGTGGCGGAAGGGCTTCCGCCTAAAGAAGCCACGGCCAAATCCATGGAGCAGATTACGAGTGCGCTGGTCGGCATTGGACTGGTGCTCTCCGCCGTTTTCGGCCCTATGGCATTCTTCCCGGGCTCCACAGGCGTCATCTATCGTCAGTTCTCTATTACAATTATTTCCGCGATGCTCCTTTCGGTCGTTGTGGCCTTGATCCTGACGCCGGTTTTGTGCGCGGGCTTGCTCAAACCGGTGAAGGCCGGGCATGAGCCGTCTGAAAATGCCGTCTTCTTCCTGCGGCCGTTTTTCCTGTGGTTTGACCGCGTGTTTTTCAACCTCCGGGACCGCTATGTGGGATTGATCGGTCATTCCCTCTCCAGGAAAAAACGCTATCTGGCCGTCTTCCTCGTGATCGTCGTGGTCATGGGGGTCCTGTTTCTGCGCATGCCCACAGCCTATCTCCCGGATGAGGACCAGGGAATCCTGCTTGCCCAAGTGATCATGCCCACCGGTAGTACTCTGGAACAGACCGGAGAGATTACGACGCAAATTGAAAAATATTTTAATGAAAATGAAAAAGGAGCTGTGGAGATGGTGATGACCATTACCGGTGTCGGATTTTCCGGACGGGCGCAGAACAACGGCATGGTCTTTATCCGGCTCAAGGACTGGCACCTGCGCAACAGGGCTGATTTGAAAGCCAAGGCCGTTGCCGAGAGGGCCATGCGGTCCCTTTCAAACATCCGCAATGCCATGGTGTTTGTTTTCCAGCCGCCGGCGGTTCCCGAGCTGGGCATGTCCATGGGATTCGACTTTCAGTTTCTGGACAGGGGTGCTCTTGGTCATCAGGGTCTGATGGCCGCCCAGTATCAACTTCTCGGTATCGTGGCCAAGGACCCTAGGGTAACTAAAGTCCGGCCCAACAGTATGGCGGATGTGCCTGAATACCGCATCGACGTGAACTGGGAAAAGGCCGGTGCCTTGGGCGTCCCGATTACCTCCATTCACAGGACCCTCTCGGCGGCTTTCGGCAGCGCCTATGCTAACGATTTCATTCAGGGTGGCCGCGTAAAAAGGGTGTATATCCAAGCGGATGCTCCCTACCGCATGCTGCCCAAAGATCTGGAAAAATTATACGTCCGCAATACCGTAGGCAAGATGGTGCCTTTTTCTTCGTTTGCCTCGGGTCGCTGGACGTCCGGAGCTCCGAGGCTCACGCGTTTCAACGGATTTCCCTCCATTAATATCTGGGGGGAACCGGCGCCGGGCAAGAGCTCGGGCGAGGCCATGCAGGCCATGGAAGACGCGATGGGAAAGCTTCCCAGCGGTTTCGGTTTCGACTGGAGCGGACTTTCCTACCAGGAACGGATGGCCAGCTCCCAGGCGCCGCTTTTGTATGCCTTTTCCATTTTCGTGATTTTTCTGTGTCTGGCCGCGCTCTACGAGAGTTGGACCATTCCCATTGCGATCCTGCTGGTCCTCCCCCTTGGGGTTATCGGCGGAGTCATCGCCTCAAGCATGCGTGGGCTGGCCAACGATGTCTATTTCCAGATCGGACTTCTGACTACGCTGGGGCTTGCCACGAAAAACGCTATCCTGATTGTCCAGTTTGCCAAAGGCGGACTGGACAAAGGCATGGGGATCATCGAAGCCACGATTGAGGGAGCAAAGCTCCGCTTCCGCCCGATTCTTATGACCTCGCTTGCCTTCGGGTTCGGGGTTCTGCCCCTTGCCGTGACCACCGGCGCCGGGGCGGGCGCCCAAAATGCCATAGGCACCGGCGTACTGGGAGGGATGGTTACCGCCACCGTCCTGGTGGTTATTTTTGCGCCCCTCTTCTATGTGCTGATCGAAAAGATCTTTGGCAAAAAAGGGAGACGTGAATCAGCCGAAACAGATGGCGCAAGACCATCAGGGGATGAATGATATGAATAGAAAATTGTTTCTTCTACTGTGTATAACAATCTTCCTTCTGGGAGGCTGCTCCCTGGCCCCGGAATATACACGTCCTGAATCCCCAATTCCTGAAAGCTGGCCGACCGGCGCGGCATACAAAGATACCCAGGTTGTAACCGTCGCTCCGACAGACTCGGAGTTGAAGTGGCGGGAATTCTTTACCGATAAGCGGCTTCAAAAGGTCATCGAGACGGCCTTGAACAGCAGCTGTGATCTGCGGATTGCCGCCCTGAATGTGGAAAGGGTCCGAGCCCTGTACGGCATTCAACGGGCTGAGCTGTTCCCCACGGTCGATGCGGTGGGCAGCGGGAGTAAACAACGCGTACCCGCCGATCTTTCGGCCACCGGAAAATCGATGACGGCGGAACAATACGGTGTCAATCTGGGCATCAGTTCCTGGGAGATCGATTTCTTCGGCCGCATCCGTAGTCTGAAAGATCGGGCCTTGGAGGAATACCTTGCTACGGAGGAGGCTCGCCGCAGCGCACAGATTGCGCTGGTGTCCGAGGTTGCCAGGGTGTACCTGACCCTTGCCGCGGATCGGGAAAACCTTAAGCTGGCCCGGGCCACCCTTGAAACTCAGCAGGCGGTCTATGCTTTAATTCAAAGACGTTATGATGTTGATGTTGCGACTGAACTTGATCTGCGACGAGCGCAAATTCCGGTGGATACGGCCCGAGGAGATGTCGCCCGCTTCACGCAACTGGCAGCCCAGGCCCAAAACGCCCTGAACCTTCTGGCAAGCTCTCCGGTGCCCGAAGATCTCTTGCCGGTGGGCCTGAGCATCGGCAACCCTCTCAAAGATATTTCTCCAGGGCTTTCCTCCGATGTGCTTCTGAACCGGCCTGATATTATGGCAGCAGAACATCGGCTCAAGGGGGCCTACGCCTTTATCGGCGCGGCCCGAGCGGCCCTCTTCCCCCGCATTTCTCTGACCACCTCGGTGGGAACCGCAAGCGACGAGCTGTCCGGTCTGTTCAGCTCCGGATCGGCTGCCTGGAGCTTTGTACCGCGGATCACTATGCCGATTTTTGACGCCCGCACCTGGGCCGCGCTGCGAGTCAGCAAAGCCGATCGGGAAATCGTTCTGACACAGTATGAGAGGGCAATCCAGGTAGCCTTCAGAGAAGTAGCCGATGCCATTGCCGTGCAGGGCACAGTAAATCAGCAGGTATCCGCGCAACAATCTCTGGTCAATGCGGTTGCAGAAACATATAGCCTTTCAAATAAACGCTATACAAGTGGGATTGACAGTTACCTGAGTGTCCTTGATGCGCAGCGATCCCTCCATGCGGCACAGCAGGGACTCATCTCGCTCCGTCTGGCCAAAATTGCCAACCAGGTAAGGCTTTACGCGGTGTTGGGCGGAGGAAGTGAATAACTAAAAATTTCATAAACTTAAAGAAGGGATGCAAATATGAGAAAATATGAATACTATATAGTAGAAAAGAAACCGCCGATTGCCTGGGTGTATCTCAACAGACCCGAAAAAAAGAACGCCATGAATCTGCCGGCATGGCGGGAAGCCATGCCGATATTTGATGACCTTGATAAGGACCCTGCCATCCGGGTGGTTATCATAAGCGGCAAAGGCCCATGTTTTACCGCGGGTATTGATCTTATGAGTATGATGGAGGCTGTACCGGAGATACTGAACAATGAGCAGAAGGGTGGGATCAAATGGAGTCTTCTTTCGAAGATATACCCTCTACAGGAAACCATGACCTGTATCGAGAAATGTCGTAAACCGGTTATTGCCGCCATTCACGGGTACTGCGTGGGAGCAGGTCTTGACATGGCGACGGCATGCGATATCAGACTTTGTTCGGAAGACGCAATCTTTTCGCTGAGGGAGACCGCTGTGGGTTTCGTGGCCGATGTGGGGGTGCTTCAACGGATACCGCTGATTGTGGGACAGGGCATTGCCAGGGAGCTTGCTTACAGCGCCAAAGATATAAGCGCCGCCCGCGCGAAGGAAATTCTGCTGGTCAACGAGGTGTACAAAGATTACGAAGAGCTTATGAAAAAAGCTGAAGAACTGGCGATGGAGATTGCTGAAAGGTCCCCGCTGGCGGTGCAGGCATCTAAGGAAGTGCTGAATTACGGGATCGGCAAGTCCGTAAGTGACGGGCTTCGATATGTTGCCTCTATCAGCGCGAATATTATCCCTTCAGACGACCTGATGGAAGCGTTTACCGCCTTTGCCGAGAAGAGAAAGCCCAATTTTACCGGAAAGTAACAGAGGCAGGGATGTGGCTTGGGTGCGCTGCCCTGGAGACGATTACGCGCTTTCCAACTCAGCCTTGTATCGATTATAATAAGAGAACACCCTTTTGATATAGTAGAGTGTGGTCTCGAATGGTGGTACTCCCTGGTACTGCCTGACCTTTCTGCTCCCGGCGTTGTATGCCGCGAGGGCCATTTTGGTGTCTCCACCGAATTTGTCGAGCAGTTGCCTGAAGTACCTGACACCACCATGTATGTTATGTGCGGGATCAAAGATGTTTTCCACCCCGAGGGCTTTTGCCGTTGCGGGCATGAGCTGCATCAATCCGCGAGCGCCCTTCCTGGAGACAGCCCTGGGATTGTTGCTCGACTCTGTCATGATAATGGCCCTTATTAGTTCCGGATCGACCTGATAGCGATCAGACGCCTCTTGTATGATCGAGTGGAACAGAGGTTCTGTTTCACCGGGCACTGCGGGTTGGATTGGATAGCTTTCTGATGGTTGAAAGTGGGTGTAGTTATAGAATATTCCTGGAATAAGAAAAAGCACAGCCGTTCCGATAATAAATGCCAGCCAGCATATCGAAACGACGTTCCGTTGTAATGGCAAATCCTCGTTCATGACTAACTCCTCTAATAAATGGACAGTGTTCTTCAAACGGGGCCTTAATAGAGGAAGAGGAGTGATATGTCAAGGAAAAAATACGGAAAGAATAAGAAGCAATAAGTCGGGGTAATTAAATTGACAAAGGAACACCTCTTCGATTTCAACTACTCCCGTCTTTCAGAAATCCTGTATTAAGAGGAAAAATCGGGCCAGTCTCGACGAGTCGGGATTTACGAGTGCATTAATCTTCACCAAAGACGCTCGCGGAAAAAATAAATATCTTTGTGTCCTTATCTTTCCACGCATCCTGCGGTAGATTGGCCTTCGCACAGATTTCTCTCAGGAATGTATCCCGGTCCCAGTTGTATTCCGTGGCAACCTGCGGCAGCAGCAACCCCGAATGGAAACCCTTTACAATGTAGATTCCATGCCTTCCCACTTCAATCTCACGGACATTCTCTATTTGTCTCAAGGGTGTCAATGCCGAGATCTCTATATCCACCCCCCCAAGTTCATCTTTCTGGACGGGACGGAACCGCGGATCCTCGAAGGCCGCCGCCTGCGCCATTTTTTCAACAGTTTCATACAGGGGTTTCGTGCCTTCGATAAGCCCTATACATCCCCTCAATCGGCCCTGTTTTTTGAGTGTGACAAAGGCGCCCATTTTTTTCTCCAGGGCACCGGACTCTATATTAATATGGGGCATATCTCCTCCGGTAAACCCGGATTCGATACTCTCCCTCGCTATCTTGAGAAGCAGTTCCTTTTCCTGTTTTGTCAGCTCATCTCCGGCAATTTCCCGTTTTTTGATATAGTTCCCGGCATCTTCATAAAAAACAACGGCGGCATACCCAACAACCCCGCTTTTATCCCCCGTGACATCACCGGAATTCATATATTCCAGCACTCTGCCTCTGTCAGCCCCCATCGCCCTGGCTGCCATCATGGTTACAATAACAGCCCCGGCGCCACACGCCTCGCACTCTTCGCTTCCAAGGCTTCGCAGAAATCCCTCTATATCCATCTTTTCAATATGTCCAAGCGCTGCCGAATCCATTTCGACTGCCTTATCGTAATCATGATAGTGAGAAAAATCAGAACTGGCAACAACCAGCACTTTCTTGTCTACGACCGCTTTTATAATTGCGTCGGCCAATGCCCTGCAGGTATTCATGTCCTGTGTCCCCATCAAGACGGGAACAAAAGGAATACCACCGAGGGCCATCTGCAGAAAGGGGACCTGGATCTCAAGGGAATTTTCCGGTGAACGGGCATCGGGAACAAGTGATACCGTGCCATTGCTGTTCGACACTATTTTCCCGGCCAGGGCTGAATCAACAGGCAGAACTCCCAGCGGGGTCTCATATCCATCCCCATTATATATGGAAGCCCCTTTGAAATATGCCCTGTGACTTGGTCCTATTAAAATCACCGCGTCGAACTTATTCTCCTGCGCAGCCTTGTAGGCATAAGCGGCGACCTGTCCCGAATATACGTACCCGGCATGAGGAACAACAATGCCTGTCACTTTTCCATCAATATCAGCCACCCGTGCGCTGCGGAGGTATCTTTCTATATCAGCCTTCAGTTGCGCCGGATCTCCCGGATACCACGTACCCGCAATATTAGCTTTCCTTACATTGTCCATTTCTCCCCCTTTCACCTTTGCGGAAATCGAAAAGACAAGGAAAATAACAAGAATTATACAAGATATTGTTTTGACAAACGTATTCATTCTTCCTGACAACCACCTTCAAACTGGCTCATTCTATAAACGATTATTTCCCCTGTCAAGCTCGACTTGCAAGAGTCACAAAGACACACAAAAAATATTGACTAACTCCCTGTGGCCATATAGACTCACGCTTGCCACGAAAGGAAGAGGGTGGGTTTGAGAAAATTTATTTGCTGTGATTGGGAGGATCATCATGAGTGTAAAGATCGCTATAAACGGTTTTGGACGGATAGGCAGATTTCTCGTAAGGGCCTGCCTCGAAAGAGACGATATTGAGATTGTCGCCGTTAACACGAGAGCGGACGCGCAAACCCTTCTGCATCTCCTTAAATATGATTCCGTTCATGGCAAGATCAAAACGGATGTTGCGGCGGATGGAGGTTTTCTCATCGTTGGGGGCAAAAAGATAAAAGTGACAAACGTAACCGGCGACATGGCAGATCTTCCATGGAAAGAGCTGGGCGTTGATGTGGTCATGGAATCTACGGGGAAATTCCGGACAAAAGACGAAGCGGGCGCGCACATCAGGGCCGGCGCGAAAAAAGTCATCCTTGCGGCGCCCGGGAAGGGCATTGACGGCACGTTTGTCATGGGTGTGAACGAAGAGACATATGATCCGGAGAAACATGACGTCATATCCAACGCATCCTGCACCACCAATTGTCTCGCCCCGGTTGCCATGGTAATACAGGACAATTTCTCCGTTGTAAAAGGGCTCATGACGACCATTCATTCATACACGATGGACCAGAGGCTCCTCGACGGCTCTCACAAGGATCTGAGAAGGGGCAGGGCCGCCGCCATGTCCATAGTTCCTACATCCACGGGAGCGGCAAAGGCAGTGGCCGAGGTCATTCCCTCTCTTCAGGGAAAACTCGACGGCCTGGCGCTGCGGGTTCCTACGCCGAATGTTTCCCTTGTGGATCTGACGGTAGAGGTGGAAAAAGAGGTGACTGCGGACGAAGTAAACTCCGCCCTGAAATCCGCATCTGAAGGCAAGCTCAAGGGGATTATGGCATTCTGTGAGGAAGAACTGGTCTCAGTGGATTTTACCAGTGATTCCCATTCATCCATAGTGGACGCGCTCCTGACAAAGGTTATCGGCAGCAATCTCGTCAAGGTCTTCTCGTGGTATGATAATGAAAGCGGTTACGCGTGCAGGATGAGAGACCTTGCTATTTATATCGGGAAGAAGTTATGATTCTGCTGATTAATGGTCTTTTCGCCCAATCTCTGCGTTATGCTCAAAAAATAATCCTCGGAATATTAACCATATACCTGCGGTTATTTTTTTCGCAAGCCTTGATCTTGAACGAAAATCCTCATAAATCAACAGAATCGGTTATAGCCAATTCAAACCCCTGAGGACAGGCAATATGATAAAACCTATTATAGCCGCGAACTGGAAGATGCACAAAACTATCCCCGAGGCGGTCGCGTTCGCGAAACAGTTGAAAAAAGAATTCCCCGAACCCGGCAGGGCGGAGATAGTCATAGCGCCCCCTTTTACGGCGCTGCGTTCTGTCATGGGAGTCCTGAAAGGTTCCCCCGTCCAAATATCGGCTCAGAATATGCACTGGGAAGAAAAGGGCGCATACACCGGGGAGATTTCCGCCGCCATGCTTGTTGACGCGGGCTGCAAATTCGTAATAATAGGCCATTCCGAACGGCGCGCCCTGTTCGGCGAAACAGGCTGGATGCTGGACAAAAAGATACGCGCGGCCCTGAAATCCGGTCTGAAGCCCATATTCTGCATAGGAGAAACGCTGGAGGAACGGGAATCAGGAACAACATTCGAAATTATTCAAAAACAGATAAAAGAGGGATTGAATAATATAACTCCTAATGATATAAGGCAGGTCGCTTTTGCGTATGAACCCGTCTGGGCAATTGGTACGGGAAAAACAGCAACCCCCCTCCAGGCGCAGGAAGTACACAGGTTTATCAGGGAAACGATAGCCGATGACCTTGGGTGTGCTCATGCCTCGGATACAGTGATTATTTACGGGGGCAGTGTTAATCCTGAAAACACAGGCAGCCTGATGGACCAGCCCGATATAAACGGCGCGCTGGTGGGAGGAGCGGGCCTGGATTTCGAGTCATTCGCTGATATCATCAGAATTTCAGGGAGATAAGGAGACCAACAAAATTGCATACAGCCATAGTAAGTTTTCACATCATAATGTGTATAGCGATGATTTTAATCGTGCTTCTACAAACCGGAAAGGGAGCGGACATGGGGGCAGCGTTCGGCGGTTCCAGTCAGACAGTCTTCGGAAGCAGCGGCCCGGGAACATTTCTCGGGAAGATGACCACTTTTGTGGCGATATTCTTTATGCTGACATCCCTGTGGCTTGCATACTCCTCAACGCATAAGACCAGCTCAATAATGGATGCTGTCTCCACGCCCGGAGTTGAGCAAACCATCCCGACAGATGAAGGGAACGGTGCCGCATCTGGTAATGCCGCCACTTTGCCGGAGCCAGTTAAAGAAAAGTCCGATTGATTTTTGTATTGACAAAAACACAGAAAAAAATTAGATTCCCACAAAATGCCGAAGTGGTGGAACATGGTAGACACGCTATCTTGAGGGGGTAGTGGCTTACGGCCGTCCCGGTTCAAGTCCGGGCTTCGGCACCATGAACAATGAAGGGGTTAGCTGGAGACAGTTAACCCCTTTTCTTTTGGTCCATCGTCCATTTAGTCGCACGCTGTTATCAGCATTTCGGAAAATCAAAAATTTACTTGTATAAAATCGATCTCCCTGTTAGAAATTATGGGGGAGTATTTCAGAAAGGATTTTTATGGAAAATATATCTGATGCCACCAAACAGTTTGTTGATCTGAGACGGCACATGTGGATGGCCGGTATTGAGGTGGATCTGCGCAGGCTCATCTGGCAGATAGCCGTAACTGGAAAATATATCTCCTCCAAAATCCAGGAATCCAACCGGAAGCTGGCTGGCTTTGAAAATATCTATGGAGAAGATCAGCTCGCCCTGGACAGAAGTTCCGACGAAATTATCAAACACCAGCTCGAGTTCTCAGGCTTTGTCAGAGAGTATGCCTCGGAAGAACAGGATTCCATAATCCAGGTGGGTAAGGGTGGAGAAAAGTACATCGTCACCGCAGATCCTCTGGACGGATCTTCCCTGGTGGATGCCAATCTCGCAATTGGAACCATCATCGGTATCCACAGGGAATCAATCCTGACGGGGGGTGATAAAAGTCTCGTAGCCGCGATGTATGTAACGTATGGACCTTTGATCACAATGATCTATTCGGCAGGCAATGGGACTCATGAATTTGTCCTTAACAGAGAGGGGGAATATGTTCTCTCCGAAGAAAACATAATCCTCGGAGAAAGGGGGAATATATACAGCATCGGAGGGCTGAGAAGGGACTGGACCCAGGAGCATCTCGACTACATAAGATGTCTGGAGAGTGAAGGATACAAACTGCGTTATAGTGGAGGATTTGTCCCTGATATCAATCAGATTCTGGTAAAGAAAGGGGGAATCTTTACATATCCGGCTCTGAAGGAAAGCCCAAACGGCAAGTTGCGTCTTATCTTTGAGCTACAGCCCATGGCATTTCTTGTGGGGCAGGCAGGGGGGATGGCCACAGACGGAAGACAAAGCATCCTTTCGATAAAACCGAAAACACTCGATCAAAGGTGCCCGATATATATAGGAAGCAAATACGAGGTCAAAAAGGCAAAGAAATTCTTAGAGGGCAATACAGTAACCATATAAACACGAAGCACATTTGCAGAGGAGCCAGCCATGATTTATCAGACCATTGATCAGTTGAAACAAAATATTATCGATGTGCTGACGATTGACAAAGGGGATATTGTTATATCGGACGAAAAGCGTTTGCGGGATTCCCTCATTGATGACCTGATCTATTCCGCCATATTCAGTTCTGACGATGAAGTGAAATCATCCGCGAGATGGTTGATCCGGAAGGCTGGCACAAAGTTGGGCTGCCTGGTTTCCTCAATCCAGTCCCTGTATGAGGCAATGGGAATGGACAAGGTCTCGGGTTTCACTGTACCTGCAATCAATCTTCGTGGGATCACGTATTACAGCGCCCAGGCGATATTCCGCGCGGCTCTGAAAGACAAAGTGGGGGCATTTATCTTTGAAATCGCCCGCTCGGAGATTGTTTACACCGACCAGCGCCCCTCGGAATATGTCGCGGCGATAACCGCCGCCGCCATAAAGACCGGCTACAGAGGCCCTCTCTTCCTGCAGGGCGACCATTTCCAGATCAACGCAAAAAAATATCTTGAAGATCCGGATGCTGAGACTCAAGCGATTAAATCTCTTATAAGAGAGGCTATTGGGGCGGGATTTTATAACATCGACATAGATGCCTCCACCGTGGTGGACTTGGGCAGGCCCACCATCCGGGAACAGCAGGGGGGCAATTATTCAATAACGGCGGACATGACCGCCATGATACGTGAAATAGAACCGGAAGGCGTCACTGTGTCAGTGGGGGGGGAGATAGGAGAGATAGGAGATAAGAACACCACCGTTGAAGAATTTATCATATTCATGGACAATTATCTCAAAACGCTCCGGAAATATGGGCAGAAGTTGAAGGGAATCAGCAAAATCAGCATCCAGACAGGAACCACACACGGGGGCGTTCCTCTGCCGGATGGCTCAATAGCAAAGGTCAGTATAGACTTTGACACACTGGAAAAAATCTCCCGGGTGGCAAAATCCGAATATGGCCTGTCAGGGGCCGTGCAGCACGGTGCATCAACCCTTCCCGATGAGGCATTCGACAAATTTCCCAAAACCAGGACCTCAGAGATACATCTGGCAACAGGATTTCAGAACATTATATATGACAGCAAAATTTTCCCCGCGGATCTGCGGGACAGGATATACACGTACATTAACACAGAGCTGCAAAGTGAAAAGAAAGAAGGCGACACTGAAGAGCAGTTTATCTACAAGGCCAGAAAAAAGGGGTTCGGCTGTTTCAAAAAGGATATGTGGGATTTTTCACCCAACATACTGAGGTCGATCGGAGCGGAGCTTGAAGGCCAGTTTTCATTCCTGTTTGACAAGCTCAATCTGTCCGGAACAAGGGATATCGTAGATAGATTCGTAAAGCCTGTTGATGTTCCCCTGGAAATTCCTTTGGCATTGAGAAAACGAACTACTCACGTAACCGTTCACGGTTTACAGTTACCGGTTAGCGGTTGAAAAAACAGAAGCCTTATGAATACCGCACAGCAATAGGCTGGGGAACTGAGAGCACAGATTTATATTTCACGAGAGGGTAATTTTCTGATTTAGATGCGAAGGAATTAATTCAAGAGTTGAAATCAATATACAAAATGCTTCAGTTGTTGCGTAGTTCATTGAAAAACTGTGAACTGTGAACCGACAACCGTGAACGGGTACCCGGTTTTTAGAGATAAGATCTGGCACCTGCATATCGTTTCTTGTAGTATTGATTTGAAAGTGAGCTTGTGCTCACTGTTTTACCCGTTCGCGGGGCATGGATAAATTTATCCTGGCCGGTATATATCCCCACATGTGAGATCTTTCCACTGCCGCGGGTATCAAAGAACACCAGATCGCCCTTTGTCAGTTTTTCACGGCTGACCCAGGTACCTGCTTTGTACTGCTCCCCGGATGTGCGTGGGAGTTTCAGGCCGTTCAGCCTGTAGATGGCCATTGCAAGCCCGCTGCAGTCAAATCCCTTCTCGGCGGAAGAACCACCCCATTGATAGGGGACACCGATAAAGTTCCTGGCTGTCTTAACTATCTCATCTCTGAAGTATGTCTCGCCATACTCCTGACTCTTTGTTATGGAATAATCTTCCGGACGGACGATGTAAAATTCATCTATGACGCCCATTGCCCTCAGAATTTCCGCTTCTCTGCAGGCAAGTTCCCGGGATTCAAAACTGCCAAAGCGAACCTTGTACAGCCCTTTTTTGTAAAGGAAATAATATGCATCCAGATTATCGCTGTTCAGACGGTTGACAAGTCGGGAGGCATTCTCAACTTTTGAGAAGGCGCCAACCTGGATGGTGTAGCCCATCCGGCTCAACGGTCTTTCTTCTGTAAGCGGATGATAATTATGGGAAGGAATTTGACTTGGAGCGCACCCCGTCATAATAAACAGGGCGAGAAGGAAAACGATGGCCGGAATACCCGGTAATCTACATGGCTTCATAGTTCCCTGACATAAAAAGAGATTGGTGTAATATGGCTACCGCCGCGGCAATCAAGAAATGTCATTTCGACCGCAGGGAGCTATAGTGCCCGTCAGGGTGAAATCTAAGAGTTCTCAGTCGTGAATACTCCTTCGAAAGAACAGAGTAGCGTTAACATGACACTCCTGCGCGGCCGACAGACGTATTAACTTATCTTTGCGCCTACATCGGCATCGCCATCGAAGGACACTAAAGAAACCTTGTCTCCCGCGTCCGCCGCCAGGAGCATACCGTGTGATTCCACCCCCATCAGTTTTACCGGCTTCAGGTTAAGTATGACAGTTATCTTCTTTCCTACAAGATCTTCAGGCCTGTAGCTTTTGCCGATCCCCGCGACGATGGTTCTCTCTTCGCCTACGTCAATTTTCAGCTTCAGCAGATTGTCTGATTTTTTTACCCTTTCGACCGTGAGCACCCGCGCTACTCGCAGGTCGATCTTCTCAAAATCCTGGAAGGATATCTCTTCTTTTATATCTGTAAGCCTTGCCTCGGGCGTATCCTCGGGCTTTTCATGTTCCACACGGGGAAACAGGGATTTGCCGCGAGTGAGGACATTGCCCTTCGAAAGGCCACCCCACGCGCGTACACTGTCAAAGCCCTGAGATTCAATATCCTTTATGCCGAGTCTGGTCAAGATGTCCCCGGCGGAATCGGGCATAAAGGGAAGGAGCAGAATGGCGATAATACGAAGTGCCTCCAGTATATTGTAGATAACAGTGTCCAGCCTTGCTTTGGAAGAAGGGTCTTTGGCCAGGGCCCAGGGTTCCCGTTCCACTATGTACCTGTTTGTCATGTTGATAAAGTCCCATATGGAAATCAGGGCCTTATGAAACTCCAGAGACTGGAAAGATATTTCCATTTCGGGAAAGAGTTTTGCCGCTCTTTCGATAAGGGGAGCATCATCAGGATGGCTAACTGCTCCAAGCACCCGGCCATCACAGTATTTTACCGCCATTGAGAGAGACCTGCTGACCAGGTTTCCCAGGTCATTCGCCAGATCGGAGTTTATTCTCTGAACGAAGGCGTCCTCGCTGAAGTTCGAATCAAGACCGAAGACCATATCTCTCATGAGGAAATATCGAAACGCATCCAGACCATACTTGTCCTTCAGATCGAGGGGTTTCACCACAGTCCCGCGGCTTTTCGACATCTTGTTCCGGTCAATGTTCCAGTACCCATGCACGTTCAGATGCTGATAAGGCTCTATCCCCGCCCCTTTCAGCATGGTGGGCCAGTAGATACCATGCGGTTTGAGGATGTCCTTGGCGATCAGGTGCTGAGAGTTGGGCCAGAAGGTTTTAAATTTTTCGCTGTCTGGATAACCTATTCCCGTCAGATAATTTATCAGCGCGTCAAACCATACATAGGTCACATAATTTTCATCAAAGGGTAGAGTTATACCCCATGTCAGTCTTGTTTTGGGTCTTGATATGCAGAGGTCTTCGAGCGGTTCTCTCAAAAAGGCGAGCACCTCATTTCTGTATCTCTCCGGCCTGATAAAGTCAGGGTTATCCTGAATATGCCCAATCAGCCAGTCCTGGTATTTACCCATCCTGAAAAAATAATTACTTTCTTTCCTGGTCTCGGGAACCGTGTGGTGATCGGGGCACATCCCATCCACCAGCTCGCTTTCCCTGTAGAATCGCTCACATCCCACGCAATAATGTCCCTCGTATTCACCGAAATATATGTCCCCCGCGTCATATACCTTCTGCAGTATTGATCTTACCACTTCTATATGGTCTTTATCCGTTGTCCTTACAAAATAGTCATTGGTTATCGCAAGCTCAGGCCAAAGGGCCCTGAATTTTCCGCTTATCCTGTCCGCATAACCCTGAGGGGTTTCACCGGCCTGCTCGGCCGCCTCCGCGACCTTGTCCCCGTGCTCGTCAGTGCCGGTCAGAAAATAGGACCTGTATCCAGACATTCTGTGGAATCGTGCCATGATATCGGCTACTATGGTGGTATATGCGTGTCCTATATGCGGAGATGCGTTCACATAATATATGGGTGTGGTGATGTAAAAATTTTTCATGTTTCTCTCCGAAAAGTCAGGGCCTGTCATGACAGACCCTCATTCCTGATTTTTTATTGCTGGTTTCCGGTTTCTGTCTTTTCTCTGGAGTTTGTGTACAGATACTTCCACTTCTTTTCCATCACCGAGATCCACAACGATCGTTTCTTCAAGTATATTCTGTCTCACCACTTTACCTTTTCCTTCCAGAGTAATCACATTCCTTCCACACTTAGGCATATTTTTTTTCGCTCTCGCGTAAGTTTCATGTTCAAACGCAAGACAGCACATGAGCCTGCCGCAAAGTCCGGATATTTTATCCGGATTAAGCAGCATATTCTGTTCCTTGGCCATCTTGATCGATACCGGCACAAAATTATTGAGAAAGCTGGAGCAGCATAGTTCTCTGCCGCACATGCCTATGCCGCCATATATGCGAGCCTCACTTCTGACCCAGATCTGTCTAAGCTCAATCTTTATCTTATACTTCTGTACAAGATCTTTTATCAGTTCCCTGAAATCGACCCTGTTTTCCGAGGTGAAGTAAAACGACAGTTTGCTTTTATCGAAGAGGGCCTCGACATCAACCAGTTTCATGGAAAGGTTTCTTTTTCTGACTCTCGCCATGCAAAAATCCAGCGCTTCTCTCTCAGTCTTCAGATTTTCTTCATGGGATTTCAGATCTTCGTCGGTGGCCCTGCGCACGACTTTTCGGAGATTATGAGGTAATTTGTCATAGGGGAGTACTCGAATCCCGCTCGCGACAACTCCCATGGCCAATCCCGATTCGGTATCGACAACGGCCATATCTCCTTCTTTCAAAACAACGTCGGCGTCGTCAAATGAATACACTTTTCCCTTGTCTTTAAATCTGATACCTGTAATGGTTTTCGGGGTATCCTGACTGTTGTGTTCCATAATCTTAAACCCTGCTGGATGTTTTTAGCCGGAATGCCATTGATTCCAATGTTAAAGGCCTGCTGGCGTTCCGGTCGATGGCGGCATAAGCGTCACCTATGGTTTTTATATTTTCCAGAACATCAGTCCCTGCCATTTTTTCTGAAAGTTTTTTCGTGGCATCGGCAATATCCCGGTGAATCAGTTTATTGACATCGCGCGTTTCCCGGTACACCAGTATATCCCTGTACCATCCTCTGAATATGTCCAGTTCCTGCAGGACGGAATCCCTGTCCTTCCCGAAGCTGTCGGCAAGGAAGAACAGTGACATGGGAACAGCGCCGGCAGTTGAAAGTATCTTGGTCACATCATTTTTAAAGTCAAAAAACGATTCCTTTATTATCTCCAGCGCCCTGCCGATACTGCCTCCGGCCGAAGAGGCAATTGCCAGCGCAGGTTTTTCATCCATAGACCGCCTGTCTGTAAGAAAAGAGACTATTGTTTCCACCCGCACAGGATTAAATCTTATCTTCTGACACCGCGATATGATTGTTTGGGGAAGCTTGTGAATACGGGATGTCGTCAATATCAGGATATTAGAAGGGTTTGGTTCCTCAAGGGTTTTCAGAAGGGCGTTTCCCGATGCATCATTCATCCTGTCTGCATCTGTTATTACGAAAACTCGTTTCCTGCCCTCAAATGGTCGGAATTTTATTTGATCTTGCAGATCTCTGATCTTGTCGATCTTTATAAAAACGCCTTCGGGTTCTATAAATACGATATCGGGATGGGTGCCGCGATCTATCTTTAAGCATGAAGGGCACCTGTCACAGGAATCGACTTTTTCTTCTTTACAATTCAGGGCTTTTGCAAGGGTTTTCGCCGTGGTTTTTTTACCGACACCTTTTATCCCATAGAAAAGATACGCATGCGGGACACGGTCACTCTTCATGGCGCCCTGCAGTACGGTTACCTGTTTGTCCTGCCCATAAATATCGCTGAACGGCATAAGCTTTATCTCTTAATCAATTTCTCCAGATGAGCACACACTTCCCGGTGCACCATGGCAACATCTCTGGAAGCGTCTATTATCCTGAACCTGTCAGAGTTCTCTTCAGCCAGTGCAAGATACCCGCTTCTGATCATCTCGTGGAACTTCAGGTGTTCTCTTTCGAAACGGTCTTCAAGTGGAACATTTCCCGCCCTGCGCGCGCGACCGATCACCCTTTCGAGTCCCTTACCGGCGGAAATATCAAAAAGAAACGTCATATCGGGAACCAGAGACCGGGACGCAAAATCGCATATTGCCCGGACTGATCTTATATCCTGTTTTCTTCCATAACCCTGGTAAGCAATAGTAGCATCAGAAAAGCGATCGCATAGAACTATTTCTCCCCTTTTCATTGCGGGCGCTATGACCTCTTTAATATGCTGAGCCCTGTCTGCCGCAAAGAGCAGCACTTCTGTTCTACCAGACAGAACAAGGGCCGTCTTGTCAAGCAGGATTTTTCTCAGTTCGGTTCCTACAGGAGTGCCTCCAGGCTCACCGGTTACCATAAAAGGCACTCCCTTTCCCTTCAGGTAATCCCCTGCCTTCTTGATCTGGGTCGTCTTCCCGGAACCTTCGATTCCCTCAAATGTAACGAATAAGCTCATGCCATCCGGCCTTATAAAAACAGGAATAAAAAATCCCCGACACGTTGGGCTTATTACTTACCCTTTTCCTCACCGGGTTCTATAGCTTCCACCGGACATATGTCGGCACAGGCGCCACAATCGGTGCAAGCTTCAGGATCAATTATATATTTGTCTTCTCCCTCACTTATCGCACCTACAGGACATTCATCTTCACAGCTTCCACACGCGATACACTCATCAGTAATTACATAAGCCATTCTATTTTGCCCTCCAAAAATTATTTATCCCGATAAATCGGGATTAAACTGCCACAACCTCAACGACCCCGGGAATTTTTTCCTTAAGGTATTTTTCGATACCCATCTTCAAAGTCATCTGAGCCATTGGACAACTGCCGCAGGCGCCCTTCAACCTCACCTTTACAATACCATCATCAGTTACATCCACAAATTCGACATCTCCGCCATCTGCCTGCAGAGAGGGTCTGACATCATTCAACATTGCGCGCACTTTTTCTTCCATGTTGGTTCTCCTTAAGCCTCTGATTCCTGTTTTTTCTAATGGGGCATATGAGAAACCATCTTTTCCGCAACTTCTTTTGCAAGAGCGGACAGATCCGGCTTGAACCAATTGTAGCCCGTTGTATCGTAGTGCCGTGCCCTCCACATGATCTTTCCTGTTTGTGCCTCTATCAGTTCCATGCTGAAGCCAACCTTGGCGAGTTTATCATTTCCCTGTGTTGTATAATTCCAGAAATCCACATCCACAACAAGGAAGGCGTCAGCATTGCATGTTTTGCCTATATATCTGCTCATATCAGTATCGGAAAAGTTTACCTTTTTTAACTTTGCAAGGTAAGTGGACGCCGCGCTTTTCAGCCTGGCATCGTTCTCCGTCAGCTTCGTCATATCCCCCGGTGAAATAACGCTAGAAAAACACCCTCGTTCATGAACGGCATCCGCGATAAGATTGTCGGCCCTCTCAGCCACATCCTTATAAGCGCCTGTATCAACCGGGAACACGCATATCTTTTCAGGGTGGAAATTCCCAATACCCGGCTCAACCTGGGAAAAGCGCAACTCTCCACAGGCTGAAATCATTGCAAAGAGCAAAGCGAAAAGGAGTGTTCTTCGTAGCAATCTCATATATATTGACGATCCCTCCTTTACAAATTTCCCTATATTTCCTTTATAACAAACCACAGGAAGGCGCTTAATCCGGCAATCACGTAGCTCATCCCCAATAATCCCTCCAGCGCCATCCTGGACGGCCGAATTTTACTATCACAAAGTTCCAGACAAATCCATATATAAAACAGCGGCGTCAACAGCACCAAACCTAAACTCAAGGAAGAAGTACATCCGGCAGGCATTGCGGCAATAAGCACAATGCCTGCAAAAATCGATATGCCCTTCAACAGGTTTCTGGCACGTCTTTCCCCCATAATGACAGGTATCGTTTCCCGGCCGATCAGGCGATCACTCTGAATATCTATCGTATCCGAGAGCACGGATTTTGAGAAGACAAGAACAAACACGAACATAGACGCTACCACCATTGGGCAGGTTATCTCCAGGTTGACGCTCACCTGAGGAACCACGGCAGCCACGACAGCCCATCCTATAGCGGTAAAAATATTCTTAGAACCGGGTATATCCTCCAGTCTTTTCCCCCATAAAGTAACATTGTAGAGCACACCGGAGAGTGAAATAAAACCGACCAGAATAAAAGGCGCCGGACCTGCCACAAAGGAAAGCACGGATGCAAGCACAAGAGAGACCATGGCAGCTGTCATGTAGATGCCTCTACGTTTCATATAAGATTCTTCTCTGAAGCTTCCCTTTATCCTTCCAAAACTTCTTTTCTGCAGCCTGTTTATCGTATGTATCGCGTATACACATAAAGCGGCGATCAGAATATTTGACAAATTCACGCTGAGTCCCTGCAGAAACATGCTGACAAGGGAGAGGCATCCGGCGCCAATGGCGGAAGAAATATCTGTTCTGACGAAAAACATCCAGAGATTGTAAAGAACCCTCAGTTTTCCCGGCACATTTCCTTTTTGATTGTGGGTGAGATAATCTATCACGCCCTCAGTTATCCAGTTTGGCGTGGATGCCCCTGCAGACACCCCTATGTTTTTACACCCGCTGAGATCCATGCCATCAAGTTCATCAGCCGTCTCGATATGGCACGTTGGGGCTCCGCACTCCTCAGATATCATGGCAAGTCTCTGTGTATTCGCGCTGTTTTTCCCCCCCACGATTATGATTCCGTCCATTTCAGAGGCCAGATATTTGATCTCAGCCTGTCTTTTCTCAGTCGAATCACATATAGTGTTAAAGATCATGGCTTCTGGAAATTTTCGTGTAATTTCCTTCGTTATTTCCTTGTATCTCACAGAATCCTGCGTGGTTTGGGCAACAACGCACACTTTGTCGTATAGGGGAAGATCGTTGACATCCTCTTTGTCATTAATAACAATTCCATTATCTGAGGAATATCCCAGGAGACTTTTGACCTCGGGATGCTCTTTGTCTCCGGCTATGATAATCGTATAACCAAGCGCGGCATGCTTTTTGATTATCGCCTGGACGCTTGCAACTCTGGGACATGTGGCGTCTACAATTTTTACTCCCTTTTCCCCGATTTTTTTCTTTTCCAGGGGCGATATCCCATGAGCCCTTATGACAACGATGCCATCCTGAATCTCATCAATACTGTTCACAGGGACAACTCCCCGTTTCTTGAGAAGTTCAACTGTTTGAGGATTGTGTATAAGTGGGCCGTATGTATACACCTTTTTGTCCCCTTTATTACGGGCTATCTCAAGGACCATATCGACTGCCCTCTTCACCCCCATGCAAAAGCCTGCTGTCTCGGCAAGTTTAATTCCCATTATTCATTTCCGCGTCATTTTCCGGCATGCTTTCTGGCGTACAGGAAAAATTCCCTGTTTCCAGCCGGACCGGTAATTGATGACTCGCAGGTGCCCACCGTTTCGAAACCCAGTTCCTCTGAAAATTTTACAATTTCTTCAACAACCCTTCTGTGTACTTTGGAATCTCTTATAACCCCCTTGCCTACTTCATCTCTGCCCACCTCAAACTGCGGTTTGATCAAGGCGAGAATGGAGGCATCTTCACCTGTGAGTTTAAATGCGACAGGCAACACCAGATTCAGGGAAATAAAGGAGACATCTATAACAGCCATGTCTATTGTGTCCTCTATCTCTTCACCTGAAAAATATCTGATATTGGTCTTTTCAAAAAGTATTATCCTGCTGTCTGTCCTGAGTTTCCAGTCAAACTGGCCATACCCTACATCTATCGCGTATACCTTTTTTGCCCCCTCCTGAAGGAGACAATCGGTAAATCCACCAGTGGAAGCGCCTATATCCATGGCCACAACATCTTTCACATCAACACCGAAGGACAACAATGCACCTTTGAGCTTCAACCCTCCTCTGCTGACATAGGGATTTTCTCCGCCCTTTATTCTTATCCCTGCATCATCGCGTACAAGAGTCCCCGCCTTGTCGATCCTTTCCTCTCCCACCACAACCAGGCCCGACATTATAAGGGCCTTGGCCTTCTCGCGAGTCACCGCAATGCCCCTGTCAACCAGGAGCCTGTCCAGTCTTATTTTGGGATTTTTAGTCTTCATGTCATTCAGATTCAACGGGACAAAAAGGTGGGGAAAACCGACTGCCTCAAAAGATATGCCGATCAGGATTCCACAATCTTCCGTACGGCATTTGCTATGCCCTCCGCGTCAATGCCATGTTTTTTCCTCAACTGGGCCTGTGTCGCATGCTCCACGAATTCGTCCCCGATGCCGAGCCTCTTTACAGCAACCCCGGAGATTCCCGCCTCTTCAAACAACTCAAGAACAGCGCTGCCGAAACCACCCATAAGAACATTTTCTTCAACTGTAATGATCTTTTTGAACGAAGATGCTATCTCGCATAAGAGAGTCTTATCAAGAGGTTTTACAAAGCGGCTGTTGACAACGGTTACCTGGATATTTTCTTCCGCGAGTCTCTGCGCAGCCTCAAGAGAAGGATATACCGTGGAACCTATGGCTATTACAGCCACATCTTTGCCCTCGCGCACGATCTGGGCCTTCCCTATCTCAATGCTCTCCGGTGTTTGATCAAGAGGAACGCCCACTCCGCTGCCCCGGGGGTACCTTACTGAAGCGGGGCCTTTGCATTCAATAGCCGTCTTGAGCATATGCTGAAGCTCATTCTCGTCCTTAGGGGCCATAACAACGATATTGGGAATCAATCGAAGGTAGGAATAATCAAAAAGCCCGTGATGAGTGGGGCCGTCGTCTCCAACAATCCCCCCTCTGTCAAGGGCAAAAACAACGGGCAGGTTTTGAAGGCAGACGTCATGGAGTACCTGGTCATAGGCCCTCTGCAGAAAAGTGGAATATATCGCAACAACGGGTATAAATCCCTCTGTGGCCAGACCAGCGGCAAATGTCACACCATGTTGCTCGGCAATACCAACATCATAAAACCTTTCAGGGATGTCCCTCGAGAACTGGTCAAGACCGGTACCACCTGTCATGGCGGCTGTTATCGCGACAATCGAAGGATTCTCGTGTGCCAGTCGCACCATCGTACGTCCGAACACATCCATGTAAGACGGTATGGAATTATCTTTGGCGATCGTTTTCCCGGTGGCGATATCAAAAGGTCCTATGCCATGGAACCGGGACGGTTCCTCTTCGGCAAATCTGTAACCCTTCCCCTTTTTGGTAATAACATGCACCAGCACTGGTCTTTCCATTGTCTTCACGTTCCGGAGATTTTTTATCAGGTGATCCAGCCTGTGCCCTTCAAGGGGCCCGATATATTTGAATCCCAACTCTTCAAACAACATGCCCGGAACGATAAAGGCCTTTAACGATTCTTCAGCCTGCCTGGCAAATTTAATTATATGTTCTCCAACGCCTGGCACGGTCTGCAAAAAATCACGGATTTTTGCCCTCAGTTTCGTAATCTGCTGACCCGCCATAATGCGATTCAGATACGACGACATGGCGCCCACATTAGGCGAGATGGACATCTCATTATCATTCAGTATGACGATCATGTCCTTTTTCCTTTCTCCAGACCAGTTGAGTCCTTCGAATGCCATTCCGGCGGTCATTGAACCATCTCCAATAATCGCGACTACCTTGAAATCAACGCCCTTAAGACATCTGGCATCGGCTATGCCGGAAGCGGCGGATATGGATGTGCTGCTGTGTCCAGCACCGAAAACATCATAAACACTTTCTCCTCTTCTGGGGAACCCGCTGATGCCACCCATCTTCCTGAGTGTATGAAAATCATCTCTCCTGCCAGTAATGATCTTGTGTGCGTACGCCTGGTGTCCCACATCCCAGACGACCTTGTCCACGGGCGTGTTAAACACGTAATGGATAGCCAGAGTAAGCTCCACCATCCCCAGAGATGCCGCAAGATGACCGCCATTTCTGGAAACCACCGCCAGTATCTCCTGCCTGATTTCTCCGGCAAGGATGTTCAATTCTTCAATACTCAGGCGCCTGATATCTTCAGGGCTGTTTATGTTATCCAATATGCCTGCATTCTCATCCATAAAAACATTCTCCATCTCTCTGAAAAAATAGAGCTGATCCACGCTTATTTACTTGATCTCAACTTTTTGTATACTCTGTTATCCTGTCAAAGTCTCTAAAACAAAAGCTATGACTTTCGTTCAGCGATAAACCTCGCTATCATTCTCAAGGGTTTGGCTTTTTCATTAAAACGGTTTATGTCCGATAACGCATCTTCCACCAGCCGTCGCGTTTCTTCCCTGGATTCCTCAAGGCCGATCAGCGAGGGATAGGTCGCTTTTTTGCTCCCCTCATCACTGCCCGTGTCTTTTCCCAGGATTTCTCTGCAGCTTTCAATATCCAGTATGTCGTCGGCTATTTGGAAGGCAAGTCCCGTTTTTCTCCCATATTCCGAGAGGGCGTTTAAATCTTCTTCTTCGGCACCGGCTGCTATCGCGCCAGCCCGGATGGAAACAGTTATCAGCGCTTCCGTCTTGTGGGTGTGTATGTAATCCACCATTTTCATGTTCACTTCCTTGCCCTCTGCCCTGAGATCCGCCACCTGACCACCTATCATGCCCCGGAATCCCGCCGCCGCCGAGATTTCATGAATTATGGCCAGACTCTTTTCAGGGGATAGCCCCGGGGCTTTTCCGGACAGAAGGCAAAAGGCCTCTGTCAAAAGGGCATCTCCCGCAAGGACTGCCACGCCCCCACCGAATACCTTATGATTCGAAGGTTTCCCCCTCCTGTAGTCATCATTGTCCATCAACGGAAGGTCGTCATGTATCAGGGAATAGGTATGGATCATCTCAATGGCGCACGCGACAGGCAGGACTGTATCCGCGCTGCCGCCAACCGCTTCCGCAGAGGCCATGCACAGTACAGGTCTTATCCTTTTTCCGCCGGCAAACAGAGTATATCTCATGGATTCTGAGATTTCAGAAGAAAATCCGCCCCTTTTCGGAAGGTATTCTTCAAGTGCCCTGTCGACAATCTTCTTTTTTGTCTCGAGATATTCTTTAAGCAACATCTTCCGGTTTTCCACCGTCTTTTCCCTCAAACGGCCTGATATTTAATTCGTCTTCCTCCCTGAGAAGGATATTGACTTTTCTCTCCGCCTTATCCAGCTTATCAGCGCAGAAACGGGAAAGTTTGATTCCCTCTTCAAAGGCTTTTAACGACTCTTCGAGGGACATATTTCCTTTTTCCATCCTTTTCACAATTTCTTCCAGTTCTTCCAGGGCTTTCTCAAATTTTTTCTCTGCCATTTTCCTGCTCCTGTGAAATTTTGATTACCCTTGCCTTGAAGCTCCCCGATGAAATCTTCACATAGACACTATCATCCACCGCGAGCATAGCCACATCCCTGATGATGGTTCCGTCAGACAACCTTACTATGCCAAAGCCCCTCTTCAGTACGGAAATAGGACTCAGGTTATCTAATATGGACATATCTTTCCGGAGTATGCCTTTCAGATTGTTCATATAAAACCGGGTTCGCGCATCCATCTCTTTTTTTAGATTTTCAACCCCGCGACGCAACTCACGAATCCTTGTTACTGGGGTCAGGCGTATCAACATCCTGCGTGCGGAAAGAAAGCGATTCTCTCGCATTTCAAGGACACGCCGCATCCCTCCTGACAGCCTGATGTGCCAGTCATCCAACCCCATGCGAAGATTCGAAATTCGTCCCCTCGGATCACACAAGCCCTTCACAAGAAAATCCAGCCTGTTTTCTGATTCACGCAGGAACACACCACAGGCATTTACCAATCGTGATTTTAATCTTAGGGTTTTCTCGATCAGGTCCTTCCTGTCGGGCACAACCAGCTCGGCGGCAACGGAAGGGGTCGGCGCCCTGAGATCGGCCACAAAATCGGCAATGGTAAAATCAATCTCATGGCCGACGGCCGATATAACGGGATTTTTTGAAGAATAGATCGCCCGCGCGACCCTTTCATCGTTGAAACAGAACAGGTCCTCAAGCGATCCCCCTCCTCTGGTGACAATAATTACATCCACACCAATTGAGTTCAGATCCGATATGGCGCCGCATATCTCCATGGGCGCCTCCATCCCCTGCACAACCGCGGGGGCAATGATGATATCAACGGATGGGAATCTCCTCCCTGTGATATTTAATATGTCCCTGATAGCCGCGCCTGAAGGGGATGTGACTATCCCGATCTTTCCGGGCAGAAAAGGTATGTCTCTTTTGTGGGAAGGATCGAACAGGCCCTCTTTCTCCAGACGCCTCTTGAGCTGTTCAAAGGCCATCTGAAGGGCTCCAAGACCCTTCGGTTCCGCGGCGTCTATTATAAGCTGATACTCGCCCCTTGCAGGGTAAATATTCAATTTTCCCCTGCAAACTATCTTCATTCCGTCTTCAAGATCAAAGCCTATCCTGCCCGTCGCACTCCTGAAAGCAACCGCTCTTATCTGGCTGTCTTTATCCTTGAGGGTAAAATACACATGACCTGAGGCGGGACGACGAAGATTGGAAATCTCACCCGTGACCCATATGACGCCAAAACCGGACTCCAGAAGATTTTTTATGGCTCCGGTCAGCTCTGTAACTGTAAATACAGTTTTCATGAAAGTTCCAAGTGAAACAGGAAATGGAGGGGTAAGTTGCCTGCCTGAAAATGCCACCATAAGAGATAGAAGCAGTGGCTCTTTGCGATTGACTTGACGCCACATAAACAAGGGAGCGACACCTCTTAATATGTCCAGCCCTTTACTTGATTCCTCCCTTTATTTCCCTCCTCCGCGATGCTCCCCGCATCTTTTGTAACACATTATCTTCAACCTGCAGGGCTCGTTTTAATATATCATTTGCCTCCTCCCCATCCCCTTTCAGAGTCAGTCCCAACTCTGCCTTTTCGCTGATCCCGAAACGCATCCTCAAGACCTTTTCCTCTCTCGATGTCAAGGTGGACAGTATCTTTCTGGTCTGCTGGGCAAGGTCCATGTTCATGGTGGCATCGGAGGGAGACATGACTTTCTTATCCTCTATAAAATCCCCGAGAGAGCTGTCTTCTTCCTCACCTATAGGGGTCTCCAGAGATATCGGCTCCTTGGCAATCCTCAACACCTTCCTCACTTTATCCAGAGGGAATTCCATCTTCGCCGCAACCTCGGCCGGGGTGGGCTCTTTACCCAGTTCCTGAACCAGATACCGTGAAGTTCTAATAAGTTTGTTTATGGTTTCAATCATATGAACCGGGATTCTTATCGTCCTTGCTTGATCCGCTATGGCCCTCGTGATGGCCTGTCGTATCCACCATGTCGCGTAGGTAGAGAATTTATATCCCCTCTGGTATTCAAACTTTTCAACAGCCTTCATCAACCCTATATTCCCTTCCTGAATAAGATCCAGGAATTGCAGTCCCCTGTTCGTGTACTTCTTTGCAATGCTTACAACCAGCCTGAGATTCGCCTTTATCAGTTTTCTTTTCGCCAGGTCTGCCTCCATCTCACCCTCTTTTATGGAAGTGATCACCGACTTCAGAGCCTCTCTGGGCACGCCGATCTTTCCAGTTATCCTTTTCCTGTCATTACGCGCCTGTCGGATTATCCTTTCGTACTCTCTCAATTTTTCGGCCGGGATACCGCTCTCTTCGGAAGCCAGTTTCTCTTCGCCATCTCTCATCCGGGAAAATATCTTATCCAGAGTGTTAAGTGACAGTCCGGATCGTTTCCCGCATGCTGTTATTTCCCGCTCACCCTTGTCAAGGGCGGCAATGGCATTCTTAAGTTCCAGAACCATCGCATTTATACGCCTCTTATTGAAATTTACATCCTTACAGAGTTTTATGATTTTTCTGAGATTTTTTCCCAGTTCCGTTTTTATCTTTTCTTTCTCAGAATCATCCAACTCTTTCCTTTTCAACTCTTCCTTCAGCATGGTATTCAGCGCATTCAACTTTGCCACCTTGGCGGTTAGTTTTTGCACGCCTTCCCGATATAGATCTTCTTCAGTAAAACCATTTTCGTCTTCAAGATTAGTAACGACTGTTTTTACCTTTATCTCGTTATTTCTGAGTTTATCTCCTATGTCCACAACCTTTTTTATAAAGATCGGCAGGCTGAAAAGGGCTTCCATGATTCTTTTCTCTCCCTTTTCAATCTTCTTTGCGATCTGTACTTCTTCCTCGCGATTAAGCAAAGACTCCAGACCCATTTCTCTCAGATACAGTTTCACAGGATCTCCGGTTTTACCCAGCGCGGCCATGGGCAGAGGCAGCATTTCATCCGTTGCTTTCTCCTCTTTCTTTTCGGGCGTACCGTCGTCTGGTTCATCAATAATCTTTCCATCCTTATCGACATCGGCAATTTTGATATTTTTCTCATTTAAAAGCATCAATATATCGTCTATCTGCTCTGAAAATATAACGTCGTCCGGTAACATATCGTTAATATCACCATAAGTAAGAACCCCCTTTTCCTTGCCCAGCGAAATAAGTTTGTTTACCTCATCCGACCTGATCATTTTTTTCATCTTCGAATAGTCCTCTCTCTTCTTTTGACAATCTATCCCTCTCCCGCAGCAGGCTGTCGCTCAGCTCCCTGTCGTCTGTGTTCTGTGCCCTGATCAGTTCCCGCTTCAGCATATTGTGCCTGCCCTTGTACCATTTGTTCCTTATCTGCTTAATATTATCATCAAAGACCCTGCTGGCAACCTCTCCATCGGAGAAAGGGCGCTCCATCATCAATTTCAAGAGTCTTTCCTTCACAAAACCACCTCCCAGATCGCCAACCAGGCTGATGGTGTCACCCACTCCCCCGGTTATTGCCTGCCCCAGTTTTTTCAATGTTTCTGAAGCAAAACAATCCAGAATACCCTCCCGTGTCACCACAGGGATCTTTTCGGGATACTCCATCATCATATAGATAAGGTTTAATTCCACCATGTCAACTTTTTCCGTTCTCTTTTCCGGAGACGCGGCTTTAGTGGAGGTTTTGTAACTGGCAGGTACCTTCCTTACCTTGTCCTTCAAAACCTTCTGGTCAATGCCAAGTTTTTCAGATACCCTTTTTATGAACAGGTTTTGTTCAACCCGGTCACTTATAGCGCTTATGAAAGAGATCGACTCCCTGCTGGCATCCACGTTGTCTTCAAGTGTATCTCTGTTGCCCATCATTTTTTCTATATAGTAATCCACCATCATCGGGGAATGGGCTATAATATTTTCCAGGGCCTCCGGACCAAATTTTTTCACATAGTCATCAGGGTCATATCCTTCGGGGAGAACGACCACCCTGGCATGCATATTCTCCTCGAGGAACAGCTTCAGGCTGCGCTCTACCGCGTGTCGGCCCGCTTCATCGGGATCAAAAATGACGGCAACATTCCGCGTGAATCGCCTGATCAGCTCGACCTGCTCCCTGGTCAGAGCGGTGCCCAGCGTTGCCACCACATTGTTCACTCCCGCACTCCGGAGGGAGAGAAGATCAACATATCCCTCCACAATTATAACGTAATCCTTATCGCGGATGCTGTCTTTTGTCCGGTACATGCCATACAGGACCCTGCCCTTTGTATAGACAGAAGACTCAGGCGAGTTGAGATATTTAGGCATATCGTCACCGAGGGCCCGCCCGCCAAAAGCCACAACCCTGCCGCTCAAATCCTCTATCGGGAAAATCAATCTCCCGCGAAACCGGTCGTAGAATCTGCCACTATCTTTAGATATGATGAGGCCGGTTTTTTCGACAAGTCCGAGGGGAACCCTTTTGCCTTCAAAATAGTTGACAAGATGGCTCCATCCCTCCGGGGAATAACCCAGGCGAAATTCAGTGGTTATAGCAGCCCCCATCTTTCTTTTGCCAAGATAACTGCGAGCTGCGCGACTATTCTCGGAAGCAAGCTGCTCAGAAAACCAATCCGCCGCCATAGCGTTTATCCTGTTCAGATTTTCCTTCTCGCTTGCAACCGTCCTTTCCGTGTCCGTCATCTTTCTGACAGGTATCTCGACCCCCGCTTTATTGGCCAGATATTTTGCCGACTCGGCAAAACTGGCGCCGTTTATCTTCATCAGAAAGGCGAAGATATCCCCACCCTCTCCACAGCCAAAGCAGTAAAATATCTGTTTTTCGGGATTAACGCTGAAAGACGGTGTCTTCTCCTTGTGAAAGGGGCAGAGACCGACAAAATTTCTGCCGGCCTTTTTCAGGGTAACATACTCGGAAACCAAATCGACAATACTTATCCTGCTCTTTATTTCTGCTATTTTTTCCTGAGGTATATATCCTTTCAATCTGCTCTTACCTCTGTGGACAAATGCATTGCTCAGGACAATCTGGCTTTAACTGTCTCACCTACAGCTTTCCCATCGGCCTTTCCGGTTAACCTGGGCATAAGAAGTTTCATAACCTTTCCCATGTCCCGGATGCTTGTCGCGCCGGCTTCTTCTATGGCATTTTCGATCTCTGCTTTTATCTCTTCTTCCGAAATCTGTTCCGGCATGAACCCCTGGATTACCTCAATCTCTTTCTCCTCTTTTTCCGCAAGTTCCGGTCTCCCACCGTTCCTGAATTGTTCAACAGAGTCCTTTCTCTGCTTTATCATAGAGGACAATACCTGCAGGGTTTCTTTCTCTCCAAACCGGTCCTTTAAATCTATCTCCCTGTTATGCAAAGCCGATTTGACCATGCGAAGCGCAGACAACTTCGCCTTATCCTTATCTTTGGCAGCTTTGACCATTTCGCTCGACACCTTCTCTATTACATCCATTTCAGATACACCTTTTCTTCCTACTCTCTAATTCACATTTACCCCATGTCATCGCTCAATTTCCTGCCTCCCAGAATATGGACATGGAGGTGAAAAATTACCTGGCCGCCATCTTCATTACAATTGGCAACCGTTCTGAAACCTGTTTTGTCAATTCCCTTTATCCTTGCGACTTCCTGCACCGCTTTAATCATGTCCTCCATCATACCGTCCGGCACATCCATGAGAGTTGCCACGTGTATCTTAGGCACCGCAACAACATGAACGGGGGCTATCGGATTGACATCATCAAATGCCAGAACATTTTCGGATTCGTAAATAATGTTCGCGGGTATCTCTCCCCTTACAATCTTACAGAATATACAATCCTCCATCTGACAATCCTCCTACTTAAACGCGGAAGCTCTGGCAATAGCATCTTCCAGCTTCAGTGCCCCGCTGTAAAGGGCCTTCCCTGTAATTACACCCATTATTCCGGAATCCGCCGCCTCAAGCAGTCTTTCGATGTCATGAATATTTGCGACACCACCGGAGGCAATTATCGGTATATCCACAGATTCCGCAAGCATCTTTGTGGATTCTATATTTACGCCCGACTCCATGCCATCCCGCTGTATATCGGTATATATGATTGAGTTCAGCCCGCATTCCTCATAATCTGAGGCGATCTCAGCTGGAGACTGATCAGTGCTTTCGCTCCATCCCTCAACCGCGACCCTGCCATCGCGCGCGTCAATGGCAAGAATGATGTGCCCCCTGTAATTAGCGCAGGCATCGAGAACAATTTTTTTATTCTTCAGGGCGACTGTTCCCAGTATGACGTAATTGACACCCATGTTGATATAACTATCAACGGTTTTCATGTCTCTTATCCCGCCACCCACCTGCAGGGTCACATCCACCGCGCTGGCAAGTTCTCTGATAACATCCATGTTTCGGGGGAATCCGTCACGGGAACCGTCAAGATCAACCACATGAATGCGCTTTGCTCCCTTTTCCTGCCATTTTGCGGCGATATCAGCGGGATGATCCGAATAAACGGTAGACAGGTTAAAATCACCCTGAAGAAGGCGCACACACTTGCCATCCTTCAAATCTATAGCAGGTATTATGAGCAATTATGAATCTCCCTTCAAATCCGGGAACCCCTTTAAAATCTCTTCGATACCCTCCTGTGACAATTCTTCAGCGGTAATCCATTTCGCTCCGCCTTTGATAAAGGGCAAGATATTAAAGATATTTTCCATCAATGAGCTCTGGGTCTTGTCAAATACGCTCTTCCATACCGATACGCCATCTTTAACTCTGATAAGATGCACGCAGAAAGCCACCGAGGCTGGTTCCGTCACGGAATAACCAAAGCCCTTCCTCTCCATATAATAAAAGAGGTACCCCGCAATAATCCCGTCCGCCCCGACCTCTTTTCCAACCGCTGTCAATATCTCCAGGGGGGATTTTCCGAACGAGGTGGCGGAAACCCTCTTGTAAACACCGTCCACATAGCCGGACGGTATCAGGGTATATTGTTCGGAAGATTCAATCCTCTTCAGAAGAATTTCTTCTATCCTTTTCTCTGGGGTTCCCGCAAAGGCGCATGTCCTGAAAGTCGTTCCACAAACAGGGCAACGGATAAACCTGATATCAGGACCATCAGAAGTTATCGCTTGAAAGGGGACAATCGCAATCTTTTTTAAACCGGAGATAGCTTTCCGATGAAGGGCGTTTCCCCCCCCGGCATTTTTAGAGACACATCCGGTAAGCAGCGCGACAGATATCGCCCCGCAGAGAAGCAGCCAAAAAAGATAAAAGGAAAGGCATTTTTTCATGATTATCATTTCTCTTCATGCTCTCGGGTAGAGGGGCGCTATGAAGCCGTCAGAGAATAGACTCCTATATACTTCCCTTCGTTGACAGCACGCCCTTGATCCGGTCATCGATACGAACAGCATCCTTCAAGGCACGGGCAAACGCCTTGAAGATAGCCTCCGCTATGTGGTGAGGATTCTTACCATATATGACATTTATGTGCAAGGTTATTCCCCCGTGATCCGAAAAAGATTTAAAAAACTCCTCAAGGAGGATGGGATCAAAATCTCTTATCTTCTTACCGCGAAAATCGGCCCGAAAAACCAGATAAGGTCTTCCTGAAACATCAATGCAGACATGGCACAGAGTCTCATCCATGGGCACAAAGGCGGTGCCGTAACGACTTACCCCCCTTTTGTCTCCCAAGGCTCCTTTCACCGCTTCTCCGAGGCATATGCCTATATCTTCAACGAGGTGATGATAATCTACATCCGTGTCTCCCTTACCCTTCACATTCAAATCAATAAACCCGTGCTTCGCGAAAAGGTTGAGCATATGATCAAGAAAAGGTATCGTCGTGGATATATCTCCCGCTCCTTCTCCATCGAAATTTATCTCGACAGAGACATCCGTCTCCGTGGTCTTCCTGATTATTTTTTTCTTTCTTGCCATAATGTCGGACCTCCTTCTACAATACCTTATTAAGAGGATATTCTATTATACCTTCAGCCCCGGCCTCCTGAAGAATCGGTATCAACTCTCTGACTATACTTTTATCTACAACGGCTTCGACGGCGAACCAGTTTTGGTCATACAGTGCTGAAGTGGTGGGTGCCTTGAGAGCGGGGAGCAACAGGACAACCCTCCCAAGGTTTTCCCTGGCAACATTCATCTTAAGGCCAACCTTGCCCATGGCCATAATCGATCCCCCGAGGAGGATGCTTATCTGCTCTATTTTTTTCCTCTTCCACGGATTACCCCATGCCTTTTTGTTGGCAATCAGCTGGGTATTAGTCTTCATAAGCTCATGGATGATCTTTAAATTATTAGCCCTCAGGGTGCTCCCCGTTTCTGTAACCTCTACTATCGCGTCCACAAGGCCCTCAACCACCTTGGCCTCGGTAGCACCCCAGGAAAATTCCAGATGAGCGTCGATGCCTCTTTCTTTGAGGTAGTTACGGGTCACGTTCACCAGCTCCGTGGATATTTTCTTCCCGGCTATGTCTTCCAGTGTCTTTATAGGGGAATCTTCTCTTACCACAAGCACCCACCTGGCCTGTCGCATAGATGCTTTTGAATAAACAAGATCCTGAACCACAACAACATCGGACTCGTTTTCCAGGATCCAGTCTTTCCCGGTAAGGCCAAGGTCAAGGGTTCCATCATCAACATACCGGGACATCTCCTGAGCTCTTATAAGGGCGCAGGAGATGTCTTCATCATCGATATCGGGGAAATAGCTTCTGGAATCATAAGTTATGGACCAGCCTGCCTTCTTAAAAAGCTCAATCGTGTTGGATTCAAGACTTCCCTTCGGTATTCCCAGCTTCAATTTTCTCATTTTTTATACACTTCCTCTGGATCGAATATCCTCTCGCTGATTATTTTCATTTCTCCATCCGACACCTTTCTGTAAAAACAGGATCTATAACCCATATGACACGCGGCCCCCCCCACTTGCTCCACTTTCAGAACAACTGTATCAAGATCGCAGTCCACAAAAATTTCCCTGACAATCTGAACATTACCCGATGTTTCGCCTTTGATCCAGAGAGTATTTCTTGATCTGCTCCAGTAAGTTGCCCTGCCCGTTTCTAGGGTTTTCAGCCATGCCGCCCTGTTCATATAGGCCAGCATCAAGACATCACTCGTATCATAATCCTGAGCCACAACGGGAATAAGCCCTTCTCCCTTTTCAAAATCAAGCTCTATCATTGTCATTCTTCCCCCGGTCCTTCGCAAAACAAAAAATCCATCATATAAAATCAAGTCAGTCTGAAAGCCTGTAAAACTAATCTAATATTTCTTTTTAGGCAAGCTCTTTTTCTCCATTTTGAACTTGCCTGCGTTTCATTTTTATGTTAGCAAGGAAAAGACTGGAATTCAGTTTGCTGCTGTGTCTCTGCCGCGGCAGCGATTGTAACCTTTAAATTTTTGATAGAGGGAGGGTGTGGAATCATGAAGGTATTGATAGGCGGCGCCATAGCGGCGGTCTTGGGACTTATCGGGTTGGGAATCTGGTGGAAACCTTTTCTTGATATCCTTGCGGGTGGAATCCCGATTATTCTTTTGCTGGGAGGCGCTCTTGCCATATATGTCGGTTACGACGAGATGAAGGACCAGATGAAATCGAAAGAAGAAGAAAAAACAAGTGCGGTGGATCTGGACGCTGCCAAAGAAGAACTGCAAAAAGCAAAGGCTGAGGCGGAAAAGTACAAGGCAGAGCTGGAGAAAGCAAAAGCCGCAGACAAGGCAGCGCCGGGGAAAGCAAAGGCCCCAAAGGAAAAATAGTATAATTATTCAGGGAAATAAAGCAGCCCGGTTTGCGATATCAGGTGTGCTCAGTTTCATGTTTCCATGCGGGAATGTATATGGTGTCGGGTAGGGGGCGGTTCGTTTATGCCCCTGTAAGCCTGAATTGTCACAAGGTTTACATTCTTTTAGAGGGTCGCAGATAATATTTGACAAGTCGGGGGGAATCAGTTACGAAGCCCGCCAGAGTCTTCAAAATCGGATAAAAATTATGGAAAACAAAACTTCAAATTTCCTGCCAACCATTTCCTGCCACAAGAACTATATGTATTAATGCCTGCTTCTTGCCCCTGATCGGGCGGGAAAGCGGGCCATCCAGATTTGCATTTTCCGTTGCGTATTTATATTTAACACAGGTGCCCTTTGTTGCCGTTGAATGGAGCAAAGTTTAGGGCAAATATTATTTGAAAGGGAAAAACCATGAAAAAAAATCTTCTGATAATTCTGATGATAGGAATGGCGGCATTTTTAGTGACAACAGGCTGCCAGAAAAAAGAAAAGACCACAGAACTTACTTACAGCATATTTTTTCCACCAACCCATAGCCAGTGTAAGGCGGCAATATCATGGGCCGAGGAGATAGAAAAACGTTCAGGGGGAAGGATAAAGATCACAGTCTTCCCTGGAGGCACTCTGACAAAGGCAAATCAGTGTTACGACGGTGTTGTAAAAGGGATATCGGATATAGGAATGTCCTGCTTCGCTTACACGAGGGGTCGTTTTCCGGTGATGGCAGCGGTTGATCTTCCTCATGGCTATCCTGACGGCAGCGTGGCAACTCGAGTAGCCACCGAATTTTACAAAAAGATGTTACCAAAAGAATTGAATGACGTAAAAGTTCTGTACATACATGCCCACGGGCCCGGACTGCTGAGTACAAAGGATCCTGTCAGGGTATTGGAAGATATCAAAGGCATGAAGATACGTTCAACGGGGCTCAGCGCCCAAGTTGTGGCGGCACTCGGCGGAGCGGCCGTCGCAATGCCCCAGGGCGACACGTACGAGGCCCTGCAAAAGGGCGTGGTTGAAGGCACCTTTACGCCTATAGAGACTCTCAAGGGATGGAGACAGGCGGAGGTTATCAAGTACACAACACAATGCACTGGCGTCGGTTATACCACTGCAATGTTCGTGGTAATGAATCCTGCAAAATGGAACGCACTGCCGAAAGACCTCCAAAAGATAATTGAAGAGGTAAGCGAGGAATGGGTAGGCGTGCATGGAGACGCCTGGGACAGAAGCGATGATGAAGGGCGCGCATTTACCTTAGGCCAAGGCAACGAGATCATACTCCTTTCTGATGAGGAAAACAAAAGATGGGCGGAGGCGGTACAGCCAATCATTGAAAGCTACATAAGCGAAACCGAAGAAAAAGGATTGCCGGGAAAGAACGCCGTAATGCGGGTGCGAGAGCTCATAGCGAAATACAGCAAGTAAAGGGTCAGAAATCGGGGGCCGGGGATCGGAGATTACACTCCGAAACCCGAAACTCGAAACTGGAAAACATATGTTACATCTGAAAAAACAGCTTGACAATCTCAGCAACGCATTCAACTGGCTTGCGGCGGGCGCCATCCTGATTATGATGGCGCTCACTTGCGCCGATGTGGTGTTGCGTCTTTTCCGTCATCCCATCCCGGGAACGTATGAAATTGTCGGTCTTATGGGGATCGTTGGCGTTTCCTTTGCCCTGGCTTATACCACGGCACAAAAAGGACATATAGCGGTGGAGTTCCTGACCAACAGGATGCCGAAGCAGGCGCAATTTATTATTGCCGCGACCGGCGAATTCTTCAGTGCCCTACTGTTCGGGATAATAGCGTGGCAAAGCGTCTTATATGCCCTGGACTTGAAACGCACCGGTGAGGTTTCTCTCACTGTTGAGATGCCTGTGTATCCATTCGTTCTCAGTATAGCGATCGGTTGTTTTCTTGTGTGCCTCGTGCTTACAATGGACTTCTATAAATCATTGAAGAGGATCAAGTGAGCCCCACAATAACAGGCCTTGTCGGCATCGCAGCTCTTTTTATTCTGATATTCATGAAGATGCCTGTCGGCTTCGTCATGGCGGGGGTGGGTTTTTTGGGCTTCGGTTATATTGTTTCTTTCGACGCAGCCATGAACATGCTCGCTAAAGATCTCTTTTCCGTTTTTGGATCTTACAGCCTTACAGTGATACCCCTCTTTGTGCTGATGGGGCAGCTTGCGTATCATTCCGGAATAAGCAAGAGACTATTTAACTCGGCCTATAAATTTATCGGCCATTGGCCCGGGGGGCTTGCCATCGCGACCATAGGGGCATGCGCGGCCTTTGCCGCCATTTGCGGTTCCACAAATGCGACAGCAGCAACCATGGGTGCTGCAACCCTCCCTGAGATGAAAAGATACAACTATAAACCGGAGCTTGCCACAGGGGTGGTTGCCGCAGGCGGAAGTCTGGGTATTCTGATTCCTCCGAGTGTCATATTCATTGTCTACGGGATACTTACAGAGCAATCCATAGGCAGGCTCTTTATGGCCGGTCTGCTGCCCGGTCTTATCCTTGTCCTCCTTTTCATTCTTGCTATCGTCATATGGACACGCCTGCGACCGGAACTGGGACCGAAGGGGCCAAAAGCCCCTCTCAGAGAAAAACTGGCATCGCTTTCAGGACTTATTGAAACCCTGCTCCTGTTTCTCCTGATAATGGGAGGTCTCTTCTGTGGTTTTTTCACGCCCACAGAGGCCGGAGCAATCGGTGCCTGCGGCACTCTTCTTCTGGCGCTTGCGGGCCGCAATCTAACCATGAAAGGATTTATCGCGTCCCTCTCTGAAACGACAAGAATATCCTGCATGATCCTAGTAATCGTCGCAGGGGCCACCATATTCGGACACTTTCTTGCGGTAACCAGAATCCCCTTCGATATCGCCCGGGGAGTGTCGGAAATACAGCTGCCGCGCTATGCCGTCATGCTGATCATTATCGTGGTCTATCTGATTGGGGGATGCGTCATAGATTCTCTCGCGCTTATTATGCTGACGATACCAATTTTTTACCCGGTTGTGCTGTTCCTGGGCTACGACCCGATATGGTTCGGTGTCATAATAGTACTGGTAACCCAGATCGGCGTAATCACTCCACCTGTAGGAGTAAACGTCTACGTGGTAAGCGGCGTGGCCAGAGACGTTCCGCTCAATGTTATCTTCAAGGGAGTGCTCCCCTTTCTTGCGGCGCTGATAATATGCACTCTCCTTCTCATTCCCTTTCCCCAGATCGCCCTTTTCCTTCCGGGCTTGATGGGGTAAAAATTCAAGGATTCAAGAATTCAAGGGAGAGGCTGAAAGACTACAATGAGTTAAATGTCCGGCAAAGGGTATCCGATATGATTAGATTGCAGACAAGAATATGCTTCTGCCTTATCCCCGTTGTAATATGTTTTTTTCTCCAGGGATGCTGCTTCTTCCCAAAGAGTAAAGAATACAAAAGAGTGGTTCTTAAGATGCTTGTAACTGCCTACGATGCCGGCCCCGAATCGTGCGGATGGGAGAGGAGATACTGGTGTATCGGACCACCGGTTTACGCGTATGGTCCTCTTAAAGGCAAGAGAAAACAGGTTGGTATCACTGCCGACGGGATACAGGCACAGCATGGAACAATCGCGGCGGACACCAGACTGTATCCGTTCGGCACCAAGATGTACGTCCCGGGGTATGGATGGGGCGAGGTCCATGACGTTGGAACTGCCATAAAGGGAAATCACATAGACGTCTTCTTCTCGGACCACGATGATGCCCTACAGTGGGGGAGACAATATCTGAAGGTGGTTGTTTTACTGCCGGAGTGACCTTGGTTTTTTTCTTCTTAACATCTCCACAATAAGCAACACGGCGCCGATCGATATGGCCGAATCGGCCACATTGAAAGCAGGCCAGTGCCAGGACGCTACGTAAAAGTCAAGAAAGTCCACAACATCTCCGAATCGTATCCTGTCTAACAGATTTCCAACGGCCCCACCCAGTATCAGCGAAAGGGCAAAGGTGAGGAGCATCGCTGCTGTCTTGTTTTTCGCAAGAAACCACAGGATCATCGCGATAGCCGCAGCCGACACGGCGATGAGAAATACTGATCGGAAGAGGGGGGCGGCATTCGCCAGAAACCCGAAGGCCGCGCCCGGATTGCGTACATAGGTGATGTTGAAAAATCCGTCGATGACCGGATACGAGGCATGCAGAGACATCGTCGAGGTGATATACCACTTGGAGAGCTGGTCCAGGCCGGCAACCAGCAGCAGTGTTATAAAGAAAACAACATGTTTTTTGTTCAAAGATCTATGTCCCCCTACAGATTATCCACGCACCTCGCGCAAATAGTTGGATGATCGGCATTCTCACCTACCGTTTCGCTGTAGTTCCAGCACCTCTCGCACTTTATCCCCCGTGCACGGGAAACCTCTATCTTCAGACCCTCAAACTCCGTGCTTGTGTAAGGGTCGGAAATATTGTCCGCCGAAACAAGATCCATCCGCGACACGATAAGGAGAGATTTCATGGTGTCGAGATACTGCTCCAGTAATGTCTGCAGTTTCTCCGGGGCGTAAATATGCACGCAACTGTCAAGGGAATGGCCCACCACCTTTTTCTGCCTAGCTATCTCTATGGCCCTTGATATCTCTCCCTTGACAGCGATAAGCGTCTCCCATTTTTGACTCATTTCTTCGTCAAGATATTGATCTTGTACATCCGGAAACTGCGTCATGTGAACGCTTTTCTCTTTGCCGTCATATTCCGGCATATTCGACCATATCTCCTCGGCGGTAAAGACAAGCACCGGCGAAAGGAGCCGTGTCATGGCATCAAGGATAAGATACATCGCGCTTTGCGCCGATCTTCTTTCTTTTGACCCGGCCTTTGAGGTATACAGCCGGTCTTTCAGGGCATCTAGGTAGAGGGCGCTCAGATCGACACTGCAGAAATTGTACAGAGTATAGTACACAACGTGAAACTGGTAATTTTCATACGCGTTGCGCACCCTTCGGATGATTTCCTGAAGGCGGTGGAGCGCCCACCGGTCCATCTCCTCCATATCTTCCACGGGAACCATGTCTTTCTTACAATCAAAATCATACAGGTTGCCCAGAATATATCTGCTCGTATTACGAATTCGCCTGTATGCCTCAACGAGACGCTTCAGTATCTCTTCGGATATCCTGATATCAACGGTGTAGTCCTCGGCGGCAACCCACAGGCGCAGTATCTCAGCCCCATATTGATCAACCATTTTCTGGGGGTCGATAAAGTTGCCCAGTGACTTGGACATCTTTTTCCCCTCTCCATCAACCACAAAACCATGGGTAAGCACATTCTTATAAGGCGCTCTGCCCCGGGTTCCTACCGACTCCAGGAGGGAAGAATGGAACCATCCCCGGTGCTGGTCACTTCCTTCCAGATACATGTCACAGGGCGATTCAAGGTTGTCTCTCTTCTCAAGCACCGCCGCGTGGCTCACCCCGGAATCAAACCAGACATCAAGAATATTGGTCTCCTTCTTGAAATCCGTTCCACCGCAGGTCGGGCATACAACCCCGTCGGGAAGGAGATCGTTCGCATCTCTCTCGAACCATATATCGGCTCCATGTTCCTTAACCAGGGCGACAACATGATCCAGGATTTCTTTCGTGGCATGATAGTTCCCGCAATGGCTGCAGTAAAATACCGTAATGGGGACCCCCCACGAACGCTGTCTCGATATGCACCAGTCGGGCCTGTTTTCGATCATGCCGTATATACGATCGCGTCCCCATGATGGAAACCAGTTCACACTGTCTATGGCCTTAAGCGCCTTCTCACGCAAGCCGTTGTTCTCCATTGAAATAAACCACTGTTCCGTCGACCTGAAGATAATGGGATTCTTGCACCTCCAGCAGTGCGGATACTGATGCTGTATATTCATAGTACCCAGAAGAGCCCCCACTTCTTTCAGTTTCTCATTCACTGCGTCATTTGCGTCAAACACAAACTGACCGGCGAAAAAGTCCACATCGGGAGTAAACCTGCCGTTATCATCAACCGGCGCATAGACATCCAGGCCATATTCAAGGCCGATCTCATAGTCTTCCTGGCCATGACCGGGAGCGATATGGACACATCCCGTCCCGGCTTCCAGTGTCACAAAGGGCGCCAGTATCAGTACGCTTTCACGATCGATAAAGGGATGCCGGCATTTTAATCCCTCTAAAACGCTGCCTTTAAACTCATACAGGACCTCATATTCCTTTTCCCTGAAGCCGAATGCATCCAGACAGTAGTCCTGAAGATCCTTCGCAAAGATCAGCACCTCTCCCTCCACCTTGAGCGCCACATAGTCAAAATCTTCATGCAGAGCGATGGCAAGATTGGCGGGAATCGTCCAGGGCGTAGTCGTCCAGATGACTACGCTGACCTTCTCGCCCGAAAGTGTGGGGAGCACTCCGGAGATATCGGACGTCATCGGAAATTTTACATATATGGAAGGTGTCGTATGGTCAGCATATTCCACCTCCGCCTCGGCGAGGGCAGTCTTACACGAGGCGCACCAGTAGACCGGCTTTTTGCCTTTGTAAACATCACCGCTCAAGAGAAGCTTTCCGAATTCCTCAATCGTTGTAGCCTCATAATCGTAGGCCATAGTCACGTAGGGGTTATCCCACTCGCCAAACACGCCAAACCTCTTGAACTGTTTTCTCTGAATGTCAAGATACTTGTTGGCATAACCGCGGCAGAGTTTTCTTTTCTCCGCCTGCGGCATGGTATGCTGTTTCTCACCCAGCTCCTGATCTACCTGATGCTCTATGGGAAGACCGTGGCAGTCCCATCCCGGGACATATACACAGTCAAAGCCAACCATATTTTTCGATTTTATGACAATGTCCTTGATTATCTTGTTCAACGCCGTACCAAGATGTATATCCCCGTTCGCATAGGGAGGGCCGTCATGAAGGATGTATCTTTCCCGTCCCTTTGACACCGTTCTTATTTTTTCATAGATATCCATCTCTGCCCACCTTTCAAGCAGTTCCGGCTCCTTTCGGGCCAGATTCGCCTTCATTGAAAAGTCGGTTTTCGGCAGATTCAGTGTGTCTTTGTAATCCATTTTCATCCCCTGACTATATATTCTTAAATTTATTGACCTGCCCTAATATCACAATGTGCCTTGAACAGGCAACACTTTAACCTGAAAAGGCTTTGTTAATCCGGTTTCTAATCTGCTTAAAGATGGTGATCGGGGATTTTTTTGAAACATAGCCCGAAACGCCATCCCCAAAACAAGCTATCTGTTTGATGTGCTATTCATTGCGAGTTTGTCAACAACTTTTTTCTCTCGCCTCAGGGTTTGAGCTTTATTGAGTTCACCTACCTATACGTAACATAATCTGTTTTCTCTATTGATATTAACATGTTGCGTGGTGGTGAAAACATCAATTATCAAAGTAAATCTTCAACCATATAAATTTCTTGACATAATATTTTTACGATGTATTGTCTTCTTACCTTATATGGGAAAAATATTTCTTATTGAAAACAAGTCAAAGTATTTGGCGGAAAATGGTCGTTGCTGTCACTGTTTTTAAGGGCGGATATTATTACAAAGGTGATGATATCCATGTCCGCATAATCACTTGTTGGCCCCTTTCAGATTGTAGAATCCGGCCCAACCTGCTAGTTCGAAAGTTGGAGATAAGCTATGAACCTGAGAGTAAGTCTTGAACCGAGCGATGAGGGCGGATTCACTGTCGCCGTAGCCGCTTTGCCAGAGAATTTACCGGTCTGTCCCTATAGAAACTTTGTTACTCATGGCTCAATTACGTCGCCATGTAAATCCTTCTACGTATTTGTTATCAGGTGACAATATTGAACATCAACGAGTAAATCTTACCCATGATCGCATACCTAACGGCCGAGGGCTTTGAACGTGAATTGATCAAGGAAGTTCCCGACGTGAAGGCGGTCTTTGGCCGCTTGGTGCTCGCCGGTGGTGCCTGCCCCGCGCCCGCTTGGGCGGCCAACGTTTGGCTAAATCCCGAACGGATAGAGGCCAAGTCCATCGGCGATGTGGTTCGCAAGCTCAAGTCCGTTCAGCGTAATTGGGCCTTCTATGCTCCCGACTGGTATCGCCGCCATGTGCTGATTCAAGAGCAATTGCCCAAAGTCAAAGCCGCGCCCATAGAATTTCTAGGCGTCGTTCCGTCCGCTCCGCTCGGCTCTTGGTCGTTGATTGAGCGCGAGACCTTGTTGTTCAGTTCCCGATGTTCTAGCCCCTTTCCCAATGGCGAAGTTCACATGGTGGAGAACAAGACCGATCCTCCGTCGCGAGCTTATCTGAAGCTCTGGGAGGTATTCACCGCGCACGGAGTGCGGCCGCAGGCGGGCGAGAAGTGTTTGGATCTGGGTAGCAGCCCGGGTGGCTGGACTTGGGTGCTGGCGCAATTGGGGTGCGAGGTGATCAGTGTCGATAAGGCGCCGCTGACAGCGGCGATTGGAGCGCTCCCTGAGGTGCGCTACGTTTCTGAGAGTGCTTTCGCCCTTGAACCAACCAACGTGGGACGGATCGACTGGTTGTTCTCGGATGTGATTTGTTACCCAGAGCGCCTGCTCAAGCTAGTGCAGCGCTGGCTGGCAGGCGGGCATGCGGTCAACTTTGTTTGCACCATTAAATTTCAAGGCGAAACTGCCCTTCCGATCATCGAACAGTTTCGCCAGATTCCGGGCTCACAGCTGATTCACCTGTATCATAACAAGCACGAGCTCACGTGGATCAATCTGGCCGCGAATCGCCCCCGCCCATAAGGTCACAAGGGGTCACCCATTCAAGGTGAGGTCAAGTAAAAAACACACCTCTCCATTACAAAAATAGCATTCTTTTTTTTTGCTTGGCCATCAAGTGGACGCATCGGCACAGGTTCGCTTTATCCTTCCATTCGTACCCGTTACTTCAATCTTATCGGTTCGCGATCAATGTATTTCTGATACGCACCAGTCACCCATCGGGATCAAGGCTGTTATATTATGACATCAGCCCCTGGTCCATTTCCGGACCCCAGAAAACCATCGGTTCCATGCCGTGTCCAATTATTATGTCACAGATCTTATGGTTATTAACCAACCCCATGAAGGCTCACGACATAGGCGAATCAGATAGTAATAAAACAAAACAGTACCTGTATATCTGTGGGTGCAGCAGTTTCCAATCAAATCTTATGGATTTTCACCAACCCCTATACCGGCTCGCTGCTGCAGCCGTTTTCATGATCGAAACAGTTTCTCTTTATCAAACGGCACCTGATCACGCATGACATAATACGATGCACGACAGAGTTTGTTACTCAGTGCCTTAACCGCGACTATACCGTTTGTCTGTGCCTTTTTCCGCTGGTAGAAACTTTTGGCATATGGATATGATCGTATCGCATGATGTACCGCTTCCACATATGCCCAGGAAAGATACTTGTTGCCGTTTTTGGTGTTGCCGGTACCTTTCTTCTTCCCGTTCGAAATCCGTTCACTCTTCACACATCGGGAGTATGATGAATAGTTGCCTACTTTCGGAAAACGATTGATGTTATCCACTTCCAGCATAATGGTCAGACCCAGAATCTTTCCAACCCCTGGGAGCGTAAGCAGTGGCGCAAACTCTTTGCGTAGTTTGACCCGCGAAAGAACTGACTGTTCGATAAGGCGAATCTTCTCTTTCAAGAACTTCATGATCGAGATGCTGTTGGTAGCTGCCAGTACGAGACAGGGATCTTTGAACAGGTGTTTGATATCGTCTCCAGTAAGGCTTTTTATTGTTCTGCCTGGCATATTTATGCCGAGATTCCTGGTAATCATGCTCTGTAGACTTAATATATGAGTGGTTCGCTGTCTTACCAGCATCATTCTCCTGCGAAGCAGATCCCGCACAGGCCTTTCTTCTTTCGGATAAACATATCCTTCAGGTAAAATATTTAAACGTAACAGATGAGCAAGCCAGAATGAATCCCACTTGTCATCGGTATGTTTCAGGCCTTCATACTGTTTGATTGCAGACGGATTGGCCAGATGGAGTGTATATCCATGTTCCTGTAGGCCGTCCACCAGCCAGTACCAGTTGTAGGTGGATTCTACAACAATGCCGTGAAGGTCCTGTTGAAACGGTTCCAATGCGGAGAGTATGACATCCAGATCATTGGGCAGTCGTTTTTTAAAGAGCCGTTGATCTTTATCGTTGATGATACCGATATAATTATTGGTTGAATGTAAATCGATTCCGGCGTAAGTTCTCATTTGACACCTCCTAGATCCTTATAGTTTGTTTCAAACTGGACCATAGCATCTCCTGCTATGGTTGGGGAGGTGTCTCTTTAGATAAAACGCATCACATTGATATGGTTATCAA
>Ga0268276_1000341_pt1 | contig 56174 bp, 52 predicted proteins | sample saktaG_4_FD_190145 | JGI IMG/M metagenome (GOLD analysis project Ga0268276, IMG submission 190145) | Saline water microbial communities from Sakinaw Lake, British Columbia, Canada - sak_2010_1_5_45m | ecosystem: Environmental > Aquatic > Non-marine Saline and Alkaline > Saline ...
AACTGAGCCTATTTTCCACCAACCTCCTAGCCTGCTCTCTTTTTTTTACGGTAAACCTCCTAAATATTTTCATAATACGTATTATAATACGTATTTAAATAAGTACAAAAAAGCCCCCGTTGAGCGGGGGCCGTAAAAATATCTTTTTTTAGCTTTTAATTTTATTATATATATAGTTTGTTGTGCTTCCAAAAGCAGATAGGAAAATAACAAAAGTAAAAATCCAACCCGCAAAAGGAACCATGCCAATAAGTGCCAACACAATTACAGAACATAGAATAATCCACCAATTTAATTTGTAATCAGGCTTTTTAAACAAATATTTTAAGGCCAGTTTAGCAAAGACTAAAACAGAAACCACAGCACCAACAAACAGTAGCATCGCATAAAATAATACCGCGATAATCCCAATGAACGCACCGACCACTGTAAAAAAGCTCAAGATAACAGCCACTGGCACAACAACCATTACAACGAATCCTCTCAATACCTCTTTCCAAAAACTTGTCACAGACTTTGAAACAATGTCCGTTGCCTGATGCTTAAAAACGTAAAATATAATCAAAGCCGCCACAAAAATCATTAGTGACTTTATAATCCAGACCAGGCTCATAAAACCCACGAATGCCCCTTTGCTGGTTTCTTTTGTGGGTATTTCTGTTTTATGAAAGTTTGTCTCACCATCAATTCTCACTTCCTGGCTTATTATTGTTTGCGAAGGAGAATAATAATCAAAATTACCAAGCACCACGGCATTCGGTCCAAGTTTCACTTTTTCTGCTTCAATTAATAAATCTCCCTCAACCGTTCCGTTAAAATAAACCGTACCCCCTTTTATACTCGCAGAACCCTTGGTTTCTCCACTGTAATCAATATTTCCTCCTGCAATTTTTAAATCTTTACCAGCAGTAGATCCGGGTACCACGCTTATCTGTCCTCCAACAACCACCAAATCCCCTCCCACAGAATTGGCTATAACAATATTTCCTCCTGCAACCCTGACATCTCCTGCTACACTGCTCATTATATTGACACTGCCTCCAGCAGCTTCAATATCGCCTAAAACAGGGCCTGAAATAAACAAGTTTCCTCCTGTTGCCAGCACGTCTCCATTGACCGTACCTGAGACATTTACACTCCCTCCGGCTGTATAAAGATTATCATTTATTACAGAACCGGCTTCCAGATAATAACTCTCTCCTGTTTTAAACACAGCTCCATGTGCTAAAACCGGAACCAAAACCAAAAATGCTACAAAACTAAATAAAAATAATTTTTTTATCATATATATTATTTAATAATATTTTGCTATTTTAACATAAAATTATTTAAAAATCTGGAGAGTGCTTCTGCTACACTTGCCAAACCCAAGTTTTGCTTTAACTCGGATGTTTCCTCAATAAACGCCACTGGGTCAACCCTTGAGCCGTTGTCACGCATAGAAAAATGTAAATGAGGTCCTGCTGCATAACCAGAATCTCCAGACAATGCAATAATTTGTCCATTTATCACCAACTCCCCTTCTTGAACCCTAAACTTATCTAAGTGCAAATACAAAGAAAATATCCCCAATCCATGATCTATTATAATTGTTTTTCCGTAATTGGAAAGATCTCTTGCCATAACCACCTTTCCATCATTCACAGCAAAAACTTTTGTGTCTAACCCTGCTCTCAAGTCTATCCCAAAATGTCTTACATCATATCCTGTAAATTTTATAATTTCACCAAAGTCAAATCCGCTTTTCGAAACATTTTTTAGGGGGAGGGAAAAAGCCCCAGTAAAATATGCTTCTGACGTAAATTTTTTAAAAACCTCTTCTAGGCTTGGATTATCATTCTGTGAAATATTAGTTAATACTTTGTTTGCTGTGTATCCTTTATCTTGCAATTCTTGCGAAATAGCCATTTTTGTTGAAGGAAAATCCCTTTCTTCCACAAAAATTTCTTTTTCTATGGCCTTGCCTGAAGTATTAACTAAAATTTTATATTCGCCGGGACCCATGTTCGCGTCAATTCCCAAAAAAGCGTACCAGTCAGAATAATTACTGTTTCTGAAAAAAGTAATTATTTTATTATTAAAAACTCCGTTTACTTTGGCGTAACTTCCACTGGCTTTTACTAAAACCGTATCTCCTTGCTGAGGATTTACAGAAGAAACATAAATTTCATTTTCGGGCACAAAAATATAATTGTGAGAAATAAAAATTAAAGCAATCAAAAAAGCAATTACTGCAATCGTGGTAACCGCCCCAATCAAAACTAAATAATGCCTTTTCGCCTTCTTTGCTTTTCTCTTTTTTTTGCGCGCCATATTATTTTAAAATAAGCGTGGCTAAACCCAAGAAAACAAAAAATCCAAAAACATCTGTAGCTGTAGTTATAAAAATTGTGGCCGAAGAGGCAGGGTCTTTACCAAGACGCTTCATAACCAAAGGAACAACAGTTCCAAAAAATGCAGCTATAATTAAGTTTATAACCATAGCCATTGCCAATATTATACCTATAAGAAAATCGTGATTTATAACTACCACAACCGCAATAACTATGGCTCCGTTTATTAGCCCGTTTACAAAACCAGCTCCCAGCTCATTTTTAAGGGCGCTCCACATGGTTTTTAGATCAATCTGCTTTAAGGTAATTCCCCTCACTAAAACTGCCAAGGTTTGAGTGGCTGCGTTTCCACCCATACCTGCCACAATTGGCATATATACCGCCAAAAGAACATATTTTGAAATTGTGTCGCCAAAAAGTCCCACGGTAAAAGCAGCTAAAAAAGCTGTGCCCAGGTTTAGTATCAGCCATTTATAACGATATTTTATTTTTACCTTTGCCGTGTCAAACACCGATTCTTCATCATGAACACCTGCAAAATCATAAAGAGAGGCAGACTCTTCTTCGTGTAAAACCTTTAGCACGTCATCAGAATAAATAATCCCCATAACATTTCCCGTATGCCCTATCACCACTACTTTATTATGAGGATAACTCCTAAACAATTCTAAAACTTCTCCCGTGTTTGCATCGTGCTTTATAGTCTTAATTTTTTTTATATATTTTACAGCTTTCTCTCCGGGTTTTCCAAAGCCCAGCTCGTGCACAGGCAGATACCCCATAAACTCGCCATGGTTCATGGCTAAAATGGCGGGCAATTTCCCTGTACGTTTTTCGTGCACTTTTACTTGTTTTGCTACAGAGGCAATAGTATCTTCAGTTTCAACCTGGATATAATCTACGTTCATCAATCCGGCCGCTGTTTCGGGATCAAACTGCAAAAGCAAAGAAATCTCTGACTTTAATTGTTCATTTAATTCAGACATAATCGGTGCTCTTCTATTTTCAGGCAGTAACTGCAAGACGTCTGTTGCTTCATCAGCATCTAAATGCCCCAAAACCTTCACCAGCTCTTCTTTGTTTATTTTTGAAATAATATCGTATTTTATATGTTTTGAAAGCCGTAAAAGTATATCCCCTTTCTGCAATTCGGGCGTCTGCCTAAAAAACTCCAACCGCTTTTCGGGGTTGTAAGATATTTGGTGGATAATTTTCCCAGTATCATTTTTATCTGCCATAATTTATTTTACCACAAAACGAAAAGGTGGCATACACCTTGAAAAAAACATTTTTATTTAGTAAGATATAAGCAACCATTCCGCAGTAGCTCAATGGTAGAGCAAATCCCTGTTAAGGATAAGGTTGTAGGTTCGAATCCTACCTGCGGAGGGCGTTACCCCATTTTGGGGCTTTTTTTGTGCATCGGTAGAACCATTTTTTTCTTCATTGGAGATTTTTCTCTCTAATAAAGCCTTAAAACCATCTTTTGTTTTGTATCCAATAAGCTTGCGATCCTTGAAAATAAGTTCGGTAAAAATTAGGGCAGTTATCTCGCGCTTCTCACTATCAAGGGAAAACTTAAAATATGTTCCTGCATCCTTCACTAAGTTCGAGAATGTTATGATGTATTTGAGCATTTCAGGCGCGCTTTCTGCATATGCTTTGAGTTCCTCGTTTATAAGGGTTAATTTGTTTTCTAGGCGTTTTTGCTCGTCTTTTACAGTGTCTGCATCCATTGAGCCCGTTCGTAGTAAAGTAATTTTGTTTTGAATGATGTAATCAATATCAGCGATTGTTGTTCTTTGCCTTACTTGTAGGTCATCAATAACCTTATTCCTGTTGTGGTTGATTTCAGCTAATTCTTTTTTTGAATCATTTTCTATGTCCAAAATCTCCGCGCCTGTGAAAGAGACTTGGTCTAATATGTTTTGCACTGCATCGGTAATATCGCTTTCATTTAAATTCGGATTGCTGTTGGTGCAGCCATTTTTACAGCGGCTGCGGTAATATATGATACCCTTTTGCTCATATGGTGAATAAGCACGCCCACATTCGCAACGTGCCATTTCTCGGTAGGTGTGAAATTGCTTGTTGATATAATAAACCGAAACATGTTTCTTTTTCAATATCTCTTGAACCTTAAAAAACAGCGAGTCGTCAATTAGGGCCTTATGCGCATTACTGTCTTCGTAGGTGTCGCCAATTTTTATCTTACCGATGTAAAAAGGATTAGATAGTATATATTCAACTGTTTTGTGGTCAACCGGACGAGAGAGTTTAGGTAAATCAGCAAGATCCATGTTGTCGGCAATCTCCGCTTTTGTGCGTTTTCGTCTCACGGGTTTTGTCGTAAGTCCTTGTTCTCGCGCCCATTTGCCAAGTTGTCGGAAGCTCCATTTGCCAGTTTTATATTGTTCAAAAATTCGTTTTACGGTTGGCGCTCGTTTTGGGTCAAAAGGTTTATTATTAGATCCTTCGTCAAGATAGCCTATTGGTGTGAAGTAAAGACAGCGTCGTTCATCACGAAGCTTTTTTTGTGCGTTGCGCACTTTTTCACTTATAACCTCCGAATAGTGCGAGGCAAACATTCCATCCACCCTCATATGAAGTTTTCCTGCGCTGGTTTTTTCATAATTTGCTTCCACAAAACGAACATCTACCCCTATGGCCATAAGCTTTTTGATTATCATATCATCCTGTTCATTGCGACTGGCTCTGTCCCAGCATAGAAAGATTACACCTTTTATTTTACGCGACTGCAATAGCCCGATGAGCGTAAGGAATTTTGGTCGTAATATCTTGTATTGAATAGTGCCATCTGCGTTAAGAACAAATTCTTCCTCCTGTTTAAATGCGGAGTGGCTTTCGTTAATAATTCCATTTTTGCAAAAACCAGTAATGGTCAGGTTTGCGATTTTAAGGTTTGGCTTAACATAACTGGCATATTCAAGATTTTTTTGCTGTTGATAGGATAGCGAATTGCGCTGATTGTCCGCATCGTCAGTGCTTCGGCGGTCATAAACCAAATAGTCGTCTTTAAATTGAAATTCAATGTTTTTTAATTCCATATTTTTATTATTTAAAATTAATAACTAATATCACCCTTTTTTAGTATAAGCTTACAGACAATCTTGCCTCTTTTGAAGATATCCCAAGTTTTTCCATCCGCAAGGAAATATCCTTCTATCACGAGCCTGTTGTGAACACCCTGTAAAATAGAGGCGTACTCAACAATTCCGGTTTTATCTTCTCCGTTGAATAATTTTTGTTGCGTAGATTCTTTTTCCATGTTTTTTGTCGGCAAGCTATAATTTTCTATTATAGATAGCTTGCCGAATTTTTTAATTCTATTTTTTATCAAACTTTCCTTGTCCTGCCCAGTATGCCTGTATTAAATAGCAACCAATGAGCCACAAATAGTATTCATCCCTGACATCCATATGTGCTATGCATTCCATGATGCAGTCTTTCCTAATTTCTGAAAATTCTTCTGGTATTGACCCCCTAACACTTCTTTTCCACAATTCGTCTTTCGTTAGCTTATCGACCTCTTTTTTTGATAGTTCTTTATCCCATGTCGTGTCACCTTCTTTAAGTCGATTTATTACGCTCTCTGTAAGGTCACATATTTTTTCTGCGGTTAAACCCCGCGCCTCGTCTTCGCTAAATTCTTTTTGGAAAGATTTAGATTTCTTCTTATTGCGCGATGCTTTGTCACCCAAAGATACTATTTTTTTCATATTTTTTGGTTCCCCGCTTGTCCAATTTGTTATATTATGATATAAAAAAATAGAGACTTGCGGGAAACTGCTTGTTTTAGATTGAAAAGGCCTTTATGTTTTGCGACTGGAGGCCTTTTCGCTTGATTAAATTTTTATTTTCTTTAATTCGTCTGTTAATGGATATATTATTGGTCTAAGATTGAAAGCAAACATTGCGTTTTCTGCCATTCTTAGGGCTGAATCACCGAAATTTGTATCTGATACGATTGAATAATTATTCTGCAAATCCGTAATTATGTATTGGTTGCCCGAAATGGCTTTATGGACCGCGCTTGTAATTCTGTCTTCGGCGCCCAACCAATCGCAGAATCTTTTTATATCTTTTATTGAAATATTTTTACTTCGAAGCGAGGCAATTATTTTAATGAGGAATAAGTCATGCAGATTAAATGTGTTCCATTTTTCTATGTCATTCCTTCTTTGGTGGGGAAGGACACCTTTCATGTCCCAGTTGCTTAGAGTCCGGACAGGAATGTCACAAATTTTTCCTACCATCTCGACTTGGAATAGAATATTTTTGAATTTATCTAGAATCATTGTAGCCGATGCTTTATCTAAATTGTTTGGTTTTTGTTTCATAAATTTTGTGGTTAGGTTTATTAGCCATATATCGCCAACTCTCGGCAATATATTGTTTGATTTAAGTATACTCCCGCAATTAACCCTTGTCAAGCCCCCTGATTTTTTTGTTATTTAATAATCTGCGTCAGAAAAATCAGCTGGTAAATATTATTCGCGGGAAGCATAAAAATTCGTATTTTGAATTTATGCGCGCGCAGAATAATCGGCTGGTGGTTTGGTGGCGGGAAAAACGGCCAGAAAAAAATTACTGAAACTCTCAACTCACTTTTTTAAATATCTAAAGTTAGCCAACAAAAAAACCCAACTGGTTAGGTTGGGTCTTCTTGCACTATCTAATTTATTTTTTTGATGGGAGGCCGATGTTAAAGTGATTACTCTCGTCCATCAATTTAATTGTATCATTGACGTTTGAACCAAATGGGATTTCTAGCTCCCATGCTGTTTCAGATGGCTTGAAAGGAGACTCTTTAATCAACTTCAAATACATATTGCGTGCCGCTTGTCTGGCATCCTCATACTCTTTAACGTCAAACATTTTAGGAAAGCTGAAAACAGTTTTTCTGCCTGTGGAGGTATACCGTATTCTACCTCGAAGTTCCAATTTCTTTTCCTTGATATGGTGCGAAAGAGTAATCATAATGTCCATGTTTGCATCTCCAAGTTTTGAGTGCATAACAAGCGGGCCGCCAAAAATGTAAACCGGTTGAACCTTGTTTTCAATCATTTCCACGACTGGTTGCGTGTTTTTTAAATCTCCAAAACCAGCCGAAGCCATTTCTTTTTCTGTCATTCTGTTTTCTGGATTTATATAAATTTCTTTTTCTTTTGTTTTGTTCATAGATGAAATTATTTAATTCTTTTATATTTCTTATTCTTATTGGTTTTCTTTGAAGCATATTTTTTAAGGAACTGATTAATCTTATTTTTTAGTTCTCGGGCCGCCAATATTTGCGATGTTTTTTGTTCTATTTCCATTGTGATTATTTCTGCCCATAATTGGAGATGTTGTTGATCATTTACTGTTCCAAGATTGAATGTCACATTTTTCATTGGATCGCATAAAGTTAGTATCCACTTGTCTATTTCTATTTTCTGGCAGACTATCCAATTGGAAGTTTTCGGCACGGTATGTATTAGAATTCCGTTTGGCCCGTTTTTCGTTACATATTTGGCTAATCTATCGATGTTTTTCATTTTGATGAGAGTTTGATGGACTCTTTTAGTATTTCGATGAAGGTTTGTCCTATAAGTGCATTGTTGCCTGAGTCTTCAAGATTTCGGTTCTTCTCTTTTGAGAAAGTTCGGTCCATGTAATTTCCTTCGCTGCCGCCAATGGTTATGCCCAAGCATTCAATTCCGGAATTTACAGCTCTTTGATGCGCTTGTTGCATATCAAGGAGATCCGATTGCCCATCTGTTAATATTATTGCTATTTTGCGTTCTGCTCTAACCTTTTCTAGCTCAATTCGGCACGCATCTATAGCATTATTTATCTGCGTGCTGCCGGGGAGGGCTTTTTTGATAGAGCTTTCATTCGCAAGTGTGCTGAATTCTATCAGGCTTTTTCCCATTGCCGAGACAACACAGGCTTGGTCGCCGAAGATTATCATCGACCGTGGGACTCCAGCCATTCGCAGGGCTTCTGAAACCATATACATTGAGCTTAATGCGTAATTCCCGGGACAATCGTCTCCGCCACTCCACATTGAGCCCGAAACATCGGAAGCAATTGCGAAAGCATAACTTTGATTGCTTTTTACAATTCTTCTGGCGAAGGGTCTGCGGTCTTTTAATACTCGTATCCGAACAAATCTTTTTGGCATTAGTTTTCCGCTTCTATATCTTCCGGCAAATTCCATAGTATTGTTCCTTTTTAGAATTGTGCGGAGCTTTTTGCCTATCATTGACGCTTGGTCGGCTATTTCGTCAATAAATTTCACGTTAGGGGATATAGCTCCGAATCCTTTCCACCCTCGGCCACTTTTTAAAGTGTTTATTGTTTTAGCTTTTGCTTCTGTTTGTTGCTCCTGCGCATTCGCATGTCCGTGCTGTTCAGCCTCTCGCATCATTTTGCGCTTGTCTTCCTCAGAAAGATCCCCTGCATACTTAATTAGAATGTCTACTATTTCTTTTGATAGAGGCAGCAGATCTTTTGTCATCTGCCTTTCGAAAATCAAAGTGGAATTCTGTTTCATTAAGTCGGCAACCATATTGCCAATTTTCTCATAGTCTCTTTTGCCATTTTCAAATCCTCTCCCTTCAAATTTTATGCAGGCATAAAGTAAACATTTTTCATGAAGCGGAACAGATTTCATCTTGGGCAGATTTTTACAAAGGATGTCTAGCAGTTCTGTCCTTGTTGATTCTAGAATTTCTCCTGCATTAGGATAGTCTTTGCTTATGATACGTTCCACTGAAATATCTTCCAAAACATTTAATGCCGATTTTGTAAGTTCTGGATTATTTTTTGGAAGCGTGGCTTCCGAGGTATAGTGCGCATGGGCCACTTCGTGGAGTAGCAATCCGAGAATGTGGTCTTCGGCTAAATTGTAGATGTCTTCTTTTTTGTAGTAAACCTTTTTAGTTTCTATGTTACAACTCCAGCTTTGGCCTTCTACTACCTGAATCTTGTGCTCCTTTCCTAGAAGCATCGCAATCCTAGAAAAATCAGCAGATTTCATAAACGTTTTTTATCATCTCGGCCGAATTCAAATCCTTGTGGTGGGTTATTACCGCCATTTTGTTTTTGTTCTGTCCTGAGATAATTTTGATTATTGATGCGACCTTTGAACCTGAATTTTTCAGGTCTATTTTTGAAGGAGAAGACTCATCCTCAAAATACATTCCTGAGATTGTAAATTCGTCTCCCTTGATGGCATCATCTTTTGATGCTCCGGAAATTACGGTTCCCAAATTAGACTTCATTAATTCTTCAAGGCAGTTTTGGTCATCTGTAAGTCCTAGGTAAATACTGCTTAAATCAGCATCAATCACATATTGTCCGCCAATTGCAAGCTCGCCGATATTCGCTACTTGTTTTCGCACAGCATTTGCTTTGTTTTTTGACGCAGGCAGATGCAATCTTGCTAAGCTTCTTATTGACGTCTTGTCTGTATTGTCTAACTTGTTGGAAAAGGCTAGCGATAAAGCTTCCATAGGCGACATATTTTCTGCCAATCGCAAAGTGTTCAAGATATCTCTGGTATTTATTGCGTAGTCTGCTGTGCCGATTTCTTTTGCTTTTCTGGTTTCGTTTGCCAAGCCGACAAGTTTTATGGCCAGCTCAGAATTTGCAACTGCATTTCCTAGATGATTTTCGATAATGTCCATTTCGACTTTTTCTGGCGGAAATTCTGCACTGATGCAAATAGCAAATCTGGAAAGCAATGCTCTGTTCATTGGTTTCACGCCTTCATAATCAACTGGATTGCATGTGGCGAATAATCTAAAGTTCGGGTGTTTTCTGACTATTTCTTTATTGTCCTTTTCGTTCAGGACTAAATAGCCGTCATCATCCAGAACGCTTTGTAAAACAAAAAGAACTTCTGGTAGAGCTGCATTGATTTCGTCTAAAACTATCCATTCTCCGTTTCGCATCGCCTCGGTTAAAATTCCGTCTACCCAGTAAGTTCCCTTTTCATTTATCAGCAATCTGCCAACCAATTCATCAGCGGTAGTCCCGCCATTGAGGTTTACCCTGCGTAAACCATTGAGTGTTTGATTTGCGAGGTATCTAATGGCTGAAGTTTTTCCTGTGCCACTTTCGCCAATCAGCAAAACTGGCAGATTATCTCTTACAGCGATGGCTAATGTCTTCATTATGTCGCCATGATCTATGAATTGTCCGGCTCTCTGTGGAACGTAAGGACTTTTACCATCATTTACAGGTATTTCTATTTTTCCATATTTTATTGTTTTTGCTTTTTGCATGTTTAATTTAAGGGGCTTAATATTATTTCAAGGTCAACGCTATTTAAGAGTTCGAGGCAGTCTTCAACCGAATAACTGTAGCGACTCTCCCAGTCTGCTCCGGCAAACTTCTTTATTTCTTTCAACGCATATTCTTCTGCCTTGTTGAAGTCTGATTCGGCGCAATTTTCAGCAAAATCCTTTTTTATTCCTATCTTTTCAAAAGGAATAGATATTTTGAGTGTCATTTGGCCGTCTGTATTCTTGTCAAAAAGAGAGTTTTGCTTATGTTGGGCTCCATAACCATAATCCGAATCATAATAGTCATCATCAAAATTAAAGCCCTTTGATTTTGTTTCCGGTTCATCTTTACCTAACGCAATTTGTCTTATGCTTCTCATATGTTTAAATTATTTATGTTAATGATATTTCTTTGCCAAGCGCATTGGCTATTTTTATTAGCGCCCAAAATGAAATCCAGCCATGCCGTTCGGCACGGGTGATTGTCGCCTGAGACATATTTGACATGCGGGCCAGCTTCCTTTGGGTCAATCCTTGGTTTAAACGTTCCTTCTTTATCGCTTCTTGCAGTTTTTCTCTAATGATGGCGGTCTGACCTTTTGGTGGCTTGTTTTGCTGGGCAATTGCCCTGAGCGCCTCCTGTAAATTATTAGACATAATTTTTATTGTTTTAATCTTTTAATATTTTTTAACCAGTATGCTATTTTCCGTACATCCCGGAATATATGGTTTCTGGGTTTGCCGGATTCTTCGTAGTGTTTTTCTTCGGCGGTAATAGAATACTGGACCAGCGCATTCATCGATTGGAGAACTTTTTTGGGGATTTTCATAAGAGCATTTTATCTATTTTTTCTAATAGCGGTTTTACATCAGCCAATGGAGCCATTCCTATTTTTACATTCAATAAAAATTCTTCTATCTCTTTTTTTATTTCCAATAATTCTGGGAAGCTGTCTCCATCGACCTCGAAGATTTCGTCTGATACGGCTTGGTCCATATCTTCTGGCAATTCATTCCAATACCCGCTTCCGTAATTGTTGCTCAGGAATTTGGCTTTGATGTTTCCGGAACTTTCGTTCTCGATTGTCTTTGCTATTTTTTCAGCTTCCTTTCTGAGCTCAATTGCTTTTGTATGAATCGCCTCGATTTCTTTTTTGTATTTATCTTGTATGTCGCTCAACTTTCTTTCCTTAAATTTTGATTCTCTGGTTTCAAGCTTTTTGTCTAAAATCGATTCAACTAAATTCACGTCACGCTGCAAAGGGAGCCTGATTCTCTTTTTTGCCATTTGAGGATTAAGAACCGCCTCAAGGGTTTTGTTGTCCTCAAGAACTTGTTTTGCTTCTTCTAAATTATTGCTCATGTTTTTTAGTTATTTAATTATTATTTGCAACAAAAAAAGCCGCATCCTAGTTAGGAAATACGGCTTTAGTCAGTGGCTCTTATACGAATGCCACCAGAACGCTTAATTCGCTCAAGGCGAAGATTATTCGGCAATAGCCAGCTTTTGCTGGTGCCCTGCTTCGATTAGCTTGTCTGTAGTCGCTGTTGGCAACAGCACTGAGACGGAAAAATCGGCATCTTGTTTTCCTTCACGCTTTTTATTCGTGTTGAGAAACAAGGTTGCTCCGGCTTTGAGGATGATGTCAGCAGCAAGATTTCTGTTTATTCGAATCGCTCCAGGTCTGGAGCCATCAACTGAATTAACCCACAGTTTGCCGATAATGAAGTTTTTTAGTCCCTGATTAAGGCAAGACGCAATCACTGATTGTGTTTTTTCCATGTTTAGTTATTTATTTAGTTAATACTTCTTATTTTTGAGCAACATCTGCAGATGATACTCAGGATATGATTGGTTTAGCATCGACCGACTCAACCAATTCATTACAATTCAAGTTGTATCGTTCAAACCAATGTTTGGGATGGATGGCCCAATATAAGAAAGGCATGGGGGGGGTGCTTGTTGAAATGGTACCAGAGAGAGCCAAGTACTTACGAAAGGATCCCAGCCGGACTCGGGGCTAATTCCTATTAATCGGGGGGAAGGGTGGGTACATAGATAAAATTTAGGATTTTAATTTTTGATAGCGCTAAAATTTTTTTCTAAAATTTTTCAAAATGGGCGCTCATATCCACAGCTCCGGTATTATTCGACAATTTAACTGTTGCAAACATTTTAGTAAAAATAGGCGCATTCAAGAGGGGAAGCGGTTCAAAAAAACCGCAGTTTTTCTTTAATTATTCAGAGATTCTCCTAGGTGGGTGAGCTATAGGACTGAGATAGTATAAATTATATGAATTACTTTGTTCCTTTTGTGGGTTCCATGCAAAAGACTTACCTGTTGTATGCATGGATCCACAAAAGGAACTACAACAGGTATGAAACAACAATTATTTAAGGTAAGAGATAGGAGAAATAAAGGATGGTTTTTCATGGATAATGAATATCTCAATGGATATGCGAGAATTTTTGGTCCAGTTGGAACAGCTATATATGTCTCTTTATGCCGGCATGCCGACAATAACCAGCAATGCTTCCCTTCCATGGAGCTTATGGCAGAGGAAATCGGGGCAAGTAGGAACACGATATCCAAGTACATAAAGCTCTTTGAAGCAAAGCATTTAATATCCATAGAAAGAGAGATAAATCCAGCCAACCAAAGGCGCATGAATAACGTTTATACGCTCCTAGATAAGACGGAATGGGACGTCCATGCACAGCAATTGGGCATGGAGAGCCATGCACAACTGACGACAGTAGCCATGCACAAAAGCCATGCACAACAGTTGTGCAATAAGGAGACTATTAAGAATACCAATATTAAGGATACCCAGGAAATTTTGGGTTTTGACCAAAAATCTCTTTCTTCTTCTTCAAGCTGGTCCCAAAAAACAGCCGAAGGCCAAGGCCAGGCGCCGACACTTCTGCCTGACTGGCTAAACAAGGAGGTTTGGAAGGAATGGGTAGAGTACAAGAAAGAACTGAAGAAACCTTTATCATCTCACACCATTAGGCTGCAATTATCCGAGCTTGAGAAAAATAAGGACAATCATGTAGAGATGCTGGAACAATCAATGAGGAACGGGTGGCAGAGATTCTTCCCGCTGGAACAAAGCAACGAAAACGGTAAAAGTAATATATTAAAAGCTAAAAATAACAAATATGACAGATTTAACATTTAATAGTTCTGCTTCAAAAGAAAGGTTTGATTATTTAGATAAAAAAATGGTTCATATCGAATCGATTACTGCAGATGAAATTCGTGAGTATGCTGGACTATTGAGAGGATTCACTAAATTAAGGGAAGAAGAAAAAGAAAAAGAGGAACGGCAACGTTTCATCATGTCGCAAAATGAACTGAAGAAGAAGATTGAAGATAGGATAAAGAAAGAAAAATCCAGATCTATAAAGGAAAGGCTCGCTAACCCAAATTTAACTCCTGATGAACAAAATTTTTTGGACTCTTTGGCAGAAACAAAGGACGAGATTATAGAAGATGGGATACCAAGTAAATATTACGATGTAGAAGCCAAGGAAGCAGACTTTTGGCATAGTTATGACAGTTATTACATCTACGGTGGGGTTGGATGTGGGAAAACTAGGTTGGCCTATGCAATATTTAAAGCCGGGATAGAGCGTGAGATTGAAGATGCTAAAAGAATGTTTATTCTGAACATAGATGATAAGGGTAAAAGAATACCTCTGAGGATAAGATCCATGGTAAAAATATACAATTTCCCAAAATTGCTTCAAGAAATTAGGAAGTCCTATGGTAATAAGGATAATGCTCCAGGAGAGAAAGATAATTGGTGGACAGAAAAGGATGATGATAGTCCAGAGGGTATCGCTAACTTCCAGGGAACCGTTATAATAGATGATTTAGGTGTAGAAAAAAATAGCGAGTGGGTGTCTGCAACACTATACACTATTATAAATGGGCGCTACGAAAACGAGCTTCCTACTATACTGATAAGCAACTTATCTCTTGTGGGATTGTCTGGTAAAATTGATGACAGGATAGTAAGTAGAATTTCTGAGATGTGCATAGTAAAGAAAATTGAAGGTGAAGACAGAAGGTTGAACAAACATGGATCCAGCAATTGAAAAATTATTAAAAAAGAAACCAAAAGTGGCCTGCTCTGAGTGTGGGGGTAGAAGGAATTCATGCAATCCAATGGCAAGGTGTTTTGAGTGTAAGAGGAATTTTTGCTACGAGCATATTCAGTGCCTTCAGGTTAAAGATGGGATGTCGAAAGGCGAAGAAGTACGTTCAGTTTGTAATGCATGCAGGAAAGCATGCGGCTACCGGACATTGTGATACCCATTTTTGCAAACATGTATCACATTGGAGCGTTTTTTAAGAAGAAACAGTACTTTCGGCCATCTGCCACTAAAATCATGACAATTTGTGGCAATAAAGCCTTGGTATATTAATCTCATGGAAAAAGAAAAATTAATCGAACAATGTTTTTGTATAAAGCCGGCGGAGCTGATCAAAACCCTTGAATTTATGAGTAGAGGTGATTTTAGCGCAAAAAAACGTCCAGATATAAGCTACTGGTTAAATGACCCGGCAGACATATCTAATGTTGCTGTAAGTGTAGTCGGGGGAGATTCGCAGGTAATCTATTTTGAATTTGTGTGGATTACATATGGTGAGAGAGTTTATTTCAAGTGTCCATCTTGTGATAAGGTGGTCAGCAAACTTTATTTACCTAAAGATAGTAAAGAATTCAAATGCAGGAAATGTCATGGCCTCCAGTATTTCCTTACAACCTTCAATAAAAATTCTGTGGCTGGAAAACAATTTTATAAAATGGATAGATTGCAAAAGCTGGCTGATTGCAGGGAAAGTATGGGTAGGATCTTCTATAATGGGGAATATAGTAAAAAATTTAAGAGGTTTCTTGGCTTATGCGAGAAGGCAGGACTTCACGAGGCCGTAAAGAGTGCCCAAGGTCTAATGGAACTGATAAAGGGATAATTTTTTGACAAAGTCAGAAAATTCATTTCTCTGGGTGCAGAGAGAATTTACCTAATCTACGTGGAGACGCCGTAATTTTTGAAAATACGGCAGGTGTCAAAATATTAAAATAGGTATAAAATAATTAAATAAAGTCTTCCTTTGGATGGCTTTCTATAATAATCATGGACATAAATAATACAAATATAGAGTTAAATGATGACTTTAAAGAAGCTTTGCATCTTATGGAAGACACAAATAAAAATGTCTTTTTAACAGGCAGGGCTGGCACAGGTAAATCAACGCTGCTCCAATGCTTCCGCGATAACACAAAAAAGAATGTGGCAGTGGTAGCGCCGACAGGAGTTGCAGCCCTTAATGTCCAGGGTCAAACAATACATTCTTTTTTTAGTTTCCATATAGGCATTACTGTTAATCAAATAAGAAGAGCTCCCGCGTATAGAAAAGCAATTTACAAGAAGATTGATACCTTAATTATTGACGAGGTTTCAATGGTAAGAGCGGATTTGTTAGATTGCATAGACGCATTTTTGCGGCTTAATGGGCCGAATAAAAAACTTGCCTTTGGAGGTATTCAGATGATTTTTGTCGGAGACCTGTACCAATTGCCTCCGGTGGTGCCGTTAGAGGAGGTAGAGATTTTTGAAATCTATTACAAGGGGCCATATTTTTTTAATGCAAGGGTGTTTGAAAATTATTCAGTAGGTTTATTCAACAAACCGCCTTTTCATTTGGCTGAGCTTAAAAAGGTATACAGGCAAAAGGATGCAGAGTTTATTAAGATACTTGATGATGTTCGTATCGGAAAAGCCACTGAGGAACAGCTGGCCACCATTAACAAAAAAGTAGATCAAAATTTTAGCGGTTCATTTGATAATTTTTATATACATCTTACTTCAACCAATTTTGCGGCTGACAGGATAAATATAGAAAAGCTTTCTCAGATAGAAAAAAAGACGCATGAATTCAAGGGCGCGATTGAGGGAGATTTTTCGAAAGGATATATGCCAACTAGCGAAATACTAATTTTGAAGGAGGGTTCGCAGATTATGCTGTTGAACAATGATAGCAACAAAAAATGGGTCAACGGGGACGTTGGAAAAATCATCAAGATTAAAGATGGAAATATCTTTGTTGAATTATCCAGCGGTCGCAATGAAGTTGTAGTTCCATATAAATGGAAAAGAATGCGCTATTTTTATAATGAATCCGAAGGGCATATTGATTCAGAAGAAGCCGGCTCATTCACGCAATATCCCATAAAACTTGCTTGGGCAGTTACAATTCATAAGGGGCAAGGCAAAACATTTGACAAGGTTATTGTGGATTTTGGAAGAGGAACCTTTGCTTGCGGCCAGTCATATGTTGCATTAAGCCGCTGCACAAGCTTAGATGGATTGGTGTTGGGAACCCCGCTTGAGCAAAGACATATATTTACAGATGAAAGAATAAAGGAATTTATGGAAAGGTTGGAGAAAAAATAAAAGTATTATTATTGATCATAAGTGTACAAGCTGTTTTTTAAAAAAATACGGCTTGTTTTTTTGTCTAAAGGGGTGTAAACTAGTGTTAAGTCAACAATTTATATGGCAAACACAAAAAAAGACGAAATTATAACTCTGGCGGAGGCGTGCTCCATTTTGGGCGTGCACGCTAATACTTTACGAAAGTGGGACAATAAGGGCTTTTTAAAAGCCCTTAGATTTGGCACACGAAAAGATAGGCGCTACAAAAAGTCAGATGTGCTAAAATTAATCAAAGGCAATAAATAAAAAATGACGCTAAACACAAAAATAAAAGAGGCTGGTAATATAATTTTTGACAAAAAGTTAAAAAATTTAAAGTATTATCAGAACAAAGCCATTGATTTTTCCAGGAGAAATCGTTTGTTGAAATTTCCCAACAGGGCGACTTCGATAGAATTTAATATTTCGTTTGAGCAATGCCCTCAATTCTTAGGTCCCATTTCAGAGCTAAGGATGGAATTGCCCCATAAAGAAATTCTTAAACAGGATGAAATCCACGATGAAATTATAGAAAACGACATTAAGACTATTGAGACAGATATCGTGCTACCCCCAATTAATTATTCTGGAAAAAAATTAATTACTCAACTTGATAAATTAAGACTGCAAGCTAAAAATAATTTTGACTCTCATGGCTTGCATACGCTTTTTTTGTCCATTGGAGAAATAAAATGGAAGGAAGAATTGGCTGGCCGAGGGTCTGCGGAAGCTACGGCAGATTATGATTATTCCGCGCCTTTTTTGTTAATACCAGTAACAATTACTAATCAAAAATTACCTCACAAACGAACTGTTATTGAACTTAATAATGAGCTTTATGATACACAAATTAATCCCGTATTGGATTTATTCTTAAAGCAACAGCTTGATTTAAAAGTGCCCGAGCGATCAGACAAAGCTGTAGAGTTTTCTTGGGAGGAAATAAATTCTCTTTTAAAAAAATATCAAAAATTAATAAAGGACGATAAGGGTGTTCTGTGCACCATTTCAAATAAAATTCGTTTAGGACAGTTTACTTTTCATGGTCAGCAGATTTATGAGGATTTAACAAGGAATGAGAAATCGATGATTGAACATGAATTTATTTCAAGTTTATGTGGGGAGGGACAAATAATTCAGTCAGATGATAACATCGATACAGATGAAGAAAAGGATAGTGTGGATGATTTTTTAACCAGCGAAGAGGACTTTACAATTTTAGACGCAGATGAAAGCCAGCTAAGAGCAATCAAGTCTGTAATAGATGGAAAACACATGGTTATTCATGGTCCTCCTGGAACTGGAAAAAGTCAGACAATAGCAAATTTAATTTCTAATTTGTTGGCTAGGGGTAAGAAAGTTCTTTTTGTGTGCGAAAAACAAGTCGCTCTTGATGTTGTTTACAACAGATTGAAAACGAGAGGAGCAGATGTCTCTGATTTATGCTTGCCACTTTTTCAGTACACAACAGATAAGAAGTTTTTTGCTAAATCAATAATTGAATCGCGAGATAAAATCAAAAAAGCAGTTGAGTCTGTTTCTCCCGCTTCAATTAACCGAAAATTGGCGGAGAGAGAAAACAGGATTGATATTTTAAGAAATTATTCCAACGCCTTACTTTCCAATATAAAACCGCTGAATAAAAATGTACGTTGGATACATACAGAACTCGCCAGGGTTGAGGCCAGAGTAGAAAATCTTGTTTTCCCGTGGAGAGATAAAAATTACAACGAAATAGATTTGCCTCTGTATAAAAAGATCATTTCCATATTAAGCGAACTCAATTCCTACAGCAGCATAATATTTGATACTAATAACCATTGGAATAATTTAAAACAGCAATGTTTTTCTCCAGATTACAGCTCTCGCCTGTTTGCGAAATTAAATGATTTTAAAAATTTAACGTTAAGATTTCCGGAAATAAACGGAGCAATTATCGGTAAACCAAAAAATATTGCAGAAGTTAAGAACATGCTTGGTGCAATAAACGAGTTTGATGTCAAAGATTTCTTGAAAAATAGGCTGATAATAGCGAACATATTTGATTCGGCAAGCTTATTGAAAGAAGAGGACAAGCTCAATAAAATAAAAATGCTTGTTGAAAAATATAGATCAACAATAGTAATCCCTGAAAAATTTAAGGTGCCTACTGACTGGCAAACTATTAATTTTAAGCTGGATCTAATTGATAAAAATCTGGAATTAGAAAAAATAATTTCAAACAAAAACATTTTTCTCGGTACAAAAACAAAAATCAGCGTACTTAAAGAAATTTTATCGAAAAATAAGCGTTGCGCCCCATTGATGAATCTTGACGTGGTAACACTTAAAAAATATAAAAGTCTTTTTTATACAGATCCGATTGTCCAGAAAATTAAAGGTTGGGATGAAAGGATAAATCTCTATGAAGCACAGAATGTTTTGAAACAAATTAAGGCTGTCTATGACAGGCTAATTGAAACGCAGGAAGTTCTAAATGAATGGGTTATTTCATTGGAATCTGTGGACAAGAAAGGACTTTGGCTGATTGAGGAACGTTTTGTAACGAAGTATAAAACTTTTTTCAGAGTATTTTATCCATCATTTAAAAAAGATAATGCGGAGATTGCGAATTGGTGTTCAGCTCACAGGCCATGCAAATTCAAGGAATTCCGAAAAATCATTTTAGCTGTTGCCGATAAAATAAGGCTCGAAGATAAATTCGAGAAGATGGCGAAAGATTTTATTAAAAATTGTACAATAGATAAGTCATTGAAAAATGTGCCCGTAATTCCTCTTGTCGACAGCGTCGATAAAATTTTGAATTATCTAGAAAAAGAAAATATAGACAAACTCAATAATGATATTAAAAATTTATTTATTCTTACCGATTATTTTGACGTTTTCAAGCAAATAATTTGTATATCGGAAGAAATATTTGACGTAAAGGACATATTAAACTCTATTACCACCGAGGAAAAACCATTAAGCGATATTATTCCGCTTGCGTCATTTATAGGTTCCGCTGATAAAATATGCAAAGAAGCTGAGGATATTATTTTAACCAACGAAAAAGTTGATAACTATTTGTGGAAGCCGGTTAAAAATAGAAAAATACAATTGCTTGTTAACGAGGTCGAGGTTCTAAATGACCTGAAAGATATTTGCAACGCTCTTGTCTTTGAGGATTTTGAAACAAACACAGGCTTCAACAGTATACATGAATTGGTAAATGATCAATCCTCCATTGATACTCAAATAGCACAGGTAAAATTTGCTTTAAGAATAATAGACAAAAAGAGCTTTTTGAGGGATGAGTTTTATAGGAACATAGAGTCTTTATATTCTGGCGTTACTGATTGGGAGGCTTGGCGGCAAAAGTATCAGATAATAAAAAATGAGCTACAGGAGTTAATGGGCAACCAAGATGCGCTTGCCACATTTGAATTGGTTGGATTTGCCCTTTTTAATGATTACATAAACGAGATGATTAGCGATACAGAAGGATTGGAAAAATGGATAAACTATCAAAGAATAAAAGGTCAGTTAGCCGAATACGGGATGGACTGGTTTATTGAAGACATCAAAAAATATGATGTCAGCGAATATGATTTTTCCGATATGTTCGTTTGGTCATTTTTGAATAGGCTTCTTTTTGATATATATCAAAAAGATAGTGTACTTAAAAATTTTAGCATTGCCGATTATAGCAGATATATCTTAGAATTTAAAAAATTAGAAAAGGAAATTTTTGAAGTAAATCAATACAGGGTTTTAAATAAAATTTATCCAAGCATAAAATATGCGATGAGTCGTGGAGGACCATCCGAAAGAATACTTTTGCGCGAAAGCCAAAAAATGAAAAGGCACTTGCCAATAAGAAAATTAGTAATGGAAAACGCCTCACATATTTTGGAATACAAACCGTGTTGGATGATGAGCCCGCTCACTTTAAGCTCTTATATACCGTTTGGTTCTGTAAATTTTGATGTGGTTATATTCGATGAAGCATCACAAATGAGAATTGAAAATGCTTTAGGAGCAATCGCCAGGGCCGATCAGGTACTTGTAATAGGAGATGAACATCAGCTTCCGCCTACATCATTTTTTGATGTTTTGTCTGATGACGAGGATGACGAAGAGGAGGGACCGATGGATGAAGTTGGATACCAAAGCATATTGCAGGCAGCAATAGCCATTCTGCCTGGAGCAGAAAGCTATCTTACTTATCATTATCGTAGCAAGCATCCGGATCTTATTATATTTTCCAATGATAAAATTTATAGAAATTTAATTATTTTTCCAGCACCAAGAGATTATGGAGCGGTTCAATTTGATTTTGTTAAAAACGGTGTTTATGATGCCGGCCAAAGCAGACGCAACTATGTTGAAGCTCAAAGAGTTGCTGAATTATGCATCCAGCATTTTGAGTCCAGCGCAACATCGCTAGGAGTAATAGCATTTAGCCGGGCACAAGAGGAGGCAATCCGAGAAGCTATTTCGGAAAAATTAAAGGAATATCCGCACCTGACTGAAAAATTTGACGAGACTCTTGATGTGAGAAATGACAACAATGAAGACAGCTCATTTTTCATCAGAAACCTTGAATCCGTACAAGGAGATGAAAGAGATACAATAATTCTTTCAGTTGGTTACGGGCCGGATAAAAATGGTAATATATATAACCGTTTTGGTCCTATAAATTCGAACGGTGGCTACCGAAGATTGAATGTTGCTATCACCAGAGCAAGAGATAAAATTATTTGCGTTTCTTCTATGAAATTCCATCAGATGAGCCCGTCGGAGTCTACCTTCGGCGCGGTTTTGTTGCAAAAATATTTAGAATACGCAGAAAAAGGAAGGTGTGTTTTAGACGCATCTAAAATCACATCAAATAATTATGATGATGCAGATAGCGATTTTGAAGTCAACGTTCAGAACGCACTAACTGCGGTGGGATATCAAGTTCATAGACAGGTTGGTGCGGCAGGATTTTTTATTGATCTTGCTATTATAAATCCTAAAAAGGAAAAAGAATATATCCTAGGAATAGAATGCGACGGAGCCGCATACCATTCCGCGAAATCTGTAAGAATTAGAGACAGGTTAAGACAGGAAATATTAGAAAGGTTAGGATGGAATATCTACCGCGTTTGGTCACAGCACTGGATAACTCATCGGCAGGAAATCGTAGATGACATTGTAAAATACATAAACAAACTACAATAATTTCCTATAAAAAATATTACAGCCTAAAGATTTGACGACTAGATCAAAAATTAAAATGACTATTAAATTATCAAAAACAGATTTTATACTTTATAGGGAATGCCCGAACAATGTCTGGGTGAAGCGGCATAAACCAGAAGAGTATGCGAAGTTTGAGACTTCTGAATTTGAAAAGTCGTTAGCTGTAATGGGAAATGAAGTTGAAGAATTGGCACGAGGCATGTTTCCTGCCGGTTACCTTGTTGAAAGGCGTAGTAAGGGAGCCCAAGAGTTAACACAAAAACTTATCGCAGAAAAGACACTTGTTATTTTTCAAGCTGTCTTCGCAACGGATAAATATTTAGCTGCTACTGACGTATTGGTATGGAACGAGCCAGCAAAAAAATATGATATATACGAAATAAAAATGTCTTCAACCGAAGAAGACGAAGAGGGTGATGACGGAAAGCCCAAGAGGGTAAATAAAAAAAGAGAACTCCAATATGAATATGATCTTGCGTTTCAAACAAATGTTCTTGAGATATGCGGAGTGCTGGTAAATAAAAAATATCTTGTTAGGCTTAATCGAGCGTATATTAGAAAAGGTGAATTAGATTTTAGACCAAATCAGCTTTTTATTGTTGAGGACAAAAGTGAAGCAATAGAACGTTTAAAACCTACGGCGGAGAAAGAAATGGGTCAAGCTCACGAATATTTATCCAATACAAAAATGCCTGATAGTCCTTGTCCATGTTATTATAATGGCCGAAGTGCCCATTGTACGGCGTTTTCATATATTAATCCAAAAGTACCTGCGTATAGTGTTCATGATTTAAATAGGGTTGGGAATAGTAAAAGGTATCTAAAAGAATTACTTGATGAGGGTATTCTAGAAATTAGTGATGTACCAATAGATGATAGATTAAGGCCAAAAGAAGTAAAAAAGAGCGAAAAAAAGCCCAGCAAGCCAAGAAAGTTAAATCAAGTTGTGTGTCATAAAACACAAAAACCAATAATTGATATTGAGGCCATAAAAGACGAACTTGATTCGCTGACTTTCCCTCTTTATTTTTTGGATTACGAAACATTTCCAACGGCAATTCCTCCGTTCGATGGTTACCATCCCTATCAGCAGATTGTTTTTCAATATTCATTGCATGTTGTAAAAGACAAAAATTCAAAGCCGGAACATTTTGAATGTTTGGTACTAGACGGAGAACCTTCTGAGCGCATAGCAAAAAGTTTGCAGAATAATATTGGCGATAAGGGGACTGTTATATCTTGGTATAAAAATTTTGAAAATTCACGAAATCGTGAGTTCGCAAATTTTTTGCCAAAATATAAAGATTTTTTTCTGAACCTAGTTGAGAGAACATATGATTTGATGGATATTGTTGAGAATCAGCATTATGTTCACCCTGGATTTGAGGGTAGGTCATCAATAAAAAAAGTGTTGCCGGTTCTAGCCCCACATCTTTCGTATAAGGCGCTCGGAGTACAAAGCGGAACAGATGCCATTGAGTCCTATAGGAAAATAGCTAGAAGAGAATTAGTCGGAGATGCGGTGAAAGAAAAAGCAAAACAGATGTTTGAATATTGCGAGCTCGATACATATGCTATGTATGAAATTTGGAAACATTTTTTAATGTGCATAAAATGAAATTTAAAGGCGAGCAATCACAAAGCAATTATTATAAAAAATTGGGAGATAAGGCGTTAAGTGGCAAAAAATTTAATAGTGCAGGAGAACATTATTTAAGGGCCATAAAGCTATACCCATTTATTCCAGCTGTCAGAAATGCCAGGCTTGTTTTAAAAAATACTGATAATCCAAAGCTTAATGATTTTTTAACAAATATAGAATTACGTAAAAAAGATTTTTTGGAAGTGCACGCGGATAAATTTATTAAACAGATAAATCGCCTGGCAGAGGATAAATCCAAAGACGAATTAAAATCCTATTTTTACAAATACCCATACACCAAACACAGGGACATTGTTGAAAAGATCCAAGTAGCACTCGGAGAATATTTACTGAAGGGAGACAATAAACAGGTTAAAAGCTTATTTATTGATTTGGGAAAATACAATCCTAATTCTGAAAAATTGAAGCGGTTCTTAGATACAATGTTCGATAGGTTAACAAACGACGCAAATGCTGGAAACGCAATGTTTGATTTAATGGAAATAAACAGATATTTTAATAAATTAATTGAGGATAAGCTCCCCGAGGTCGCGAAGCAGTTAAACGATATTTTTAACGATTCAATCGAATTTAATCAAAAAAGATTCAGCATTTTCACTTTGGGAGCCATAAGTGAAAACAATTTTGATTTTATAAAAAATACGCTGCCCGAAATATACAAATACATTGACGACCCTCAATCAATACTGGATGACATTAAAAAGCGCGTTCATGTGGTTGGTAATTCTATGTTTCAGATAAAAATGTCAGTAGAAGTTAGCAACCCGCACATTTGGGTTTTGGACGCCTGTATTGACACTATCGGGTCTTTGGCGGAGAAATATCCTTTTGAACTGGAATATTTTATACCAGTCATAATAAAGCGGTTTAGGGAGGGCAATTTTTATACAAAGAAGAAATGTTTTAAGGCGTTGATAAACTTTAGCAATTCTGGTATAGATATAGAAAAATATATTCCCAAAAAAGAGCTTAATGCGTTTAACAATATGCTCCCATCCGGAGAAAAATAATATTGTAGCATAATAAAAATATGACATCTGAACTAATTATTTTAATAATAAACACAATTGGGATTGCCTTATTGGCATATTTGTTTTTTACACCAAAAAAACCTGATAGTACTGACAATACGGAAAAGATAACCAAAGCTGTCGAACCCTTATTTGATAAAATGAATAAAACTTCGAAAGAAGAAATGTCTTTAAACAGAAAGGAGGTTGCTGATTCAGAGAAGAGAACACGAGAGGAACTTGCAGGGCTTTTTAAAGGATTCGGCGGTCCAATGGAAAAGAGAATGGCTGATTTGGCAGTAGCTCAGAATACTAATTTTGAGAAATTTTCTGTAAAGCTTGTGGAGTTGATAGACAAGAACGAGGCAAAGATGGACAAGGTCAAAGAGGCTGTTGAAAATAAACTTACTGGAATACAAAAAGATAACAGCGAGAAACTTGAAAAGATGCAACAGATTGTTGATGAGAAGCTCAGCGTTACGCTCGAAAAGAGACTTGGAGAATCATTCAAAATGGTTAGCGATCGGCTTGAACAAGTGCATAAAGGTTTGGGTGAAATGCAGACTTTGGCTTCCGGGGTCGGTGATCTCAAAAAAGTACTAACAAATGTGAAGACGAGAGGTATTTGGGGCGAGGTGCAGTTAGGCAATTTATTAGAACAGGTTTTACCATTAGCTCAGTATGAAAAAAATGTTATAACCAAAAAGGACAGCAAAGATAGGGTTGAATTTGCCATAAAACTTCCAGGCACAGATGAGAATAAGCCAGTTTTTCTCCCCATTGATGCGAAGTTTCCTCAAGAAGATTATCAGAGACTTGTAGAGGCTTATGAAAAAGGTAATATTGAAATGATTGAAGAGTCGGGAAAAAATCTTGAAGCTCGTATAAAAGATGAAGCGAAAAACATTCAGGCAAAGTATATTGATCCGCCGGATACTACTGATTTTGGAATTATGTTTCTCCCATACGAAAGCCTTTATGCTGAGGTTTTAAGAAGGCCGGGATTATGTGAATCGGTCCAGCGTGATTATCGAGTAACGATAACCGGTCCAACTACTTTATACGCCTTACTTAATAGCTTGCAAATGGGCTTTCGCACTCTTGCTATTGAAAAGCGTTCAAGCGAGGTCTGGGTGTTGCTCAGCGCAGTTAAAACAGAATTTAATCGTTTCGGCACTATCCTTGAAAAAACTCATAAAAAACTGATAGAGGCAAGCCATACAATTGAGGATGCGGCGCGAAAGTCTAGAACGATTGAACGCAAGCTTAAAGATGTGCAGGGACTACCTCAGGCGCAAGCTATAAAGATGCTCGAAGGACCTTTAGAAGAATTGACCAATCAACTAAATGAAGAAGAAAACGATGCTGCTGATATAGATACCAGGAAAATTCCTTTTTAAGAAATACTAAAAAAAATGAAGGAGGAACTAAAAATATTGCTTGAGGCTAAATATCAAAAAGCATTCAGCTGGTATAACCAGAAGGAAAAGGAATTTTTTAATGCATTTAATTCCGGCAATGGCGATTGGGTTTTGGCCCAAAGGGAAATGGTGGCTGCTTGGAAAAGGGTTGACGAGATTATTCAGGAAATAATACAGTTGAAAAATAAGGCCGGGCGGATCAAAAACAAATTTGTAAAGAAATGAATAGAAAGATTTTAAAATTAGTGATAGTATAAAATTAACAATTAAGTTATTCCTAACCCCTATAAGAAATTTAGGGTATGGCATAAAAACCTTGTAGGCAGTAAGCTCTTCGTCAGAGCTCCCTACAAGGTCGTATTCCGAAAGGTTTACGGGTGTCGCAAGACATCGCTGGCGGAGAGCTTTTTGGTTTTTATCAGGCATGCCTCAAAAATGTTCAAAATGTGGAGCTGAAACAGAGTACAACGGCGATTTGCACTGCCGGAATATTTTTGTTGAAGAAATAAATAAACTTTTATCGTTACATGAATTAGGAAAAGCGAAAGGCCTTTATTTATCAACATTATTTGATAATGCGTGGAAAGAGAATTTTTTATATAGCAAAGGAGGAGAATTAAAAAAACTCATAATAGAAGAAGCACAGAAAGTTGAAGACAAACGAAAAAATATCCGCACTCCGCATTGCTATGCGTGTAAGATGCTCCTAAATAACCTGAGTGGCATTGAATGCAGTAAAAATGTGGCTGGATTAAATGTTCGTGTGGTGCCTGTGGATGTGGATACGACGGCCAGGATTTTAACGATGAAGATATTTTGTAAAATATGAAAATAAGATAAAATTATGGAAAATGAAAATAACAATATAAATTGGACAGCGATTATTGTTGCCATCATTGTTGGAGCAGTGATTTTGAGCGGTATATATTTTGTTAAAAGTCAAAATAATATCCTGCCATCGGCTAATCCGAAGCCGACCAATTCATTGAATCTACCTGTAGTACAACTATCACCTCAATCGTTATGCGAAGGTAGAGCTAAGTCAAATTTTGACTCGTGGGTTATTCTTATGAAGGAAAATGATCAAAAGAAGGGTTTATCGGGTAATTATGACTACGCCTCTCATTATAATAAATCTATGGCTAAGTGCATTTTTTCATTGCATAGTTCTTCTTTCGACACTAATCTGAGCAATATAACAGACACGTTTATTTTGAAAGATGAGAATGACAAAGTAATTGGTAAATTAGGTTATGGCACTAATATAGGTTCTAAAATTATTATTCTATGTGTGGTGAATGGTCAACCCTGTTCTTCTGTAGAGGAATACACGAGATTAACGACTCCTTATTTAAATAATTAAAATATGGAAAAGAAGATTGTTTATATTTGGATAATCTGTGTAGTGGTTATTTTATGTGCTGTTACTGGTTTTTTTGTTTACAAAAGCTCAACATCAGAGAAAAGTTTTGTTTATTTCAAATGTCCAGAAAATTACGCTGAGAACGATACCGGCACGGCAGAATACGAGAAAGCAACGATTGCTTGGACAGAGGACTATTTAAGGGCGGGTCCTGGTCCGACAGTCTCGGGATGGGCAATGGCAAAAACTCAGCTTTGGTTGGATAATAACTGTGCTGTAGCATTACAGCGGTTAAAAATGTCCGGCAAGGTGGCAGATATGAAGCCATACGAACTAGTAGACTACAATATACAAACTGCGCTAATTAAAACACTAGAAACTACTACATATACCAGTGAGATTGGTTTTTCGTTTAACTACTCGAATAGTATGTTTGTTATAAGTGGTTCGGACGGTCCCGAAGACAATTATCGTTTATTGGTAATCCCTAACCCCTACAAAGATGATGAGAAACAAGATTTAACTGCGATAGTTATTAGTGCAAGTCTAAATAAACCGCCACAAACGCCACTAGAGTGGCTAAATGGCCCATATTCCGGTGCTGATATGGCGAAAGGGTATTCTAAGTTGGATATAGACGGGCAGGAAGCAATTTCGATGAACGGTGGTAATTGGGTTGTAGTTGATACCTCCGATAATAAATACCAGATAAGTATTGCTACCTTACTTGGTGAAAACTCGGATCAGTCGCTACAAACCGAAATGAGCAATATTGTAGATTCTATTGTTTTTTCTAAATGAATATGAAAAAAATCACAGAAAAAGATATTAAAGTTACATATAAGTACGAGAAGCCTAAAAATAAGTTTGAAGCGAAGTGGGATGAGCTTCGGGTGAATAGGGCTTACGATAAAATCTTTGAGAGGACAAAGGAAAGAATACTAAATAGTAATGATAAAAAATTTGATTCTTTGCGTGAATGGTTAAAACGTACCGAGTTTAAAACAAGATAGATAATATCTGCTCTGTAATAAAATTTAACAAATAGTGGTAGTGAATAAATAGTGGATAAGTTGCCTTGATAAATAGCTGTGAGATGAAAAAAGATGGGGTATTATAAATTTATATAACCTCAAACAAATCTGCTTGACAAATATAGTATATTAGAGTATTATTATGATATTAATTAAAAATTTATGAATATGAAAAAAATAGTCATTTTTATCTCGTTTTTTTCTATCATATTATTTATATTCTCTTCAATCAATGCAGGAGATGTTTTTGCTGTAAGCTGTTCTAAAATCGGTAGTTCCACATACTGTAGTGATGGTACATCTTATACTCAAATAGGCAATAGTTTATATGGTAGTGATGGTTCAAGTTATAACACGATTGGTAATACCACATATGGTAGTGGTGGTTCGAGTTGCACTAAAATCGGTAGTTCCACATACTGTAGCGATGGTACATCTTATACTCAAATAGGCAATAGTTTATATGGTAGTGATGGTTCAAGTTATAACAGGATCGGAAGCACTATATATGGTAGTGGTGGCAGTAGTATTATCAGTAGCTGTTCATCTAATTCTTCTTACGACTCTTTATCCGGTAAATGTAAATGCCGTTATGGATATGTGGTGGGAGCTTCGGGGCAATGCGTAAGTGGTAGTAGTTATTGTTATAGTAAAATTGGATTAATGTCTCAATATGACAGTTTATCAAATACGTGCAAGTGTATGGTTGGATATGAGTTTAACGGTTCCAGCTGTGTGTACAAAAAGAAGAATTATTCAAATACGCCCACACTCTCTACTTTAAGCAATTGCCCGCTAAACTCGCATGCCTCAACTGCCTTGCTTGCTGGTTGTACATCAACTTCAGGGTTTAGTGTAACAACTGGTGCAAGGTGCTCAACTGGCACGGCAACTTGCCAATGCGACTTGGGTTATCAAGTTAACTCAACAAAAACCGCATGTGTCATTGCCATCCCAAGCACCACCACTGCTAACAATCAAGCATGCTCTAATGCGTATGGTTTAAATAGCATCTGGGACGGAACGAAGACTGCTACAGGTTTATTAAACTGCGGTTGCCAAACTGGTTATAGTTGGAATATCACAAAGACCACATGTGTTATTACCATTAACAGCACTCTAACCGCTAATAATCAAGCTTGTGTTAATGCGTATGGTTTGAATAGTATTTGGGATGGAACAAAAACTGCTACGGGCTTATTGAATTGTGGTTGCAAAACAGGCTATCAATGGAATCAAGGTCAAACTCAATGCGTCCTGTTATAAAATAAAAACATTTTAATTCCTTATTTTTACATTATTAATAATTAAATAGTAAAAAAGTAAAATTTATGAGCAAACTATCTTTTAAGATTAGTTTTATATTATTAACAACCGCGGTCATAGCAGTAAGCGGTTTTTTTATTGCCGATAATGTTTTGGCTTACGGAAAAGATGGCGTTAATTTAGGGCAATTTTTGACGAAAACTACGCCTTATAACACTAGTTCGGATCTCAACAAAATAAGCTCCCAATCTAATGATGTCAAAAGTTTTCCTTTAGACTCAACAATAATTAAAATTGGAAAGGTTGGATTAGAAAAATCTCAACAGATAACAGCCCCTTTTAAAAATTATGTAGAGGGAGAAATTCTAGTTAAATATAAAAATAGTAAAATAAATTTAGAAACCATCTCCGGCAGAGCAACCGCATCAAATTTTATTAGTTCTAAATCGTTAGAAAATATAGGAGACATAAAGAAAGCAAATATTTCTGTTTTGAAAATTAAAGATTCCAAGACGGTAGAACAGAAAATAGCTGAATTGAAAAATGATCCCAATATTGAATATGCAGAGCCAAACTATAAGCGTTATCCTGCAGTAATAAACACAAACGATACAAACAGGAATCTTCTCTGGGGATTAGATAATACAGGTCAGTTGGTCAATGGGGTTTCTGGCACCAGTGATGCTGATATTGACGCACCCGAAGCTTGGGCAATAAATGAAGGCACAAATTCATCTATTATAGTGGCCGTGATTGATAGTGGCGTTGCTTATAATCATCCTGATTTAATTGCGAATATGTGGGATGGAGCGAGCTGTGTTAAAGAAGATGGGACTCCCTTAGGTGGTTGTAACCATGGTTATGACTATGAAGATGGCGATAAAACACCGCTACCTACTACCTCATCTCATGGTACACATATTGCCGGGACGATAGCTGCGGCGATAGATAATGGTAAGGGTATAATTGGAGTAGCACCAAAAGCAAAAATAATGGCAATAAAATTTGGGGGTGATATTGCTTCGGAAATAAAGGCTATTAATTTTGCTATTCAGAACGGAGCAAAGGTAATTAATGCTAGTTTTGTCGGTGCCGATTTTTCACAATTAGAATACGACGCAATCAATAGTTTCAAAAACGCAGGAGGAATTTTTGTTGCTGCGGCCGGAAATGACGCAACCAATAACGAAAGTACCCATAATTACCCTTCTGATTACAATTTAAGTAATATTATTTCAGTTGCAGCAACAGACCAAAAGGATGCTTTAGCTAGCTTTTCTAATTATGGAGCAACATCTGTTGATGTCGGCGCTCCTGGCACAAATATTTATAGCACGGTTCCGTCGGTTGGTGATACCAACCAATTGAACGAATCGTTTGAGGGTGTTACACAATTTTCTATGCCAACCAATTGGGTACAAAATGGTTCTTGGGGGGTCTATGATAGGACATCAGATTGGGGTTCAGCATGGGGTAAGGTTTTATATGGCGATTTAAACTATCCCTACTTGAGTAACTCCAGTACTACAGCTACTGTTCCTACAATAAATTTAAGTGGGGCAACAGCGGGATTCGTAGATTTTTGGACAGTATGCGATACAGAATATAGTACTACTAATTGGACTGATTATATGCAATTAGAGTATAGCGCGGATGGAGTAACCTTTTTTCCGGCAACCGATCCTTACTTCGGCGGTGATTTTATGTGGGATGAACCAACACTTGATGTCTTAAGCGGAGAAAGTCCTTTAAATAGTACCGGTTGGTCATTATTCCATTATGAAAACGTATCAATACCAAATCAATATTTAACGAGTAATTTTAAATTGCGTTTTCATTGGGTGACTAACGCTTCGGATAACAGCTACGATGGTTGTGTGGTTGATGATGTGAAAGTCGTCAAACGTGTTGTTTCAAATGGCAGCGATGAACAATATGATTATTCTGATGGGACCTCAATGGCTACTCCACATGTAGCTGGCCTCGTAGCATTGATTGAGGGATATAATCCTAACCTCACATCCTCACAAGTAAAAAGTATAATTTTAACAACAGGTGATATTAAAGCATCTTTATCTGGAACAGTCTCTGGAAAAAGAGTAAATGCACAGTCAGCTCTTCAGGCAGTTAACCCCGCCAAGGCAATTACAGCCTTTAGTTTTGCGACCCCAGCAGTAACTGGAACTATTGATGAAACAGCAAAAACTGTCGCACTTACAGTTCCGTTTGGAACATCCAAAACTGCATTAGTAGCTACTTTTGTAACTACTGGATCTTCAGTTAAAGTTGGCGCCACGACACAAATAAGTGGAACAACGGCAAATGATTTTACTAGTCCAGTAACTTATACTGTCACTGCCGCCGATGCTTCAACTCAAGCATATGTGGTAACCGTGAGCACCTCTGTAAATCCCGATATCGCATTTGTTGCTGCCGATAAAGCAGCTTTAGTAGATGGTCTTATACAGGGGACAAACCCTGATTTAGCAAATATTACAACCACGCTTGCAAATCCATTACCAGCTAGTGGTTCGAATGGTTCAACTATTGCTTGGGTGTCATCAAATACGGCAGTAGTAAGTAATAATGGTCAAACAGTAGTGAGACCAGCATTTGGAGCAGGAAATGCAACAGTAACCTTAACAGCTACCTTAACAAAAGGTGTAGTTACTGATACTAAAGTATTTACATTGACCGTGCTTGCAGAAACTATAAATCCAGACATTGCATTTGTTGCCGCAGATAAAGGAGCGCTAGTAGATAATTCTATTAAGGGAGCAAATATTGATTTATCAAATATTACTGTAGCGATGACAAATCCATTGCCATCACTTGGGACCAATGGATCAGCAATTACTTGGGTTTCAAATACTCCTGCCATTGTTTCAAATGACGGGCAAACAATAAATAGACCGGCGTTTGCAAGCGGAAACGCAGCGGTAACTTTAACGGCAACTTTAACAAAAGGAGTCGTGACTGATACAAAAGTATTTATATTGACAGTATTAAAATTATTAGCAAGTGCAGACGCCACAATAACATCCGCGACTTATACCGTTGGCTCTGACACTATCACTAATGTTCCATTCGGAACATCAAAGGCTATTTTTTTAGCAGCTTTAATCAAAGGAGAATCAAATCAGGCATGGGATAATACAGGAATATCTGATCCAGTGGTAACTGGTAATACTTTGGTTGTCACTGCTCAAGATGGATTAACAACAGTAGCTTATACCGTTACTGCTAATCCCGCACCTGATACTACAGCTCCAGTAATTACCTTGTTAGGAGACAACCCAATTAACCTGTATCTAGGTGACCCTTACACTGATGCCGGGGCTTCAGCATTAGATGATGTTGACGGAGATATCACTGCTAATATTATTGTAGTGAATCCAGCTGATACTAGCGTGATTGGAACCTACACGGTAACCTACAATGTTTCAGACACAGCTGGTAACCCAGCAACAGAAATAACTAGAATGGTGAACGTTAGTGGGACTCCCGACACTACGGCTCCAGTTATTGATTTCCATCTTGACGTGAACACGGATAATGATTTGGGGCAAGCAGGAGCCGTTGTTGGTTACACCTTACCAACAGTAACTGATGATGTTGATGATAGCGTAGTTGCAATTTGTAATCCTTTGCCAGGAACATTTTTTCCAATTGGTGAGACCGTTATAACTTGTGATGCAACTGATGAAGCAGGAAATCCTGCCATACAAACTTCTTTTAAAATAATTGTAGCTGATGCAGAAGCACCAGGCATTACTTTACTCGGAGAAAATCCAGTTAATTTATATGTTGGCGATACCTACGTTAACGCAGGGGCTACAGCATCAGACAATCTTGATGGAGACATTACAGCTAATATCGTAGTTGGAGGCGACACTGTAGACACCAACACAGTTGGAACTTATATTATTACATACAACGTTTCGGACGCAGCAGGAAATCCAGCAACAGAGGCAATTAGAACGGTTAATGTGGCTAGCGTACCAGTTACACTGCAAAGCATTGCAATCACACATCCCGCAGATAAACTTATTTATTTTACAGGCGAATTATTAGATCTTACTGGATTGGAAGTAATTGGAACATATAGCGATGCCAGCGTACAAGTTGAAATTATCACGGAGGCTAATGTGACTGGTTTTGACAGTTCAATTCCTGCGACTGGACAGGTTTTAACCATTACGGTTGACGGGAAGACAACAACTTATACAATTGATATTGTTTTTGCTCCCGACACCACAGCTCCAGTTATTGTCTTAAATGGTAGCGATCCAATGACCGTAGAAATTGGTTCTATTTTTACTGATCCAGGAGCCACGGCTTCTGATAACGTTGATGGGGACATTACGTCACTTATTGTTGTCAGCGGTTCAGTAGATACTTCTGTGATTAATGAATACTTTCTTACATACAACGTTTCAGATGCAGCTGGTAACCCAGCGATAGAAGTAATTAGAACTATCAATGTTGTTGATAGTACGCCCCCCGTAATAACATTGCTCGGAGATAATCCAGTTAATCTATACATCGGAGACACGTATAATGACGCTGGGGCTACAGCATCAGATGAAGTTGATGGCGATGTTACTGCTAATATTATTACTACTGGGCTGCCAATAGATACAGTAGCGGTCGGGACTTTTACTGTTACTTATAATGTTTCCGATACAGTTGGCAACTCAGCTGAATTAGTTAGAACTGTGAATGTCGTTGATATTTCTACTCCTATCATTACTTTGCTTGGAGATAATCCAATCACCATTGAGATTGGCTCTGAATATGTTGATGCTGGAGCCACAGCTTCCGATGATGCGGATGGAGATATAACGAGCAGTATTATTGTTGTGAACTCAGTTGATTCAAATATATTAGGTGTTTACACAGTAACTTATAATGTTACAGATTCTTCAGACAACCATGCGCCCGAAGCAATAAGAACCGTAAACGTCGTAGATACGACTGCTCCGATTATTACTTTAACCGGAGACAATCCGGCTCAAGTAGAGGTTGGTTACGAATACGTTGATGCGGGAGCCACAGCAAGCGACAATTACGATGGAGATATTACTAGCGATATAATACCTACTAGCAATGTTAATTATCATACAGTTGGTACTTATACCGTAAACTATAACGTTACAGATTCTTCCGGGAACTCAGCAGAGCAAGTGAGCAGGACGGTAATTGTAGGGCCAGATTTAACGCCTCCAATTATTATACTTACGGGCGATACAACAATAAATTTAACCATTGATCAAACCTATACAGAATTAGGCGCAACTGCTACTGATAATGCAGATGGAGACTTAACTTCAAGTATTATAGTTGTGGGTTCAGTCGATTCGGCAATTATTGGTACGTATTATGTTACCTATAATGTTACTGACGCAGCTGGTAATCCGGCAGTTGAGGTGGTTAGAACAGTTGATGTAGTTGTCGCTCCGGTGACATTAAGCAGCATTGCGATAACAACTCCTGCGACTAAGCTTTCTTATACTGTAGGAAATGTATTAGATATTACTGGTTTGGTGGTTACTGGAACTTACAGCGATGCTTCTACCAAAGTTGAAACAATCACAACTGCAAACGTAACTGGATTTGACAGCTCAGCGCCTGCAACTGACCAAGTTTTGACAATCACAGTTGGTGGGAAAACCACAACTTATACGGTCAATATTGTTGCTGCACCGGCTCCAACAGGAGGTGGCGGATACTACATACCGCCAACAAATAAACCAGGTGATTTCAATGGCGACGGAAAAGTTGATAAATATGATTTTGCTTTGATGATGGCTAGCTGGGGCAAAACAGGAACGAATGTCTGCGACTTTAATAGTGATGGAAAAGTTGATAAATATGATTTTGCTTTATTAATGTCAAAATGGGGATTATAAAAATTAAAATATAATAAAATAAAAATATGAAAAACATTAAAACAAAAATTATATTATCAGTAATTGTTTTGCTATCAGTTGTCGGTTTTGTGGGAACAGTAAATGCTGCCGGACCTTCTTTATATGTTTCCCAGGCAAATTTTGCTAAAACCGCTGGTAGTACCTTCAGCGTGTCTGTAGGAGTAACTGAATCTGGTAGTAAGGTTTGTGCAGTTGAAGGCACGTTGGTATTCAATAATTTAACTTGCCAAAGCATAACCGTATCCGGAGATGCTGATATTGTGGTGCAATCTTCGCCAACTTGTTCAAGCCCTCACTTCTTAATTGGTATACAAAATTGCACTACATCGGATAAAGTATTACTTTACACATCAGTCAAGGCAGGAGTCGCTGGCACGGCCTCTATTAGCCCTACAGGCGTTGATATAATAGGCGAGGGGGCATCAGTAGGTTCGGCTTCAATAAGTGGGAGCTATACAATCAATGCCATTCCAAAACTAGTGCCAACTCCAACTCCGACAAGTAATGGGTTTGTAGGTTATGTTGATGGTAAAATCCAGACATTTCCAACCCTAGAAGCAGCTCAGCAAGCCGGGGCCACTGGAATAGAGCCGAATTATCAACGCAACCCAGCGGAAGTAACACTGACTCCTGAACCAACACAACAGGTTGAAAATCCAGCCGAACAGACAACTCAAGAGAATAATCTCACCGCAGATCTCGGAATAGCCAGCTTAGCATCAGCCGGTATGAGGTGGTATAACTATATTGTAATAGCATTAGTTATCCTGGCTATTCTTTTTGGCATTTATTACTTTGCTATAAAGAAGAAAAAGAAATAAGTTTAACCAAGTAAAAAAAATACAAAAACAGCGTGTATTATTTTGCACGCTGTTTTTGTATTTTTTGACCCAAAAATTATAGACCATACCTAATTTGATTAATGATTATCTTGATAATTTAGTCCAAGATGATTTATTTAAGTATAAAAAAAATAGTGAGCCGTAGGGTAGGGTAAAAAAACTTGAAAGTTTTGTTTTTATTTAGTATTATACAAATAAACATTCCGATGTAGCTCAATTGGTAGAGCGACTCCCTGTCGATTAGGCAGCCTTCTGCAGGAATGCAGAAAGAAAAACGAGGTGAATTCGGGGAAACCCTTTCCGGGCAATCCCGAGCCAAGCCCATTAAATATGGGAAGGTGTAGAGACTATCCTTTATGGAGTACTGAGGGCTCAAAATAGCCCTTGGGAAGCGCCTCGCGCCCAGAACGGGCGATGATATAGTCCACGCTTGTGGAAACACAGGATAAAGTGTAAGGAGTTGGTTCCTGGTTCGAGTCCAGGCATCGGAGCTAAAAAAGTTTGAATTTTTTAGTTTGAAACTGTTCGGGATTTATTCTCCAAGAAAGTTAATTCCTTGAGCCCTTCCATGCTTTCTTTAACTAAGGGGTAGATCCTGAAAAGTTCGGTAAAGATATAATTAGCGGAGCTTTTGACAAAAAACCACCTTTTAATTGAGGTGGTTTTTTGTTTGTAGTATAATAATATAATACAATTATTATTTAAAAAAATGAATATGTTAAAAAATATACTTGCGGGGTTTGGAATTATCTTTTTGATTATTCTTTTGCTAATAGTAGTATTTATTATAGTCAAACCCTATGGGATAGATACAATTAAAATAATTTCAGTACTTTTAGATAAAAATCCTGTAAGTACCTATGATCATCCGTCTCTTACAACTCAACAGGAATCAATTTTAGAATCAGTTGGAATGGACACTAAAAAGATTCCTACAGAAATAACTCCCGCATTGCAAAAGTGTGCTATACCTATACTAGGACAAGCGAGAGTGGACGAGATAATGTCGGGGAGCACACCAACGGTCGATGAATTATTGAGGATAAAGGGCTGTTTTGAATAAGTTGATCTTTCAATAAGTTCTTAATTAACATCCCCCACTCACCTTAAAGTTCGAGAAGCGTCTTTTAGTATGCTGTAGCCTTGGTGTAGGATACCCACCCTAGCGAGCAAAATAAAAATCCCCCGAATGGGGATTTTTTGTAAATCAACTTATGCCTTTTTATTTTTGGCTAGCTGGTAGTAAATTTTTTCGTACTCGTCTGTCATTTTTTGCACCGTAAACCTTTGCTCCACCCATTTATGGCAATCCTGCCTTTTTATTGAGCCTATATTCTTTATCGCTTCAACTGCCTCTTGATCATTTTTAACTTCAAAACCCACGCTGGGGTCTGCTTTCTTTGATATTATGGGGGTTCCGCAAGCCATAGATTCCAATTTAGCTAAACCCATAGGATACAAACAAGCTTTTGCCGACCCAAAAAAATCAGATAATTCTTGTTGAGACAATTCGCCTACGTACTGAATTTTATCGTTTAGTTGGGGCTTTATTTCTTTTTCGAAATAATCGCGGGCATAATCTTCAATTTGCCCTGCCATTAATAGTTTTTCTCCAGACGCCTTGGCAACAGCTATGGCCTCTTTAGCATATTTATCAGGAGTCATTCTACCAACCCACACAAGATGGTTTTGCGGGTTTGGGTTGAACTTAAAGACAGAAGTGTCAATTCCATTTTTAATGACCCAGCTATTTTTAAATTTTATAGAACTATTATTTTTTTGTTTTTCGGAAACAAAAACAATATTTAAATCGTTTTTATAATAATCAAAAATATCATGTACATATTTTTCGGGGCTAAACACATAATGGGAAGTATTCAAAACAGGAGTTTTCACAAACCGCTGGAAAAAAGCTCCCATTACATCCCAGTGGCAATGGATTACATCAAACTCGTCTGCTTTCTCAAAAGCTACGGAGTGATTAAAAATGTTCCACCAGTGCGTATTTTCGTTAAAAACTGGACTGTTCAATGATTTATCCCTTACAGAAACAAGCTTTGCAGAGGTTTTGGAATCTCCCGGAGCGAACAGCGTTACTTTGTGACCGCGTTTTTGCAGTTCTTCTGTTAAGTATGAAATGATTCTCTCGTTTCCTCCCCTTTTCGGGTCTGGCACAGGAAAACGCATTGGGGAGACTTGTGCAATTTTTAGTTTTCTCATAATTATTGCCGGCAAACTAGTTTTGCTTGATTATGTTGATTGTGGAAACGATTTTGGTTGGTAAGACTGAGGCGGTGGTGGAGTTTGAGGAGAATTGCTTTTGCCAAACCCTTCAAACGCACGCAAAACCTCCAAAGGTATAGCAAACACAATTGTGTTTGATTGGTCAGAACTTATATCATTAATCGATTGTAAAGTTCGCAGATGTAAAGCGCCTTTTGACTCGCCCAAGACTTTTGCAGCTTTTGCCATGTTGTCGGCAGCAACAACTTCTCCCTCTGCCTTAATAATCATGGCGCGCTTTTCTCTTTCTGCCTCTGCCTGCTTGCCGATTACTCTTTTCATTTCTTCTGGCAAAGTTATATCTTTTAACTCAACGTTTAAAACCTTAATCCCCCACGGGTCTGTTTCTTTGTCTATGATTGCCCTGATACTTTCCGACACTTTGTCTCTTTGCGACAAAAGCCCGTCTAAATCCACCTGCCCCACTGCATTTCGCATGGTTGTTTGGGCTAATTGCGAAATAGCATAGTAAAAATTTTCGACTTCCAAAACAGCTTTTTCAGCTGAATCTATTTTGTAATAAATAACCGCGTTAACGCTCACAGAAATATTATCTTTGGTAATTGCTTCTTGATTGGGCACGTCAACTGCTTTTACCCTTAAATCCACCTTAACATACGACTGCACAATAGGAAAAATTAGCTTCCATCCCGGCTCCATCATGCCCACATATTTTCCCAGAGTAAACTTAACTCCTTTTTGATATTGGTTTATCTGCTTTATGGAAATTAAAATTATAAATATAATTATTACCAAAAGCCATATTATAAGTGGATTCATATTTTTTTAAATTAATGCTATTAACTTACATTAAACCTATAAGCAGATTGGGTCAAGCCCAACATTCCCTTGACACAATAAATTAGTTCATATATAATAAAAATAGAAACAAACGGCCTTCGTTTCCCTCATACCCCGCCGAAGGCGAGGAAAGGAGCCTACGATGAGCGAGAGAAGCGAGTGTAGCCGATGCAAGGCCGGCCGAAAATGCACCGAGTGCGAAGTGGTGGAAATCGTCCTCGGCCGCAAGAAGGATGGAGGCGACTACCGCCACAACGTCGCATTCATAAGCTTCGGGTCCAAACGGTACCCAATTGGCGCGTGACGCCAAGGTCCCCGAGGAGGAGCAATCACTGCTTCTGCTCGGGGACCACAACACATATTTTGCAAATTATTTTTATGCGCTGAATGCGTTTTTTTTTAAAAAAAAACAGTGCATAAAAAAAATTGACACGAATTTTGAAAGTAATATTATAGAATAATTGTGCGCATTTTCTATCCTCGTCTTGAACGGCACCAAGAAGGAGATAGACGACGATGACGGAAAAGAAAAAACCGTTCTGGCCTTTGCCAAAATGCGATTGTGGGAAGGTGAAAACAGCTTGGGGGTGGAAAGAACTGCTCGAAGCCGAAAGAATGGCACACGAAGCCCATCCGCATCCTCTAGCAGCAGAGCTATGCCTGAAGGATGCCGTTACGTTCGTGCCTCAGATGTGCCCAGATTGCGCGCAAGGGGCGCCTAGTGACGCTTTGCTCGCAATGGCCTAAGCGCCAATCAGCACCTTTTTAGGAGGAAGCTAATGCCAAAATTGGCAAAATATCTCCCAAGGGAGGACACGACACAGTGTGTGCACGATCCCCCCTTTTTCTTTTTGCACAGGGCATAACCTTGTTTTTTTGTATAAAAGTGCTAATATAAATGTTGTAAGTGTTCAGTTTCTTTCTTGGTTTTTACTAATAATAAGTAAGCCGTAGAAGAACTAGGTCGGCTTACGCATTATTAACCAAGATAAAAAATATGGCAAAAAAATTATACGTAGGTGGATTGTCTTACGACACCACAGAAGCTACTTTAAAAGACACATTTGCTCAAGCCGGAACAGTTGAGTCAGCTGTAGTCATCATGGACAAGATGACCAACCGCTCAAAAGGTTTTGGATTTGTGGAAATGTCAACCGACGAAGAAGCTGCAAAAGCTATCGAATTGTTCGATGGCAAAGAGCTTGACGGAAGAACTGTCAAAGTAAACGAAGCCAAACCAATGGAACCAAGAGCTCCTAGAACAGGTGGAGGAGGATTCGGCGGAGGCAGATACTAAAAACAAACAATTCACAAAAACTCCATTTATATGGGGTTTTTGTTTGTGTTTTGACATTACATAAAAATTAGTGTATAATTAATCTTCATGCAAAACATTAGGAACATCGCAATCATCGCTCACGTTGACCATGGAAAAACCACTCTGGTGGATGCGCTTTTGCGTCAGTCAAAAACCCAAATGAATAAAGGCGACACAGGTCAAGAGTGCATAATGGACAGCAATGAGCTAGAGAGAGAAAGAGGAATCACAATTTTTTCGAAAAATGCGTCGGTGCAATACGACGATATTAAGATAAACATAATTGACACTCCGGGCCACGCAGATTTTGGGGGCGAAGTGGAAAGAGTTTTAAATATGGCAGACGGTTGTTTGCTTTTGATTGATGCAAAAGAAGGACCTATGCCCCAAACAAGATTTGTTTTAAAAAAAGCTTTGGAAATGGGCCACAAAATTATTGTGGTAATAAACAAAATAGATAAACAAGACGCCAGGCCGGAGTTTGCGCTGGAAGCCACATTAGAATTATTTTTGGAATTGGGAGCCGGCGACCATAGCTTGGATTTTCCTGTTATATACGCGTCTGGCAGAGATGGGAAAGCCGGGCTAAAACCCGACTTATCTAAAATGAAAGATATAAATCCGGTTTTTGAGGCAATAGTTGAGCACATCCCATCCCCTATCGCTAACCCGGAAAAACCATTACAGATGCTGGTGACCTCAATAGCTCCAGATGATTTTAAGGGGCGCCTTGCAATAGGTAGAATTCACAGCGGAACACTAAAAGCCGGCCAGGAAATAACTCACATTGACAGACAGGGACAACAAAAAAAAAATAGAATAATGTCTTTAATGACCTTCATCGGCTTAAATAGAGTTGAAGTTAAAGAAGTTAAAGCAGGAGATATTGCAGCAATTGCCGGAATTGCAGATGTAACAATTGGCGAAACAATAGCTGACCCAGAAAATCCAACAGCCTTGCCATTGATAAACATTGAAGAACCGACCGTTAAAATGACTTTTATGGTTAACACCTCCCCATATGCTGGCAAAGAAGGAGAATTTTCAACAACAATGCAAATAAGAAAAAGATTGTTTAAAGAATTGGAAACAGATGTATCTTTGCGCGTCGTAGAAGACGACAAAAATAACTGGATTGTTTCTGGCAGAGGCGAACTTCATTTGGCAATTTTGATAGAAAGATTGCGCAGAGAAGGTTTTGAATTTCAGGTTTCTAGACCGCAGGTTATCAACAGAGAAATTAACGGGGAAATGATGACTCCGTATGAAAAAATAATTATCGAGGTTCCTGAAAAATATCAAGGAGCAGTTATGGAAAAAATGGGAAGCAGAAAAGGAGAGATAAAAGAAATACGAGTAGGTGGCACCACGGCATTTTTGGAATTTATTGTTCCGACCAGGGGTTTATTCGGTTATAGAAATGAATTTTTAACAGATACAAAAGGTTTAGGGATAATGAACACATCTTTTTTCCAATACATGAGCGACCCGGGCAATTGGAAAGAGAGAGACCACGGCTCATTGGTTTCCACAGAAACCGGGCCAACTAATATTTACGGACTTACAAATCTGCAAAACAGGGGAACTCTATTTTTTGGACCGGCTGTAAAAATTTATGAAGGACAAGTTGTAGGACAAAGCGCAAGGTCAAAAGATATAAGAATAAATGTGTGCAAGGAAAAAGCGCTGTCAAACTGCAGGTCTATAGGAGACGCTAGTTTAGATTATTTTAAAACTCCAAAGACAATGGAGTTAGAAGACGCCTTAGAATACATTGGAGATGACGAGCTGGTGGAGGTTACTCCTAAAAATGTGCGCATAAGAAAGGTACATTTAAAGGAGGTTGACCAGACAAGAGCAGAACGCGAAGCCAAGGGCGTAAAATTCGATTATTAAACTCAAAACTACCTCAATAAAAGGTAGTTTTGTTTTACCCACAAAATATTGACAAACATATAATTACGGTGTATTATTAAAATGTGGAGACGTGGATCTTTCACATTTCAATGCCGGTCTTTTTTAGCTAAGCGAGAAAGGAGAAATTAGTAGCTTAGGGAAGATTCGGCAAACTTGTGTTAAAGTTCCGATACCAACGGAAGGAGATCCTCCAATGCCGTGCTTCGAGAGAATCAGTTTGTTGTTCCAGAGCACCGAAGAAGCTGTTCGTGCGGCCAACGTTCTCGACAAGGCCTATGCGGACGCCACCAACCCCGAATACCACAAGCCATTTGGCGCTGACAACCCCCAGATGGTGGCCATGAACCTGGCAGGCCTGTACGCCGCCGACACCGCTGCAAACCTGCTGGCGCTCCTCAATGGGCACGGCACGGTCAGCGAGGAGGCCTACGAGGCGGTACTTCTTCGTATCGCCGAGAATCAACTCTCGGTAGTCGAGAAGTACGTGGTCAAGAACTGCGCCAACCTCGCCTGGCGGTCGGGCCAGCCGTTCCGCGACATCACGTCCAAGCCCCTCGGCCGTATCACACGCGAGGTTAACGCCCAGTTCAACACCCTGCCCGTGGACGAGCAGGACAAGGACCTGGTTCAGGTCATCACCGGCGCACGCCTCATATTGAAGGCGATCGAAAGCTGACCACATCAAAAACAAGGGGAGAGCTGCTTCAAGTAGCCCTCCCCGCTTTTTTACCACGCTTTTAAACTCCCGTAAGCGCTTTTTTGTCTATTGTTGCATTATCTATTATATTTTCAGCGAAAGATGCCATAGATACAGTTGTGTCGTTGTCAAAAAACCCATCTACGCTTCCATTAGGAAAATTTTCCAGTATCAATCCGCGTAGTTTCGGTCGACCAAGATCATCCTTGGTGGGTAGCATTCTTTTTTCTCGATTAGCGGCATATACGGTAGGCGTGAGTCTTACTTCAACTTTTTCTTTTTTCCCAGTTTTAGGATTTACCGCTTCCTGATAACCGCCTAAAAATCCTTTGCCTAAAATTTGTGTGTAATCAATTTCTACTCCAGCGGACAATTTGCCTCCTTTTCTGGCGTTACCACCAAATTTATATTCATCCTGGTAAAAAGAATCGACCATTCTAAAGCGGGTTATCACTCCTGAACCGTCAACCTCAACTATCCCATTCCAGGTGTGATCTTCCACTTCCTGAAACTCTCCGTCTTTGCTTTGTACCAGTTCGCCATCAACTTTTTTGGGGTTATATTTTTCTGTCATTTGTATGGGAGAACTGATGACAGAATCAAAAACCATCATTTGCATATTAATCCATCTTTTAGCTTCAGCCGTTTTTGCTTCAAAATCTTCTTGGTCTCCAGATTTTAAAGAGGCATAGGCGGCCTCCATGCGCTGGTTGATTAAACTCGTTTTCCAGACATCAAAAAATAATTGCTTGGTGTAAGCGTGTTGCCTGCAATCTCCTTTGCCAAGGAAAAAATCTACCATAACGTTTGTTCTTGAATCAGCACTTTTATCGACTCCCAGCTCGCTGTTGAGTCCTTTCATAAAAGCATCGAAGTCTTTATGCTCTTGACTTTGCAGATCTTCAAGGGGTTCGGTTCCGTATCTTCCGCGTACCAAAGAGTCAATTTTTTGATTGAACTCATCAAAATTAGTGATTTGTCCAATCTCAGAATTGTTTAATATTCCGCGGGCGACGCCAATATCCCACCTGTTCACAACGTGATCATGCAATTGCCCTCCGTATCTGATATTCCCGCCGGCGAAAGATGAAATCTCCCCATAACTAAATCCTTTAGCAAAAATCATCTCGGTTGCTTTTGCTTCTTCGCTGGATTTTCCAACTTCTTTTTTAGCACCCTCACCCTTTCCTGAAACATCGGAAGAAATTTCACTTGCTTTTTCTTTAAGTTTTTCAAGAACCCAATTAATATTTTCCACAACGGCCTTGAACTCGTCGGTATTTTGAAAATTGCTTAACTGCTCCTTTAATTTCTGTAAATTTTGTATCGGCGCATCTATCTCCCATCCTGCTTCGGTTCTCTGCATTACTTTTTGCAATATATTTTCATCTTTGTTTCCGGTTATTACAGAAGACTCGAGCATTGTGGCCAAAGTCCAAAAATCATTCGAATTTATTCCGCCAGCTTTCTGCGCAGAGACATAAACTAATTCGGCCACATTAACGGCTTCTCTAACTTCGTCTAAGTTGCGATTATCGTGCCCGCGAGTTATTTTGTTGTAGGTCAAATTAATGCCTGGGTAAAATTCAAAGCCATTCTGAAAACCCTTTTCCAAATATTCTATAGATTCGTCCAATGCTTTTTCTGCTTCTTTGGCGGCACGCTCTCTTTCTTCTGCCGGAATATTCTCATCTCCAGCTAATTTTTTGTTGTAATCTATTTTCAATTTACTTATTTTTCCTAATATGGCATATACTTCACCATTACCGTGGCCTTCGTCTATCAAAGATTTAACCACCTTCCCGCTTTCTTCAAACCTTTTATCCGCTTCGGCGTAATTGCCCTCTTTCTTTAATTTTTTTTCACCGGCCTTGTGCAGGCCAACCGCCAAGAACTCTCTTATTATTGGAGAATTTTTAAATATTTCGCTGTTGCATTTTCCATATAAATCCACCATCCTTTCAAACTCTGAAGCATCTTTGAAAGTACAAAAAACTAAGGCAAGCTGTTCGGCTGTCAGATTTTCGGGTTTAAATCCATCCTTTTCAATTAATTCAGCAGCAATTTTAGCTTTATCCTGTTTGCTTTTAGCAGAATCTACCTCCTTAAAACCATCTTTAAATCTTTTGTTAGCTTCCCTTAAAAATTCCGCTTGTGCCCGAAGATTTTCTAAATTTACACTGCCGAGAGTTTTTGGATCACTCAAACAACTAGATAATTCGTGCGATTCATTTATACCTTCTATTCTTTTAATGGCCTGTCCGGCCGTATTTGAAATGGCTTCTTGGGTTTGGGCGATGGCACCCATTAGTCCATTACGTTCTTCGGGATTAAGCTCAAGGCTTTTACTGGCTGTCTCGACGCTGGCTAACCCTTGGTTTACGACTTCATTTCTTGATCTGGCAACATCTTGAATCGCAACAGCACAAACCCCCTCAACCAGCTGGACCGGCCCGTCTCTGGTTTCCACCCGCCCTAAAGGTTGCAGATTTTCCTCTTTTGGTCTTAACATACCTTCCTGTTTTGGCATATTATTATTTTATTTGATTTTTTAGTTCCTCGATTTTCTTTTTTCCTAAGTCCTTAATTTTTTCAGCTACCAGTCGGTTCTGCTGTTCTTTAAGTTTCTGCATTTCAACAGAAAACTTATAGACGGCTGATTTTATTTCGTCTATTTTTATTTGAGCCACTTTTTTAATGAGACTTTTTTTCATAGATAGTTTCAAAATAAGAATTCATTGAGCATTAAAAAATTATACCCCACACAGAATTAAAAAACAACGTATTGCCAACACTTTAATTAAGTTATATTATGGAATTAAAGGCTCGGTCAGCCTTCTCAATATATATAATTAATTAATTATAAAAATATGCCTACAGAAGAATTTCCTTCTCGTGAAATAAAAGAAGAAACAGGAATAAAAATTGTGAATATTGAAGGAGAAGATGTGCCATGCAGGGAAATAGATTTGACAGCAGAATATGGCGAGGCGTTAAAAAATGCTGAGCAATATAGAAAAAAAGGAATAGTAGACGCTAGACAAGCAACCGAATACGAAGAAATTTCAACCAGTCAAGATGGAATGAAAAATTATGCAGAGGAGGGCGATTGGATTATTAAAAATCCGGAAGATAAAGACCCCTATGTTTTTGGCATTAAAAACGATCCCGTAGAGACAAGACAAGAAAAATTTGCAAAAAAATATGAACCAATCCCCGATCAGCCAGGCAAATTTATGGCAAAAGGAATTATTAAAGCATTGCGAGTAAACGAAAATATTGTTTTCAAAACTTCTTGGGGAGAAGAAATGGCAACTAAAGCTGGGGGGTGGGTTGCAGATGGCGGATACTGTATTGCTGAAAAATCTTTTGCCGATACATATGAAAAAATAGGAAACGAGGATAAGGGTTAAAAAATAGTCGGTACTAAAAAACAACCCCGGTGGGGTTGTTTTTTAGTGGCAAGCGTGCTACCATTAGATATATGGAGCTAATAAGCAAGGAACAATTTTTAGAGAAACATAATAGATTGTCACCTGTTAGTTTGCAAGCCAACCTGACTTTGCTTGATCGTTTTAAAGAAGAAAAAAAACCGCAATTGAAAGATGACAGCTGGTGCTTAGACAAGTTTAGAATTCCGTTTATAACATGGCTTACGTCTGTAAAAACCATAAAAAAAAACTCGTCAAAACCCAAAAAACTTAAAAAGAAGACTAGTCAGAAGAGCACATATAGAAACTACCCCGAAACTCATTATGAATCATAACAAAACCCGGTAATCCCGGGTTTTTTACTTGCCCCACAATACTTGACATATAGTCTATTTAGTGATACAATTAATATATAGGGGTACTTTCCCCTGTTTTTATGCTCACACCCTCAGGAGAATACTGAAATGGGAGCACCAAAAGTGGCAAAGAAGGTCGTTCTCTTGCTCGACGGGTTCATTGCGGATTTCCGCACGAACTATCAAGGCGAGGATGGCAAAACCGCTATACGAGTGGAGACAAAATGCGGGGAAATGGACAAATTCCACCTCGCTATCACTTGCTCTAATGATAAACCTGTAGCGTGGAGCTGGATAGCCATTTCCGTGTGCCCAATCACTGCCAACGCAGTGGATACGGAAATGCGTATTGACCATGACGGCAAAGCGATGTTCCCGGGGCTAAACCGGGAAATCAGACACCTGATCATGGTCAACATATCCCCTCCGCCGAAATCGGGCCGAAAGTCTAAACACCAGGGAGACAGGGTCTACTGACCCGCTCTCCCTTTTTTCATATATTATTGACTAAACTGCCAAAATTTGGCAATATTAAAATAATCTTCCCCACATCATAGGAGGTGCGACATGGCGAAGAGAAAACCCGAAAAGGGCGAGAAGAAGTCACGCCGCAGAAGAAACCGCGTAGGTGGGACCCTTGACTACCTCGATGACCCCGAGTACTACAAGGAGGTCAATGCCGACCTATTCGACAAACCAACAGACCGCAAGGGCGACACCTGCAAACACGGTTGAACCGCCAGCACATCCTCTATGCCCGGCCCTGACGTACGATGTCAGGCCGGGCTCATCTTTTTTTAAGAGAGTTTTTCTGATATAATACCAAAATGGATTTGATATTATTAGACACAATAAAATCTGCAATACTGGGCGTTGTCGAGGGAATTACAGAGTTTCTTCCTATTTCTTCTACCGGACACTTAATTTTAGTAAACCAGTTTATATCTTTTGATAAAAATTTTACTTTTTTGTTTGACATTGTAATACAGCTTGGGGCTATACTGGCTGTAGTTGTATACTTTTTAAAAAAACTTTGGCCATTCGGAAAAGATATAGAAAAAAACAACCAAACCTGGAGTCTATGGCTTAAAACAATAGTTGGAGTTCTACCCGCCTTAGTTTTGGGAGCTTTGTTTGCAAATATAATAGAAACAAAACTATTCAACCCATGGGTGGTGGTGCTGGCCTTGTTTTTGGGCGGAATAATAATTTTGTTAGTAGAAAACAAAAAAAGAGACGCAAAAATTACATCGATTGGACAAATAGGATATAAAACAGCTTTTTTTATCGGGTTAATCCAGTGCCTTTCTATGATCCCTGGAACATCAAGGTCAGCTGCCACAATAATTGGAGCTATGACGCTGGGGGCTTCAAGATTGGTGGCAACAGAGTTTTCATTTTTCTTGGCAATACCAACAATGCTTGCGGCTTCCGCCTATAGCTTGCTAAAATACAACGGGGCGTTAAATTTACAGCAATTTTTTGTTTTGTCGGTGGGATTTATAATTTCTTTCCTTGTTGCTTTAGCTGTAGTAAAATTCTTGATAAATTTTGTACAAAAAAATAACTTTAAAATTTTTGGTTGGTACAGAATTATATTGGCATTAATTATTATTATTTACTTTATTTTAAAATAAATTATGGAGGACAATATAAATGACGCTAATTTCGACGAAAAAATTAATAGACCAGGAAGGTTTGTGCTAGTTGATTTCTTTGCTGACTGGTGCGGACCATGCAAAGTTTTGGGTCCAATTTTAGACAAAGTGGCAGAACAGTTCAAAGATAATGTTGTTTTATTAAAAGCAAATCTTGATAACATTCCGGCTACTGCGCAAAAATTCGGCGTTGAAAAGATACCGACAGTTGTTTTACTAAAAGACGGCAAGCCAGTTAGCGGATTTGTTGGCTTGGTGCCAGAAGAATCGATCGTAAATTGGTTAAAAAATATAATAGAAAAACAATGAACAAAGAACAACTGATAAAAAGTTTTGAAGAATACGCAAAAAACAATGGTTTTCAACTAAATCCGGATAGAAAAATTGTTGAAAGAGTAATTAACGGACTTTTAATGAACGAAGAAAAATATGGCAAAAAGTACTGCCCGTGTAGAAGGATCCCCCAACCGGACGAGCCGATAGAAGAGGCTATAAAAAAAGTATGCCCATGTTTTTGGCACAAAGAAGAAATTAAAAAAGATGGTCACTGCTTTTGTAATTTGTACGTAAAATGATTACTGACGAAGTAAAAATAACTGTGACAGCAGGAAACGGCGGAAACGGCCTGGCAGTTTTCAGCAGGATAAAATTTATGAAAGGGCCAACTGGCGGAAACGGCGGAAACGGCGGAAATATTTTTTTTGAAGGAATTGAAGACATCGGAGCTTTAAGGCAGTTCCGCTTCAAAAAAGAATGTAAAGCAGACAATGGTAAAATCGGCAAGCAAGGCCCAAGAGATGGCGCTAAAGCTAAGGATTTAACGCTGTTTTTGCCAGTTGGAACCGTTTGCCATAATCTTAACAACGGAAAAAATATCGAAATTACTAAAATCGGGCAAAAAGAACTGATTGCAAAAGGTGGCAAAGGAGGTAAAGGCAACTGGTCTTTTCGCTCATCCACCAACACAACGCCCAGACAATGCGAAGAGGGCCAACCGGGCGAAAACTTTGAGTTAAGGCTGGAACTCAAAATGATTGCTGACGTGGGTTTTGTGGGTTTACCCAACGTAGGTAAATCAAGCTTGTTAAACGAACTTACAAATGCAAATACCAAGGTCGCAAATTACCCCTTTACAACCCTAGAACCACACCTAGGTGTATACCATAGTTTAGTGTTAGCAGATATACCAGGTTTGATAGAAGGCGCTTCTGCTGGCAAAGGTCTTGGAGATAAATTCTTACGCCATATAGAACGCACAAAAATTTTGTTTCACATTGTCTCTGCTGAATCAAACAACCCCATAAAAGATTACCGAAGCGTGAGAAACGAGCTTGAGGATTATAGTGATTCTTTACTACAAAAACCAGAATATATATTTATAAGCAAAAGCGATTTGACAGCTCCAGAAAAAATTATAGAGATAAAAGATAGTTTTAAAAAAATTGATGAAAAGGCACTGCCCATTTCAATAATTGACCCTGGAAGCTTAAAAGAGGTAGAAAAAATCCTCAACAATTTAATTTTAGAAAAAAAGGTAGTATAATAAACTAATGGATATAACAACAATCATAGAAATAATCATTGCCGTATTTGTGGTGTTTATTTTTGTAAAGTTTATAGTTAGCCCATTTATCAAAATACTCTTGGGTATTATAATATTCCTGTTTCTACTCTATCTACTTCAGCGATTTTTCGGCTTCAATATAGACAACGCGCTGGCATCTTTTGGGATATCTTTAGATCTAAATAAATGGGTTGTAAAATTTAATTGGATTTTTAGTCCGGCAAACTATTACATAGACCAGGCCAGAAATTTTGCAAATTATATTTGGAACAATATTCCTAAATCTTTAAACTGATGACTACACTAGGAAACGCGCTTTTAGTAATAATTAATTTTTTAACGCGCCCAACATGGCATTTGGTTGTGCTTTACTCGATTTTGTTTCTATTGATTGCGTGGTCAATGCTAAAATCTTGGGGCATCAAATCTTAATTATGGATTTAAAAAGTAAAATTAATTTAATAAAAAGTAACGAGACGGTGGCTATGTTGGCCCCGTCTTTTCCTATTGATTTTAAATATCCTAATATTATCGGCATGTTGCGCCACGTGGGGTTCAAAGAGGTAACAGAACTTACATTTGGCGCAAGAATGGTCAACTGGGAATATGCAAATTATGTAAAGGCACACCCTAACCAAAAATTATTTATTGCTTCTCCCTGCCCCACCGTTGTAGCAATGATACAAACGCAATACCCTGAATTTGTTAAATATCTAATGCCGATTGTATCTCCAATGGCATCTATGGCAAGAATTCACAAAAAACAGAAACCGAATTATAAAATTATTTTTCTTTCACCATGCTGGGCGAAAGAAAACGTTGAAGCGCCCAAATATAGGGGCTTAATTGATGAGGTAATAACATTTAAAGATTTAAAACAAATCTTTGAGCAAGAGAAAATAAAAGAAGAGGATTTTTCTAAAAATTATTATTTTAATTCCCTTATAAGAGAGTACACAAAAATTTATCCTGTTTCGGGGGGACTGGCGACAACTTCGCATATACAAAAATTATTTAAACCCGAGGAGATTTTGGTTACAGACGGAGTGCAAAACATAAAAAAAGCGCTTGATGATATAAAATCCGGTCAAAAACCATACAAATTTTTAGACATTTTAAACTGCGACGGAGGTTGTATCGGCGGACCAGCTATAAATAATCAATACTTCCCCATCGAGGAAAGAAAAAAAATAATCCTTGAATATACTCGTAGCTCTTCGTTGGCTACAATGGGCAAACACGAGGGTAAAGTTGATTATGCTAAAAATATAGATTTTAACGCAAAATTTTAGTAGTAGTCTCTCACCTTTTTTAATTCTTTATGCTTGCGCAATTTTTCCAGCGCTTTCGCTTGAATTTGGCGGATTCTTTCTCTGGTCACGCCAAACTCTTCTCCTGTTTCTTCTAATGTGTGCATTACTCCGTCGTCTAAGCCGAACCTCATGCCTAAAATCTTTAATTCCCTTGGTGTGAGCTCACTAGAAATTTCTTTCAATCTGTCTTTCAAAAGTTTTCTTGAGGCCTCTGTGTTCGGCGCAATAGTTTTTTCGTCTTTTATAAACTCTGCCAAAATACTGTCTTGCCTATCCTTATCCTCTCCAACTGGAGTTTCCAAAGAAACAGCCTTCTGAGCAATTTTTCTTATATGATGTATCTTTTCTGTGTCCAACCCCATCTCAGCTCCAACCTCTTCAGCCAATGGCTCTCTACCCAATTCTTGTAAAAGGCTCTTTCTCACTTTAGTATATTTTGAAATAGTTTCAATCATATGCACCGGTATTCTAATGGTTCTCGCCTGGTCGGCCAAAGCTCTTGTGATTGATTGGCGTATCCACCAAGTAGCATAAGTTGAAAATTTATACCCCTTCCTCCAGTCAAACTTTTTAACTGCCTTAAAAAGACCCAGGTTCCCCTCTTGTATCAAGTCAAGCATAGTCAAATTCGGGGAACGCCCCACATACTTTTTAGCTATAGAAACAACAAGACGCAAATTTGCCAGGGCAAGTTTATTTTTTGCCTCTTCGTCTCCTGCTTCTATTTTCTTTGCCAATTCTTTTTCTTCTTTCGCAGACAAAAAACTAGACCTGCCTATTTCTTTCAAATACATCTGTATCGGATCAATTTTCCCGATAAACGCTTTTTTAATTTTTGAACCTCCTTTAGTTTTTTTTGGCTTTACTTCCAAAAACTCTTGCATTTCTTTTATCTGTATCCCTCGCTCTTTAAAATCATCATAAAGTTTTTCCAAGCCATTTATATCTCTATCTATCCTGGGAAACGCATACAAAATCTCTGAGGTTGTAATAAATCCTCTTTCTTCTCCCTTTTTTAAAAGAACAACGAGTTGCGCCTGGTCTATAACGGTTTTAGGCACCCTGGTTGTTTTTTTGGTCTTTATTCTTTTACGAACTAACCTCTTCTTGACTTTGTTTTTTAGTTTCTTGGGCATGTTATTAAATTTTTTTATGTAATTCTCTGGCTTTACTATTAAACCCTTTTATTAGCTCATCCCTCTTCTGTTCATCTTGCTCGACTTTTATTGCACCAGATATTTCTGCCAAGCTATTTCTTAATTCTATATCTTTTAACTGCAAAAGGCAAAGTTGTATTTCATCGGGGCCGTCGTCTTGGCACTCTATTTCAGCCCTAAGAGACATCTCGTCAAATTCATTTTTATCCAAATTGGCAAAGACTGCAGAGGGGTTTTGAGAATTATTCTTTAAATTTTCAATAAGCCCTCTTGTTTTATCGCAAAAAAGGCGGTGGTGCGCCTCTTTTATAAGGTCAACATTTTCTGAATTTTTTAAAACCAAAGAAACAATTTTATCTTCCAATAATTTTTTTCTGCCGACAGGATTTTCTTTTAAAACGACTGTGGCAACTTTCGGAACTGACCCGCCCATATTTTCTATTTTAGTAGCTTTCAACTCTTCTAACACCGCATCCTGGCTCACACCTAATTTTCCTGCCAATTTTTGAATCCAGTGGGACTGCTCAATTTTATTTTGCAACCTCTTTATCGCCGGTAAGATAATCATGCCTATTTCTTTTTTCCCCTTGGGGTCATCTTTGTCAAACTTTGAAAAAGCCGAACCAAAATAAAAATCCATAATACTCCTGACATTTTCAACAGATTTTTTCCAATTTTCCGGATTTTCTAAAATTATTTCTGCCGGGTCTTTGGCATTATCATATGTGTCTATAATTTTAATATTAAAACCCTGCGATTCTGCTAAGTTGATCCCCCTTTTTGTGGCGGTATCTCCAGCAACATCCATATCAAAAGATAAAAGCAAATTATCAGAATATCTCTTCAAAATGTTTAAATGCCCTGGGGTAAGCGCAGTTCCAGAAACAGAAACCGTATTCTCAAAACCTGCCTGGTGGCACATTATTACGTCGGTATAACCCTCGGTTAAAACACACTGGTTATTTTTTCTTACAGATAGCTTAGCATAATTCATCCCATATAAAACATTGCTTTTATCATACAGCATTGTTTGAGGAGTGTTTATATACTTTGCTGTCTCTTTTTTATCGGCTTCTTTGAAAACCCTTCCTCCAAAACCAACTGGCTGGGAGTTCAAATCAAAAATCGGAAAAATAATCCTGCCACGAAATCTATCGTAGGGATTATTTCCTTTATCAGAATGCACTGCTAAACCTGCTTTCACAATTTCTTCTCTTGTATATCCTCTACCTACAAGAAAATCAGATAATCCCTGCCAGGTATCTGGCGAATAGCCCAATCTCCACTTCTTAATTGAATCTTCTGTAATGCTCCTTTTTAATAGATAATCTTTGGCTTTATTTCCCCATTCGCTATTGCCCAACTGCTTCTCAAAAAAAGAGCACGCTAAATTACATATTTCGTAAAGGCGCTGTCTTTCGGTGTGCAATTTTGGATTTTCTCTTTTTAGCTCAACCCCGGCTTTGTTGGCTAAAAGCCGTAAAGCGTCTCCAAACTCAATGCCCTCAATTTCTTTTATAAATTCAAAAATGTCTCCGCCCTTTCCACAGCCAAAACACTTCCACATTTGCCTGGCAGGAGAAACAAAAAACGAAGGCCCTTTCTCAGAGTGGAATGGACAAAGCCCCCGGTGGTTAATGCCGGTTTTTGTGAGCTTCACGTACCCTCCAACGACATCAAGGACGTTGAGCTTGTTTTTGATCTCTTCTATTTGAGAGTCACTCATATCGTTTTTATCTTACCACCAAACGACTAAAAATCAACTTTTAACCTTTTTGCCATTGCATCAAGATCTTTTCTATCTACTATGGGTATATGCTGGTCGGTAAAGTGTATTTTTCCATTTTCTAGAACTGCGAAGTGCTCGCAAGTAATATCGTTTGTGTGATGTTGGGGAACTATTATTAGATGGGCGTGCGGAACACCATAACCAGCGACGATATACCCGACCCTCTGCGGATTCAATTCTTTTCTTATTTTATTGGCTAGTCTTTGGCCAATTTTTATGATTTTAGCCGCTAAATCTTCTTTGATATCGGTGAAATGGTCAATATGTTCCTTGGGAATTAATAAACACTCCCCAGGATGAGACGGTTTTATATTCATAAAACCTAAAATCTCGTCGTCTTCGTAAACTTTTGAACAAGGTAACTCTCCTCTTATTATTTTGCAAAATATGCAATCTTCCACCCTAGTAGAAGAATTTTGACAGCCTGCGGGAGATTATTCGCCCGATGATCACCAAAATTCCTTTGTTTATGTTTTCAATTTATAATTACTTTACTCTCCCGCAGGCATTGCGCCAAAGGCGCCTATCAAAATTACTCTACGGGGTAGTCCCGTAGTGAAACTTGACCTTTTCAGCCCGCTCACATATTTAAAAACTTTAAAATATGTGAGCGGATGCCAAGTTTCTACTACTGGGGCATTTTATTTTACCCGGTATGTCAGGTTTATTGTTATATTTATTTCCTGTTGACCCGGCTGAACAGTTGGAGCCACAAATGTTTCTGGCATTGCCCCGCCCATCCCCTTCGCGTATGAATCGTAAACAACCGGGTAAGGACTATAATTCTCATAAACATTAATTATCTTACCCAACTTTATGCCAGATTCATCGGCTAAACTTTGTGCGCTAGCTTTTGCCTTAGCAATTGCTTCAGCTCTTGCCTGATCTTTAAATTGTTCTGGGTCATCAATTGTAAACTGCAAATCCCCCGCCAAGTTAGCTCCTTTTGCTGTTGCTTGCGACAAAACATCGCCAATTTTTGTAAAATCCCTTATTTTTACCTCAACATCCT
>Ga0268276_1000343_pt1 | contig 55727 bp, 45 predicted proteins | sample saktaG_4_FD_190145 | JGI IMG/M metagenome (GOLD analysis project Ga0268276, IMG submission 190145) | Saline water microbial communities from Sakinaw Lake, British Columbia, Canada - sak_2010_1_5_45m | ecosystem: Environmental > Aquatic > Non-marine Saline and Alkaline > Saline ...
GATTTGAACCGGCGGCTTTTTTGATTTTAGTAGCTGCCATCAGTACGAGTTTTTATTTTGTTTTACAAAAACCTTATTTGAAGAAATACTCACCTTTAAAATTTGTTACCTATGCAATCTGGAGCGGAACTTTTTTTCAATTATTTTTTTCACGAGGTCTATTTCAAAATATAAAAAGTGCACCGATTGAGGCAACGCTGGCCATTATTTATATGGGTATTTTCCCGGCTGCCCTGGCTTATATTACCTGGTCATATGTCCTTTCCCGAATCCCGGCTTCTTTAGCCGGGAGCTATCTTTATTTATCTCCCGTATTAGCCATATTAATTGCCTGGATATGGTTAGGAGAAATACCTTTCTTTTTATCATTAGTGGGAGGGTTTCTTGCTCTGGCTGGGGTAATAATTGTGAATGTTTGGGGAAGATGAAGACTTTTACGAAAAAAGAACAAGGGAACGGTTCTCTGTTCTTTTTAAAAACCTGCCAAAGGACCGTCCCCTGGTAGGTTCTGGTAGTTTTTTTAAAAAAATAAAAATATTTTAAATAAAAAAAAGGATTTTTAAGATGCTTTATCGAATATAAAGAACAATATAGAAAATGTGGCCGGAGATAATTCTTGGTCACAAAAATAAAAAAATATAAAAGGAGGATTTTAAAAATGAAAAGACAATACAAAGTACTCTCGATTTTACTCACCTTAACCTTAATTTTTGGCTTGCTTTTTTCGTATATTCTTGCCGCAGATTCGACAACCATTACTATTTTAGGAACTGCAGACCTGCATGGACGTATTTACCCTCACGATTATGCTACCGACTCGGTAGATAGTGATACCGGATTGGCAAAAATTGCAACTCTGGTAAAACAGGAAAGGGCGATTGATCCTGATGCGCTTTTAATTGACTGTGGAGATACCGTTCAGGACAATAGTGCAGAATTATTCAATGATTTACCTATTCATCCCATGATTGAAGGATTAAATTTCTTAAATTATGATATATGGGTTATCGGAAACCATGAGTTTAATTTTGAGAAAGCTTTCTTGGATAAAAATGTAGCTACTTTTGAGAATACTGTATTATCAGCAAATATTTTAAAGACCGATGGAACTTATTATGTTGAACCTTACAAGATTTTTGAGGTTAATGGCATAAGGGTAGCTTTCATAGGTATGACCCCGCCTAATATTACCCTGTGGGAAGCGAGTACTCCGGAACATTTTGAAGGTTTAACTTTTCCTGGCACAGTAGAGCAATCTAAAAAAATTATTGCAGAACTTGAAGGCAGATACGATGTTTTAATTGGAGCATTCCATTTAGGTCCGGATGGGGAACATGGCTATGAAGGCTCAAAAACAATCGCTGAAGCCTGCCCGGAATTTTCGGTAATCTTTGCCGCACATGCCCATTCAAAATATAATGAAGTAACAAACGGAGTGCACATAATTGAACCAGGACCGTGGGGATGGGCCTTAGCCAAAGCAGTAATTAAGATGGAAAAAGCCGGAGATAAATGGGAAATAGCTGATGTAACTACTGAAAACCTTGAAACTAACCTAATCGATCCTGACCCGGAAGTATTGGCAAAATTTAAATTTGTGCATGATGAATCGGTTGCTGATGCCAATTTAATAGTAGGAGAGATTACCGCTGATTTTATCGCCTCTCCTGATTATATCACCGGAGAAGCTGAAATAACTACCATGCCTACCTCTCAATTAGTAGATACTTCGGTAATTGATCTAATTAATGAAGTGCAAATGTTTTATACCGAAGCAGATGTATCTTCAGCAGCACTCTTTAATTTTGGTTCAAATTTAGTAAAAGGACCCTTCAAAAAGAAAGACGTTGCCTTTATTTATTTATATCCCAACACCTTGGTAGGAACAAAGATTACCGGTGCAAATCTGAAAAAGTATATGGAATGGTCAGCGAGTTATTATAACACCTGGAAAGAAGGAGATGTTACCATCAGTTTTAATCCTGATATTCGCGGTTACAACTATGATATGTTTTCCGGGATGACTTATGAGATTAATCTCTCTAAACCAGCAGGGGAACGGGTAGAAAATATACTTGTAAATGGCCTACCACTTGTTGATAATAATGTTTATCGCCTATCACTAAATAATTATCGTTTTGGAACATTGCTGGGATTAGGATTGGTAACCATGGATGATAGATATTATGATTCCTATGAGACTCTACAGGATGCTGGAAGAATTCGATCGATGATTGTAAAATATGTTCAAGAAGAAAAGGGTGGGGCATTAGCTCCCACAGTGGATAACAATTGGAAGATAACCGGAGTTGACCTTGAATCTCCTTTCAAAGAAGTCATTTTCGATATGGTAAGAAAAGGAGAATTATCTATCCCAACTTCCGAAGATGGCAGGACATTAAATGTAAAAGCACTGAATGTAGATGAACTCATCGATGAAGGAATATTGAAAGTTTCTGCTTATGTGGTTCAATTTGGTGATACCTTATGGTCAATTGCTGGAAAATATGACCTTACCTGGGAAGAATTAAATAAGATTAATGACTTAGAAAATCCCAGATTAATTCTCCCCGGACAAACTATCTTAGTTCCTGCTCTACCCTAAAAAATGAAAATTTAGTTTAAATTCAAAAACCCTACCGTCACCCATTACAGTGGCGGTAGGGTTTTTGAATAAATAGTTTAAATTAAATAAGCGTAATTCAGGAAACGGTTCTTTGCATCAACTTAAATGCGATTAAGGGGGTGGTTAAAATAAAAGCAAAGTTAATGACGGGTTTTGCTTTATTGGTTATTATATTATTTTCTTTTGCTACTTTTATTACCTGTACGGAGCGGAGTTTTGAAATAACTGATTATCAAGCCCAGGTGAAAATATTAGAAAATGGTGATATTCAGGTAAGCGAAATTTTTGAGTATAATTTTGATGGTGATTTTAATGGCATAATAAGAACTATAGGAATTAAAGGGTCGGATGGGCTGCAGTATTTTAAAGCTTCCGAATATTTGCCCACAGATAAAGAATTAAATTATGACCAAAGTACTAAAGGGGATATGGTAACTTATAAAATTTATGATCAATCCAGCAATGAAAGAAAATTGTTTTTGCTGGAATACCAGTTAAAAAATGTGGCAGCTTTATATAATGATACCGCAGAATTTTACTGGAAATTTTTTGACGAATCCAATACTTCCCCCATCGGGCACATCAAGATAGAAGTAGAGCTCCCGTCTGCAGAAGTCTCAGCAGAAGAACTAAAAGTATTTGGACATGGCCCACTGGCTGGAAAAGTATCTATCCGGGAGGATGGAAAAATAGTATACGAGATTTTTAAATTGTCTTCAGGGGAAATGGTGGAAGCAAGAATTTTATTTCCCACCCGTATGATTCCTGATAGTAGTAGAATAATTAACCAGAATAAATTTGCTGAAATAATGAAAGAGGAATTAGGATGGGCTAAAAAAGCAGATCGAGGGAAAAGTTTCAACATAATAGCTATCTTATTAATTCCATTGGTAATTTTATTTAATATATTCCTGGCTATTCGGCTTTATTTTAAATATGATAGGGAACTTAAGCCCGAAGTTGAAATGGATTATTACCGTGAATTACCTCAGGATATTACACCGGCAGTCTTGAGTAAATTAATGAGTATCCAGGGGGTGGGCAGTAAAGATATTATGGCAACTTTAATGGATTTGGTACGCAAGAAATATTTAAAGATCGAAGAGATTCAAGCAGGAAGAAAAAAAGATTATAAATTTATATTAATTGAAAGTGAATCCGGCAATTTAAAAGAACATGAATCATATTTAATCCATTGGCTTTTTTATTCTATCGGTAATGGAGCGAGTGTTACTTTAAAAGAGATAAAAGACTATGCTAAGGCATCAAGAACCCAGAGCAGTTTTCGGAGCAATTATAGTAAATGGGTGAAAAAAGTGGGAGAGGAATTTAAAAAATATAATTACTTCGGTGAATCGAAAGAAGGATTGAAGACTGCAGGTAAGATAGTTTTAATGGAATTTGCCGGAATATTTTTATTGTTTGCCCTGGGAGCCCTGTTAAAAGCACAGTTGTTTTTTATTATGCCCTTATTGTTTGCTGTCATCTTCACTGGCTTTGGCATGGTAATCTATGGTGCATTGATAAGAAAAAAGACTCAAACGGGAATTAATGAATATACCAAATGGAGGGCATTTAAACAATTCTTATTACATTTTAGCAATATGAAGGATTACGAAATCCCTTCTATAGTAGTTTGGGAGCATTATCTGGTTTACGCTATCTCCCTGGGGGTGGCAGATAAAGTAATTTCAAAATTAAAACTGGTCTTGAGCAATCAAGATATATCCTTAAGGAATTCTACCTACTTATACTTTATGACTGATAGAAACGGACGATTGAATAACAGTATGTTCAAGTCTTTCGATACAGTATTCAGTTCTGCTTTTGCCACTACAAGTTCTTCAACTGGTTCCGGTGGAGGCTTCTCTTCCGGAGGCGGAGGAGGCGGCGGCGGTGGTGGAGCCGGTGCTTTTTAAATAATTTATCAAAATAAAAAAGAGAAAGGGGTGTTTTTATGAGTTTTATGATGATTTTTCTTATTCTAATTGTAGCGTGGGGAGTTTTAACTTACAATAAATTGGTAACCTTAAGAGGTAGAATAGATAATTCCTGGGCACAGATCGATGTTCAACTAAAAAGAAGGTTTGATCTAATTCCTAATCTGGTAAGCTCTGTAAAAGGATACGCCAAGCATGAGAAAGAAACATTAGAAGAAGTAACTGCATCCAGAACCAAATATTTATCTGCAAAAACACCGGAAGAAAAATTAGGAGCAAATTCAGAGTTAACCGGAGCCTTAACTAAACTTTTTGCTGTTGCTGAAAATTATCCAGACTTAAAAGCCAGTACAAACTTTCTGGATTTACAAAAACAGCTGAAAGATACCGAAGATAAGATAAGCTACTCAAGACAGTTTTATAATGACACTGCTATGAAATATAATATTGCTATCATTCAAGTACCTACTTCCATAATTGCCAATTTGTTTAGTTTTAAGAGCAGGCCTTATTTCAAAACAGAGGGAGAAGAAAGAGAAAACGTTGAAGTAAAATTTTAAAAAAAAGAACAGAAAAGAACAGGATGGTTCTCTGTTCTCTTTTAGTCTAAAATTTAAAATTCTAAAAGGAACGGAGAACCGTCCCCTGTTCCTAGAAAATTGCTAAAATCAGTCAAAATAAATGAGATAAATAAAAAACGACTCAGTCAGGAGGAAATAAGATGAGTTCAAAAGTCCCAAACAGAGAAGAAGCTTATCAGCTGCTCGCCGAATATAACCAGGGTGATAGTCTGATAAAACATGCCTTAGCCGTAGAAGGAGTTATGCGCTATTTTGCCCGCAAGCGGGGAGAGGATGAAGAAAAATGGGGTGTAATCGGTCTGGTTCATGACCTTGATTATGAGCAGTTTCCCGAAGAACATTGCCATAAAAGTGAGGAAATATTAAAAGAAAAGGGCTGGCCTGAGGAATATATTCGAGCAGTAGTTAGTCATGGCTGGGGGCTCTGTTCAGAAGTTGAGCCACAGACAGAATTGGAAAAGGTTCTTTATGCTATAGATGAGCTTACCGGCCTGGTGGTGACTACAGCTTTGGTTCGACCTTCCAAAAGTATTATGGATGTAAAAGTAAAATCAGTGAATAAGAAATGGAAGGATAAAAGATTTGCTGCCGGAGTAGACAGGTCTATCATCGAAAAAGGGGCCCGGATGTTAGGAATGGAACTTACTGACCTTATTGCTGATACCCTTGCTGGTATGCAAGAAGTGGCCGAAGAGATTGGTTTGAAAGGGGTATAAATAGAATATAAATAATCCACTCACTTTGAGAGGATTCAATTAAAGGGAGGGAAATTATGAAAAAATTATTGATTTTAATACTGATAATATCGTTACCTGTTTTTTTATTAGCTGGTTGTTTAAACAATGAACCAATATTATCACTTTCTTATGTAGAATGGAGTACAACTACAGAAGAAATAGGGAATTTAACTTTTGGTTATGTTCATCTTAATTTAAGTGGGTTTACTACCGGAGATAAAGTAACCGTAATAACTTATGGGGATGGAATAATTGATGAATTGGAACTCGATTTAGACCAGGATAAGAAATTTTCGCAGGATATAGTAATAAAATTCACTCATGAAGCCGATAATATTCCTCGCAAATATAGTACCGTACTTACTGCTTACAAAGGGAGTAATACTACCAAAATAAGTTTAGAAAGCGAAGAATTAACCTATTTAGAGTGATACTTATTAAACAAAAAAATTATTAGATGATTGCAACCCAAAAAGTAAACAAAATGGTAAAGCACCATATATAATTTACTGAAAATATTTTTTTGCTTTTTGGGAAATAGCTAAGAAATAATCTTCAATAAAAGTTGGAAAATTTAAATAAATGGGGCAGAGCTACACTCTGTCCTATTTATTTAAATGTAGATTATAAGGAGGAAAAATTGTGAAAAAGTCTGGAGACGAAAAGGTCAATCTGAATATCCGAAAGGCTTCTATAGATGATGTTCCCTTAATTCTTAAATTTATAAAGGAACTTTCAATATATGAAAAAATGTCTAAAGAAGTAGTTACCACTGAAGATACTCTCCGAGAAACCCTCTTTGGAGATAAATCATATGCCCAAGTGCTTATAGCAGAAATTGAAGGAAAGCCCGCAGGTTATGCTCTATACTTTTATAATTTTTCTACTTTTATGGGGCGACCCGGTCTTTATATAGAAGATGTATATGTTTCTGAGGAATATCGGGGACAAGGAATTGGTACTGCCTTATTTAAATATTGTGCCCATATTGCTAAAGAACACAAATGTGTCAGAATGGAATGGATTGTTTTAGATTGGAATCCGGCTCGAAAATTCTATGACCAAATGGGTGCAAAACCTATAGATGAATGGGTAATTTATCGTTTAAAAGGGAATGCTTTAGACAAAATGGCAGAATTGTAATCGCTAAATAATATGGAGATATTTTGAAAACTTTCTTAAAAAACAATACTACTTATATAAAATTATTTCTGGTAGCTTTATTTTTCGGAAGCACTTTTATTGCCGGGAGGATAATGGCAGCGAACCTCCCTCCTTTCACTTCAGCTTTTTTACGATTCCTATTAGCTTCTTTCTTTTTGGTTTTATTTGTCTTTAAAATTTATGGTAAATTCCCCCGGATTAACTTCTCACAGTTTCTATTGATTATAGCTCTCGGACTTACCGGTATCGTGGGTTATAATTTCCTCTTTTTCTCGGGATTAAAATTTATTACAGCCAGCCGGGCTTCAATGATTGTCTCTTTGAACCCTTCCGTAATTACCATACTTTCAATTTTAATATTTAAAGATAAATTTACTAAATTTAAATTTATAGGAATCATTCTTTCTCTAACCGGGGCATTGATAGTTATTTCCCAGGGGAATTTCCAGGTTATTTTACAAGGCAATATTGGGTGGGGGGAATTATTTATATTGGGATGTGTGATCTGTTGGTCTTCCTTTACTGTGCTTGGTAAAATTATAATGAAAGACCTAAAGCCAATCATAGCCATCACCTATGCCTGCCTTGCCGGTACTCTAATTTTAATTTTGCCCGTATATAAGGAAAATATTCTTCAAAATTTTATGCAATATAGTTTAGAAGTATGGTTGAGTGTTTTTGCTTTAGGATTTTTGGGAACTGTTTTAGCCTTTACCTGGTTCTATGAAGGAATTGATAAAATTGGCCCTTCCCGGGCCGGAATATTTATTAATTTTGTACCTATCTTTGCTACTTTGATGGCAATTCTAATTCTCCACGAAAAATTATCTCCTTCTCTTATTGTCGGAGCATTTTTTGTAGTCAGCGGAGTGTATCTAACTAATTATCAGGTAAAAAACATTAAGATGGAGAAAGATGAAGAAGTAAATGTAGGGGTTTGATGAATCAAACCCCTTTTCTCTTTCACTTCCTCCCCCTTCGAGGGGGGAGGATTAAGGTGGGGGTGATTACTTTTTTTAAACTTTTTTTAAAAATATTTTTCACAAAAAAAAGGATTTTTTAAAGTTTTATCGAATATTAAAATATAACAACAAAAATTTACCCTAACCAAAATTTCTCTAAGGAGATTAAAAAATGAATTCATTAATAAATTTTATTTCAATAGCAGGACCGTTAATATTTGCTGCCGGCATATTTGCGCTAAAAAATATACCCACAGAAATGAAAATAGGGCTATGGATTGTCTGTGCCTTAATACTCATATTTGACCTATATTTAATAATAAAAGACAAAAAGAATAAAGAAGAAAAATCTAAAAGAGAAGAACTTTATAATCGTTTATACCAAAGGCAGGAATTATTCGACAGAAACTTACCGGGAACCGTAACCGATGTCCTGGAAAGAAATCCTTTATTAAAAGAATCTTTCCGCTCAGGACAAAACTATGAGAAAGAATATAAATTTGAGGAAGCTGTTAAAGCATATGAAAAATGCCTGCACGACTTAAGTATCTCCGAGGAAGATAAAATTGGCTTTAATATCCTTATCGGCAACTGTTATTATTCTTTATCTAAACTAAATCAGGCGGAAAAACATTTTAAAGAATCATTAAATATTTTAAAAAGAACAGAAAATAAAATTGCGAAATTGCCAGCCAAATCAACTGCACTCGGCAACATAGGAAACATCTACCATATCTTAGGCAAACCAGATGAATCATTAGAATATTATCAGCAAGCCTTAGAGATTAACCGAAAGCTCGGATATGAACAAGGTGCTGCCCATAATCTTAACAATATAGGTACCCTATATAATGAATTAGGTAAATATGATGAAGCATTGAAGTGTCAAGAAGAGGCCTTAGAGATTAGCCAGAAATTCAAAGATGAACCAGCTATAGCTAACAGTCTGACTAATATTGGAATAATATATACTGATTCAGGAAAACCCGAAGAAGCATTAAAACTTTTTCAGGAAGCTCTGGAAATTAATAAAAAACTAAAATACGAAGAAGGAATAGCTAATGTCTTTAATAATATTGGTCTGGCCCATAGCAATTTAAAAGACACTGATCAAGCTCTAAATTATTATCAAAAAGCACTAAGTATAAATAAAAAAATAGGATATCAAGAAGGTTTTGCAACTAATCTGGGAAACATCGGTCTGATTTACATTACTTTAGGCAAATCTAAAGAAGTACTAAAGTATTATCAAGAGGCATTAGAGGTATTTATGCATATGAATGCCCAGCCACGGATAGAAATATTATTAAAGCTAATTAAAATTATCGAGGAAGAAAAAAAGGAAAAATAAAAATATTTTAGAATGGAGATAATAATATGTCATTAGGAATAAACACTACCACTCCGGAAGGAATTGTTTTGGTTGCCGACAGCCGGCAATCATATCGCAACCGAAAAGGGATGGCTCGCATCGGAAGCGATAATGCTTCCAAGCTTTTTCAGTTAAACAAAAGGATTGGGGTAATTGTAACCGGACTGGCTTTTTTGCCGGAAGATGGAGAGATGAAAAGTGTCAGTAAATTTATCGAGCAGTTTAAAAGGGATACTGAAGTAGAAAAATTGAACGTAAGAGATGCAGCAGACAGATTGCACAGTCTTTTTGATATAAAATATGAATGGCAAAAAAGGTTAGATGATGCAGTAGAAAAGATTAATGGTGACCTCAAACGACAGGGTTTCGAAGTTATAGAAGTTAAGCAAGAAAATTATATGGTTAAATTCCAATTTAAAGACCTGCAGGGGAATTTCAAAAATGGAATCGGCGGAATCGATAGAATAACTCTTCTGGTAGCTGGTTTTAATAAAGATGGTTCCCATGAAGTCTATACTTGTATTATTCCTGGTGAGGTTCAGAAAAAACGGGATAGCAGAGAAAAAAACCAAGAATATGGAGCAAGCTGGATCGGTCAAAATGATGTGGTTTCCCGGATTGTTTTGGGATTTGACGGAAGAATCAACAATCTAAAGTTTGTTAATGAAGCAATGCAAAGTCTGGGGCAAGAAGAAATAAAAAAGCAGCTGGGAGGTTTACAATATGCTATCCAGTGGGGCACTATGACCCTGCAGGATGCCATAGATTTTTGTACTTTAATGGTTCAGACTACTTCGGCAATGCAGCGTTTCTCCGATGGCATCATAGCTAATCCGGGAGATATGCCCGGTGTTGGCGGACCGGTAGATGTGGCAGTTCTTACCCAAGACCAAGGCTTTGTCTGGGTCAGCAGAAAAAAATTAAAAATCGAAGGAAAAGAAATAGATTTAGATTAAAAAACATTCTGTCATTCCCGTTTTTCTTTCTGTCATTTTCATGAAAATGGGAATCTATCTTTTTTCTTCCTTACATCTCCTCCCCCTTGAGGGGGGAGGACTAAGGTGGGGGTGGAGTAGGGGCTTGATTCATCAAGCCCGTTACAAAACAATGCCCAGAGACTTGATTTAAAAATCTAAAAAAAATTTTTCTAAAAAAAATTTGACTTTTTTAATTTACTTTGTTATACTTAGTTGTTACATTTAGCAAAATTAAATTTCTATCCTAATGTTACTAGTTTTAACTTTGTTAATTAGAGGTGAAGTATCGAAGCATACTTCAAAAAAGCTGAGAAAGGTACACTATCCCAAAGGGTAGGCCGCAAAGTTTTGGGTCTAAATCACTTTTAGTGACATGACTGCCAAACTGTCGACTTTTTTTATTTTCAGAAAATAAAAAAGGTGGGCAGTTTTTTTATTTTATTTAACCTCGTACTCCCCAAACAAACAAAAACTTTCCTATGTTAGCAACCCACCTTAAGCAGTAAAAGGAGGTAGTGTTTGTTGACTTCATTAAAGTTATTTAAGTTAAAACTTCAATCTTATGTTAAAAGAATGAAAAAAGTTAATTTTTATGGAAAAATATCTTTATTTCGTCATGCCGATAATTACTTTAATTCTCATTTTCACAATTTGCGTTCTTACTGTAATGCCATCTGGGAGTTAAAACCAGATAACCAAAGAAGGGGAAGATGGTGAAACAAATCACTTGAAAAAGAACAGGAGACGGTTCTCTGTTCCTTTTTAAAAAAGGGTTTTAAACTATTCATAGGAGATTTTTGGATGAAAGGTTGGTTATTTTGTATCCCTCAAAGTCAAGCTTGAATTTTAACTTAAACAAAAAGCCAGACTTAGTTTTGATTGTTATGAAATTTTCTCAATACAATTACATTCTAAGTCTGGCTTTATTTTTAACAATAACTTTAATTCGGGAATATATTATTCAGCATCAGGATATGAAAGAACTTCTTCAGCAATATTATCGCAATATCGCTCTTGGTGGTGAGGCATTTATCGAATCAAACACTTCTGCAAGTGGGAACTCGTCATTACTCTTTACATTTAATAAAAATAAATCTCACCAAAAAAGAGGATTTCTGAAAATTTTTATCGTATATATAAATATGTAAATATGCAAGGATAACCAAAGCATTTGGATAATTGTTATCTGCCATTTAAATAATGTTTGCAATGTTTGCAGAATAAATCTTTATGAAAGGTAGTCAGAATGGAAACAATTTTTTCAATTCACCAGGTATTACATTATAAAAATCATGTGATTAGAGCAGAAAAGAGATCGTTATTTTATACCATGGAATATTCTTTAATTATCGATGACGTTAAGCAGGATCAGATAAAAGGATTATATGGCATTTTGATACTTCATGGCATGTTGAATGATAAGGGTCATCAAAAACCGGTGAAAGTTATGATTAAGCAAACCATATTCACCAGCAAATTCTATTGTAAAATTAATGGGGAAATTCATAAAATGAATAAATACAAACTTGATGAGGTATAATTTGTTTTCTTTCTATTTGTTAAGTATTAAATATATAATCTTATCTAAGGTATTCGGAAAGGAATTACCATTTATTGGCGGTATCGTCATCAATGAAAGGTGCAATTTGAATTGTCGCCACTGTTCAGTTGCCAATCGGGATATCCCTGACTTAACCTTCGAGGAAGTTGAAATTGGATTGTGCAGGTTATACGCTATGGGAATGAGATATTTGTATATTGAAGGAGGTGAACCTTTTTTATGGAGAGATAATAATAAGTCCTTAAAAGATGTCATCCATTTAGCCAGAGAAATTGGATTTAGATTTATCGTCTTATACACCAATGGAACCTTTCCAATTGTCACTGATGCGAATACGGTTTTTGTAAGTTTGGATGGGTTAAAGGATACACACAATAAAATCCGGGGGGACACTTATGATCGGATCATTTCAAATATAATTAAATCTCCTCATAAAAAGTTACTGATTAACTATACAATAAATAAAAAGAATGAAAAGGAAATTGAAGAGTTTTGTTATGAAATATCAAAAATTGAAAAGATAAAAGGCATATTTTTTTATTTCTATACACCTTCTCATGGTATAGATGATTTATATTTGGGATTCGATAAAAGAAAAAACATTATCAAAAGAATTTTGAACCTTAAAAAAACAGGTTACAAGATCCTGAATTCTAAAGCGGCCTTAATGGGCATATATAACGATTCATGGAAAAGGCCAAATAAGCTGAGTTATTTATATGCTAATAAAAAATTATACCAATGCTGCAGGGCTATCGGGAACAGTGAAATATGCAAAGATTGCGGATACTTAGGTTTAACTGAGATCTATTATATAGCCAAACTTAATCCGAATGCGATTTATTCTGCATTTAAATATTTATAAGGCTTTGAGCAAATTAATTTATTATTACTCTTAAATTATAGTTAATTGATGAGGGTGGAGTAATGTTAATCAGCATTTTACGGGTGATGATTACCAGGTCATTTAAGCCATTTGTTTTTAAAAATAATAATTGTAACAAAAAGATAGATTATGATGTCCCGAATTTGGGACTATATGTACACGTTCCGTTTTGTAAAGAGCTATGCCCATTCTGCCCTTATTATAAGATAAAATATGATGCCTCTTTAGTTTCTAAATACGTAGATGCTTTAATTAAAGAAATACACTTGAAGAGTTCGAAAGTTGGGAAGAAGAGGGCTGCCACCAGTCTATATTTTGGCGGGGGAAGTCCCTCGCTTATTATTAATTCTCTAGGAAGGGTTTTAGATGCCTTTAAAGAACATTTTGTTATTGAAGGTAATATAGGCACTGAATTACACCCTGATAATGTAACCCCTTCCTTGATAGCAGAATTAAAAGATATCGGTTTTGATATAGTCAGTTTAGGTATTCAATCATTTAATGAAAAAAATCTATCCACTCTGGGTAGAAAAGAAAAGAGTGACAATAGACAAAAGTTGGAGATGATCGCTAAAAAAGGTTTTAGGGCTATCGATGTAGATCTTATATTTGGTATTCCCGGCCAAACTCCTAAAGATTTACGAGAAGATATGATAAAGGCTGCTGAATACGGGGCTAGCCAAATATCCACTTACCCCTTTATAGATTTTACCTATGCTAATAATGAACAAAAGCCTTTAAACAAAAAGGAAAAGAAGATATTATTAGACTCGGTTGTAAAGACCAGCGAAGAAATAGGATTTACCAGAACCTCTGTCTGGACTTTTGCTAAAAAGGACACTCCTAAATATTCTTCTATTACAAGAGATAACTTTCTCGGATATGGTCCCAGTGCAACCACCCTGCTTAAGGAAAATTTTCGCATAAATACTTTTTCGGTAACCGAATATATAAATACCCTTAAGGATAATAGAATTCCGACTGCTTTAATATTCGATTTTTCTGAGCGGGCAAGATATTTGTATTGGCTGTTTTGGAGTTGTTATAATTTAGATATTGATAAGAATAATTTTATTCAATTATTCAATAAAGACCTTAATTCTAATTTTTGGTGGGAAATAAAGGTGGGAAAGTTATTGGGTATAATAGAAAATAATGAGGATGGTTATAAATTAACCGATAAAGGGGCTTATCTTTTTCATTTGGTCGAGCAGAAATATACTAATCAATATATTGATAAAACCTGGAGAATGGCCAGAAAAACTCCCTGGCCGGAGAAAATAGTTCTTTATTGAACCCGCCGGGGGAGGGAAAGGGGATTAGGTCTTAACATTTGGTGTAACTTTAATGAAAAAGAAGACCGTTCCACCTTTTTTACCAGCCTCTGAAATCCTTTGTTTTAAAGGCTTTTAGACCCCCTTCAGGAATGCCCCAAAAACGCACGGAGAGTGCCTTTAAACGCATGCAAAAATTTAAAAAATCGGCAATTTACTACCCTGATTTTGAGGTATTTTTGCTCTTTCAAAATTACCAAACCCTTATAAATAGCCATTTTTATTTTTTGAACATCCGAAAATTCAGTCAAAAAAGTACTGTTTTTGAGGGGTAAAGTATAGGTCAAGCCAAAAAAATGCGCCTACGAACGTTTTCAGCATATTTCTCTTAGAACCTTTATAATATAAGACTTATGTGTATGCCTTTTTAGATAAAGTCTACTTCTTAGGAGGGATAGATTGTCTACCCTATTTTCAGACGGGCCGGATAAATCCAACCCTTACAACAAATGATTATAAATTCAGTTTGTCAATGGACTGTCCTTTGACAAACTGAAGATGAGTTGTTTATGGGTTTTGGTAAGGGTGGTAAGTTCCTGGTTATATTTTTTTAAATCAATCATTAAGCCCTGCACTTTCTTTGAATCTTTAAGGACTATGGGATCGCATAGTTGATTTTCTACACCAATTTTATTTTTTTCTAAGAGTTTTATTTCTTCTTCCACCGATTTTAATCTACTCAGAATATCTTTATTTTGCTGGTAGATAAGATTCCGTTCTTCCGCTTCCTTCTTTTTTCTCAGTTTATCAAAAGTTTTTACGCTTTGTTTCGGTTGCTCTGCTTTTTTGATATATAATTCACCGTCATTAGTTTCTACCAGTAACTGAGCCCGCTTTTCTATAAAGTAGGAATAGTTCCCGGGATAATCATAAATCCGCCCATCGCGAATCTCGATTACCCGGGTAATTAGATTGTCCAAAAAGAAGCGGTCATGAGATACAATCAAGATAGTTCCGCTGTATTTTAGTAAAGCTTGCTGAAATAATTCTTTAGTGATTATATCCAGATGATTGGTCGGTTCATCGAGTATTAAAAAATTAGATTCCTGCATCAGAATCTTTGCCAAAGCCAGGCGAGATTTTTCTCCTCCGGAGAGAACGCTAATCGGTTTGTGTATAGCATCACCGGAAAAGAGAAAAGCTCCCAATAAATTTCTCCTTTCTCCGGAAGTCATGGAACTTGGTTCGGCAGATATTTCCTCCCAGACAGAATTATTGTAGTTGAGATTGTCAGAGCTTTCCTGAGAGAAGAAAGCCAGATTTACTTTATGTCCCAGGTGTACTGTTCCGGCAGTCGGTTTTTCTCTTTCGCTGATTAATCGGGAAAGGGTAGATTTGCCTGCTCCATTTACCCCTACCAGAGCTACTCTTTCGCCCCGGTGTAAGCTAAAATTTAGGCCGCTGAATACAGCAATTGCCTCATAGTGTTTAGTCAAGTTTTCTACGCTCACTACTTTATCCCCGCTTCGGGGACATTTGGGAAAATAGATAGCTGCTTTTTTTGGCGCTTTATCAATTTTTACTATTTGCATTTTTTCCAGCATCTTTATTCTGCTTTGCACCTGTGTTGCCTTAGTGTTTTTATAACGAAATCTCTCGATAAAAGTCTCGGTTTTGGCTATCTTTTCCTGCTGATTTTTAGCTTCTTTTTGTAATAGTTCGTGCCGCTTTCCTTTTTCTTTTAGATAATAGGAAAAATTTCCCTGATAGATAGTCAATCTCTGATGAGCCAATTCTGCAATTCGGGTCATAAGTTTATCCATAAAATACCGGTCGTGGGAGATGACTATTATGGTTCCGGGAAAATTTAAGAGCCAATTTTCTAACCACTCCAAGCTTTCTGTATCCAGATGGTTGGTAGGTTCATCAAGCAAAATTATATCCGGTGAAGAAAGAAGTATGGAAGCCAGGATTATACGCATCTTCCATCCGCCGGAGAATTCAGTACATTGTCGGGTAAAATCTTTTTCTCGGAAGCCTAAACCTTTCAGCACTTTATGAGCCTGGGTAGAAAAAGTATAACCTCCCCGGTGCTCAAAGAGGTTGGTTATTTTTTCATATTTTTTAAGAGCTGCTTGATATTTGTTTGATTCAGCAGAAAGCGAGGCCAGATGTTCTTCGCAAGCCTTTAGGGAATGTACTAATTGAGTAATGCCCGATTTTTCCTTCAGGTAAGAGATAAGGTCGATGTTGCTTTTAAGTTCGATTAAATCCTGAGGAAGGTAGCCAATCCGCCGATTTAGTGGTAAAGTAATATTACCTTTATCGGGTTGAACAAGTCCTACAATAGTGCGAAATAGGGTGGTCTTTCCGGTACCGTTATTACCCACCAGACCGATGCGGCTGCCCCTGGGGATTCTCCAGTTTAAATTATCAAAGAGAACTTTCTCCTGGAAGCCGATACTGATATTTTCAAGGGAAATCATAAATATTTTCTCCTGTTGTCTTGATTTAATTTGTGGATATTTAAATCTATTATACACGAAATTTTAAAGATCTGCCGCAGAATTGAAATGATTGTTTTTAGATAATATAGTAATATATAATGAAAAACAGATATTTATTTTCATTTAAAACCGTGTCAAAAGAACCGTCCCCTTGACACAGCGAAGGATGTACTTGTTATGAAAGATAATAACTCATTTGATATTGCGGTAATAGGCGGAGGACCAGCCGGGATGATGGCAGGTGGCCGGGCAGCAGAATTGGGAGCAAAGGTTGTTTTACTCGAAAAGAACGAAATTCTGGGTAAAAAATTGCTAATTACCGGCAAGGGACGTTGTAATTTTACCCATTACGAATTTGGTATAAGAAAATTTGCAGAAAAATTCGGTAGGAATGGGCGCTTTCTCTATAGTGCTTTAGCGGTATTTGGAGCGCGTGAGGTGATTGATTTTTTTGAATCCCGAGGAGTAAAAGGCAGGGTAGAACAGGGGGATAGAGTCTTCCCGGAGAAGGGTATCGCCCAGGACATATTGAATGTGCTTATAAAACATTTAGCGGAGGGAAAAGTCAATATTTTGCTTAATGCCGAGGTAACCGGATTTAAACAGAAGAACGGAAAAATATCTCAGGTTTTACTTCGAGAGCACCAGATAAATGCCGATAAATTTATTATCTGTACAGGGGGAAAGGCGTATCCTCAGACCGGTTCTACCGGTGACGGCTATCAATGGGCTGAACAATTAGGGCACACGGTAATTACTCCCGTCCCTGCCTTAAATCCGGTAAAGACCTTTGAAGGTTGGGTGAAAGAAGTACAGGGTTTATCTCTTAGAAATGTCTCACTTAAATTGTTTCAGAATGGCAAGAAACGGGATGAACGTTTTGGCGAGATGCTTTTTACTCACTTTGGGGTGAGTGGGCCTATGGTTATGGATATGAGTAAAAATATCGGGGCGTTGTTGAAGAAGAGTCCGCTAAAATTGATCATAGATTTAAAACCGGCTCTGGATTTTAAAAAATTGGATCAACGTATCCAGCGGGATTTTCAGGAGTTCAAGGGGAGGATGTTTAAGAATTCACTGAAAGGATTATTGCCTTTGTCAATGATACCGGTAATGATTAAACTTTCCGCTATAAAGCCTGAGAAAAAAGTGGATTACATCAGCCGGGAAGAACGAAATAAGTTAGTTCACCTGTTAAAAGAATTAGAATTAACACCCACAGAACTGTTAGGGTTTAAGTGGTCGGTAGTGACCAGCGGAGGAGTTTCCCTTAAAGAGGTGAATCCGAATACCATGGGTTCCAAGAAGATGGAAAATCTTTATTTTGCCGGGGAGATTTTAGATCTTGACGGCCCATCAGGGGGATATAATCTACAGGAATGTTGGAGCACCGGATATCTGGCCGGCGAAAGCGCAGCAAAATTACCTTAAACTTTATGTTATAATTAAAGAAATTATTCTCCTTAATTTAGAAGATCAGATAGATATAGTCATTTTAACCTTGAAGAAAAATTGGAAAGGTAAAAAATTGGATGAAACTTCTTCACCTAGCCGATATTCATCTGGGGATGGAAAATTATGGACGGATAGACTCTTCCACCGGCCTGCATACCCGATTAAAGGATTTTATAAAATGTTTTAGTTATGCCATTGATATTGCTCTGGAAGAAAAGGTGGATTTGGTAATATTTACCGGCGATGCTTACAAAAATAGCAATCCCAATCCTACCCATCAGCGTGAATTCGCCCGGCAGATTTATAGATTAAGCGAAGCAGAAATCCCGGTAATCATGATCAATGGAAACCATGATAACCCAGTATCTTTCGGTCGGGCTACCTCCCTGGATATCTTTGATATTTTAAATGTCTTCGGAGTAAAAGTGGTAACCGAACCTGAGTTGTTAAACATTGACACCAAGTCAGGCCCTGTTCAGGTCTTTGGTCTACCCTGGCCTACCAGGAACCTCTTTCTTACCAAAGAAGAATATAAAGATTTTACCGATGAGGAAATTACCAAGGAAATTCAGAAGAGGGCAAGTGAAAAAATCAGAGAATTTGCCCGTATGATTAAGCCGGGTACTCCCGCGATTTTTGCTGCCCACCTGGCTGCTGCGGAAGCCACTTATTCCGGCTCAGAGAGATCGGCAATAATAGGGAGGGACCCGGTGTTTTCCACTCAAGTATTGGTTCGAAAAGAATTTGATTATGTAGCTTTGGGTCATATCCATAAATTTCAGGATTTAAATCTTAATAATTATCCTCCGGTAGTCTATCCTGGGAGTATCGAAAGAATAAATTTTGGCGAGGAGAAGGACGACAAAGGGATTTGTTTGGTGAATATAGAAAAAGGCAAAACTTCTTATGAATTTATTCCTCTCCCCGCTCGAAAGTTTGTCACCATAGATGTGGTAATTGGCGAAGAGCAAGACCCCACTAGCACTTTGTTAAGGGAAATTGAAAAGTATGATTTATCTGAGGCGGTGGTAAGGGTATTTTATACTATGCCTGCAGAGAGGGAAGACTTACTGGATTTTAAAAGGATAAACTCTGCCCTGGAAGGAGCCTTTTTAGTAACCGCTATTGCCAAAAAATCTAAATCTGTAGAACGAAGAAAAAGGGTGGAAGAAATTACAGAAAATTTAGGAATGTTAGAGGCCATGGATAAATATATCCAGAATAATTCCGATTTAGTTCCTTTGTCTCGTGAATTGAAAATTTATGCCCAAAAATTAGAAAAAGAATTAGAAGGAAATGTATAAAGAAGAAAGGATTCAAAATTGATACCGGTAACATTAGCCCTGAAAAATTTTTTAAGTTATGGGGAAGATGTCCCCCTTCTTGATTTTACCCAGTTTCATATCGCCTGTCTCTCGGGAAATAATGGTCAGGGTAAATCCGCCCTTCTGGATGCTTTAACCTGGGCACTATGGGGAGAAGGAAGAAAAGCCAGCCAGGAGAAGAAGGCCGATAACAGTCTTTTACGTATTGGTCAGAAAGATATGCAGGTGGAATTTGTGTTTGATCTGGAGGGAGACAGATATCGTATTATTAGAACTTTTTCTCTGGTTAAAAAGAGTTCCCGCTCAAGTTTAGAATTTCAGGTTTGCGAACAAAAAGATAATAATAAATATATTTCTCTCACTTGTCCTTCCATTCGAGAAACCCAGGAAAGAATTACCAAAACTCTCAGGATAGATTATCAGACCTTCATTAATTCCGCTTTTATACTTCAAGGTCGGATAGATGAATTTAGCCGAAAGAGCGCCCGGGAAAGAAAGGAAATTTTATCCGAGATTTTAGGTCTTTCCCGTTATGATGAACTGGCTAATTTGTCCAAGTCTCATCTTAGGGAAATGAATAATATTATCATGACTAAAGAAGGCAGATTGGCATATATCTATCAGGAAACGGCCAACTTTGATTTTTATAAAGAGAAGATAAAGGAATTGTCAGAAAGTTACAAGGGTATTTCCCGGAAGATAAAGACAGAAGAAACAAAAGTGGGTCAATTAAAAGAGGAAATAAATCACTTAAAACATAAAAGCGAACAATACGCAGAATTAGAAGGCCGGATAGAACAGTACAGACAAGAAATTGTACGAGGGCAAAAACAGATTGAATTAAGAAAGAAAGAAATTATCGATTGTGAAAAGATAATTTCTCAAAAAGAGAAAGTTTTAGCTAATTTCAAAAATTATCAGAAATTTAATACCGAAAACAATGAATTTAGCCGAAAGCTTCAAAAAATCAGGAAAATAGAAGAAGATAAAGTTCTTGCCGAGAGAAGGATAGAAAGTGGGCGAGCAGATTTAGAAGTAGAAGTTAGGAATAAAAAGGACAGATATAAAGATTTAGAGATTAGAGCTGAGCAGGGGATAAAAAACAGAGCCAAGGTTTTGGAATTAGAAAAAAAGATGAAGGAGATAAAATCACTCGAAGTACAGAATGAAGAAATTCGACAAAAAGGCAGCGAACTAAATGTAAAAATAAACAGTATTAAAAGCCAGATAGAAAGATTAGAAAAAGGCCATAAAGATAATCAGGAAAAACTGCGTCTGTTAAGGGAGAATCCGGAGGGAGAATGCCCTTTGTGTGAGGCAAAATTAAATGCAGAGAGAAAATGGAAGATTGAGGATAATATAAATAAAGAAATGAGTTTAAATCTTAAACTGATAGAGAAAGCAAGAAAAGAGACAGAGGAGTCGAGCAAGCAGAAAGATAAATTAGCAGAAAAGTGGAAAGAGACTAACCAAAGATTAAAAGATAAAGATATCTGGCAGCAAGAGTTGAGTAAGGCACATTTTGGATATGAAGAATCCAAGCAAGCTGCAAAATTGATGGTTGACTTGCAGGAAGAGATTAAAAAATTAGAAAAAACTATCCAGGAGCATAGATATGCCTTAGAGGAACAGAAAAGATTAAAAGAGTTTGAAGGGCAAATTAAAAATATTGGTTACGATGAAGCAAGACACCGTCTGTTGAATCGTAAGATCGAAGAATTGAGTCATGCCCCTCTGGAAAAAGCAAAATTGGAAGAGGCAGAGAAGAAGATCGATTTTTTAAGAGACGGGTTATCCGAATTACAAAAAAATTATCAACAGAAAGAATTAGATTTAAAAGATTTGGAGAAGAAGAAAGAGAAAATAAGAATAGAATTAAAAGAACTTCCTTCCCTGAAAGAAAAATTAGTTCAAGGGGAACAGGTATTAAATTCTGATCAAACCCTTAAAGATAGAATTTTAGAAGAAAGGGGAGGGTATCAGAGCAAATTCGACCAGTGTCTTCAATTGGGAAAAGAGAAGAAAGAGATAGATAAAGAATTGGAAAAAGGAAAGAAAGAGCAGAATATTTACGAGAAACTGATGGTGGCTTTTGGGAAGAATGGAATTCAGGCACTGATTATTGAAAATGTCTTACCGGAAATCGAAGAAGAGGCTAATGACCTGTTGGCTAAACTAACTAATAATAGCACCCGGATTTCTATTGAGTCTCTCCGTGATTTAAAGAGCGGGGGGATAAAGGAGACCTTAGATATCAAGATAAGTGATGAATTAGGAATCCGGGACTATGAGCTGTATAGCGGGGGAGAGGCCTTTCGGATAGATTTTTCTTTAAGGATTGCACTATCCAAGTTACTGACCAGAAGGGCAGGGACTAAATTAAGGACTCTGGTTATGGATGAGGGATTTGGTACCCAGGACGAAGAAGGTATAGATAATCTGGTACAGGCTATCCAATCTATAAGTGAAGATTTTGATAAAATACTAGTCATCACTCACCTGGAATCACTAAAAGATGCCTTTCCGGTAAGAATTGAAGTAACCAAGCTTCCCGAAATTGGTTCCCGATATGAGATGATAAAAAATTAAGGTAGTTATTCAGTGTATGGCCATTATTATACCTATCTTTAAAGATTTTTTGAAAATTATCTCGAATATAGTTATAATAAAAAATATAAAACTCAAAAGGATATAATATGAGCGTTAAATACGAATTATTTGGAACAACTCCAGAAGGGGAAAAAGTCGGAAAATTCATTTTAAATAACTCCAAAGGGATTACTGCCACGGTAATGAGCCTGGGCAGTACCGTTATCTCCCTTAAAATGCCTGACCGAGAAGGAGAAATTAAAGAAATCACTCTCGGTTTTGATAATCTTCAACAATATTTGGCCGGTCATTCTTATTTTGGTGCCGCAATTGGTCGTTTTGCTAATCGTATCGCCAAAGGAGTTTTTCAGTTGGATGGTGTTAAATATTATCTTGCCCGTAATGAGAAGGGTCTAAATCATCTGCATGGTGGAAACAAGGGTTTTGATAAGGTTGTCTGGCAAGCTGAGAGTTTCAAAAACACTGCTTTAACCGGAGTGGTCTTCTCTTATCTCAGTTCGGATGGAGAGGAAGGATACCCTGGAAATCTAAAAGTGACAGTAACCTACAGTCTGAATGAAAATAATGAGTTTAAAATTGAATATGATGCTCAAACAGATAAACCCACTATTGTGAATTTAACTAATCATACTTACTGGAACCTGGCTGGTGCAGGTTCCGGAACAGTTATGAATCATCAGTTGACTCTTAAAAGTAAAAAATACCTCCCGGTTGATAGCAGTCTGATTCCCACCGGAGAAATTAAGACTGTTTACGATACTCCTATGGATTTCACCAGGTCGAAATTAATTGGAAAAGATATTCATGATGCTCCAGGCGGTTATGACCACTGCTTTATTATCGAATCCTCAAATCAAGAGCTCAACCTGGCGGCAAAGCTTTATGAGCCGGAAAGCGGTCGTACTATGGAAATTTTAACCACCACACCAGGTATTCAATTTTATTCTGGGAACTTTCTTGAAAATGTTAGAGGTGCAGGTGGAGCGCTATTTCAGAAACACAGTGGCCTTTGCTTGGAAACCGGTTTTTTCCCAGATTCAGTTAATGAACCTGAATTTCCCTCTCCCATTCTATATCCAGATAGAACATACCACCAGGTTACGATACACCGCTTTTCTACCGATTAAGTTAGCACTTTTTGTACCTCTCGAATATCTCCTCTTAAAAGTTGACAAACACAATTAATAAAATATATAATAGTTGTACGGTTATCCGTATAAGTATATAATGTTGTATACCAACTTACAAAAACCAATCTTCAAAGTTCGGGAGGATTGGGAAATACTTTTCTTTCTAATATTTCGAAAATATTTATCTCAGCGAATTACCTTACAGACTCTAAATAATATGGTAACCAAACCGAATATTTTGAAGTTTATTTAAAGCTAAAAAAAACAAATAGGGGTGTATTGTAAACCCTTATTAATAAAGGAGGTGGGGATAATAGTAAAAAATTATAAGAAAAAGGGGATGGTGATAGAAGTAAGAAGTTTTATTTAATTATATTGTATGAGTATTCCCCAAGATGTGTCGCTTTTAGGAAATATTGAAACTGAAGGAAATAGATTTTTGGATATTCGTCTTTTTGGGGTAAGGGTAAAGCCTCAAATTTTAGGTTATGAAACCGCCAAAGCCCTGATTAACCTTTTAGAAGGCAAAGAAATAGAAATGGAGAAGTTTTTAGAGGCGGAACCCCAGGAGGGTGAGTCGTGTGATCGAGTGGTAAGGATGGGTCAGGATCGTGCCCTTACCTGAAAAATTCAGCTTAAATGGGGGGTGAAAATCTTAGAAAATATTTTTTTTCGTGGGTAGTTTTTTGGTATGGTGAAAAGAGGAATTTGAATTGTCTCTTAGTTTAAAATTAAAAAGGAGGAATGTTTTATGAAATGGTCACTGAGAATGATTCTTATAATGGCTATGGTATTAGTTGCAGTTGTCACTTCTGTAGGATTTACTCAGGAGAAAGTGACGTTGACTGTGCAGGATTATTATGGTTCTGTGAATGATAATGGAAGATTCATCGATGAGATGGCTGTAGAATTTGAAAAGAACCATCCCAATGTTAAAGTGAATCACATAGATATTCCCTTTGCTCAATATCTTCCTACTCTCTTACAACAAACACTCACAAAGACTCTTCCTGACATAATCATGGCTGATAATCCCTCGGTTCCACAACTTATTAAAGCTGGTACGTACAAAGACCTAACTGACAAAGTGAAAGAGTGGGGATTGGAAAATTGGGAAGATTTCTTTAAAGGGCATCAGGAGGTCACAAGCTCTGAAGGTAAAATTTACGCTTTCCAATTTACGACCAATAGCTGCGCTTTGTTCTATAGGAAGGGACTTTTAGATAAGGCTGGTATTGCTAACCCTCCCGAAACCTGGCAGGAACTTAAAGAGGATTCCAAAAAGATAAAAGAAGTTTTGGGTATCAATGCATTTGGCTTTGATGCTAGTGCCACAGAAGGGGGAACCTGGCAGTTTGAGCCTTTCCTCTGGAGCAATGGGGGAAGTCTTTTGGAACTTGATCAACCTGAAGCTATTGAGGCTCTACAATTTTTGACTGATATGGTCAAAGAAGGGTATGTTTCAAGAGATGTCGTCAATGTATCTTCGCAAGGTGATCCGACTCAGTGGTTCATCAATGGAGAGATTCCTTTTATGGTGAACGGTAACTGGGAATTTGGTTGGCAGCTCACCGAAGATGTGATGCAGCAGTTGGGTGATGTCCATGTGGCTCCTCTTCCCGTTCCAGAGAAGGGCAAGCGAATCATCGTTCCCTTTGGGGGAGAGTGTTTTGGGATTAGCAGTAATATAGATCCTGCCAAATACGATTTAGCGTGGGAATTTTTGAAACTCTTAGTTTCATCAGATAACATGTTAAAATTAAACACAGAGGGCGACTCAGGATTGCCAACCCGAGCTTCGGTTGCAAAGGAAATATTAGGGACAAAACCCATTCTCAAAGTTTTCTTGGAGCAAGCTCAGTATGCTCTTCCGCGTCCTTTAATGGGTGGAATGGATAAGTACCCCGATGTATCTTCATTTGTTTGGGTGGCGATTCAGAAGGCTTTGACCGGAGTGGCTACTCCTGAGAAGGCTTTCAAAGAGGCAGCTCGGAATATTCAGGGGCTTTTCTCTCCCGAAGACTACGAGAAGTATAAGCAGTTAGCTAGAACACTTCTTCAGGAAGTTTCTGAAAGATAGCAGATGTATATTCCTTTCCTCCCCGACGTAAACTCCTTGGGGAGGGAAGGAAGGAGAAAGGGGGATTTTTTTAATGAAAGCTTCTTATAAATTATACTTTTTTCTGATTCCTGCTTTGATGTATCAGCTTATCTTTGGTATTTACCCTCTTATCTATAATTTTATTCTGAGTCTTAAAGATGTTAATCTTATCACCTATATGGGAGGAACTTCCCAATGGATAGGTCTTTCTAACTATGTACAAACCCTAAAGGATACAGTTTTTCAAAGAGCATTTTTCAACACTTTGGTTTTTACTGGTTTATCTCTCTCTTTTCAGTTCATCATTGGTTTTTTGTTGGCTCTCCTTTTCAATCGCTCTTTTCCCCTCAAAGGATTGTTGCAGAGTTTGATCATGGTTCCCTGGGTTTTACCCATCATAGTGAGTGGGTCTTTTTTCCGGTGGTTTTTTAGCGATCGAGGGATGGTGAATGGTTTTCTCCTTTCCTGGGGTCTCATCGATAAGCCTATTCCCTGGATTACCAGCCAAGCACTTCCCATCTTCTCAGTAACCATGGCCAATATCTGGTTAGGGATTCCTTTCAGCTTTGTTCTCCTCTATACCGGTTTGAGAGCTATCCCCTTAGAGCTCTTTGAGAGTGCCGAAATTGACGGAGCCAATTGGTGGCAAAAGGTTCTCTTTATTGCCGTTCCGCTTTTAAAACCCGTGATTATTACCACCCTCACCCTGGGATGTATTTTAACTGTGAAGGTCTTTGACTTGGTTTGGATCATCACCAAGGGAGGACCAGGAGAGGTGTCTCACCTTTTGAGCACTCTTTCGTATTCTTTGGCCTTCGACAAATTCCAGTTTGGAAAGGCTTCCTCAGTTCTGGTGATCATGCTGTTGTTGACGATTGGTCTTACGATTTTCTTGAATTCAATAAGAGCGAAGGAGGAAAGTAGCATTGGGTAAAAAACGACGAGCCAAAGAATGGAAATGGACTTTGATTGCTCTCATCCCTACAGTTATCATCATTTTGCCTGTCTATTTTATAGCCATTGGTGGGTTTCAAACTGTAGCGGAGATTTTTCATTGTCCGGCGTATTGGTTTCCTCCCCACCCCACTCTGGAGTTTTATAATGATGCCTGGGCGGACCTTCTTCCTTACTTGAAAAATAGCCTAATTATAGCCTTAGGGAATCTCGCCTTGACCTTAGTGGTTGCTATACCGGCAGCTTTTGCTCTGTCTAAATTTCGCTTGAAACTGGGAAAACCGACATTTTTTATATTAGCCTTTACCCAAATGTTACCTGTAACTGCGGTGATTATTCCTCTTTCCTTGATGTTTATCAAACTCAAGTTGATCAACAATTACTTCAGCGTCATATTAGGTATTGCAGTTTTTACCATCCCTTTTGCCACCATTATCCTTCGAGCTTACATTCAGGGTATCCCCACGGGTCTCATTGAAGCCGCTCTTATCGATGGAGCGAGTTTATTCCGGGTATTTCGGAGTATTATTGTACCGCTCTCAAGTCCTGCCATTGCTACCGCCGGGATTTTGACCCTCATCATGACTTGGGGGGATTTTATCGTTTCTTTAACCTTCCTGAAGGACCAAACTGTGCAGCCGATGAGTATCGGCCTCTACCATTTTGTTGCTCAATATGGAGTAGAGTGGAACAAACTTATGGCGGGGAGTATGATTTTTGCTGTACCTCCGCTTATCGTGGCGCTTTTAGCCGGAAAGTCTATCGTTACTGGTTTAACTGCAGGTGCTTTTAAAGAATAAATGGAGGTGATGGAAGATGATTTTTCAAAAACTTCAGAATAAGCTCATTGGGAGAGAAGGAGGGGAAATAATCTGTATCGAGCCTTTTGGGAAAGATTGTTTACGTTTCAGAGGGACAAATGGAAAGGAAATTCTTGAGGAAAACTGGACATTGCTTTCTCAACCTGAAGTTCCAGCAGAAATTGCTATTGAACCTCATCAAGCGTTGATTCGTAATGGCAAGATTCAGGCTGAGGTAAGAAGCGACGGGAGTATCAAGTATCTTGATAAGGATGGGAATATGCTTTTAGAAGAGTTGTGGATTGACTACCGGATAAACAGTGCGGATCTTCTTAAAGCGAGAAACTATAAATCCTTAAGTAGCGACCTCTATCGTCTTGATCTCTATTTTCAAGCCTATGAAGGTGAACATTTTTATGGGATGGGGCAGTATGCCAATGGGTATTTGAATCTTAAGGGGTGTGTATTGGAGTTGGCACAGAAAAATACGCAAATCAGCATACCCTTTCTCGTTTCCACTCGAGGATACGGTTTTATCTGGAATAATCCTTCGGTTGGAAGAGCAGAGTTGGTGAAGAATCACACCCTGTGGCATGCAGAAGCAGGGCGGCAAATCGATTATCTTGTCATTACCGGGGACACAGCTAAAGAGATATTGAAAAAGTATACCGACCTTACTGGCAAACCTGCTCTTCTTCCTGTATGGGCGTTGGGTTTCTGGCAGTGTAAACTCCGATACCGGACTCAGGAAGAGCTTTTGGAAGTCGCTCGAGAGCATAAAAGGAGAGGATTGCCTTTATCAGTAATCGTGGTTGACTTCTTCCACTGGCCCAACCAAGGGGATTGGAAATTCGATTCTCGCTTTTTTCCTGATCCTCAAGCAATGGTAAAAGAGTTAGAAGAGATGGGAGTCAGGTTGATGGTATCTATCTGGCCTACGGTAGATGTCCACAGTGAAAATTATAAGGAGATGGCTAAAAAAGGGTTATTGGTGAGGACTGAAAAAGGAATACCAGCAATTTACACCTTCCGTGGTATAACGACCTATTGCGATACCACACATCCTGAGGCTCGAAAGTTTATTTGGGAAAAAGCAAAGGAAAATTACTATAAATATGGAATAAAAATGTTCTGGCTTGATGAAGCAGAGCCAGAGCTTGGAATTCAAGGTTTTGAGTACCCTAACATTTTGCCTTATGATTACGATAATCTGCGCTACCATTTAGGGAACGGATTAGAAGTAAGTAATATCTATCCTTTTTTCTATGCTCAAGCCTTTGAGGAAGGTTTGCAATCGATCGGAGAAAAGGAAACAGTTAACCTCATACGCTGTGCATGGTTAGGAAGTCAGCGCTTTAGAGCCGTAGTTTGGTCAGGAGATATTCCTTCAACTTTTGATTCCTTACGTCGACAATTAAAAGCTGTATTAAACATGGCTATGTGTGGTATTTTTTGGTGGACTACCGATATTGGTGGTTTTTTTGGTGGCGATCCTAAGGACCCTGCTTTCCAGGAACTTATTGTCCGCTGGTTCCAATTTGGGGTTTTTTGTCCGATATTTAGACTTCATGGTTTCCGTTTACCTTATCCTCAGGATCCGTCGAGTTGCCCATCAGAAGAACTTGTTGGGGGTCCAAATGAGGTCTGGTCTTATGGAAAAAGGGCATACGATATTATTAAAGAGCTCCTTTTCTTACGAGAGAGAATAAAGCCTTACATTGTAGAACAGATGAAGAGAGCCCATGAAGAAAGTATACCTCTCATGCGACCTCTTTTCTTTGACTTTCCAGAGGATGAAAAAACCTATGAGGCAGAAGATGAATATCTCTTTGGTCCTGATATATTGGTAGCGCCAGTCATTTACGAGGGTGGAAGAAGAAGAGAAGTGTATCTTCCTCAAGGTGCTCGGTGGACGGAGGCCCAAGGTGGAAAGGTGTATCAAGGAGGGCAGCGGATTGAAGTTGAGGTACCTATAGAGGTAATACCTGTCTTTTTGCGAGATGGAGCAAAGATACCGTAAAGGGATAAATACAGATTTCGGTGATACCGACCACTCATGAGCATGGTTTAAAATCGATTTGCTGAAGTGTGTTGGAAGAGCCCGTCATCACAGTGGCACCTGCTGGAATGAGGGCCTGCAATTGGGTCAATGCAGATTCTTTGGTTTCAACGAGTATGACGGTAACTCCACGATTTCATAAGGCGTCTATTTTTTTTCAGGCGGTCAGAGGGAGGGAGAGTGTTAAGTGTAGCGGTACGCTAGGTACTGTTAATTCTAATACCTGTTTTCACAGGCACAAGATTATTAATAGAAACTTTACGCTAAGAAATTACCGTTCTGTCTACTCTTAAATAGAAGATAAAATAAGTTGACAAATACGACTAATGAAATATATAATGGTTGTACGGTTATCCGTATAAGTTTATAATGTAGAAAAAATGTATTCCTAAGGAGGTGATAAATGAACTGTTTTTCTTTGCATTATAAAAGTAAAGCTGGTTTTTAATATTTTTTAAAAAGAAAGGAGACTTTAACAATGAAAAAGAATCTTTTAGTTTTAGGAGTAATTGTACTTACAATAATCTTGATTTTGTGTCTTTCCTCTATTATTTTTGCGGTAGGAGCACCTGTCACCGTTAAATTTGCATCCTGGGCACAAAGAGGTGATAATCCTGATGTTGACTGGATAAGTCAATTCGAAAAGAAATACCCCGACATAAAAATTGATTATATCGCAGTTACAGAAGGAAATTATTCTGAAAAACTCAATGCAATGATAGCTGCACATACTGCTCCCGATGTTATTCTGGCATGGGAATGTGACATAAACAGATTTGTAAAAAATAAATCTGTTATACCTCTTGATGATTATATAAAAAATACAAATGCCTTCACAATGGATGATTTTGTTCCGGCTGTAGATCAGTTTGGAAAAGCGACTGGTGCTACTTACGCATTGCCTTGGTGTCTTGCAGCAGAGATATTGTACTACAACAAAGATATGTTTGATAAGGCTGGCGTAGCATATCCTACTAATGATTGGACAACGCAGCAGTTCGAAGATGCAGCCAAGAAGCTGACTATAGTGGAGGATGGCAAGACTATACAATGGGGCTGTGACGCTATTTCCTTCCAGGGTATATGGTATGCAACGATGGGTGCTTTTGGCGATGATATTGTTGATTCCACAGGCAAGCTGGCACTGGGTGACAGCGCCAAGAAAGCGCTCCAGTGGGAAGCTGACCTTACCAACAAGTACAAGGTTTGTCCTGAACCGGCTGGTTCGGGTACGAATGCTTTAGATTTGTTCATCGCCGGTAGAGCTGCTATGACCAGAGAAGGTAACTGGATGATTCAAAATTACAGGACTATAAAGGATTTCAAATGGGATATTGCTCCACTGCCAAAGGAGGCAAGACAATATACCAATCTTCACACCGGGTTATTCACAATAAATGCAGAGAGCAAGGTTAAAGACGCAGCCTGGAAATTCATTGAATATTCCATGAGTGATGAAGGTCAGGAATTGATATGTAAAATGGGGACTAACCCATCGGCCAGAAAGAGTATAACGGCTAAAGGGTTCTATAGAGCAGGTGGAGTAAACGGTCCTACAAACTGGGCAGGACTGGATGATAGTCTTGGCTTTGCAAAGTTCGGTTATGTAGTCGCAAATCCAGGTGTTACCAACGGCGCTGTCAATAATTTTAAAGCAGTTATGATGGGCCAGATGGATGTAGACACTGCTATAAAGAAAGCTAACGACGCAGCGAACACGGCTGCAGCTCAGTAAAACGAGTTTTACCAACCGCGGCCAAAAAAGATTTTTTTGACCGCGGTTAATTTTTCATTTTAAATGATTCGTAAAAAGCATTTTATATGATTTTTTAGATTTTGTATAATCATTCGCATAAAATTCGAGCACATCTGGATTTTTAGGTGTGTTCAATAGGTAGAGATAATTATATGGAACATGATGGTTTATTAACCAAAAAGAACAAAAGAAATGTAAGAGAAAATATTACGGCTTATGCCTTTTTGTCACCATGGATTATTGGTTTTATATTGTTTTCAGGTGTTCCGATAATTGCATCTTTTGTACTAAGTCTTACCAAGTGGGATTTGATAAGCGCTCCACGTTTTATAGGGCTCGGCAATTTTATTGCAATGTTCAGTGCCGGCTCCGATTTCTGGAATGTATTGAAGGTTACTCTTGTTTTCACAGTATTTAGTATTATTGCGACTCTAACATGGTCCTTCTTCCTCGCAATGCTGCTTAATTTTAAATTGAAAGGCATAGGCATATTCCGGTTCTTTTTCTTCGTACCGGCTGTTATGCCAAGTATTGCACTGGCTTTTGCGTTTCAATTATTATATAACAAGGAAATCGGCGTTATTAACTACATCTTATATCTGTTTGGAATTAATAACGGACCTAACTGGTTAATGGATAGTCATCTGGTTATTCCTTCAATAATATTTGTATGTTTATACACCTATACAACAGGTCAGATGATGCTTATTTTCGATGCAGGTCTGAAGGAAGTTCCAAAAGAGCTTTATGAAGCATGTGCTATTGATGGTGCAAGCTATTTCCAGAAGTTTTATTATGTAACGCTTTCGTATATATCTCCGGTAATTTTGTTTAATTTGGTGATTGCAACAATTAATGCATTTAATGGTTCTTTCAGCATTATTTATCCATTGACATTCGGAGGCCCTGGGGATGCCAGCAGAGTGATAAGCCTTGCTATTTACGATAGTGGTTTTAAAACATTCAGGATGGGGTATGCATCAGCTTTGGCGACAGTAGCGTTCATAATGGTTGTGGCAATCGCATTACTTCAGTTTAAACTATCAGATAAATTTGTCTATTATGAAAACTGAGGGAGGGATTAAGATGAAATTGAAACTGAAAATAACAAATTATTTACAATACATATTACTTATCGTTGTTGCAATCATAATGATTTTCCCAATTTTATGGATTGCATCCAGTTCACTTAAATCCCTCATCGGTATAAGTACATATCCTCCGCAATTAATACCGAAGGAAATACACTTCGAAAATTATGTCGAGGCTTTTAGCAGAGGCAATATATTTGTTTATTTAAAGAATACTTTGATATTGATAATAGGGTGTACTACCGGTACGCTTATTTCCAGCTCTATTGTGGCTTATCCTTTGGCTCGAATGAATTTTGCTGGAAAAAAGATCATGTTCGCTTTGATTCTTGCCACCATGATGGTGCCGGCTACTGCCACAATTATTCCCCAATATATAATGTTCAGCAAATTCAGGTGGCTCAATAGTTTCCTCCCGATTATTGTTCCTGCTTTCTTTGCCTTCCCTTATAATGTTTTTCTGTTCCGGCAATTTTACCGGACAATACCGATAAGTATTGACGAAGCAGCACTGATTGATGGCTGTAACAGATGGGATATTTTTATAAAAATGATAGTTCCCCTGTCGCGTCCTACATTTATAACAATAGGTGTACTATCTTCTGTGTTCTGGTGGAACGAGCTTTTTATCCCCCTTATTTATATTGATTCGGATAGGCTAAAACCCCTAACCGTTGGTGCGCTGACTACATTCAAGAATCTATTTATCCAGAGGTGGGACCTGCAAATGGCTATGTGCATGGTAATGATCTTACCGCCTATGATACTTTATCTTTTTACCCAGAAATATCTAGCTGAAGGTATAAAGACCACAGGAATGAAAGGATGATGGTGATAAAAGAAGGTAATTGCAAGTCCGCAAAATTATAAATATTATTTATAATAGGAGTTAAAATGTCAAACTTAAAGAAAGCAACAATGATTTTAGATAAGGAATATAAAATCGGTGAGGTTGATAAACGTATTTATGGTTCTTTTATTGAACATCTAGGACGTGCAGTCTATGGAGGAATCTATGAACCTGGTCACCCCAAAGCAGATGAACTTGGTTTTCGTAAAGACGTTATAGATTTGGTGAAAGAATTACGAGTTCCCATTATTCGTTATCCTGGTGGTAATTTTGTTTCCGGATATAACTGGGAGGACGGGGTTGGTCCTAAGGAAAAAAGAAAAAGAAAATTAGAACTTGCCTGGAAAACTATTAAAACCAATTGTATTACAAAGGAGGGATTCTATGAAAAAATTGTAGTATGGCAAAAGTGGCATAAAGGAGGTGAGGATTTAAGATAATAATTAGTTTAAAGAAAAGTTAAGGTAATTTAATAAATCTAAATAGGAGGAGAAAAAATGAAAAAACAATTAATATTTTTAATATTGGTAATATTTAGTCTATTGGTATTTAATACTATGATAATGGCAGAGCAGGTTACACTACAATTTATGGGCTGGGAAGCAAGCCCCTTGGAAACAGAAAGTGTCAAACAGGGTCTTGAACAATTTATGAAAGAGAATCTTGATATTAAGGTTGAATATACCCCGGTCGCTGGTGAATATGCTGCTAAATTATTAACAATGATAGCTGGAAATGCTGCTCCTGATGTTTTTTTCATTGCATCAGATTCTTATAGGAGTTTTCAGGAAAGAGGAGTCTTACTAAACCTGACTGAATATTTTAATAAAGAAATGGATATAGATGAATTTATTCCACTGTCACAGGATAAGATGTTAATCGATGGTGAGATATATGGAATAAGTAGCTGTGATGTATCTCCTGTACTTTTTTACAACAAAAGTATATTTGATGAAGCCGGCTTGCCTTATCCGCCAAGTGATCCAGAAAAAGCCTGGACCTGGGATAAATTTTTAGATGTAGCTAAACAATTAACTGTTGAAAAAAATGGTAAGACTGTTCAATATGGTGTATCTGGTTTTGAGATTTCATGGGTTTCTGCCTTTTGCGCAATGGTTAAATCTAATGATGGACGGGTATTTAATGAAGACTATACTGAGTTATTATTAGATTCAACAGAGGCTAAAGAAGCACTTGTTAAAATAAAGAATTTACAGGCAGTATATGGGGTATCCCCTCTGGTAATTGCTGATGTACAACAGGGTGGTATAAGTGCAACTCAGATGTTACAGACAGGAAGATTAGCTATGCTGGTTGATGGTTCCTGGACATTGCAGCAATTGGCACAAATGGATTTCCCTTTTGGTATAGGTGTTTTACCTAAATTTAAGAAACCTGTTACTATCGGTCAGGCTCATCTCTACTCTGCCTGGGCCAAAACTAAACACCCGGATGAAGCATGGGAATTAATAAAATTCCTTTCTTCAAGGGGATATCAGACCAAATTAGTTAGAGAAGGCCTCTGGTTACCTAATAGGATGGATATGTATGAAGAAGAGAATCTTGCTAACTGGATGAATCCTGATGTGTATCCTGATAATTTTAGAGATATGGTTAAATACTTTACTAATTATGCAGAGTTATGGCCAGCAGTGAAAGTACCTTCAGAGGCTTGGAGTATTGTTAACGAGGAATTGGGTAATTTCTTCGTGACTGATCAATCAATTGATACAGTTATTTCAAGTATGAAGAGAAGAGTCGATCCAATTCTTAATAAATAAATGTAAGTGTAATCTTAAAGTTCCCTGGGAAAAATATACTCCCAGGGAACTTTATATAGAAAGGAGAGATCCAAATTAATCGTTTTAAAACATTAATGTATAGTGATTATTTCTGGGCTGCATTATTCTTATTACCTAATCTACTTGGATTTTTGGTTTTTATTTTATTGCCTTTAATTGCTTCTTTTGGTCTGAGTTTTACTAGCTGGGATCTTCTAACTCCTATAAAATGGATTGGCCTGGGAAATTATAAGACATTAATCTCTGATCAGGTATTTTGGAAGGTATTATGGAATACTATTTATTTTACTATTGGTAATGTACCAGTTGGAATAATCCTTTCACTTTTTTTAGCTATTACTTTGAATCAGAAGATAAAGGGTATAACGATATTTAGAGCAGTTTATTTTTTACCAGTAATTTCTTCTACAGTAGCTGTGGCTATTGTCTGGCAATGGTTATATAACCCTCAATTTGGATTACTGAATTATTTGCTGAGTTTAGTAGGTATAGATGGACCGAACTGGTTAAGCAGCACAACCTGGGCTATGCCGGCTGTAATTATAACCAGTATTTGGAGAGGACTTGGTTTTAATATGGTGTTGTTTTTAGCTGGTTTACAGGGTATTCCTGAAACATATTATGACGCTGCGAAAATAGATGGTGCTAACTGGTGGGCACTGTTTAAAAATATAACGGTACCTTTGCTTTCGCCGACGACTTTTTTTGTGGTAGTAATTTCTATTATTAATTCTTTTCAGGTATTTGATCTAATTTATGTTATGACAGCTGGTGGACCGGCTCGTTCTACTTCTGTTCTGGTTCATTATTTGTATCAAAATGCTTTTCAATATTTTAAAATGGGTTATGCCAGTGCAATTGGTTATGTATTATTTTTTCTGGTATTTACAGTGATTCTAATTCAACTAAAGCGAACAAAAAATTGGGTGGTTTACTAAAAAGGGGGAAAGAAGATGAAAAAAAAGGTGAATCAACGCATGCAAATAATATCATATATAGTTCTTAGTCTGGGAGCTATAACAATGGTATTACCGTTTTTATGGATGCTTAGTACTTCATTAAAATCTTTAGGAGAGGTATTTGTTTTTCCTCCAACTATTTTCGGAGAAAAAATAGTCTGGGAAAATTTTCTGAAGGTAGCAGACCGTTTTCCTTTTGGCCTCTTTTTTTTAAATAGCTTGAAGATTTCCTTTATAGTAGTGGTTGGTCAGTTATTTACCAGTGCTCTGGCCGGTTTTGCCTTTGCAAGACTTAAGTTTCCCTTCCGGGACACATTATTTGCTCTATATTTAGCAACCTTAATAGTTCCCTATCATATTACTATAGTGCCTGTTTTTATTATTATGAAATATTTTGGCTGGATTGACACACATTATTCTCTCATAATCCCTAGTTTAGTTTCTGCCTTTGGTACCTTTTTAATGAGACAATTTTTTTTGACGATACCAAAAGAACTGGAAGATGCCGCTCGAATTGATGGCTGTAATCCTTTTGGAATATTCTGGCGCATTTTTCTTCCTTTGTCGAAGCCAGCTTTAGCTACATTAGGTATATTTACCTTTATGTTTACCTGGAATGATTTTTTTAGACCACTTATATTTATAAATTCAATCCCTAAAATGACTATACCACTTGGATTATCAGCTATGCAGGGGATGTATTCTACTGATTGGCCAGTCTTAATGGCAGGTTCGATGATTAGTATTCTGCCAGTATTAGTTGCATTCCTATTTGCTCAGGAATATTTTGTTCAGGGTATAACTTTGTCTGGTCTAAAGGGTTAATTTTTGATTAATTACAGGGAAAATTTGATGAAACCTTTAAAAAAATTATAATATTATTAATATGGGGAGGTAAATAATATGACAGAAGACAATGCTAATTTAAAAGCAATACCATTAAAAAATGTTAAAATTAAAGGTGGCTTGTTGGGTTGTAAAAATGAATTAGTTAGAAAAGAAGTAATCCCTTATCTGTGGAAGGCATTAAATAATGAGATACCTGATGCAGACCCCAGTAATGCTATTGAAAACTTTAGGATTGCAGCTGGTGAATCGGACGGTGAATTTGTCGGCATGGTTTTTCAAGATAGTGATGTAGCAAAATGGTTAGAAGCAGTAGCTTATCAATTAACTAGTAACCCGGATGAAGAACTGGAAAAACTGGCTGATAGTGTAATTGAGTTAATTGAGAAAGCCCAGCAGCCTGATGGTTATCTAAACACATATTTTACCATTGCTGAACCAGACAAAAAGTGGACAAATCTGGCCGAGTGTCATGAATTATATTGCGCTGGTCATATGATGGAGGCAGCAGTAGCCTATTATCAAGCAACCGGGAAAAGGAAACTGCTTGATGTTATGATTCGTTTTGCAGATCTTATTAATGATAAATTTGGCACTAAACCTGGTAAATTAAAAGGGTATCCAGGACATCAGGAGATAGAACTGGCATTAATAAAACTTTATAAAGTCATTGGTGATGAAAAATATTTAAAACTGGCTAAATATTTTATTGATGAACGAGGTCAGAAACCTTATTATTTTGATAAAGAGTGGGAAAAAATAGGTAAAACTAGTTACTGGTCTAATTTTAGAAAATTGGGTATGGATTATTTCCAGGCTCATAAACCTGTAAGGAAACAGGAAGTTGCCGTAGGACATGCTGTTAGAGCATTGTATATGTATAGTGGGATGGCAGATGTAGCAAGAGAAACAGGAGATAAGACTTTGATTGAGGCCTGCCAGAGACTATGGGATAATATTACTAAAAAACAGATGTATATTACCGGTGGAGTAGGAACAAGTGGTTATGGTGAGTCATTTACTTTTGATTATGATCTTCCCAATGATACTGCTTATACCGAAACCTGTGCAGCTATTGCACTTGTTTTCTTTGCCCAGAGAATGCTTCATCTTGACGCTAAAGCTGAATATGCTAATGTTATGGAAAGAGCACTATATAACGGTGTTTTAAGTGGAATATCTGAAGATGGAAAGAAGTTTTTCTATGTGAATCCTCTGGAGGTTCAACCGAAAGTATGTGAAAAAAGAAATGATCATAAACATGTTAAACCAACTCGTCAAAAATGGTTTGGTTGTGCTTGCTGTCCACCCAATATTGCTCGCTTGCTGGCATCAATAGGTGAATATATTTATTCTAATAATAATAAAGAGATTTATGTAAATTTATATACTGATAGTACTGCTGATTTTTATATCAATAACAAGGAAATTAGTCTTAAACAGAGAACAAATTATCCCTGGGATAGTAAGATCAATTTGACTGTTACGACTAATGAAATGGTTAAATTTACTCTTGCACTCAGAATCCCCGGGTGGTGTAAGGAAGCGAAGCTTAAAGTAAATGGTGAAAGTATTAGTATTGACAAAATAATGAATAAAGGCTATGTTTCTATTGAACGTATATGGGATAATAATGATATAGTTGAATTGATTCTGGATATGCCAGTTGAAAAAATATATGCCAATCCTCAGGTACGGGAAAATATAGGTAAGGTTGCCTTACAAAGAGGTCCAATTGTTTATTGTCTGGAAGAAGTTGATAATGGTACTAATCTACCGGCAATATATCTTCCTGCTAATACCGAGTTTTCTGTAGAATATAAGGAAGATACACTGGGAGGGGTCATCGTTATAAGTAGTGAAGCCCGCAGACTTGATGATGCAAGCTGGACAGATAATCTGTATCGTACTAAAGAAATCAAATATAAGCCTGTTAAAATTACAGCAGTTCCTTATTATGCCTGGGGTAATAGAGAACTAGGGGAAATGTTGGTATGGATAAGGGAAGGATGTTAATAAAACTTTGGGATCCCCGTTGCGGATATGCGGGAGACTTTGCCCAAATTTAACTATTGAGTAGGTAAAAGCAATTATGAAGGCATAACAAAAAACAATAAGATATAATGAATTTTATTTATAATAGGAGTTAAAATGTCAAACTTAAAAAAAGCAACAATGGTGTTAGATAAGGAATATAAAATCGGTGAGGTTGATAAACGTATTTATGGTTCTTTTATTGAACATCTAGGACGTGCAGTTTATGGAGGAATCTATGAACCTGGTCACCCCAAAGCAGATGAACTTGGTTTTCGTAAAGACGTTATGGATTTGGTGAAAGAATTACAGGTTCCCATTGTCCGTTATCCTGGTGGTAATTTTGTTTCCGGATATAATTGGGAGGACGGGGTTGGTCCTAAGGAAAAAAGAAAAAGAAAATTAGAACTTGCCTGGAGAACTATTGAAACCAATCAGGTGGGAATCAATGAATTTATGGAATGGTCAAAACGAGTTAATACGGAAGTGATGATGGCTGTAAATTTAGGAACAAGGGGAGTAGATGAAGCTAGAAATCTTGTTGAGTATTGTAACCATCCAGAAGGAAGCTATTATAGTGATCTACGAATAGAACACGGTTACAAAGAACCTCATAAAGTAAAAACCTGGTGTCTAGGTAATGAAATGGATGGGCCCTGGCAGATTGGTCACAAGACTGCAGAAGAATATGGTCGTTTGGCATGTGAAACTGCAAAGGTAATGAAGTGGGTTGACCCCACCATCGAATTAGTAGCCTGTGGGAGTTCCCATAAATTTATGGATACCTATCCAGAATGGGAATCCACTGTGCTAGAGCACACCTATGAAAATGTAGATTATATTTCTCTCCATAATTACTATGGAAACCCTGAAAATGATACTCCTAACTATTTGGCAAAATCACTTGATATGGATGCTTTTATCAAATCGGTGATTGCTACCTGTGATTATATAAAAGCTAAAAAGAGAAGCAAAAAAACCATTAATCTTTCTTTTGATGAGTGGAATGTGTGGTTTCATTCGAGAGAGCAGGATAAAAAAATTGAACCTTGGTCTATCGCGCCATCGCAACTGGAAGATGTGTATAATATGGAAGATGCTTTGTTAGTAGGAAGTTTGTTGATTACTCTTCTTAAAAATGCAAATCGTGTAAAGATAGCATGTTTAGCTCAACTAGTTAATGTTATTGCCCCTATTATGACTGAAAACGGTGGGAGAGCATGGCGTCAGACAATTTTTTATCCCTATATGCATGCTTCAATATACGGAAGAGGATATGTTTTGAACCCACTTGTAAAATCACCAAAATATGATAGTAAGGACTATACAGATGTACCTGTGTTGGATTCTGTTGCAGTGGTGGATGAAGAAAAAGATGAAATTACCATTTTTGCGGTAAACAAGGATACGAAATACCCACTTGATGTCCATTGCGACATAAAGGGGTTTATAGATTGTAAACTTATAGAACATATTGTACTCCAAAACGATGATGTTAAAATAATAAACTCGAAAGATCACCCATTCAGGGTTGTACCGCAGTTTAAAAATGATGTTGTTGTAGAAGAAGGTTACTTAAAGGCTTTGCTACCAAAGCTATCCTGGAACGTAATAAGGTTATCAATAAAAAAATTAAATTGATAGAGATGATTATAACTTTAGAGATTATTTAAAGGTGGAAAGAGCAAGTAGGGGTGTATTGTACCCCTTACTAATAAAGGAGGTGAAAAAAAAGAATAACGATCTTTACTAGCACTTTGTATTCAGGTTGCTATAGTGAGGTTATTGCAAAAAAATTATTAGAAAATATTAAAAAGGAGAAAAAATTATGTTAAAGAAAATTAATCTTTTACTTTTGTTAGTATTGACTTGCGTTGCTCTTCTGGTATTACCGCTAATAGCTCAGGCAAGTGATGGACCTATTGTCATTTACTTTTTCCCAGGTGGTGCTCCCGGAGGGACCTTTGCTACAGTTGTTTATAATGGTGCTAAAGAAGCAGCTGACATATTAGGTGATCGGGTTGAAGTAAGATATCTATGGTCGGATTGGAGTCAGCAGAAAATGGTTGATCAATTTCAGCAAGCTGTTGCGGCAAATCCTGATGGTATAGCCATTATGGGACATCCTGGAGATGAAGCATATAGGCCTTTTGTTGAAGAAGCTGAGAAACAGGGGATTATCGTTTGCAGTCAAAATACAACATTACCTGAACTTGAAAAAGCTTATAGCGCAAATGGATTTGGTTATGTAGGCCAGGGACTTTATGAGTCAGGTTATACTCTCGGTGAAGCTACGGTTAAAGGTGCAGGATTAAAAGCGGGAGATAGAGCACTTGTTTGGGGTCTTTTGTCACAACCAACCCGAGGATTAAGAACAAAAGGGGCAATAGATGCTTTTGAAAAAGTAGGTGTAAAAGTAGATTATGTGGAAATTTCAGCTGAAGTAGACAAGGATGCTTCAATGGGTATTTCTGTTATAGTAGGTTATTTACAGGCAAATCCTGATTGCAAAGCTGTGGTAACCGATCATGGTAACTTAACTTCTACACAACAAACTTATTTTGAAGCAGCAGGTTTAGGTCCAGATGATATTTTCGGAGCTGGTTTTGATTTATCACCTGCCACCGTAAAAAGCATTAAAAGTGGTTATACTGATCTTGTATTAGACCAGCAGCCCTTCTTGCAAGGGTTTCTACCAATTATGCAAATTTATTTAACCAAGATGTATGGTTTCTCTGGATTGCATATTGATACCGGTGGTGGTTTAATTAGCAAGGATAATATAGATTTGATAGCCCCCTTAGCTGAAAAAGGAATAAGATAAATAATAGTTAGAATACTAATTTTATGGTATCCTGCAGGAAAGATTTTAAAAAAATTCTTCCTGCAGGATTATTTTAGGTCACACTGTAAATTGTTATAAAAAGGAGAGGGTTATATATGGACAAATTGGTAGAGATGAAAAATATATATAAGTCCTATGATGGGGTTGTAGCTTTGAAGGGTATAGATTTTGAAGTGGGGTTTAATGAAGTTGTAGGGATTTTAGGTGATAATGGTGCAGGCAAGTCGACTTTGATTAAAATTATTTCCGGAGTGCATTCTTTTGATGATGGCGAAATGTATATTAGAGGTGTAAAAATTGATCCTAAAAAATATTCTGTAAAAATAGCTCATAATCTGGGCGTAGAAACCGTTTATCAAGAAAAAGCCCTTGCAGATAAGCAAACTTTATGGAGAAATATTTTTATTGGCCGGCAAATTACTGATAAACTGGGCTTTCTTAATATAAAAAAAGAAAAAGAAGAAACAGATAAAATTATGCATGATTTAATGGGATTTAGAGGGATAGGCGTAAGTGCTGATTCAATAATTCAAAACTTGTCTGGTGGGGAAAGGCAAGGTGTTGCCATATCTAGAGCAATGTACTTTAAAGCAGAGCTGGTTATTTTAGATGAGCCGACTATGGCTTTATCATTGCAGGAGGTAAAAAAAGTCTTGAAGTTTATCCAAAATATTAAGGATAAAGGAAAGTCTTGCATTTATATTTCTCATAATATTGCTAATGTTTATCCGGTTTCTGATCGTTTTGTAGCCATTGACCGAGGCAATATAGTGGGTGCCTATAATCGTAAGAATATATCTTTACAGGAGCTTAGTGAGGAATTGATTAGATATACTAAGTCAAGCACACAGATTAATCAAGGTGAGAGGGTATTATAATATGGAAAATTTAGAAAAAAAGTTCAAAGTAAAAAAATCTATTCAATACAAATCTCAAATTGCATTATTAATTATGACTGTCAGTATTTTTGGATTATTTATGATTACCAGCCCTGAAGTTTTCCTTAAAGGAAGAATATATCAATCATTTTTATCTACAGTTCCTATTATGGGATTAATGGCTCTTGGTTTAACTTTTGTACTTGCTATGGGCGAAATAGATCTTTCCTTTCCCTCGGTTATGGCCTTATCAGGCTTTATTTTTGCAATTACATTTCGGGCTACAAACAGCGTTATATTGGCTTTAATATACAGCCTTTTTTCCGGTGTGATAGTTGGGTTTATAAACGGAATATTAGTTACATCGATAGGTATTCCGTCAATTGTAGCTACATTGGGTATGCAGTTTTTAATCAGGGGTTTTAGCAATATTATATCTAATGGTTTAGCTAAAACAGTAGCATTAGATAAAACTATTTCCTATAAAATATTTGCTGAAAAGTTAGGGGCAATTCCTGTTCAGTCAATTTGGTTTATAGGGATAACAATTTTCTTATATTATTTACTTTTTAGACATAGGTTTGGTGAGCATGTGTTATTTGTAGGTGATAATCAGGAGGCTGCAAGAATGATGGGTGTTAATGTAAACAGAACCAAAATAATGGTTTTTATATTGATGGGAGTTATAGCTTCATTTGCCGGAATACTTAGTTGTTACCGGATGAGAACCTGGTGGCCAACAATGGGAGAAGGATATATAATGATGGTAATGGCTGCTACTTTTGTGGGTGGTACTTCTATGTTTGGCGGAGAAGCTAGTATCGAGGGTACTTTCATTGGTTCATTTATTATTGGTTCTTTAGAAGCAGGTATTGTTGCTGCAGGCCTTTCTGGCTTCTGGACACAATTTATTTGCGGGGTGTTAATCATAGTTTCAGTTATTATTCATACCTTAGCTAAGAGAAGAAAATAAGATATAGATAATGTAATATTATGAAGTGAAAGGGAGTGATATGAAATTTAAACTATTTAAGGGGCTAACGTTTTTTCAGTTAGCACTTTGTGTTGAAGGACGTCAGAGGATTATCAATACTTTAAGGGAGGATTTAAATGATTAACATTCCTGAAGTAAAACTTGGGATAGTTGCTGTAAGTCGTGACTGTTTTCCTATTGAACTTAGTAAAAGTAGGAGAGCAGCTGTTATGAAGGCGTGCAGCAAAAAGGGAATTTTGATTAAGGAAATTAAGACAACTGTTGAAAACGAAAAAGATGTTTTAAAAGTTTTAAAAGATTTGAAAGAGGCAGAAGTTAATGCATTGGTATTATATCTGGGTAATTTTGGTCCTGAAGGCCCAGAAACAATGCTTGCTCAAAAGTTTTCAGGACCTACTATGTTTGTTGCCGCGGCAGAAGAAACCGGAGAGAATTTAGTAAGTGGTCGCGGAGATGCATATTGCGGTATGCTGAACGCTTCATATAATCTGAAACTAAGAAAATTAAACCCTTATATTCCTGAATATCCTGTTGGTACAGCTGAAGAAATATCAGAAATGATATTAGACTTTGAAAATATCGCTAGAATATTACTTGGGCTTAAAAAACTCAAGATAATAAGCTTTGGTCCAAGACCTCAGGATTTCCTTGCGTGTAATGCGCCTATAAAACCTCTGTATGATTTAGGTATAGAAATAATGGAAAATTCAGAGTTAGATCTTTTCGAAGCTTTTAATCATCATGAAAATGATTCAAGGATATCCGAAGTAGTGAAAAATATGGAAAAAGAATTGGGTGATGGAAACAGATATTCAAAAATACTATCAAAACTTGCACAGTATGAGCTTACACTAAAAGACTGGATGGAGCAGAACCTTGGTGCATCTGAATTTGCGATCTTTGCTAATAAGTGTTGGCCTGCTTTCCAGACTCAATTTGGGTTTGTGCCTTGTTATGTGAATTCAAGGTTTGCCATGAGAGGAATACCTATATCTTGCGAAACAGACATATATGGAGCATTAAGTGAATATATCATTACTCTGGCTACTAATTTACCGGCTACATTACTTGATATAAACAATACAGTACCGAAGGATATGTATGAAGAAAATAGGGAAAAGGCAGAGCATTATAAGCTAAACGACCTATTTATGGGATTCCATTGTGGAAATACTCCCATTTGTTATATAAAAAATGCTGAAATGAAATATCAATTAATTATGCATAGATTGCTTGAGCCAAATAAGGACCCTGATATTTCCAGGGGCACCCTTGAAGGAATCATAATCCCCGGAGATATTACCCTGTTTAGACTGCAAGGTACAGCTGATTATGAATTGAGGAGTTATATTGCTCAAGGTGAAGTACTTGATATAAATCCGAAATCCTTTGGAGGAATTGGTGTATTTGCTGTTAAAGAAATGGCCAGGTTCTATCGCCATATACTTATTGCAAAAAGATTTCCCCATCATACCGGTGTAGCATTTAAACATGTAGGAAAGATTTTATTTGAAGCTATGAAAATGTTAGCTATAAACGATGTAGCTTTTAATCAACCTTCAAATCTACTATATAGGAACGAAAATCCGTTTGACTAAATTTGAAAATTGAAAATATTATAAATATGAATAGCAAATATTTGGGCTTTTAAAAGTGATGAAGCAGAAAAATAGAATATACAATTATTTTTATTAATTTGGAGAAAAGTAAAAATGATAAAACCTAATATGTATTTACCAAAATATTATCAACTAAAAGAATATTTAAAACAGATGATTCAAAATGGAGATATTATTCCAACGCAAAAGCTGCCTTCAGAAAGTGATCTTGTCCGTCAGTTTAAAATAAGCAGACATACGGTTCGTCATTCTTTTAGTGAATTAGAAAATGAAGGATGGATATATAGAGAACAGGGGAGAGGTACTTTTTGCGCTTACAGAGGAAGTAAAAAAGAGCAGAAAATAGCTGTTCTAACTACATATATTTCTAACTATATTTTTCCCTCTATTATGAGAGGCATTGAGGAAACATTGTGTGAATCAGGCTTTTCCTTTAGTATTGCCAGCACAGGCAATAATAAACACAAAGAAGAGGAATGTATGAAAAGATTCTTAGAACAAGATATCTCCGGTATAATTGTGGAGCCGACAAAAAGTGCTAAACCTAATATCAATAAAAAATACTTTCAAGAACTAGATAAACGCAATATTCCATATATACTATTACATGCCACCTATCCTGATTTAGATTCTGCATATGTAATTATGGATGACGAAAAAGGTGGCTTTATTGCTGCACAATATTTATTAAAGCTAGGTCATAAAGATATAGCTGGAATATTTTTATCTGATGATTTACAAGGTATAAAACGACAGGCCGGTTTTTTGTCTGCTTTAAAGAAATATAATGTTACTATCAATAATGAATTTTTAGGCAATTATAAAACTGAGCAGATGTTTTCTTTTCCATACAATTTTACTATTAACTTGTTGAAAAAGAAAAATCGACCAACTGCTATTGTTTGTTATAATGACCAAATAGCTATTCAGGTTATGGAGGCTATTCGTCGTAGTAACTTAAAGATTCCCGAGGATATTTCATTGGTAGGATACGATAATTCAAATTTAGCAGTTGCTACTGAGGTAAAATTAACCACTATTAAGCATCCAAAAGAAGAGATGGGCAAACGGGTCGCACGTATGATAGTGGATATGATTAATGGAAAGGTAAAGAATCCGTGTTTTGTCTATGAGCCCGAGCTTATTATACGAAGCTCTTGTAAAACATTCTCAAAATAAGGTAAAATTTACAAAAAGTATTTTTACAAAGAAATTTAATTTGTATTTAATTATATTAATGTATGAGAAAAATTATGTTGGGAGGACGATGAGAGGATGTTGGAGAATCTAAAAAAGGAAGTATATAAGGCTCACATGAACCTTTGGAAAAACAGATTAGTTATGTGGACATCCGGGAACGTAAGTGGTAGGGATCTTAAAACCAATCTTGTTGTTATCAAACCGAGTGGCGTGTCTTACGATAAATTGTTACCTGACAATTTAGTAGTTGTTGATTTAAATGGCAATATCATAGAAGGAAACCTAAAACCGTCTGTAGATATGGCTACCCATCTTTACATTTATAAACATATGCCAGATGTTATGTCTGTAATCCATACACATTCTACTTACGCCAGTGCTTTTGCGGCTATAGGTAAGCCAATTTCGGTTTGCCTTACGGCTATGGCGGATTTCTTCGGTCGTGATATACCTGTGGGAGAACTTGTACTGATAGGAGAAAAAGAGATAGGCAAGGAAATTGTTAGGAAGATCGGTAACTCAAAAGCTATAATAATGAAAAATCACGGACCTTTTACTATAGGTGCAAGTGTTAATGAGGCTTTAAAGGCTGCAATATTTTTGGAAGAAACTGCAAAAGTTTTGATTATGTCCAAGATCTTGGGAGAACCACAACCTATCCCAGGATCTATGGTAAGAATACTTCATAAAAACTATACTGAAAAATACGGACAATAAAGGAGATAAAATATTATGTGTAATGAATATCTTTTAGGTACAGATATAGGTACACAGGGTACAAAAACGGTACTGGTAAATCCTGATGGTAAAATAATCTCTTCTGCATTTTCAGAATATGATGTAATAAAACCAAAACCTTCCTGGGCAGAACAATGGCCGGATGTATGGGTAAAAGCCACGTTTGATACCATTAGAGATACATTAGAGAAATCAAAAGTGAAACCTTCCGATATCGCCGGGATTGCCTTGAGTGGACTTTATGGCGGCTCAGGTATACCAGTTGATAAAGATATGGAACCTATAAGACCCTGCCTTATATGGATGGATAGGCGGGCGACGGATGAAGTACAATGGGTAAAGAAAAACGTTGATAAAGATAAGATATTTGAAATTACCGGTAATTATGTCGATTCTTACTATGGATTTACCAAGATGATGTGGATTAAGAATAATGAACCGGATAATTGGAAAAAGATATCCCGGTTTATAACCCCTAAAGATTATGTCATATACAAATTAACCGGAGAAAATATTACAGACTTTTCATCAGCCGGAAACATTGGTGGGGTTTTTGATATAAAGAAACGAACTTGGTCAAAAGAAATGTGCAAAATTCTTGGCATTCCTATATCCATGTTACCGCAAAGAATTGTAAAATCTGCAGATATTGTAGGTAAAATAACCAAAGAAGCCTCTAAATTGTGCGGCTTGCTGGAAGGAACACCGGTTATAGCCGGAGGAATAGATGCCCCGGTGGCTTCCTTAAGTGCAGGTGTTTTAGAAGAGAAAAGCCATGTTGCTATGGCAGGAACCTCTATATGTTGGGGGGTCGTTCATAAAGGACAACATCTGTCTCCTAAATTAGTAAGTTTTCCCTATGTGGCTTACGATGATGAAATGATATATACTTTTGGTGGAGCAGCAACTGCAGGTGGTATCGTTAGATGGTTTAGGGATCAGTTTGGCGATAAAGAGAGGGAAATCGAGAGAAAATCGAATACCTCTGCTTATAAACTCTTAGATGAACAAGTAGTAGATATTTCTCCCGGAGCAGAGGGACTTTTATTATTACCATATTTTATGGGTGAACGTTCGCCGATATGGGATCCTGATGCGAAAGGAACCATAATAGGTTTGACCTTATACCATACAAGGAAACATGTTTACAGAGCAATTTTAGAAGGTGTGGCTTATTCTTTGCGCCACAATATAGAAGCAGGATTAGAAAGTGGGTTAGAGTTGGCAGAAGAATGTATTATGGTAGGAGGGGCAACGAGATCTCAATTGTGGATGAAGATGTTTTCGGATGTAACCGGTTATCCGATAAAAACCCTCGCACAAAATGTGGAGGCTCCTTATGGAGATGCCTTACTAGCTGGTGTTGGAACAGGTGTTTTAAATTCCTATGAAAGGATTAAAGATTGGGTACGATTCGACAGAACCATTTATCCTGATAAAAAAGCGAAAAAGATATATGATCAGTATTTTATAGAATACAAGAAAGCATACAAGTCTTTGAAGGACATTATGAAAAGGTTAGGCAAAATAAAGTAAAGTGTGTTTCTCAAGCTGGACATTTATAGATCTTAAATAGAGTGAGATTGCAAGAGTTATTTTTAGTAAATATTATCTCATATTCTTTCAGAGACCTATAGTCCAAAGAAGAATATAATCTCTTCCTATTATGCATGCATATCTTTAATAAAATATAGGATCTTCTCTGCTACATCAGAAAAGTTTCACAGATATAGCACCTTCTGCTTTAGAATATTTAGCATTTTTAGGAGGTATACTACTGGATACCCCTATACTCCTTTTTGGTAAGAATTGAAGTGACTAAGCTTCCTGAAATTAGTTCCCGATTTGAGATTACAAAAAATTAAAAAAAATTACAATATTTTAGCAGGAATTTGTTAGATTATGTTGAATATGTTAATATACAGGAAGTTTGAATTTGTACAACTGTCTTCTGATAAAGTTAACGAAGGGGCTGGGTTATTATTTAGCTCAGCCCTATTTTTATCACAGAAGGAGTGTAGTTAATGAGCAAACGAATACCAACTTATAGCATTGAACGAAAAAAAGCCCGCTGGGGATGGATATTCGTTGCTCCGACACTCATCTTTTTTTCGGTTTTTAGTTTCTATCCGATTTTTAACGCCCTTTATACAAGTTTATTTAAGAAAAAACTGTTATCGTTAAAACCACCTGATTTTATCGAACTTGATAATTATAGTTATCTTCTTAAATCTCCGGATTTCTGGAACTCTATGAGAGCTACAGTGGTTTTTACTCTGGGAACTTTTGTACCCCTTTTAATTTTTAGTCTCATATTTGCTATTTTTATAATGTCCAGAAAGAGATTTCAGAATTTTTTTCAGATAGCTTATTATTCTCCCGCTGTTTTATCGTCTGTAGTGGCTGCAGTAATCTGGTTATTAATCTTTGATCCAAGAGGGCTGGGCAATAATCAGTGGCTAAATTTGATTATGAACACTCCCGGTATTGACCACAAGTGGCTGGCTAATTCAGTAATGGTCCAAATGTCTACTATGATGGTTTATTTTTGGAAAGATGAAATATTGGATGCAGCCAGGATAGATGGGGCGAGCGAATTGATGATTTTTAGAACAATTATTTTACCAAACAGTATTCCAGCTGTGGCAACTCTGGCCATTCTTACTTTTAAAGCCCAATGGGATAATTTATTATGGCCCTTATTAGTGGTGCAGAGTGAAGATATGAAGACCATACCTTTATATATTGTTAAATTTATGGCGGAAAAACATACTGATGAAGGGGCAATGATGGCAGTTGCTGCCATAGCGAGTATTCCGATATTGATAGTATTTTTTAAACTATCTAAGTATTTCCTGGGTGGCGCAGCCCTGTATTCATCAAGGAAAGGATAATCAAGATAATTATGAAGAAACTTTATATTTTTGATATGGGGGGTGTTCTATGTTGCGACTTTAATGATATTCTCGTTATAAGCGATTATCTGGGAATTACTGAAGAAAATTTTTTTGTTTATGCTGGTGAAAATTTTAGAAAACTTCTTGACGGAAAAATTAACAGTAATGAATTTTGGGTAAGATTTTCTTTAAGATATGGTAAGAAAGTAAAAGAAGAATTATTTGGTAAATTTTTTAATCCGGGGATAATCCAGGGAACAAAGGATATAATAGAACAGCTAAGAAATAATTCAAGAGTTGTTTGCGGTACCAACACTATTGATTCGCATTATTACTATCTTTTAAATCAAGGTAGTTACGAGATCTTCGATGAGGTTTATGCCTCTAACTTAATGGGTATATCCAAACCTGACCCGGATTTTTACTGGCATATTTTAAATAAGGAGGGGATTAAGCCCGAAAATACAGTCTTTGTGGATGATACCGAAGAGAATATCATTTCTGCTCAAAAAATCGGTATCGACTCTATCCTTTTTACCGATTCCGATTCTTTAAAACGGCAAATAAAAACATTTTCTAATTCGAAAGGTAAATAATTATGCTACTTATTCTCATGGGCGGTTCAAGCCTCCACTGTCTTTCCTTCGAATTAATTCGGGAATAGTTTTTATTTTTAAACATATACCTATTTCTCTTTTTTCTCTCTAAAACCATTAACTAAGTTGCGTTTAACTTCCCTCAGCTTTAAAATTTTTCTTATATATTTTTGAAATATTTTTAGAAAATATTCTTGTAAAATAATTTTAAATGTGTTTAAATATAATTACAATAATTAAGTATATTTTAACAAAATAGGTAGTCTTGGAAAAGATCTAAATAAAATTAAAGCCAGAATTATCAGTCTGGCAGGTAACTGATATTTCATCGGTGAAAAGAGGATGAAGTTTAAATAATGGTTGAGAATGAAAGATTGGGAAATAAAATTCGTAAACTTCGTATTTCTAAAGGCGTAAACCTTACTGCTTTTTCTAAAAAGATAGGAAAAACTCCCAGTTATTTAAGCCAGGTGGAGCGGGGGATGGCTTCCCCATCAATTATGGCTTTAAGAGAGATCTCCAAGGCTTTAAATGTACCTATGTTTTATTTCTTAATTGATGATAAACAACAAAGCGCGATAGTAAGAAAAAATGAGCGCAGAGTTTTACAATTCCCTAAATCTCATTTGACCTATGAATTACTTTCTCCTGACGTTAGTCACCAAATTGAAATGATTAGAACCCGGATAGAGGTAGGAGCAAGTACTTGCAGCAAACCTCTCCCCCACGAAGGTGAAGAATGTACTTTGGTGATGGAAGGAAAGATGAAAATTCAAGTTGGGGATGAATTTTTCATATTGGAAGAAGGTGATAGCATCTATTACCTTGCCAGTATTCCCCATAAAATCACCGGCATTGGAGACAAAGATCTTATTATTATTTCCGCAATCACCCCTACCAATTTTTAAAATAAATTATCAACAGGAGTTTTTTAAATAGAGGGGAAATTAAAATAAGTGTTTATAGAAATAGTAGTTATAAATGGGTTTTAAATTTTATGAAATGTATTAAAAAAAGAAAGCAAATCAAAAATCTTATAAATTTAGAGAAAATGTCATACTAATTTTGAAGATAATAAACTTATTAAATTGTATGGTACATATGAATACAATTTAATAAATAAAAGGAAATGGGGAGGTGAAAGGGAAAGAGCAAAGTAAAGTTGCTATCCAAGTAAATAAAAAAATATTAAGAAGGAGATATTAAAAATGAAAATAAAATGTTCAAATTTTATTGTTAAAGCACTGTTAATAGTTTTGATATTAAGTTTGAGTGTAATGTCTGGTATAGCTAAAGACCCAGGTAGTTATAAGATGGTGTTAATACTTCCTGGGCCCATTAACGATCAAAGTTGGAATGCCGCAAACTATGCAGGATTATTAGCCTGCAACAATACACTGGGCACAAAAATGGAATATGTAGAAAATGTTCAAGCTAGTGATTTTGAATCAACTTTTCGAAATTACGGTGAACGCGGCTATGATTTAGTAATTTCTGCTGGAACACAATTCGATGAAGCTGCTAATAGAGTTGGACCGAGTTATCCAAAGACTACCTATTGTGTATTTAATGGGATGATTGCTACTCCCCCCAATGTATGTCCGGTTTTACCCAAAGAATACGAAGCAAGCTTTTTAGCGGGTTTAATCGCTGGTTATACCACTAAAACGGGTAAAATTGGGATTGTAGGAGGTTTTCCCAATAAGCTTATGATAATGCTTCTAAACACCTATGAATATGGAGCACGAATTGGTTCGCCAAGAGTTGAAGTTATTAGAGCTTATGCAAATTCCTGGAGTGATGTAACATTGGGCAAACAAATGGCGGGTTCTATGATTGACAAGGGAGCTGATGTTCTTTTCTTTTATGCAAACCAAGTTGGTCTCGGCGCTATACAGTCATGTAAGGAAAAAGGTGCTAAATTCATAGGTTTTGCAAGTGATCAAAATAGTATTGCTCCCGGTACAGTGGTAGCAAGTGCATGGTTTGGAACAGAAGATATATATAAATGGATTGCAACTAAATACATGGCTGGTGAATTAGAACCAATCGTAAACGAATTAGGTATGAGCGAAGGAGTTATCAGTATGTCCTTTATTGATGAAGTATCGCCAGAACTCCGCGAAATAGTGAAAGAAGCTACAGAGCTAATTACTGAAGGAAAATTATTGAAATTTATTTCGCAATTTCCAGAACCTTTAGAGTAAACTAAAAAATAACTAGAGTTGGAGGGCCTTTAATGACCCTCCTTCTTATTTTGAAAGAAAAATATTATGGATGCTAAATGTAATTTAATTACTTTAAAAAATATTACTAAATTTTTCCCAGGAACAATTGCTAATGATCACATTGACCTAACATTAGTAAGTGGGGAAGTATTAGCTCTTTTCGGGGAGAATGGTGCCGGAAAAACTACCTTAATGAGTATTCTTTATGGATTGTATCAACCAGATGAAGGAGAGATATTTATCAAAGGAGAACGGGTAAAAATTCGCTCTCCACATGATGCAATGGAATACGGAATAGGCATGATTCATCAGCATTTTACCCTTGTTCCTGTGCATACAGTAGTAGAAAATATAATTTTGGGTACAGAAAAAGCTTATTTAAAACATTTGGATATTGAAAAAAAAGTAAAAAAAATAAAAGAAATTGGGAAAAAGTATGGTCTTGAAGTAAATCCTTATACAATAATTCAACAACTTCCCGTAGGTATGCAACAACGAGTAGAAATTCTTAAAGCTCTATATAGAAATGCACAGATTCTTATTATGGATGAACCGACTTCAGTCCTTACTTCTCAAGAAGCAGAGAAATTATTTAATTTTATACATGATTTTAAAGCGAAGAGTCATTCTGTTATTTTTATTAGCCACAAACTTAATGAAGTAATGGAAATTGCAGATAGGATTACTGTATTAAGAGATGGTAAAATTGTGGGTAATGTTTTGCGCCAGGAAGCATCAGATAGTCAATTAACTCATATGATGATAGGGCGGGATATTATAATACCAAAAACAAATAGTAGTATTCATCCAAAATCAGAAATGCTTAAAATAAAAAATTTGACTATTATGGGAGATAAACAGAACAAAGCTATTGATGATTTATCTTTTACGGTTCGAGAAGGAGAAATTTTTGGGATTGCAGGTGTTAGCGGTAATGGTCAAGAAGAACTTGCCCAAGCATTATGTGGTTTGCGTAAGCTAAAAAGCGGTCAAGTTACTTTATCTGATAAAGATATCACCAATAAAGATGCTTTATCAATTATTCGTCAAGGAGTAGGATATATACCTGCTGATAGACATAAAGAGGGATTAGTTTTAGATATGTCAATAGAAGAGAATCTATTTCTTAAAGATCATTCTAATCCCACGTTTTTGCATTATGGTTTTTTGAATCAGAATAAAATTCAGGAAAACGCAAGAAATTTGATGAGAAATTTCGAAATCAAAGCTGCTTCTTCAACAAGTAGGGTTATGACTTTGTCAGGAGGGAACCAACAAAAAGTCGCAGTCGCAAGGGAGGTTAATGTTGGTTCAAAATTGCTTGTAGCAGTTCAACCTACTCGTGGTCTTGATCTAGGTGCGGTTGATTATGTTCATAAAACTTTATTAAAAGAAAAAAAAGAAGGGAAAGCAATTCTATTAATTTCGACAGAACTTTCTGAAATAATGACTTTATCAGACCGAATAGGTGTAATGTATAGAGGAAAATTGTTAAAAATAGTACAAAGAAAAGATGCAAAGGTCGATGAAATCGGACTTCTAATGGCAGGAATTACCGAGGGAAAGGCAAATGAAAAAAATTGATAATTTGATAAACAAGAAAGATGGTGTAATTGAACAATCTTTAATATTGCAAGATAATAATACTTGGCTCAATTTTTTGCCAGTATTTTCAGTGTTGTTTGGTTTACTAATGAGTGGGTTAATGATGTTGCTTTTAGGGCATAATCCGCTGACCATTTATTCAAACATGTTAAGTTATGCCTTTCATGACATTTATAATATAGCTGATATATTTGCCAAGGCAACTCCTCTTATTCTTACTGGATTAGCTTTTGGATTTGCTTTTCGGGCATCTTTATTCAATATTGGAGCTCAAGGACAATTTTATATAGGAGCAATAATGGCGGTAGTTTGTGCCCTAAAATTAGGCTTACTTCCTTCGTATCTTATTCTTGTAATATGTTTTATTATGAGCCTAATAGGAGGAAGTCTATGGGCAGCTTTTATTGGTTATGTAAAGGCACGTTTTAATGCAAATGAATTTTTAGTTAGCATGATGTTAACTTATGTTGCTATTGCGATTATGAATTTCTTGCTTGGAGGGTTATTAAAAGAAGTTAAAGGAGAATATCCTCAAACTGATGTCATCCCAAAAAGTGGCTGGTTACCTTCGCTTGTCCCTCATACTAGGCTTCATTGGGGTTTCGTAGTTGCCCTACTAATTGCTTTAGTAGCTTATATAATTCTATGGCGTACATCATTGGGATATAAAATTAGAATGGTTGGATTTAATCGAGATGCGGCTCGCTATGCTGGGATAAATGTCGAAAAAATTTTTGTAATTGTGTTTTTTATAAGTGGGGCATTTGCCGGAATCGCAGGTTTTACAGAAGTAAATGGAATGCAGCACATGTTAATTGAAGGATTTAACCCTATGATTGGAGCTGAAGGAATAGGTATTGCCATATTAGGAAATGCACATCCTTTAGGTATAGTAATTTCTGCACTTTTGTTTGGTGCTTTAAAAGTAGGCGGAAATTTAGTAGTTCAAACATCAAGAATTCCCGCTAGTATTATCGGTATTATGGAGGGTTTTGTTATATTATCGGTGATTTTATCTTATTTTATAAGAGATAAATTGATAGTTTTAAGAAACAAAAAGAAACTTGTGGTACAAGAGGAGCATAGATTATGAATGTTATCACTGGATTGCTTGTTGCTACCATTCGTATGAGTACACCTCTAATGCTTGGGGCATTAGGGGAAGTATTTGTTGAGCGGACTGGGGTGATGAATATAGCTATTGAAGGAATCTTTCTTATGGGTGCGTGGGGAGGTTTTGTCGGAGCTTATTTAACCGGAAAACTATGGGCTGGTTTTTTATTTGCTATAGCGGTAGGAGTTCTCTGCGGAGTAATTTATGGATATTTTACTATTAAATTAAAACAACACCAGATTGTTACTGGAGTGGCGATAAATATTCTTACCCTCAGTTTAGGATTATTCCTCTATCAACTGTTATTTGGGATTCCTCTCCTCCCATTAACTGTAGAACCCTTGAAAGATATTTCAATTCCTTTTTTGTCTGATATTCCTATTATCGGAAGCGCTTTATTTAGCCAAAATATTCTTACTTACTTAGCAGTAATACTTATAATATTGGGATATTGGGTTTTATTTCGAACACCTTTAGGTTTGATTATACGGTCCACTGGTGAAAATCCAGAAGCAGTAGATGTAGCAGGTATTAATGTGGAACGCATCAGGTTTCTTGCTGTGTTAGGATCAAGCGCATTAGATGGCTTAGCTGGCGCTTTTTATTCAATTGGATTTTTAGGGCTTTATACTAATAATATTATTGGGGGAAGGG
>Ga0268276_1000346_pt1 | contig 55549 bp, 44 predicted proteins | sample saktaG_4_FD_190145 | JGI IMG/M metagenome (GOLD analysis project Ga0268276, IMG submission 190145) | Saline water microbial communities from Sakinaw Lake, British Columbia, Canada - sak_2010_1_5_45m | ecosystem: Environmental > Aquatic > Non-marine Saline and Alkaline > Saline ...
GGAAGAAGCTTTTCAAATCGTTGAATATCCAGTTGAAAAACCAAACATTATTTTGGAAGTCATATCTTAATAAAGGAGTGATTTCTTTGAAAGAAAAGTTATATGTAGACAGTGTTATCAAATATGTAAAAAAGTTCTATTCTGACGACATTGACATGATTGTCGCCTATGGCTCGTTTGTCAGAGGCGATATGCATGAAAAATCAGATGTCGATCTATTTTTCATTCCGGCAACTGAAAATGGTTTCCTTGCATCTTTTCAAGTGATTATCGAAGATGTCGGATATGATTTTTTTCCAGTGTCTTGGGAACGGCTCAAACAAATCGCCAGATATGAGGACCCATTAACATCTCTTCTAGTAGAAGGACAAATCATCTACCATCGAAACGATAAAGTATTCAATCAGTTTGAAGAACTCAGAACCTATTGCGTCCATTTTGACCATTTTGAAGAAAAACTCAAGAAATTGATTATGGATGTCAAGTATCTCTATTTCGATTATCCAAAAACACTCCCTGATATCTTAACAAAATGTGCACTTGCAGTATCTTATTTTAATCATGTTCCTTTAAGAAGAGGAATGATGGATTTTGAAAACGAATTGGCACCGCTTAAGAAACCATTTCTGTTTATTGAAAATATCAAATTGTTAATTGAAAGCCCCTCAAAAAAAGGGCTTAGAAAATTTATCGAAGACACTGAAGAATTTGTTCTTCCAAAAGAAGAAATTCAACCCATCGGTAGCGGATTCTATGAAGAGATGAAGTCGATTTACCAAAAAGGACTTCATACAACCTCTCCGTACAAGCAGTTCTTCATTCAAAACATTATCGAAACTGAAACCGCAATTGCATTTGGCCCAAAAGTTGAATTTCCGAAGCCATCCAAGAACTACGCTGATTGGATTACGAGTCATGAAGCCAAAATGGTTGAAATCCTACATCATCAAGATGTACCGATTCATGATTACGCTTCCGTTGAAGACTTTTTGACATTCTTTCTAAAAATATAGCAAATCGTTGCTTCAATATGCTATAATATACCTGCACAAATAAGGGGAGCTCGGGGTACCGGGCTGAGAGTATAACTATTCCGTTATTGACCTTACCTGATCTGGATAATGCCAGCGTAGGAATATCTTCTCTATTCATCAGGCAACCACTTATTTTGTGGTTGCTTTTCATTTTCAATAAACTTTGGAGGAAACATCATGAACAAAAGAAACCAAATTCATGTTATCGCAGAAATCAGTATCCTTGTTGCAATTGCAGTCGTCTTAGACGCCATCGCAGGCTTACTTCCGATTTTCAAATATGGAGGATCTATCTCTCCCGCGATGTTGCCAATCTTCATCATATCCTACAGAAGAGGGGTCAAGAGTGGTTTAATTGCCGGTCTTGCCTTTGGAATCCTTCAGTCGCTTGTTGCGGCAGGTATGGGTAACTTATGGTTCTTAAGTGTCCCTCAATTCCTCCTTGATTACATTGTTCCGTTTATCTTACTTGGTTTTGCGGGCGTCTTTAGAAATGCATTAACAAACAGATCTCAATTCATTCTTGGAATGGCTCTTGGAAGTTTCCTCAGGTATCTTTCTCACGGGTTTGCAGGCGTCGTATTTTGGAAAGATTACGTTCCCGAAGGAATGAATTATTGGTTCTATTCTTTCATCGCTTATAACCTTCCCTACATGGCTGCCTCTTTTGTATTTTGTTTGGCAATCGGATTGATTTTATTTGAAAGAGGTATTTTGAATACCAATTTAACCATCAGAAAATGATTGTGTAGTACCTATCATTGTTGAAGCGCTAGCAGTAGCGCTTTTTTATTGGTTCCATATCGACATTCTTTAACTTAATTTCTTAGAATGTTGTTTAAATTGAGCAAAAATTGAATCAAAGTCATAGACAAAATTTGTTTTAAAATACAGCAATAATGACATCCACATAAACATCTGAAAATGTTATCAATATTAGCATTTTACATCTTGTATATTTAACTTTATAAGCGTAATATATAGTTAGAATCAATCAATATTTCAAGGGGGCATTGTCTTATGAAAAAGGATTTAAAAAGACTTTTATGCTTGCTTACTTTTACAGCTCTTTTCGTCTGTATTTCCGGTTGTAATGTTGTAAATCAAGATGACGATTATGTATTGCAAATCGATTATATTGAAAGTCTGGCAGCTCAGATTGGAGACGCAACTGCCATTGGGATTAGTAAAATGCCGATAAACTCAGTTACCGACCTTTCATTTAATTCGAATAATCATACTGATAACGAAGTTATTGCTTCGCTTTTTTCTCCTGAATTTTTAGCCAATACAACCACTGCTCAAGCACCGGAAGAGAAGAACTACCTAGTCGTGACAACAGAAGACTACTTCAATGGCAAGACTGAATATGATGAAACGGGAATCACCAAAGTCACTTTCATCAAGAATACAACAGTCACTGAGACGGTTCGGGATTCAAAGGGCAACATCATTTCAGAAACCGATACTGTCACACAGGACGAGATTCCTGCACAAGTCAACAAATTCTACTCTTACAATAACTTCACTTTCATTGAATTCATTCCTGTTACTCCAAACAATGAAGGAATTTTAAGCCTTGATGGTGAGCAAATGGTAGATATTCGTCCCGATAATTTAATTATGAAAGAAGACGGAACTACTGAATTTGATACAGTAAATTACAAGACTAACGATTATCATCAGAGTTTTGTGATCGACAATACAACGGGTTACATTTATAAGATTGCTGAAATTGAAATTTGGAGAATTCATAACGGGCTATGCCAAATTAATGATGATGAAACGGTTCACAATGAGACCAACGACAATGTTATATACGATTATCGTATCAATGAAGATGGTCAGTTAGAATTCTTCACACTAATTCAAAATCCTACTGTTATGGTCTATGATTTTTTCAAAGACGTCTATGGAAATAATTTTATTTACACAGATTCATTGGATACATACGACGCAACAACTGGTACGTATTTTTATGAAATGGACGGTTACAGTTATGGACCGACATCAGATAAATTTGTTTATACGGACAAACATATCGTACTAGTGAAAATTGCTGATCATGAATATCAAAAAGTTGTTGCAGATGGACAGTTCGCAGCTATTTCTCCTGATGATACTTTCACATGTGAAGGCAATATTACCGCAAAAAACGGCAAATTATATGTCGTTCCAGTTATTGGAAAATTACCCATTTGGACATATGGACCAGACATTAGTATAACTGATCTTGTTACAGGTAAAAATGTTTCAGTAACCATTTTTTATCATTCAAATTCGTTAGATGACACGTACTTCCTTGTTTCCAATGATGTATTGCTTTTTAGAAACGATTATGCAATGTATTGGTGTCGAATTGATTTTAGTGACATTGATTTCGATTCAATGGAGGGAAGATTAATTTATTTTCCTGATATCATCACTATCAGTTCTGGAGATGTCATGAGTAATGCAGCTGGAAGTAATGAAGAAACTGGGTATTACCCGATTGAAAGCATGACTACTGGATGGTCTAAATTATATTATGGAGAAGGATATAATCAAGTAACTTGGGATAATTATTTTAATTACGAGTTAATTGGTATTAATCAGACTCGCTACTTTGAAGTAATCAAGGTTTACAACGAAACTAATTTCAATTTATCACTCATCGAAAAAGCTTCCGTTGACGCAGGCGAAACAGTTAGATATTTCTTCCAACCGATTAACCCTCATTAGGATTATCCTTGAAGAAAATAATGAATTTAATAACAATAAATCTGGAAAATCATTTTCCAGATTTCTTTTTTGAGTGAATTAACGAATACCTTATTTTTGATAATAATTTAGTGTCTTTTGCATAAAATAGTAGTCTATTAGCACTCAATGCTTGACAGTGCTAATCAATATGGTATAATAGACTCGATAACTATTTATGGAGGTGCTTTATGAAGCAACAAATGGAATTTAAAACAGAATCAAAGCGACTACTCGATTTGATGATTCATTCAATCTACACAAACAAAGAGATCTTTTTAAGAGAACTCATTTCAAACGCATCTGATGCAATTGACAAGTATCATCTCTTAAGTCTTACTGATGACTCGTTAGAAAAGACAAACGACTATGAAATCCATATCGAAGTGGATAAGAAACATCGTAAAATCCAAATATCTGATAATGGAATCGGAATGACATATGATGAACTTGTTGGCAATCTAGGTACCATCGCAAAAAGTGGAACTTTAGAGTTTTTACAAAAGATCAAAGAAAAGGATATGAAAAACACTGATTTGATTGGTCAATTCGGCGTTGGATTCTATTCTTCTTTCATGGTATCCAAAAAAGTCCAAGTCGTATCTAAATCGCCTTTCTCTGAAACGGCCTATAAATGGGTTTCAGAAGGAGAAGATTCGTTCACCATTGAAGAGACCAAAAAAGAGGAAAGAGGAACCGAAATCACCCTTTATCTTCGTAAAAACGAGGATGATGAAAACTACGATAACTTCTTGGAAACCTATAAAATCAAAAACCTTGTGAAAAAGTATTCAGACTATGTCAAATACCCGATCACAATGGAAAATGAAGTTGAAAAACCAAAATTCGACGAAGAAGGAAAAGAAATAGAAGGAGAGTATGAAACGTTTGTTGAAAATGAAACCATCAACTCTCGCGTTCCTATCTGGAACAAAGCAAAATCAGATGTAACAGAAGAAGAACTCAATGCGTTCTATAAATCAACCTACTTCGACTATGATGGACCTCAATACACATTTTGGAACAACATTGAAGGTGCTTTGACTTACAAATCGTTGATCTTTATCCCTGAAAAAGCCCCGTATAATCTCTATTCTGAAAAATATGAAAAAGGGCTTCAACTCTATGCGAAAGACGTCTTTGTCATGGACAAATGCAAAGAGCTTGTTCCAGACTATTTAAGATTCATCAAAGGGTTAGTCGTCAGCCAAGATCTCTCTTTAAACATCAGTCGTGAGATTCTACAAAAGAACTCTCAACTGATTAAAATCGCTGCGAATTTGGAAAAGAAAATCTTAAGTGAACTTGAAAAATCCTTAAAGAATGAAAGAGAAAAATACGAAAAATTCTTCAAAGAATTTGGAGTCAACCTCAAATATGGCGTTTACGACAACTTTGGAGAAAAGAAAGAACTAATTCAAGACTTACTTCTGTTCAAAACGGTAAACAAGGATGAGATGGTTACACTAAAAGACTACGTAGAAGCAATGCCAAAAGAACAAGATGCCATCTATTATGGAAGTGCCTCTTCAAAGGATGCCATCAAGATTTCTCCTCAAATGGACATTATTAAGTCCAAAGGATACGATGTCCTCGTACTGACAGATGAAGTTGATGAATTCATGATCAGCATTCTTCATGAATACAGCAAAAAACAATTCAAATCAATTAATCAAGGGGATTTGAATATCCTTGATGATAAAGAAAAAGAAACCATCAAAGAATTGGAAACTGAAAATAAAGATTTACTGGCATCATTAAAAGAAATCTTAAAAGATGAAGTTACAGACGTTAAACTCTCAACACGTCTCACAGATTCTCCAGTTTGTCTTGTCAGTGGTGAAGGACTATCATTTGAAATGGAAAAAGTCATCAACCAAATGCCTGGAGACAAGAAGATGAAGGCGGATAAAATCCTTGAAATCAATCCAAAACATGAGTTGTTTAAAGCAATTGAAAATGTGTTCTTGGAATCCAAGGAATCTCTCAGCGATTTCGCGAGTGTTCTTTACAACCAAGCCTTGTTAATCGAAGGCCTTCCCATCAAGGATCCAGTTGCTTTTTCAAACAAAATGATAAAGCTAATGATTAAAGCTGCAAAAACATCCAGCCCCACAGAAGAAGATCCAGCATAACTCAGTATCTTATATACAAAGCGCCATCAGTACTTTTTTAATAGTGTTGACGGCGTTTTATTTTTAATTTTCATAAAGTGTATATTTTATTGCAATTATTTGATAAAATGAATAAGTCATCCATCAAAATACCTTAAAAACCTTTATTATCTTTGTAATAAAAAAATACTTCAATTTCCCGAGCATTTATTTATTTTATTGAAATATACTTCCATCACCTTAATCATAAATATCTACATATATATTCCTAAGATAGACTATTTAGAGTCTTTAGAAGAAGATCTTTTGTTGTAGTATGGTCGTTTTTATTAAAGACATATTCACTTAACATAATCGTATTGTAGTTTTTTTGGTACCAGTCAAGTAATTTTGAAATGCATGCTTTGACCAAGATTACGTTCTGTTGCTCTACATACGTTCTTAAAGAATTTAAGTAACCAAGCATATAAGGGTTTCTAGTATAGCTAGTTATAGTGAAAGTGATTCCATCTAATTCTATCTGTAATTCTGATAAATTCATGCAAATCATCTCCGAGTTAAAAATTGATAAATTCAGGAATATCATCGTCATCAAAACCCAGTTGAACATTAATTGGATTTTGTACTGACATTTTTATAGAAGAGGGCTTAACATTTGCAAATATACAACTAAGCAATAAAAAAAGTATTAATAATGTTTTTTTCATAATATTTCCTCCTTTTATCTAAATGATAACTAGAAGGAGAGTTATTCACCACAGCACATATGTCATATATTTAGGAGAAATCATGGATATTGTCAAACTCATTAATTACTTGGAGGAATTTCATATCCTGAACGCGATGGATTAGGCATAGCTGTTAATGCATCGGCAACATTTAATGTTAATGATATGTACATCACGAATTTGTCACAAAGTCCATTAAGATTCTACGGAACATTGTTTGACTACAATATGAGAAGCTTTGTAGTGAAGGATTCATTCTATACGGAGACATTCAATTACAGCATGTATATTATTGAAAATCCACATTCAGCTTCATATTTCTCAAATCTGCTACAAGTTATCGGTGTATTCAATGTATCATCTGGATGGGGAAGATACGATACTTATTATACGAATCATCCCTGCTCAAATCAGACAAATATATATTTTATTGATTATAAATAGAAATTAGAAAATAGAAGGGGGTTCTCATGAATTTCAAACGAAGAATACTGTATATAATTATTTCGCTTATCTTTTTACTTTTGCAAGCGTGCAATCACGCAAGCTCATCATACTATGACTTTGTAAGTTATATCAATGAAACCCCTAATATTTCAGTCCTCGTATATGGTGATCCTATTGTATTTGAATATGCTGTATCTTGTACGTATGTAAATAGTTTAGACATTTCGGTTAATGAAGACGAGACTCAATATTTGATTTTGAATTTGAATGCGGATATCAAAGAATTGACTGAATCGTTTATGGAAGAACTAGATTACCTCGCAGAGATGGGCGTTGTTGTGGTTTATGTTCATTTATATAATTACTATGATTCAATAATTGAATCTCCCTATTATTTAAGTTATGTTGACATTGGAGACAATGTGCCAAACATATATTTATTTGATGTTTTGAATCAATTTACAAGCTCTTCTGATGAAACAGAAGATGGCTTTGCAATTGCATATATTCTTTATTCACACATAAAATATATTGAATCAAAATAATTGTCATCATATGTATCAATAGAGGTGATCCTGTGCATGATTTCATTGAAGTCAAATCCCTAAATAAGGAATTTCAAAATCCAAATGGAAACATTCAAGCGTTAAAGAACATCAATCTAAATTTTCCTAAAACAGGCATGTTTTCCATTGTTGGAAAAAGCGGGTGCGGAAAATCAACATTGCTTAATATTTTAGGAGGACTCCATACAGATTATGATGGATCTATTACGATAGACGGTGAGCCTCTTTCCAAACTTGTAAATGAAAATCAATCAAACCTCTACAAGAATAAGATTGACTTTTTGTTTCAAAGCAACAATTTGATTCCCAAAATGAACTCACTGGATAACATCCTTTTAGGTTTGCCTTCTGCATTTATTGATACAGACAAAATCAATCATTTGTTCAATCAATTTGACTTGCCTGCCCAGTGTATTCATCAAAAAACAGAAGAGATGTCTGGAGGGCAAGTATCAAGAGTTGCACTCGTGCGAACAATACTTCGAGATTCCGATATCATTTTGGCGGATGAACCAACCGGAAATCTTGATAAAGAAAATGCAAGTGAATTAATGCGTTGTTTGTCCATAGCATCTCAGTCTCGCCTTGTTATCATCGTTACCCACGATATTGACTTGGCACAGAAATTTAGCAATTCTATTATTTTTCTGAATTACGGCGTTATTGAAAAGGTTCAAGAACTAAAACCAATCGATATTCTTGAAACTGTAGAAAAAACAAAATCTGAAGCACTAATTTTCGACTCCAAAAAAGATATAAAACTAGGCCTGTTTTATTTCCAAAGAAATATAAAACAGGGAATCCTATCTTTATTGTTGATGGTCGTATCGCTGTTTTGTATTCTCTCTCTTAGTTATCTATTTCGCTTTGACGAAAATGAAGCAATCAATCAATATCTAGAGACACATTACTATCCTTATCTTCTTGTACAACAGGCAATTGAGTCCGAGGATTTATCAGGGGTAGGAAACCCAATCTATCTCACGAATGGACAAAGTTTAGTTACTCTTTTGGAAAGCAAACAGTTTGATCTCATGCGTTTAAACATGTATGATCAAGTCTCAGCGTATGATATGGATTCACCCTTGGGAGAAAGTGAATCAATTCAAACAAATCTTGCAATATATCATGATTTAAACATGACAGTCATTGGGGAAATTCCTGTAGACGAGACTGAAGTTGTTATAAGTAGCGATTTATATTATGAATTATTTCCTCATACTGAAATTATCCTACCTCAGATACTTTATACAAGATTTGGTTCCAATACAGTGGTAGGGATTATTGACACATCCCAATCTTCACTCATGAGCTCTGATTTCTACGATATGTATTATAAATACGTAGTATTTTCAATCGACTCTTCATTGACTTCGACTAATTTCTTTTCGACCGATGAAGAAGATAGTATGATTGTGTTTCATACGAATCAAACATCCGAGTTAATTTCAGGTACTAATCCGCTTAATCCAAACGAAGTTGTAATCTCGCTTCAACTATCGAATTCAACTGGCTTGACAATTGGTAATACGTTCTTATTTTCATCCCAAAGTAATTTTGGAAAATTTGATTTAAATAATTATTTTCCAAACGGAGTCACTATTGTTGGAATATCAAATAGCATGGAAATTTCAATGATTCATGAAAATGGAATCTTTGAAGAAATTCTATCAGATTACAATCAATACTTCAATTTTGATCATCTACTGATTCAAACGCCTCAAACTTTTGAAGCTTCCTCACTATATCCTGAAGTTCAAATCTTAGAGCCTGGAATTTTCGAAATTGAAACTCAGTCATCTTTTATAAACAAAGTTAACAATTTAATGATTCCCATTCTCATCATTATGTGTGCTCTAATTTTCCTCTCTAGTTATATCATGGTTTTCGGATTAATAGACAAACGAAATAGGGAAATAGGCATATTGAGACTTATGTCAGCGGGGATAAAGGACATTATATATATTTTGAATGTACAAATTCTATTACTCTATTTCATTTCGGTGGCGATTTCACTAGGAACTAGTTATATTTGGATTCAATTCTTAAACAAATCGATTAATCTTAACTTGGATAGTGGCTTTATTTTTTTCAAATTTGATGGCTTATTATTTCTTATAATTTCTTTATCCACAGCCATTATAATGTTATTATCATCAGTGACTATTGCACGTCGTAAACTAAGAAACAATATATTTCAGAATATCTCATCGTAATTGATTGAAGGACTTTTTCTGAATTAACGAGTGTTTTACTCTAGCATTATGATAAAACCGATGATATAAATTTTATAAGACACAAATACAGCCGAAAAAGAACTTACATCAATCACTTGAATATTCAATATAAAGAGACGCATTGCGTCTCTTTTTATGAATGTATATTTCTTTATAGAGATAACTTTGCTATAATGAATTCAGGATGTCCATGAACCAATCTTTACTATTTTACTGGACGTTGGAGGAATAATGAAGGACTTTTCAAACATCAAATTCAAAGGAACATTTCGTGACTACCAACAAAGAGTTCTTGATCATTATCAGAATTATCTTGACGATGGACGAATTCATATTGTTGCATCCCCAGGAAGTGGAAAAACGACACTTGGTATTGAACTCATCAAATTACTAAATCAACCCGCTTTGGTTCTGTCTCCCTCCATCACCATAAGGAACCAATGGGTTAAGAGACTCAAAGAAGGTTTTTTGACGGATGAAGAAAATATCTACGAATATACTTCTTATTCCCTTAAAGATCCAAAATTAGTGACTTCCGTCACCTATCAAGGATTACATGCAGCTTATAATCATCTAATTGACAAAGATGAAAGTGAAGATCCGCTTGTCGACGAACTCATTGAAGTCGATTATACTAATTTTGACTTAGTGAAAGCCATCAAAAAAAGCGGAATAAGAACAATTTGCCTAGATGAGGCCCATCATTTAAGGACTGAGTGGCATAAGAGTTTGATTGCTTTCATCAATCTTTTTGAGCATGATTTCACCATCATTGCTTTGACGGCCACCCCACCCTATGATTCCTCTCCCTTTGAATGGGATAGATACATTGAATTATGCGGAGAAATCGATGAGGAAATATTTGTACCAGAATTGATTAGAGAGCATAATTTGTGTCCTCATCAAGATTATATCTATTTTAATTATCCATCCATAGAAGAACAAACTGAATTATTAAACTATCGACAAAAAGCACTTGAAGTCATTGATCAAATCTTTAACAATCGATATTTCATCGATTTCAGCATGAATTTTATGGAACATTATGAAGATCCGAAATTTCAATTATATGATTTTATTGATGAATATATTACACTTTGCCGCGTCCTTGCAGTAAATGGTATAAAAACCCCAAAAAGTCTAAAGAGATTGTTTGGAAAGCTTCATTTTCAAAAGAAATTTCAAAACGAATATATAGAAGTATTATTTGACAAAATCATGTCTAACCCTGATGTGTTCACAGAACCCATGTCAGAAATGGTAAGAGACACTTTAAAGAAAAATGGACTGCTTGAAAGAGGAAAGTCCCAACTCCAGTACAATTCAAAACTCAAAAAGAACGTGGTTTCCTCGATTGGAAAAATTAAAAGTATTGGAGAAATTGCTAAATTTGAAAGCACCAGACTTGGGCATGAACTTCAGATGCTTGTCTTGACTGATTTCATCAAACAAGAGATGATTGATTTAATTGGAAGCGACATTCCAGTGCAAGTCATCGGCGCCGTTCCCATCTTCGAAACCATACGTAGAAATGTCAATCCAACCATCAATGTTGCACTGCTTACAGGCTCACTTGTTATCATCCCTAACACCATTATTAGCATCCTTGAACAAAATTCTGAAAAGGATGGATTCAAATTTTCGAAGACACAGTTAAATCAAACGGACTACTCGATGATTCAGTTCCGTGGAAATACAAAAGAAAGTGTTCATGCAATTACAGAGCTCTTTGAAAACAGAGACATTGATATTTTAATCGGTACCAAATCTCTTCTTGGAGAAGGTTGGGATTCCCAATGTATTAACACTTTGATTCTTGCTAGTTTTGTAGGTAGTTATATGCTATCAAACCAAATGAGAGGTAGAGCGATTCGAACCGATCGAAGAGATCCTAACAAAGTCGCCTCAATCTGGCATCTAGCAACAATTGAACCCTATCAAGTTCTGACCGATAATTTAATCAAATATAGTCGTCTAGAAGAAACAATTGAAAATCAAAATATCGTCAGTCAAGACTACGATATGTTGAAAAGAAGGTTCCAAGCTTTTCTTGGACCTAGATACAGTGATGGAGAGATCCAAAACGGGATCGAACGACTTGATATCATTCAACCTCCTTTTGGGGAAAAAGGATTTCAGAAAATCAATAATATAACCCTAAACCTTGCGAGCAATAGAGAGCGGGTCAGAGAGCAATGGGTTCACGAGACAGAAAATCAAAATTATGGACAAATCGTAGATGTAGGTCAAATACCCAATGAAAAATGGCAGACTGGACTACTGATTTTTGACTCACTTGAATACTTCCTATATATTTCCATTCTTTCTGCAGTTGCACAAGCTGTTGCCAGATCAGCAGATTTGGGACTTTTCAAGATGATTTTATTCATTGTTATCATTGTTGTATTTGTATTTGTGTCAATCCAATTCTTGCCTAGAATCATTTCAAATATAACGCCGATCAAATCGATTCGATCAATCTCAAATGCCATTTTGGATACGCTGGAAGACCAAAAACAAGTGAGAAGCAAAGGAGCGAAAGTAGAAGTAAAAAAAGACATCAAAACGCTCCTAATCCATGCAAGCCTACTTGATGGCACTCGCCATGAAAAAGCATTATTTACGAAATGTTTAGTTGAAATGTTAAGCCCAATCGACAATCCAAGATATCTGATTGTACAAAAACGAAAATTCTTTGCAAAAGAAATACTTGTGTTCTCAAACGCCTATACCGCCCCATCCACGATATCCTCAAATATGGACTCAGCAAATGCTTTCGCCTTAAATCTCAATAAACATACCGGCAACTTCAAAGTCATTTATACGAGAAGTGAAGAAGGGCGTAAAACCTTATTGAAAGCGAAGAAAAAATCGAATCTGTCGAGATACCAAATGTATGTTCAAACAAAAAAAACACTTCGCAAATAATCGAATAAGTCAGTGTTAATTAAATTAATACAAATCAAGTTGTCATAAATATATATTACAAGTACTAATAGAAAGAGATACAATGAATTTACATAATATTAAGGGTAAAATTTCATAGTTAATTTATTTGGAAAGGAGTGCGTTATTTATGGAAATTAATGAAATTGCTAAACTATTACAAAAACCAACTTTATATGATAAAGGAACTCAAATGATGTGGACAGATCCACATATCCAAAAATACTTATTAGATGCGCATTTAAGTCAAAACACTGAAGCCGCAAGCAGAAAAGAAGAAAATATCATTAGAACGATTTCATGGATGTTCCAAAACACAATTAATGAGCCGTTATTCATTCTAGATCTTGGCTGTGGGCCAGGTTTATACACTGAAAAAATGGCCGAACTTGGAAATAAAGTCATTGGAATGGACTTTTCAACTAACTCGATTGAATATGCAAAAAAAAGTGCGCGTTCAAAAAAAATACATATCGATTATGTTGTGGGAAATTATCTTGTAGATGCTTTTCGAAAACAACTAGATCTGATTACGCTTATCTATTGTGATTTTGGTGTTTTGTCGATGGAAGAACAGGATTTTTTGCTTAGAAAAATCTATTCTGCGTTAAAACCGAAAGGTACTTTTATATTTGATGCGTTCAATATGAAATTATGTAACCAACTTAAACCAAAGAAAGACTTCATATGCGAGAATTCCGGTTTTTGGAGAGATCATCCATATATCTGCCTGTCAGAAACTTTTTTGTATCCTGAGGAAAATGCCTTTTTGGACCAGCATGTCGTTATAGATGAAAAAGTTGAAGTATATCGATTTTATAATCATTATTTTTCAAGTGAAAAAATGATTCACCGCCTTGAGGCCATTGGATTCAAAAAAGTTACTGCGTTCAAAGATATCATTTCTGATGAGACAGTGACATTCTACAGATGTACAAAATAAAATAGAAAAGCCACAATTTGTGGCTTTTTGCTTGGATTCATTCAAATTTATATACAGAATCTACTACTTTTAAATAGTCCAGTCTTTTGACATAGCCTTCCTTGATTTCAAATCCATGTTCAACAAATTCATCGAGAGTGATTGATTTTCTTCCAATCTCTTTTCTGTCATAGAACTCGCTGACATATTTCTCATCTAATAGATAGGTCTTTCCAAGTTTCGAGAAATGGACGATGATAAAACCGATTCCTCCATGGCTCACAATGTTTCTTAAATGTGTCACCTGGTGATCATGAATGTTTTTCATCGGAAACGAGGTCTTACTGTTGGTTTCTTTCGCTTCAAAATCAATATACTTTCCTTTATAGATGCCATTGTAGTCCGTCGTTGAAGGAACTTTGTAGTATGCTTCGCTAATCTTAGCGGAACTTCGTCTTTCATAATCGACTTTAACGATTTGGATTGGAATCGGCTTCTTATAGATAAAAGCAATATTGTTCGAAATGTAATAATCATTTGTTTGATTGATTGCATCTTCTAAGTCCATTCCGCGGTTGGAAGCTGAGGGCCTTACCGTCGTGTTTGAAGAAGATTTTTTAATTGGATAGTTTACCATTTTATCACCAAATTAATTATATCATAAAGAAAGCCAAATAATCACGAATCCATTTGAAAAAAATGTCACCGCCCTATAACTGACTATTTTATGTAAATCATTTCAAAAAGACGCGTGAATATTGTATAATAGGTGAGAAGAACTACCAAAGAAAGGAGTTCACATGAGCCAAATTAAATTTTTTGCATTAGGCGGACTTGGCGAAAACGGAAAGAATCTATATTGTTTGGATATCGACAAAGAATTAATCATTCTAGACGCAGGATTAAAACATCCATCCGGAGAATTGCTCGGAGTAGATGCAATTGTTCCTGATCTTTCTTATTTAGAAACGAGAAAGAACGACATTAAAGCCGTTTTTCTTTCACATGCACACGATAAAAACATCGGGGCTTTACCCTTATTGTTATCACTCGTAAAAGTGCCAGTATATTCCACTAATTTCACATTAGCAGTCGTGAAAGACCTACTGAGTGAAAATAATCTCAACCCAGATAGTTTCGACCTCAATGTCATCAAATACACCCAAAAAGTTAAATTCAAGAACTTCGAAGTGTCCCTTTTCCCAACGACACATTCGGTTCCTGAATCCGCAGGTATCTGTGTCTATACAGAAGACGGAGTCATTGTATATGCCACCGACTATACCTTTGATCAAAACGTTGGAGTCTATTATAAAACAGACTTCCACCAATTAACAAAAATCCAAGAAGAAGGTGTCCTCGCACTATTCAGTGAATCAAGCGGAGCGCTTCAAATTGGCCACGCGTCAAGTGATTATAAATTGACGCATATGATTCGCAGTACCTTCCAAAAAGCAACGAACCGAATCATTGTCGCAATGTATTCTACAGAGCTTTCCAATATTCAAATGATTATCAATGAAGCTCTCAAACTAGGAAAAAACATTTCAATCATTGGAAGAAAAGCACAGAGGATGGTTGATATTGGGGAATCCATGGGCTACATCCAAATACCCCCTGAGAGACTCGTCAATCTCAAATTTATAGACGAGAACAACAAGAATGAGTTTGACGATACCGTATTCTTGGTGACCGGAGAAAGACACGAACCTTTCTTTATGCTACAAAGAATGGCAAAAGGATATGATAGACTGATTCAACTCATTCCATCAGACACGATCTTTTTCCTCGCCCCTCCGATTGTCGGAACTGAAAAAATAGCTGCAAAAACCTATGATGTCATCTATCGCCTTGGTGCGAAACTAATCAAGGTCAACAAATCAATGATTGCCCCATTCCATGCAGCAACGGAAGATTTAAAACTAATGTATGGACTGCTAAGACCCAAATACATTGTTCCCCTCAGTGGAGAGTATCGCTACCAATTAGCCCATTACAATCTTGCAAGAGAATATGGCTATGATGAAGAACACACCGTGTTAATCGATAATGGAGAAGTCATTACTTTTAGTAATGGTGAAATCGACAACAAACACGATACTGTCATGAATGGCAACGTGTTGGTTGACGGAAACTTCGAAAGCGATGTCAATGATGTTGTCTTAAAAGAGCGTGAACTCTTAAGCCAAGATGGCTTCCTGATGATCATTGCCAATATTGACGCACGCGAGCGAATCATTCTTAACAAACCTGAAATCGTCTCTAGAGGCTTCATTTATATGAAAGACAATGAAGAAGTCGTTAAACAGATTGAAGCCATTTATGAAACGATTACAAACAAACAGTTTGACCAAAAATATATTGACTGGAGAACGTATAAAGAATCGATTCGATTTGAAGTGCAACGGTATCTGTACAAGGAAACCAAACGAAAACCGATAGTGATTCCAGTTTTGATTGATACTCAAAGCGACAAAGTCTGTAAAGTACTATAAAAAAAGACGGATGAATAATCCGTCTATTTCTTGTCTTGATTTAGTTTGCCTTTGATGAACTCATACTGTTGCTTGAACAGTTCTTCAAGTTTTGTATGGTCTTGGGGATGATAATACTCTTTCCCAAGAAGTTCATTTGGGAGATATTGCTGGCTCACGATGTGGTCTTCATAGTCATGAGCGTATTTATACGGAATCTTATTGTCGTAGGTAGGGTTATTAATCAGATGCGTTGGAATCTTGAAGGTTTTACCATCTTTGACATCATTAATCGCATCATTAATTGCGATATGTGCACTATTTGATTTTGGAGATAGACACATTTCAATCGTAATCAATCCAAGTGCATTGGTGGCTTCTGGAAATCCGATAAAACGGCAAATATCTAGAACTGCAGCGACTTTAGGACCCATAGAAGGATTTGCAAGTCCAATGTCTTCATAGACAATGGCAGCGATTCTTCTAAGTAACGATTCCAAATCTTCCGCAACAATCAACCGCGCAAGATAATGAAGTGCTGCATTCACATCGGAGCCTCTGACAGATTTATGAAAAGCGCTTAAAATGTCGTAATAATCATTTCCAAATTTATCTGTTGAAATCGCAGGTCTTCCTATGATTTCCTTTGCTTTATCAAGTGTTATATCTTCGTCATCAGTCGACACTACCACAAGCATTTCAAGCATATTAATGGCGGTGCGAAGTTCACCGTTTGCTGCATAGGATATATACTCATAGATTTCATCATTTAGATTCAGCGATTTGCCTAATATGTTTAAATCGATTTTTTTGATAAAATCTAGAATGTCTTCATGACTTGGTCTGTCCATCCGATAAATGGTCGCTCTCGACCGAATGGCTGGATTACAGGCGATATAAGGGTTCTCAGTTGTCAAACCAAGCATGGTTACAGTTCCTTTTTCAACGTATGGCAACAAGTAATCTTGAATATCCTTGTTCATCCGATGGATTTCATCGATAATCAACAAAACATTTCCGTAATGTTTAGAGGCTTCAACGATTTGCTTTAAACTGGCCTTCGAGTCGGTTGAAGCATTAAACTTGAAATGATTCAGCGGAAAGTGTTCCGCCACAAGTAATGCAAGTGTTGTTTTTCCGACACCTGTCGGCCCGTATAGAATCAAAGACATCAAATGTTTTTCATCCAGCATTCGTTTGATGATGGATATCAGGTTTTTATGTCCAATCACCTCATCAAAGGTCTTTGGGCGCATTAAACTAGCTAGTGGTTCCACACAGTCACCTCGTTTCATTCACAAACTAATTATATCATAAACTTGTGAAACGAGTGAAAAAAGCATATAATATTAGTATACTCAAATCCGATTTGAAATGAGATGAATTTATGATACAAGACGAGATCTTAAAACTCAAAAAAGAAAAGAACGCCGTCATTTTAGCACATTATTATCAAGATAAAGAAGTACAAGATATCGCAGACTATGTCGGCGACTCGCTTGCACTTTCCAAAATAGCCGCCTCGACAGACGCAGATTTGATTGTTTTCTGTGGCGTCAACTTCATGGCAGAAACAGCTAAAATCCTTTCCCCTCAAAAGAAAGTAATTTTGCCAGTGAAAGAAGCCCTTTGTCCGATGGCAATGATGATCACCAAAAAGAAACTTTTGAGATATAAAGAAGCGAACCCAGACAGGGTTGTAATTTGCTACGTCAATTCCTATGCAGATGTCAAAGCTTTGTCAGACGTTTGCGTGACTTCATCAAATGCAGAAAAGATTATCATGTCTTATAAAGACCAAAAAATGCTCTATATTCCTGACAAGAACTTAGGAACCTATTTAGCGGACAAATACAACCTTGACATCGATGTTTGGCCAGGCTTTTGCTGCATCCACAACAACCTTACAGTGGAAGATGTTAACACCCTTAAAAAGCAACATCCAAATGCGCTTTTGCTAATCCATCCGGAGTCCCCATTAGCCGTATTGAAAATGGCCGATTTTGTTGGTTCCACAAAAGGTATTCTAGACTTTGCAACGGCTTCAGAACATGAAGAATTCATCATTGGAACCGAAGATGGCATCCTTCATCCTTTGCAAAAAAATAATCCAAACAAGAAGTTTTATATCCTTTCATCTGGACTTCGGTGCTATGATATGAAACTGACAAAAATAGAAGATGTCCTATATGCACTTCAAAACGAAACCTTCGAAATAACGGTTGACCCAGAAACCTTACAAGGAGCCAAAAAAGCCCTCGATAAAATGATGGAGATGAGTTAATGGAAAGAACAGCTGATGTCCTAGTCATAGGGTCCGGACTCGCCGGTCTCTTTACGGCGTTAAATATTGACCATAAATACAAAGTCATTATGATTGCCAAAGAACACCTACAAAACTCCAATTCCATGCTTGCACAAGGCGGAATTGCAGCGGAACTAAACAACGATCCCATCCTTCATGAATCCCACTTTGAAGACACCTTGAAAGCGGGTTCGTTCATTAATGACAAGACTGCAGTAAAATACCTTGTAGACAACGCATTAGTGGCGATTGAAACCTTAGTAAAACTTGGCGTTCATTTCGATAAAGACGAAAAAAATCAATATCTTTTAACCAAAGAAGGCGGCCACTCCCATAAAAGAATCCTGCATAGCGGTGGAGATGCATCCGGTTATAACACGACCAAAAGTTTGACAGACGATCTATTAGCACGCGATAATATCGAAGTTATTGAAAATACAATTGCCTTAGATTTAATCAAGTCTAAAGAAGGTAATTGTGCAGGTGCTTTTGTACTTGAAAACGATGAATTACATTACCCAATTTACGCAAAAATGACGGTCCTTGCGACTGGAGGAATCGGTTCGGTTTATGGGTCTACCACTAATGATCTTAGTGCGACAGGAGACGGAATTGGAATGGCTCATCGCATCGGAGCACGAATCAGAGATATGGAGTTTGTTCAGTTCCATCCTACCGCACTTTACTTGGAAGAATCCAAGTCAAGACGACGCTTTCTAATCACAGAAGCATTACGCGGAGAAGGCGCAACGCTTGTCAATGTCGAAGAACATCGATTCATGCAAAAATATGATCCTGAAAGAATGGAACTGGCACCTAGGGACGTTGTCTCCCAAGCCATCTACAGAGAGATGTATGATACTTGGACTGACCATGTCTATATTGATACGAGACACTTAGATCCTAAGTATCTTGAAAAAAGATTTCCAACTGTATTTAAACGAGTCAAAGAAGAAGGGTTTATCATGGGAATCGACTTGATTCCTGTCGCTCCATGCGAACATTTCATGTGTGGTGGAGTCTATACGGATCTTCAAGGTCAAACAACCATTGAAAACCTCTATGCTGTTGGCGAAGTCGCTTCCAGTGGTGTGCACGGCGCAAACCGTCTTGCATCAAATTCTTTACTTGAATGCATTGTCTTTGCACTGTCAGCTTCAAAACAAATGAATGATTACTTACCAAAGACCAAATTGCATACTGAAGCAAAAATGGAATCCTTATCCCAATACAATTACAACTACAAGCCGATTCGCAAGAAAATCGGTGATTACATGGACGAACACGTCGGAATCGTAAGAAACACCAAAGGATTGACTCTCACAAAATCTGTGCTAGATCAAATCTCAAGAAACTTACTCAAAAGTCCGAACCTCACCCGTCAATACTATGAAACACTGAATATCGTCACTACAGCCCAACTCATAACGGACGCGGCCTTGAGAAGAGAGGAAAGCATCGGATGTCACCTAAGAATAGAATAATGAACAACAACTACCATACACACATGTATTTATGTCGTCATGCCGTCGGAGACGTTGAAGACTACGTAGAAGAAGCAATTCGACTCGGATTCAAAACACTTGGGATGAGCGACCACGCACCATTCAAAGAATTGAAAGATCGAAGCGTTAGAATGGTCCCTTCAGATTTTCCTATCTATTTGGAAAAATGCATAGCAGCAAGGGAAAAATACAAAAATCAAATTAAACTTTATATCGGACTAGAAATTGAATTTTTCGAAGACCATGATGAAGTATACAAAGATTGGCTTACTAAAGTAGACTATCTTGTCCTCGGACAACATTACATCTCAGATCCCAACGGAAGAAATAATTTGAGAAGCTCTTATGACCTCGCAAAGAAAAATCTAACCAAGTACGTCGACATGGTCATTGAAGCAATGAAGACAAAATATTTTTTGTTCCTTGCACATCCTGACCTCATGTTATATAGTGCTTCAAGATTTGATCCCTTCATCGAACAAGAATCAAGAAGATTGATTCAAGCCGCTGTCGATACAGACACACCACTTGAAATCAATGCGAACGGAATCAGAAGAGGAACCTACATGATGCATGAAGGTCTCAGATACATTTATCCTAGATTGGAATTTTGGATGTTGGTCAAAGAGATGGGAGCAAGAGTCGTCATCTCATCTGATGCACATCGACCCGAAAACTTGTATGATGACATGGTTGAAGAGGCTTATAAATTTGCGGCACAGATTGGCATCGAAGTAGAAGAAGAGTTAACCATTTGAAGCATTGATTGATTTCAATGCTTTTTTTTACGGAAATCGAATTTGAAACCTAAGGAATTTATTCGATTAATGGGGCATAACTATACACTTCACATAAAAAACGATTAAATTCGGCCGATTTTCGAAGAGAAACACGGGGACACCCATTCACAATAGAATTTGGAAAATTATCATGCTCATGAGAAACATTTGAACACGATTAAACAAGAAGAAGCACTGTAATAACCCGTAAAGAATTCGTTATTGAATATCAAATATTCAGTTTGGGGGATAAAATCCCCATTTTTTAATATCTCAATTAACTTCCTATAATATATATTATGTTAACTTGTATACAATCCCTAACTCTCGCTATCAACTATACTTATGTGGAAAGTGTTAATTTGGTACACGGCACTTGTTCCGCGAAAACTCGCCCCTGTTTTTGGCTGCCTCAAAAAACACTCTGAAAACTTCCTGACAATTAACCCTAAATCCACATTTCTATCTAGCCCTTTTTCAATCTCTTATGATATAATGTTGTTGTTAGATGAAAGGATGTCATTTATGGGCAAAGTTTGTTTAATCTTTACTGGTGGTACAATTTCAATGAAGATTGATGATGTAAACCATTCTGTTATCCCCGCATTCTCAGCGGACGAAATAATGGCAAGTCTTCTCCACTCTGATATTTACAACGATTTAGAAATCTATGAATTTGCAAAAGTACCTTCACCTTCAATTACACCTTTGATGATGCTCGACATCTCCAAACTGATTCAACCTTTTCTAGATCGTGATGATGTTCTTGGAGTTGTTGTCGTTCATGGGACAGACACTTTGGAAGAGACTGCATTTTTCCTAGATGTCATTTTGAACTCAAAAAAACCAGTCATAGTGACTGGCTCAATGAAGTCAAGTTCTGAACTTGGTTTTGACGGCATCAATAATTTAGTCTCTTCAATTTTAGTTGCTAGGTCTCCTCGTTCGATTGACAAAGGTGTTCTTGTCGTCATGAACGATCAGATCAATGCAGCTTCTGAAGTTACCAAATCTAATACTTTATCTCTTGATACATTTAAATCTCTTGACTATGGTCCTTTAGGAATCGTTGATAACAAACAAGTAATCTTTCATCGAAATGTCTCTTATCAACGTACTCACGTTCATACTGACAGTGTCGTATCCAATGTTCACCTCATTAAAGCCTATGCTGGCATGGACTCATCCTTCTTTGAATTTCTGTCCAGTGACCCTATGACAAAGGGAATCGTGATTGAGGCCCTAGGGCGTGGGAATATGCCTCCGATGTCTCTAAAAGGCATACAGTCCCTTCTAGACAAGAATATTCCTATCATTATCACTTCCAGGTGTCCTTCAGGTAGAGTCTTAGACACTTATGGATATATTGGTGGAGGAAAGAATTTGACTGATATGGGTTGCATCTTAGCTCCTAACTTAAATGGACAAAAGGCTCGTATCCTTCTGATGCTAGCATTATCAAAAATAAACGACCATCAGAAACTTAAAGAAATATTTGAACTCAACTAATTAAAAACCGCCATTCGAAATGGCGGTTTTTCTTTCCTTATTCTTCTTTGTTTTTCTCTTTATTTAATAAGTCATTCATTTCTTTGACCTCAGCCCTTGCTTTCTTCGTAGCGAAGAATACCATGATGCTATATACGATTGCGATTAGAATGATGAATAGATAGATGACGAATGAAAACCGGAATATGATGATTCCAAACAAATACTTGATGACATAGAGACTTGGTAAAATAACAACAAATCCTAGCAATATATTGAGCCATGAAGCTCCTTTTTCTCTTTTGAACAACATGGATCCAAATGCGAGGAATAATGCCATGACCATCGCACCGATGATGACTGGGAGATAATTATAATGAATATTGAGTCTTCTAACAATTCCAGCTTGTAATAGAATCAAGAATAGATTTGAGTAGAAAAATGAAAGTATATATGCTTTAAAAAATCGTTTCATTTCAGAGTCCCTCCCAATATCATCTTTAATCCTGATACATAAGTTCTGGATATGATGATGACTTCTTTATTCTTTAATGTCGCTTCCATTCTGCCATTCATTGTGGATTTGAAATGATGGATTTTTGAAGCATTCAAGATCGTGTTTTTATTGACCCGAAGGAAGGTTGAGTTCTTCAAGATTTCTTCGAGTTCGTAAAGCTTGTTTTGTACCTCGAATACCTCTTTTAGCATATAAGCAAATACCTTATTGTCAATACTCTCAAAATAGTAAATTTCAGAAGGGATTAGAGCAAAGCTCCGATCTTCTTTTTTTGCGATGATTTTGGTGTCCATCAATTGAATTTGCGCAATGAGTCTCTTCACTTCTTCATCGACTTCTTTACATTTAACAATGATTTCAGTCTCTTCGATGTTTCTAATCTCTTCTATCGCAATCTTCATACAATTTAAGGCTCCAAGTAAGTTAGTAACAAATCGTTTGCAGACGTTAAGATTTCGTGCGTTCTTTGAATCTTTTCAAGTCTTAAGTTCAATACATCTAAAACGTCTTGGTGCGTTGACAAAATAGTATCCAAATTTTCCATTGTATACGTGCCTCTCAAATCTCTCATTTGAGCATATGCAAGCCCGATTGTCGCCTGCAGTTCTCCTCTGATGTCCTTCAATTCGCTAATCCAAGTATCCACTTGTGCCCGGTCGTCTTCAGACAATACAATCTGATTTTCTCTTGCCAATGCAATCGAAGATCTTAAGGTTTCAAATGCGAGTCTCGTTTGATCTCTTTCATCGACGATTTCGAAATGAACATCGACGATTAATGTGTGCAAACGTCTGATTTCTTGGATCTTTTCTAAAGGTGTCAAGGTTTCAACAAGAGACAAGTTCATTATTGAGTTTGAGAAGGGTTCCAGTGCTAAATCATCTACGGATGAATCAGCTAAGTCGGCTTCATCAACATTGTCCAAACTATCGGAAACCTCAAGGCTTTGTGAAGCCGCACGTTCCAACAAGATAAGTCCATTTGATTCCGAACAAGCTGTTAAAGCAAGTGCAAACACGAACATCATTGAAAATATTACAAATGTTTTAATTGATTTTGACATGATTCATTCTCCTTCAATTTATTTAAATTTCTTCCCGGGAAAGATAATTTCATTATATCTCATCATCTTTAATTCGTCATTAATATATGGCCTAAGTTGCATAAACCTATCTGTAAGTGGCACTTAGGACCTATAATGCAAAAGAAGAAAGTTTCCCTTCTTCTTATTTCAACATGAATTTTAAAGCGTCTTTGATTAACTCGTTTGTCGTCTTTGAAGAATCGAGTTTAGACACCACTTTTTTGATTTCTTTTTGATTGTATCCAAGCGCTTGTAATGCCTCTTCAACCTCCGCAACAGCGTCTGATTTTTCTGCCAAGTTTTCAAAGTCAATCTTACCTTGTAAATCCAAGATAATTTGTTGAGAAGCCTTGGGTCCGATTCCCGGAAACTTTTGAAGATATTTTGCATTTCCAGATTCAATTGCACTTGAAATCGATGCGACGCTGCCAGCGGCCAAAATGGCATTTGCGGACTTTGGCCCAATTCCATTGACGCTAATCAATTTCAAGAATAACTCTTTTTCTTCAGGCGTAATAAAACCATATAATGAAATCTCGTCTTCACTCACTTTTTGATAGGTATAAACCATGGTTTCCTGATTATGAGTAAACGCATAAGGATTCGGAGTCAAAATACGGAATCCGACCTGATTCACTTCGAGTGTAACGTAATTTGCCTTGATTTCCGTTATGATGCCTTTTAAGTAACTGTACATGATTTCACCTCTTCATCATTATATCATGACCTATTTGATGGAATCAACCATCCAAAATTTATTCGACGAATTCAAATTCAAAATCAATAATTTTAACCATATCGGCGTCTTTGGCTCCGGCTTTTCGTAAAGCGTCATCAACCCCAAGTTTTCTTAACTGGCTAATGAACTTCATCACGGCTTCATCTGTCATGAAATTTGACTTTTGATAAAGCCTTGTAATGTCTTCGCCAACAACTTCATAGGTATGCTCATCGAGTTGGACAATTACAAACGCAGGAATGCCTTTTTCAAATTCGACAATCAGTTCAGTTGGAATTTCAGTTTCCTCATAAAGCGTGAATTGCTTTGTCTGTTCCAGCAGTAAAGAAGCTTTTTGCATCAACGTCGTCAACCCTTTTTTGGTCAATGCGGAGATCTCAACGATTTCAAAATCGTCGTGATATTGTTTTTTGAATTCCTTGAGTCTTTCTTCAGCGCCTTCCGCGTCCATCTTGTTTGCGACGACGATTTGAGGACGTTTAGACAATTGATATTTATAAGTTGAGAGTTCGTTATTGATGGTGAGGTAATCCTGATAAGGATCTCTCGTAGAATGAGCAGACATATCGACGACATGCAAAAGAACTCTCGTTCTTTCAATGTGTTTTAAAAACTGAATACCTAGTCCCATCCCCAAGGATGCACCTTCAATTAACCCAGGCATATCGGCCAATACGAAGCTTTTTACGCCATCAAGACTGACGACGCCTAAGTTCGGAATAATGGTTGTAAAAGGATAATCCGCTATCTTGGGACGAGATCCACTAACGCTTGAAATGATTGTTGATTTTCCCACGCTTGGAAATCCTATAATACCGACATCCGCAAGCAATTTGAGTTCAACTCTTAAATCAACGATTTGACTTGGTTCTCCATTTTCTTGGATTCGTGGCGCTTTATTTCTGGACGACGCAAAAGCGGCGTTGCCTTTTCCGCCTTTTCCGCCTCTAGCGACAACAGCTTGCTCGCCGTGCGAAACCAAATCACATAAAACCCGATTATCTTGCAAATTGAAAATAGTCGTTCCGACAGGTACCTTGACGATTTCGTCTTCAGCATCAGCTCCACGCATGTTTTTAATCTTTCCATTTTCTCCGGCTTTTGCACGGACAAATTTCATATATTTCAAATCATAAAGAGTCGACAAACCTTCATCAGCTTCGAAAATGACGCTTCCGCCTTTTCCACCGTCTCCGCCCGAAGGTCCTCCGAGAGGAACGTGTTTCTCACGACGAAAAGCGATGATGCCATCGCCACCTTTTCCTGATTTTACTTGTAATACTACTTCATCTAAAAACATATAGTCACCTGCCAAAAATCTTTCTCTATTATATCACAGATTTACATAAAAAGAAAAAAAGAGTGACGAAATCAACTCTTTTTTCAAAGAACCAGTTCATAACCGATTCGATTCATCCGTGTCATGTATCCAATCTCTTTATAACCGCAAGAAAGGATGAGTTTTTGCATTCTAATATTATCTGGATGCGTGTCCACCTTGATCGATTCATATCCTTCATTAATCGCTTTTAACCGTGCAAAATCCATCAATAAACTCGCGATATGTTGCCTCATGTAATTTGGATCAACCATTAAACGATGGACAACCAAAGACTTTTGCATGAGCCATGTCAATTCTGTATAAAACGGGTCATTCTCAGGAAGAATTGAAATTGAAGCAATCACTTTCCCGTGGGATTTAAAAACATAAAGTCCGGTTGCGTTCAAATCTTTTTCAAAATGTTCGTAAAGCGGATAAGTTTCTGACCATTGGTCAATTCCTTGGTCATGGATATCTTTGGTGATGATTCGAGCGAGAGACGCAATCTCTTGCAAATCCTCTTTCGTTGCCTTAAGAATCACTTTCCACACCCCTTAGTTCAACAGAGGAATTGGTTTGATAAATGAAGTAACTATCGGGTTGTTTTGTCACAGAACCATTTAAATGCTCATAGGTATCATTAACTAAATGAACGGTAAAAGTGGTTCCATAAACCTCTCTTAATTCAAGGAAGGAATCACTGGAAGAGATATTCAAATCCGTCACATCAAGATTGTATAAATACAGATTAGAGTTATTTGAAGTCACGATTTCTAGTTGATTATATACATCTCCTAAAGTAAGCGTAGCCTCTGAATCGTCTAAATTAAAATAAGCTTGATTTAAAGAATTCGTTTGAATACGGAGTTTTGAAGAGATTGCACTGATTGAGAGATTATCGATGACACTCGAGATTGCTGAAACATAGATTTCAGAATCTTGTGCGACAATCGTCAAAGAATCCATTCCTGTATAATCAACGACGACATCCCCTGAGACTGAAACCGTCAAATTGACTTCTGATAAAATCAAACCTTCTGGCAAATAGATTTCCACTTGTGGTCTAAGTACATCTGAATATTCAAGGTAGGATAATAGCCCTTCATTGAAATCGATTGTAATTGTTTTATTCACTTCATCGATTGTGTAGTCATAATGGAGTAACTGTAACGAAGTATCGTATAAATACACAAAATTCGCAGTTGTCTGATTTTTCATTTGATAAAGGTGAATGTTTCCAACGCTTGTAAAGACATTCAGCGTATATTCATCTCCTGCGGCAATGGCGTCTGCGAATTCATAATTTTGAGTTTCAGTATTCAAATGAAGATTTTCGTAAACGCGATATACAAAAGTATCGCTACCTTTCATAATCTGCTGTGCTACAAATTTAACGCCGAACAGGAGAACTATCAGGACAATATATGTAATGACAGCCCTTTTCGGGGTATTAATCTTCAGTTTCTTAAATATCGTTATCAAAGAGATTTGTTTGACGATATGATCTGCTTTGTCTGTCGTTCTTAAGGAGAGGTATCTAAAAGTATTCAAAATGGTTTTGACCATGACTCTTAAGAGAAATAACACCAGTTCAATCACGACAAGTGTAATAAAAATCATGAACAAAGCATTGCAACCAAGGTAAATGAACATTAAGAACTTGTCCCAACCTGCACTATGGCTTAAAACTGAAAAGTCCGTGAATAAGAATAAATTAGCTTGGAAATAACTAAATCCAAAAATAACGATGAAAAACACCGCTAAAAATAATACCGTTTCAATCACTGCAAGTAAAAGCACTTTTCCAATTCGATTTGCTGTCATCAAAGTTCACCCTTAATCTCTCTCGCAGAGCCCGATGGATTCAACCTGTAGCACTCTGCAAATTTATGAAATAGACGATTGTATTCCGATTCAACTCGAGTAATAAAATAATCTACATTATCTGTCTTTACAATATTGACTGTGCAACCGCCAAACCCCGCACCCGTCATTCTGGATCCAATGGAACCATTCATTAAAGCGATATCGACCAAAGCATCGAGTTCTGCAATTGAAACCGCATAGTCCTTGGATAAAGACTCGTGAGACTTTGTCAGCAATTTCCCAAAAGAAAGGATATCATTTGCTTTTAAAGCTGTGAATGCTTTCTTGGTTCGATCTTGCTCTGTCACTGCATGCTTCGCCCTTTGAAACAATAAAGGTCCCAATTTATGTTCAAAAGGAATGAATTCATCCGGCGTTAAATCACACAGGTTTTCAATTTTCAATTCTCGCTGAAGGATATTCAACGCTTGATTGCATTCATTTCGTCTTTCATTATATTTAGAATCAACCAATCCTCTAGATACTTTGGAATTGATGACAACGATTTCATATTGTCCTAGATTGAATCTGACATTATCATAGGAAAGCGTCACTGTATTTAAAAGCATCGCTTTTTCATCTTCAGCGTTTAAAATGACAAATTGGTCCATAATTCCACAGTTAACACCGATGTAGTTGTTTTCAACTGCTTTTGTGATTTTAGCGAGTTCTACATTGGAAACATCCAGCAAGAAACACTTTTTCATCATGATTGCAACCAGAGCTTCAATCGAAGCGCTACTTGACAAACCTGCGCCAATTGGAAGATTCCCAAAAACCGTAATTTCAAATCCTTTGTCAATCACATATCCAAGTTCAATTAAACGCTTAATGACACCTTTGGCGTAGTTAGCCCATCCATCTTCTTTCTTGAAATTCAAATCGTCTAATGAACACTCAATACTTCCAAGTTCTTTGAAGTTTTCGGAGTACAGTATAATCTTATTATCCTCTCGGAGTTGAAGACATCCCACATTCCCTAAAGATATCGCGATTGGCATCACGAGTCCACCATTGTAATCAATATGTTCTCCAATCAGATTCACTCTGCCTGGAGAAAAAAACGTATGAAGTTGTGATAGGTTAGTCGTGCGCAATTGATGGATCTGAATGCACTCTTGAAGCATGATATCAACTCCTAGGTCATATTATACTTTATTTTATAATCATACGCAATTTACAAAACAAGAAAAAAGGACATTGCTGTCCTTATTACGCCAAAGTGATGACGATTTCTTTAAACTTGTGATTTCTAACGTCTTCAGCCAGCTGTCCTTGAACACAGTTGCCCGTAACGAGAATCTCTTCTTGATTATCACTTTTGAGCAGATAGGACGTTGGTTCTAGTAACCAGCCGTCTTTTTTAGACTCATTGATGTAAACTATTTTTGATTGATGGAACGTTGTTTCTATTCTTTGATTTTTAAAGTATCTTAACGGGAGCAAAGTCTTTAATTTTAATGACAAGACACCATCTTGTAAATGATACATGTCATGACCATACATCAGCAAACTCCAAATGCTAATCATCTCAGCGGTTGAACCGGATAGTCGACTAACGAACCCTTGTCCAAACAAATGCGGGTTTGGATTGTTTGAAGTCGCGATGAATGAAGAATTCTCAAGCGTAGACCTTCCATACGTTTCTGGATTGAGTTCAAAAACCAAATTGGTCTTCGCTTCTTCGAAAAACGCTTCATAATGATGGCTTTTCAAAATGCCAAGCAAATACTTATAAGTCATATGGAGGAAATTAGATTCTCGTTCCAGCCATCCTTTGGTAAAAGCTCTGATTCTTCCAATATCATAGCTCCAAGCATCAAGGTCTGAACTCGTTTTGTACATTCCAAGAACTTCATCGTACAAATCGGTCAATTTCACTTTCGCAATTAAGTCTTTCGTAATTGCCTCATCTTTTTCAACTTTCAAATACCTTGCTGGCGCTTCGAGGAAATAAGGAAGTGCTTTGACTCGAAAGGCATGAACTTTCGCTTTTGGCATTCCGTAATGTGACAAGACGGAATTTCCGGAAGCGTCAATTACTTTCGAAAAATCAGTGGCTTCATAAATTAAATAGGTTGGAATAATACCATTTCCAATCTTGACGGCTTTATCTATCGCAATAGAGAGTTTGGATTCCATTGCAGTGAGAGTATCAAGAAATTCGTCTGCTGGAAGTAATCTCGTCTTGTCGATGGGCTTACGGATAATTTCACGATAGGCCTCAGTAAAAGTGTGAATTTCGTTCCAGTAGGTAAATGGATCCTGATCAGAAACATCCATAACCTGCGCTACAAGATTGACAAGCGCAACAGGCAATTCAATCATTTTAGAAGCATCCACATGTTTAATTAGATACCTAACAAGTCTTAACAACTCTATGGTTTCACTGACGCCACTTCCGAATAAACCCGGAAGTCCGTTCATTGCGTCGTTCCATCCAGGTTTGTTGCCTTCCATTTCAACGCCGATACCATAAGGGTCAAGCAATACAAACTTGTTGAAGGCGAGAACAAACAACTTCGAATACAGGTTTGTCTTCACAATCGATCCTGTTTCAAACGTCAGCCAGTTCGTGCCGTGTTCATTCATTTTGAAAGCCGCAATTTTTTCTTTATCTGGGTGGTGAAGCGCCCCATACTGTCTGACATGACCTAATCCGTCAATGACTGTTTTTTCGTTTCTTGGATAAACAGAGACTGGAGAATTGTAATACATGTAGTCAAGATTATCGTAAAGAACCCTATTCATTTTATCTGGGAAAATATGTTCATAATTTTCAATCAAATCAAGAATGTAGGTCCAGTGATCGCTCCAGAAACCTTCACCGAAACTTGCTTCAATGTTCTGTTTCACGTTTGAGAATAAATCGCTAAACAATGATTCGTCAGAATAAGTCGTAGATAACCCTTTTTGATAGGCAAGATTGATGACACTACCGGGCGTGAATTTACCCTCTAAATGATTGATGAGGTCCATTTGCTCCGTTCCATAGTATTTATGCACCAAACTTGAGGCCATATTTTTGTTTTTAAGTTCAAAAGTGGAACCATTGATTCCAAGTGGATTGTATCCATCGGCTTGAATCAGCGAAGCAAACAAGAATATATTTGTTTCACCAATCTCTGGGTGGAACAATACATCGTTTCTTCGGTTTTGACATACATCTCTAAAATTCCCGTTTCCTTGCGAATAAAATTCCGGTGCAATCGAGAAGAAATTATAATCTCTTTCTAAATCACCATGTTTTCGGCTATATAAGTAGTATACGAAAGACTTATCCTTTGTCGGAATCGTCATTGGATATCCGCCCCTAAGAAGATTGTCCAAATAATTCTGTCTGATGTATTCATCAAACAAAGGAACGTTGGTCTTGGTTGTAACGTCTTCTAATAATACATCGATGACCTCTGCAGCTTCCATTTCCTTCGATTCAAAGTACTTAGGGCTGGATAATCCTTCAACCTTATGGTTAATCGTTTCAACATCTACAGTATAGCCAATCAAAGTATCGATTTGAATGACTTGATTCTGGTTGATTATTTTATGAACAGGCGTAAATCCACAAGGAACCTTATTTTCAGTAATTTGTGGTTGTGAAGTGATTTCTTCGATGGAGTGATGTTCAAAGTACCTTGGTGCTTTAAATAAAGTATCGTAATCAAAAACCAGGTCCCAGTCTGTAATCGGAGTTGTTAACTCGTGATCAACGAAAGAAAGATAGAAATTTCCATCTTTTGAAACTGTCGTTTCCGCAGAGTCACCGGTGGAAGATCTTAGTTTAAAGAAAGCAATCTTGTTTTCCAAGTTACCAACATTCATCCAGCTCCTGAGCAAATTCGATATGGCTTTATACCCACCGTGGTCAACACCGGAAGGCAATATTTGTGTAATTCCATCCATGATTTCGATTTCTCTTGGCATTTTTGAGAGACTCGTAATTTCAACTCTTCTCGTCAATGCCGCAAAATCTTCATTGGGTAAACCAAAATAAGTAACCTTTACTTGTAACTCTAAGTCTTGATTGGTTTCTTCAATTGAAACGGCGGACTGAGTGATTCTCATCACTCTCGACGTCGACTCATTTAAAGAATCAAAGATTTCATGAGTTGTGCCATCCATTTTAACGAACGTGCGGAATCCAATCGTCGATACATACATATATGCAAGATTTGCAGGATAAAACTCCATGATTGCGCCATTTTTATCTCGTAAGCCAAAAGAAGAAATCACTTGGCCTCTGTTGACATAAAATGCCCAGAGTGGAATTCCTTTTTTCCCCGCTAAACCGGGTAAAAAACTTGAAAATGTTTTTAATCGATCATAATCATGGATTTCAAATGCCTTTTGGTTGAATTTATATTTTTCCATAGGAACCTCGCTTTATGTAACCAGTTTCACAAGGATATTATATCTCAAGTCCGATATTATTACAATAAAAAAAGCACTACTTTAAGTGCTTTTGAGGAATGAAAAGACATTATAAACAATTATTTGTATGAATCCTTATTATCCGTCTCGTGATATTTAAAATTAATTGGAGAATTCAATAATCGCAAGTACCATTTTTTCTTCAAGTTTTGATTTCTTGATTTGAAGAAGAACAATGAGAAAGACTCCCAAATGAAAACCCATCCGCCGATGAATAGTCCCTGCGATACAATTTCTAATGTCACACCAGTCGTTAATTTCTCTAGATAATACGACATTAAAAGGAATGAAAAGCCAAATAGAATGTAAGTAAGAGCTTGTTTCAAGAACTTTTTCAGTTCTCGGTTGATGAGATGAACCAAAAAGTTAAAATAATTGACAAAGACTTTTCTTGAAGCACTTTCGATATCTAAATCGTATTCAATTTTAGGCAAAATGAAGACAATTTCCAATTGGTTTTTAAGAGGAATGTCTTCAGAGGCATCTTCAAGATAATCCACAAGTTCAGGGTCTAATGCCTTCTTCTTGATTGGCGCCGCATCCCATGCATCAAATAACTCCAAATAATCATCGAGAGCCATTTCGAGGACAAAGCGTTGATTTTCTTCATCATACTTATAGATTTGTTTTAAATAGTTTTTTTGCATAACAATAGTCCTAACTACCCGTTCGTCATAGAATCGGGTTTACTTCAGATTGTAATAGCGAGCACATAGGTTATTCCTAAAAACAAGAGACCTAAAAGATAACTGAGTGATAGAACTCCAATTCTAACTTTTCCTTTTAACTTCGTTAATAAGATGAATAACAATATTAAAATTATGGTAAATATCATCGCTACGAAATACTCATCGTAAATCTCAGAGCCGAATCCGTTATGAGAATAGATAATCATAGGGAAATTTATGATCATCATGAGAATCATGAATAACACTGGGAAATTCTCTGCTTGTATTTGATAATGACTAAAAAGCGCATCTTTTGTTCTAGATAGAATGGTTCTCCTCGTTTGAAGTAACACTTCAATCAGGGGAATCGCAACCATTAATATCAAATAAACGGTATCGTTGCGAAATGAGAAAAAATGCATGATTGACAACAATACCATTGCGATAAGCAGCCAAATGCCATAAAAGAGCAGGGTATCATGTTTTTTAACATCATTTAGCCACTCAGGAAAGTTTTTAATAGCAAGGAAGATTCTTGTAAACACAATATAGCCTCCAAAATGAAAAAAACAGGTATCAACCTGTTTTTAAACTTGTGGATAAACAGATGCTTGTTTTCTGTCTTTTCCTAATCTTTCAAATTTGACAACGCCATCAATCAATGCGAACAAAGTGTGATCTTTACCCAAACCGACATTTTCACCGGGATGAATGTTTGTTCCTCTTTGACGATAGATGATGGATCCTGCTGTACAAACTTGTCCGTCAGACAACTTGGCCCCCAGGCGACGTCCGGCAGAGTCACGACCGTTCTTGGTCGATCCTACTCCCTTTTTCGAAGCCATGAGCTCGAGAACTTGCATATCAAGTATCATAAAAAACACCTCCAAAATAGATTTAAAATCAAATTACAGTTGAATATCGGTTATCGTTAGCTTTGTATATGGTTGACGATGACCATTTTTACGGTGATAATGCTTCTTGGGTTCATATTTGAAAATAATCACTTTTGGACCCTTGCCATGTTTGCTCACCGTAGCAGTGACAGTGGCACCTTTGACGTATGGCTTTCCAAGTTTAACCTTGTCGCCACCCACCATAAGCACTTTGTCGAAAGTATAAGTTTCATTAACTTCAACTTCCAACTTCTCAACGAAAATCTCTTGACCGACTTCAACTCGAAGTTGTTTTCCACCTGTTTCAATTACTGCGTACATTTGTGCACCTCCTCATATTTATTTAAGACTCGCCAGGATGGTACGGATCAACCGTTTAGGGAACCATTTATGTGCGGTATGCGTTTCACATACGGGAGATATTATACAGTATCCCCCTTAATAAGTCAAATAATATTTACCCTAATTCTTGCGGATATTTAAAATTCCATGATTTTCGAATTTCATCCATTTGTCTCAGAATTTCAATCGAAGTTTCATGGCTCATAATAGGACTTTCAAGCATCTTTTTTTTGATGCATTTAACAGCCTCAAAAATTTCATATTCAAGTCCATTAACGATGTGTTTATGTTCAATCACCTTAATGACCTTATGGCTGTTGTTGTAGACGGTTGCGACCTCAGTACTATGGAAATTAGGAAAATAAACATAACCTTTCGAACCGTAAATCGTTGCTTCTGTACCTAAATCTTCCATAAAAGAAATATTGAGCGTCGCTTGCGCTTCTGGATAAAAATAGGTAATCTTCTCGGAAGTATCGACACCGCTTTGATGGAAAAACACATTGCTGTCGAAACTATCAGGGACGCCTAGAAACAAATTCGCAAATGTAATCGGATAGATTCCGATATCCAGCAAAGCGCCTCCACCCAATAACGGATTGAATAGACGGTCTCTAGGGTTCTTGGTTGTCGTAAACCCAAAATTGGCTTCCACTTGAAAGACTTCACCGATGGTATCGGCTTGAACCAACTTTTGAACTTCTAGAATCGTAGGCAAGAACCTTGTCCACATCGCTTCCATAACAAATAATTTCTTTTTTTCAGCGATTTCATAGATTTCCTTTGCTTGGTCAGCATTCAAAGTGAAACTCTTTTCACATAGAATGTTCTTTCCTTTCTCAAGGCACATTTTCATCTGCTCATAATGAAAAGAATGGGGTGTCGCGATGTAAACGCAATTCACTTCGGGATCATCAAGAAGTTCTTCATAACTTCCATAAGCTTTCTCATACCCGAATTCTGTGGCAAACTTCTGCGCTTTTTCAAGATCTCTTGAGGCGATAGCATAGAGATGCTCATGAATACCGTTTGCGGCGTTTGAAAAAGTTGTTGCGATTCTTCCAGCTCCAAATACTCCAAATTTAACCATGGGATCACCTTCCTAAATAGTATTATACCGCGTTTGAAAGAAAAGAAAACAAAGAACGATTAAATAATCGTGTGAAAGCCATCTCATATTTAACTTATATATGTTAAAATAAAGACGAGAGGTGATACTGTGGATGATTTATGGATTTTTATCTTAATTGCGGTACTTGTAGCTTATTTTGTCTTGTCCTACATTCTATTCCTTCGTATTTTTAAGATGCATCCGGAAAAAGAATACAAAGTGGTAGACCAAAACTCTGATTTTTTCAAAGCATCTTATGAATGGTTCCAAAAGGTTCCAAAAGAAGAAATCTCCATTAAATCCTACGATAACGTGACCTTAAAAGGACAATTTATTCCATCAATTGACAACGAATCAACCAATCTTGCCATCGTCGTTCACGGGTATCATGCAAGTCTACAAGACATGATTATCATCGGGAAGTTTTATAGTGATCTCGGATTTAAAGTTATGCTTTTGGATATGCGTGGTCATGGCCAGTCTGAAGGAAGTTTCACAACCCTTGGACACTATGAAAAATACGATTTGAAGAAATGGATTCACTTTGCGCTTAGAACCTATGGTGCAACCGACAAAATTCTACTCCATGGCGTTTCCATGGGCGCATCGACCATCTTTCTCTCCACAACGCTGAACCTTCCCCAAAACGTCAAATTCATTGTTGCCGACTCAGGCTTCGACAACGCTTGGAATATGCTTTGGGGGAACTTAAGACCCAAGAGCCTTCGAATTCTTTTGCCTGGAGCTTCCATTATTTCGCTCTTCTCAAAACGCTTCTTCCTAAGTAGTGTCAATGTTGCTCATGCTGTTCGAAAAAACAAGATTCCATTGATTATCATCCATGGGGAAAAGGATGAGAAAGTGCCTTTTGAAGTCGGAAAATCCTTACATGAACTATCAAAAGCGCCAACAAAGGATTTTTATCAGATTCCAAACTGCAAGCATGGAGAAGGCTATATCGTAGACAAAGCGGGTTATGAACAAAGGGTGATTCTTCATCTGAAAGACTATTTCACTATTAAAAATACATACTTAAAACAAAAAAAGTGAGTTCAATCGAACTCACTTTTTTAAATAGACTCTGGCTTCATAAGGCAATAACTTGTCCATATGATCAAATGCAGGATAATTATGAAGAATACACTCATATTTGGATAATTCTTCAATTTGTTTAATAGAGCAATTTCCTTTTGAAAAATTGCAGATGACGATTAACTTCGATGAACCCATTGTTCTAGAATAGGCGTAGAGTTGTTGGTTCTTGAAATCAATATCCTGATAATCACCATAGACAATAATTGGATATTTCTTTCTTAGTTTAATGATTTCTTTATAGTATTTCAGAATCGAACGCTCTTTCTTTAAGCTAGTTTCAACATTGACTTCTGTATAATTTGGATTAATTTTCAGCCAAGGTGTTCCGCTTGTAAATCCGGCAGAAGCTGATTTGTCCCATTGCATTGGCGTTCTAGCATTGTCTCTTGACATCATCTTGATTTTCTTCATCATTCTTTGATGCGTCAGTCCTAATTTGCGGCCAGTCTTATAGATGTTTTTGGTTTCGATGTCTTGATAGTCTTCAAGGTTTTCATAACTGACATTTGACATCCCAATTTCTTGACCTTGATAGATAAATGGCGTACCTTGCTGAAAATAAATCATTGTCGCAAGCATCGTTGCCGATTCGAACCGATGTTCAAGACTTCCAAATCGAGACAGGCTTCGAGGTTGATCGTGATTTTCAAGATACAGCGAATTCCAGCCTCTTCCTGACAAACCAAGTTGCCATTTTGACAATGGTTTCTTTAAGTTGATCGGTCTGAATTTTTTCATAAACCATTTCACATAGTAATTATCTGCGGCCATATGGTCAAATTGAAATACCATATCGAGTTCCCTAACATCTTCATCAATGTAGGAAAGCGCAGTTTCAGGTGATATAAATGCAGTTTCCCCAACAGTGAAGCAGTCATATTTCGATATGACATCATCTCTAATTTCCTTTAGATAAGAATGAATTTTAGGATGGTTCATGTAATGCTCTCTACCTCGGAGAATTGGCGTTGGTTTTCCATTGGGAAGTCCATCTTCCTTTGCGATAAGATTAATCACATCGCAACGGAATCCGTCGACGCCATTGTCAAGCCAAAACTTCATGATTCCTTTTATCTCGACTCGAACGAGCGGATTATTCCAATTGAGGTCAGGTTGTTTTTTTGAGAAAAGGTGTAGGTAGTATTGTTTTCTTTCTTCATCATACGTCCATGCAGGACCACCGAAAAAGGAAGTCCAGTTCCGTTTTCGCTTCATCCAGTAATAATAGTCCTCATAAGGCGCAATTCTTTTTCTTGAGTTTTGAAACCAAGGGTGCTCGTCTGAAGAATGATTGACGACAAGGTCCATGACCAACTTGATTCCACTTTCATGCAATGCCTTAATAAGATCAAGCATTTCTTCAAGAGTTCCAAAATCCTTTAGAATGTCTTTATAATTGCTGATATCATAACCATTATCGTCATTCGGAGATTCGTAGACTGGTGAAAGCCAGACAATCGAAACACCCAAGTCTTTTAGATAAGGAATTCTTTGAATAATCCCCTTGAGGTCACCGATGCCATCACCGTTGGAGTCTTGGAAACTGCGTGGGTATATCTGGTAAACAACGCCTTCGCGGTACCATGCTTGTTTCATATTAATAAAAACCTCCTTACACGATAATCTAAATTAATTATATCATGGAACAACTTTATTTATCATAAAAAAAAGAAAACCACCCAAATGAGTGGTTTAATGTCAATGGCGACCCGAAAGGGATTCGAACCCCCGACCGACGGCTCCGGAAGCCGTTGCTCTATCCAGCTGAGCTATCGGGCCATTTGACATGGCGACCCGGAAGGGATTCGAACCCCCGACCGACGGCTTAGGAAGCCGCTGCTCTGTCCTGCTGAGCTACCGGGTCATGCATTACTATTATATCATTAATTTGTCATATTTCATTCCATAAAAATGTTCTGTAATTAAAACTTTTAAAAAAAAGGAGACTACACCAGATCGTAGTCTCTCTCATTCGGGTCAAACTCTTCTCCAAGATAGCAATTGATATCTTCAATCCATGACTTCGCCATCGATGTTGCTTCTTCATGCGTTTCGCAAGCGAGTTCTTCATGAATCGGAAACGGCAGCCAAAACCTGATTTCTCCGTCGATGCTGAATCGATAGGCATTCATGCTGTACTTCTCGACTTCGGGGATATAATAGTTTTCATGTTCTACAATCTTGCATCGATAGAGGTAAAAATTAGAGTAATAAGTATCCGGGTCTTGAAATGCAGGAACAAAGAGATGATTTGCCCAATAATTTCTCAGCAACTCACGGTTTTGAATGTATTCGTCTTTGATGTAGAAATTGAGATCGTTTCGAACTATTTTATAATAATCGCGGTACCCAACATTGTAAATGAAAAGATTTCCATTATTAGCTTTGTGGAAGGCGAGCTGAAATGGAAAATTTTTTCCTTGAATAAGAAAAATTTCCTCAGTAGTCGCAAAGACGATTTTTGATTTCGGAATCATAAGAGTAATTGATTTTCCTTTGATTTTGGTCCTGTTATCGTCATTCAATACATCGACTCCATTGATATAAAACTGATCAAAGGGACAAATGGCATAAAACCGTTTGGTCGAATGGTTTCGGAAAGAGAGTTCATTGTGAAACAAATACTGATAAAATATCGGGAAGAGGGAAAAGAAAAGGAGGTAGAATATACCTATCAAACTGATTGTATTTGCATAAGTGAAACTAATCCAGTTCAAAATACAGATTACCAAGAATATCCAAGAGTATAATAGCATAACAAAGAATTTCTTAGTCATCCAATGAAATGCAGAAAAAAACTTTATCGGATCACTTAACTTACCGATTCCATAATGGGTTACACATACTCCGATGGTCCCTAAAAAAGTTAGGAAAAAAAACATTCCTTCCGTTTCCATAGCATTATAGACTTCGCTAGACTTTAAAAAAGCAAAAGCGACAAATACTGACATTCCGAAGTAAGAAAATCCAAGAACCAATATCAAAATTCCCTTAAGTTTATCGTTCATAAATGAATCCTCCATTGATAAACAACATATTATCATAGAAGGAAATCAAATACAAAGACATATTATAAAAAAACGATGAATTCATTTACAATTCATCGTTTGATTGATTAATGGCGACTCGGAAGGGATTCGAACCCCCGACCGACGGCTTAGAAGGCCGTTGCTCTATCCAACTGAGCTACCGAGTCAATTTCTCGTAACGCATTAATTATTATAATATGTTAACCCCCTTTTGTAAAGGAATATTTATCCTTAAAAAGGAAAAACACAAGGACTTTCTCCCTGTGTTTTTATTTCGTTATGTTATTATCTGGTGATTGAGGATTAAAACCAACTCTATTCATCTGTCCCCAAGCCTGATTTTCCCTTAGAGAAGAAATAAAACCCTTTGCACGGTAAACACTAATCAGTTGTCTCCAACCGAAATTCTCGAGGAATCCAATCAAAACAAGCATCATTATTTCTTTTAATGTGAAGGTCTCTTGTTCCGATTCTGATATGAAAAGCGAAAACATCGATAAAACAATTCCCATGAGTATCGAAACAACTAATAATCCAAGGACGATCGTTACATTCAGTAAATTGAAAATGATTCCAAACAAGAGTGCAACATAAGCCTGAACCTCAAACAGTGGGCCAATCATCTCAAATACAAAAAAGTAAGGCATTGCAATCATTCCAACCTGTTTGTACTTCGGATTGAAAATCATATTTCTATGGTAGGATAAAATGTCAACGAGACCTCTTTGCCACCGGTTTCTTTGTTTGAACAGCGACTTAGAACTTTCAGGTACTTCTGTGTAGCATTTGGATTTCGAAATAAAATCAACTCTGTAATTTAAGTCGCTTTCAATCGCTCTCCTCGTGACTCTAACAACAAGTTCCATATCTTCACCGACAGTATCTTTTTTCAGTGAACTGACTGTCAAATAACCTCCAGAATCAATTAAGATTCTTTTTTCAAAAAGGCCAAATGCTCCAGAAATGATTAATAAAGAGTGTAGTTCTGAAAACCCTAATCGACTGATATTAAAAGCTCGAAGGTACTCAATGGTTTGAAATCGTGCAAGCCTGTTTTTAGGGAGTCCATAATGTTCAATGTGTCCTCTATCGACAACCGATCCATTCACCGGAACAATCGTTCCACCAAGTGCAATCGTTATTTTGTCGTGATCTAAGATGGAAGACATCACCCTGAGTAATGCATCGGAATCTAAAATAGAATCTGCATCAATTCCACAAATATACTCGTTTTTAGCATAATTAATACCGACATTCAAAGCGTCTGCTTTCCCACCATTTTCTTTATCAATCAAAGTCAAATTCGGAAAAGACTTATTTCGATAGATTGCCCTTACAGCTTTCGTACTGATATGTGTATTCAAATCGACGTCTTTTCTGATTAAATCAAAATGTTGAATGACTGTCTCGAGCGTCCTATCTTTGGATCCGTCGTTGACGACAATGACTTCATACTCAGGATAATCCAAATTCAACAGTGAGTGAATGTTTTCAACAATTGATAGTTCTTCGTTGTATGCAGGAGCAATGATAGAAACGCTTGGAATCATCCCTGATTCATATAGAAAAGGATGATTCTTCAATTTCCACATTGAAGACTGCTTCTTGTTTGAAAAATAAGAAAGGGTTGCGAGAAAAAAGTAAATGGCATTCACAGTCAGATAATAAAATATAAAAACATAATTAATAAAGATGATATACTTTTTTAATGACTCAACAAAGGGATTTGTTACAGAAAATATCAAGTGCGTTAAAAAGAAAATAATAGGCAAAAACACAATTGAAAAAATCAAAATTCGGATAAGCCAACGCGTTTTTTTAACTTCGTTTGTAGTAACTTTACTTTTGGGCTTTTCAACTGAGAATCGATGGAATCCCATCCTTTTGTAAATGTCTTTTGATAAATACGTATTTAAATCCATCAGCAAAGGCTCATTCAGGACTGCAATCGGTTGGATGATGTTCATAATCACATTTTCAACGGATGAATCTTTGTTTTGGTTTAAAAAATTAATAATATCGATAAAAGATCCGTTTTCAATCATTAGAGTCATAATCATCGACAAGTCTTTCGGATGCTTCTTTTGCAATTTCATAATCATGTAATCAATGCGATGACTAAATACATGTGAAAGAACAGCTTTAATTCCACCGCTTTCCGTACTTTTTGCAATATCTATCAAATAGTCGTAATACGATTGTCTATGTTCTAGGATTACTAAAATCGCATGGGCATATATATCAGGTGCAATTGCCATTTCAGCAGCTTCCAATAATAGATGTATGGACTCAACACTTTTCTCTTTTGCAAGAGACATCGCAGCGATTTTAGCCACTTCGGGGTCTTCGTGAAGTAAATACTTTGCCTCTTTGAAATAATAACCGAATCGAAGTGAAAGTGCGCTCAAAATGCGATAGTGAAGTCGTTTGATTCTAAATAGAGAAATATTCTCGTATTCTGAATTCTTTATCCCTTTTAATTCGTTTTCAACTTTCAACAATTCCGATAAAAGAAGTTTTTCAAACGAAGGATGGTATATTTCATTCGCCAAATCAACAAAGACTTCTTTGACTTCCATTTCTTTTCTTTCAAAGAACACTTCAACATGTGCAATGTTTTTAGGCATGTGTTGCTGCAAGAGATGAATCACGCGGTATTGGTAAAAGCGTTTGCTATCGACGAGGCTATCGATAATGACGGGTAAGGTTACTTCATCAATTCGATTTTTTAACGAGTAGGCAATTAGGGTTTTTGCTCGTTCATTCGTTTCTGCACCCAAATGAGAGAGCATCGTGTTAACGATGTATTTTTCTTGAAATGTTGAAAGAAAAGAGATTGCTTGCATTCTTTTCACAATTTTTTTTGACTGAAGTGCTTTTAAATACTTCTGTACCAGGCCCATTGAAACGAGGTCTTTATATACATCATATTTAATTTCTGTTGATAGTTCGATTGTGTTTGAAAATTCAATGTAAGCTTCTAAAAATAGTTTCTTTGGGTATTTCTTTGTAATTCTTTCTTTGGAAACGTATCTCTTTGTAATATAGTCCTGGATTTCGCTGATTTTTTTGGCATTTCTTTTTACTCTTCTGTAATGATCGAAGATATGCAAAATGAGGTATAAACAAACTAATCCAAGAATGATAGAAATAATGGCGATGGCTTGAAGGGTCATAGTCGAGTACCCCTCTTTTTAATCTCGCGTTGTATGAATCCCAAAACTTCTTCAAACATCAAAGGCCTTTGGACAACATAATCAATTCTAAGTTCATTGGCTCTTTGAACAACTTCTGTTGTTTTTCGATGTGTTATCATGATGAACAAAGTATTCATTGTAAATGAAGAATCATTTAAATGGCTTTTCATCGTAAAAGCATCCATTTTTGGAAGTGTCTTTTCAGCGATAATGGCATCAAAAGGTACATTTTTGGCAATGGTCAAACCTTCGACACAATCATTTGCCAAGACGACTTCAACAGCATTTTTAACAAAGAATTGATTCAAGATTTTCTGTGTGATTGGATCATTGTCGACAACAAGAACTTTCCCAATCGAAGTATGTAGTGTAGGAATATCTTTGTCTAAAAAAGCATTAGGTCCCATGCTCGGGACAATATTAATTCTTTTTCCGCCTTGAATCAGCATTCTTAAGCAGAGTTCGGGAGCGTCTAATTCAGAATCGAATTCTTTTGAACTGACGCATGAAATCGAAACCGTAGTCGGTTCAATAAAGATTTCCGATTTCTTAATTTCTTGCTGAATTGTTGAAGCAAATTCAGATATATTGAATTTAGACCCTTTATGGACATATAAGATGAACCCGGGGCCGTTTCTTTTAACCAACAAGTCGTCTTGATGAATGTATTGTTTAATCATATAGCCAATGTTTGTAATCGTTTCATCTCCCGCTTCAGGAGAATACTTGGCATTAATTTCTTGAAGGGTGTCTATATTGAAATATAACAAAAAGATGGATTCGTCAACGACACCCAAATTCTTCATTTGTTGAAGTTCATAAATGACGTATTCCTTCAAAAATAGTTCATTGTAGCAATTCGTGTGCGTATCAATGATATAATCATCTAATTTTGAGCGAATGAACTCTGTAACAATTTCGATTTTTGACGGATTGATTTTTTCCATACTTTTCTCCTTTTTAATTCTAGAAATTATTCAGCAAGATTGTTTGACACCTTTCATCAAAGAAGTTATACTTGTTGTAGGTGATAAAATGAAGAAATTCCTTGTAGTACTTTCAATCGCTCTAACCTTTGCCTTGGTATCCTGTCAAAACGGGGCGAAACTTACCGTCACAATGGATTATCAGGTTACAGAAACTGAAATCATCTCTGCCCAAACACTTTCAGACATGCTCGCGAACAAAGAGACTTTCATTCTTTACGTATCGAGCGAGACATGCCTTTCATGTCAAGAATTTGAGCCGATTCTTATGGACTTCATCCAAATAAACCATGTACTTGTCTACGAAATTGAATCTTCTTCTCAATTTTCAACCAACAATGGCATTTTGGATTATGAGTTTACTCCAACCATCTTCTTCATTTTAGAAGGAAATGTAATCCATAGTGCAGACCCACTTTCTGATGATTCTGCATTTGCCGATTCGAGTGGATTCGCAGAATTCTTTGATAATTGGGTCTCTCTTACAACAAACAACATTTAAAAATCAAAGGTCACAAACTGTGGCCTTATTTTTTTTGATATTTTTTAAAGATTTCTTTTGCGATGACGGATGGAACAAATGGAGTGACGTCTCCACCAAACCTTGCCAATTCACGAACGGAAGACGAGGACAGGAATGAATATTCTCCCTCAGTCATCAAAAAGACCGTATCAATCTTATTACAAATCTTTCGGTTAAAATTCGTTAATTGGAATTCATAATCATAATCTGTGACCGCTCTAAGTCCTCTTAAAATATGAGAAGCGCCAAGAATTTTACAGTGCTCGACGGTCAAAATATTGGATTCAACGACTTCAACGTTTTCATAATCTTTTAAAACTTCTTTTACCATGGCTACTCGTTCTGCAATTGAGAACATCGTTTGTTTGCTTGGATTAACTGATACAGCTACATATAGTTTATCAAATAACTTGGCTCCTCTGGAAACAATGTCCACGTGGCCGTTCGTAATGGGATCGAAACTTCCTGGATAATAACCAATTCTCATATTAGTTTTCCCTTTCGTAAATAAAGAATTTTGTGTTTCCCGATACTTTTTCTTTAATCAATTTCAAATTGTCTGGAACTTGAGTAATTGCTCTAGTTTTATCCGCTTCCAAGACCAATATACCGCCCACATGAAGGATTTCCTGTTCGCTGATAAGTTGAAGCAGCGACTCGTATACCTCAAGTAAATACGGAGGATCTGCGACAATTAAGTCGTACTTTTGGTCAACAGAAGCTCTTATGAATTGGATTGCGTCTGCTTTTACTACTTTAGCAGAAATATCCGATAATTCATTTAATTTAGAAAGATTCTTTTTGATTATTTGAATTGCATCGATATTGGAATCCACAAATGTCACTTTATCCATTCCACGGCTTAAACATTCAATCCCCAAAGCTCCACTCCCTGAAAAGAGGTCTAAGGCGATTCCGCCTTCAAAGAACTGTCCTAAAACATTAAAGAGCATTTCTTTGTTCTTATCGGTCGTGGGCCTCGTAGAATCATTCGCCACTTCATCGAGCTTGATTCCTCGGTATTTTCCAGCTATAATCCTTAACACATTATCACCAAATTAATTGTATCACGCTATACATAAACTTGCAACAATACGAATGAAAAAAGACCCGAAGGTCTTTAGTTATACGTAATGGTATTCACAGTATCTCTATCAAGTCTTTTGACCATTTCAGTGACGAGCTTAACCGCATTGTCATAATCATCTTGATGAATGATTGAGGTATGCGAATGAAGGTATCTGCAGGGGAGGCAAACCGCAATGCTTGGGCATCCGTTTTTAGCTAAATGCATTTTCCCAGCATCAGTACCTCCGGCCTTCAAATATGAAAGTTGATAGGGTATTTTTAATTCATTTGCCAAATCTTGTGCAAATTCTCTTAATCCAACATGACCAACCATTGAGGAGTCATATATCATTAGACAAGGGCCGCTTCCAAGTTTTGTTTCTTGCGTTCCTCCGGGGTAATCGTGAGCAATAGTGACATCAAGAGCGATACCAATGTCTGGTGAGACCATATATGCTGAAGTTGTTGCCCCTCTTAAACCGACTTCTTCTTGAACAGTACCAACACCGTAATAGATGTTTTCATGTTTTTGATCCTTCAAATTCTCTAACACTTCAATAGCAAGCGCAATTCCAATTCGGTTGTCAAACGCTTTTGACAACAAGAATTTCGGATTTCCTAATGTTTGATACTCAATAAAAGGTGTAATCATGTCTCCTACTTGTATTCCAAGCGCGATAGCTTCCTCTTGAGAAGAAACACCCAAATCTAGATACATGTCCTTCAATTCGACAACTTTCTTCCGTTCTTCTGCTTCCAGAATGTGTGGTGGTTTTGATCCAACGACACCTCTGACTTCAGTTCCCTTGCGAGTTGTAATCATAAATTGTTGACTCAAAACTACATGTCCCCACCATCCCCCTGCTGGGATGAACTTGACATATCCTTCTTTTGTGATTTCACTTAAAATAAATCCGATCTCATCCATATGGCCAGCAACCATAATGTTTGGCCCTTTTGGATTTCCAACTTTCTTTGCAATGATTGAACCTAAGTTATCATATGAAATTTCCGCAAGACCTTTTACCTTCTTTTCCATATATTTCCTGATTTGTTTCTCGTTTGCAGGAATTCCGTTCAACATTGTGAGTTCCTTTAATAATGTGCTCATAAGTACCTCTTTCTATTTTTTGCATAAAAAAAATGCACTTGGATTCTTGGAAACCACTCTGGCAGACTAGCATCCACCCTGTAAGTGGGTGTCTCTTACTATTTCATTAGGATTCCTAAACGAATAGGCATTCAACACAGAAATAGCCTTGACTCCCGTTTCAATCTTGTGCGTCGCAAATGAGTGATTTCCAACAACCCAAGTACAATTTCATTATAATGAAGCCCTCATTATTTGTCAAGGGAGTAACAAAAAAAAGACATCCTTTTAAAGGATGTCTTGAATGAGAATGAATTTATCTTGGATTTTTGATGTTAGCGTGAGCTGCAGCAAGTCTAGCGATTGGTACTCTAAACGGTGAGCAGGAAACGTAATTTAACCCGATAGCATGGCAGAATTCAACGGATTCTGGATCTCCACCATGTTCTCCACAAATACCTAATTTAATGTCAGGTCTAACTTTTTGTCCAAGTTCAACTGCCATCTTCATTAATTTACCAACGCCCTTAACATCAACGTGAGCGAATGGATCACTTGCGAAGATTTTCTTTGCGTAGTAATCAGCTAAGAACTTGCCAGCGTCGTCTCTACTGAATCCGAATGTCATCTGTGTCAAGTCATTCGTTCCGAAACTGAAGAATTCAGCTTCTGTAGCGATTTCGTCTGCCAACAAAGCAGCACGTGGAATTTCAATCATTGTACCAACATGATATTTGAGTTCAACGTTATTCTCTTTAATGATCTTGTCAGCCGTTTCTACAACGATATCCTTGACCATCTTTAATTCTTTAACTTCTCCTACAAGCGGAATCATGATTTCAGGAACCACTTTTCCTCCGCGTTTGTTCACTTCGATGGCAGCTTCAATAACGGCTCTTGTTTGCATAACTGCAATTTCAGGATACGTAATCGATAAGCGCACACCACGGTGTCCTAACATAGGATTCGTTTCATGGAGTGAATTGACGGTAGAGTTAAGTTCTTCAAATGTAATACCCATCTCTTTTGCCAAAGCTTCAATGTCGTCTTTTTCAGTCGGTAAGAATTCATGTAGTGGTGGATCCAAGTAACGAATCGTCACTGGATATCCATGCATTTCTTCATATAGACCAATAAAGTCTTGACGTTGCATAGGCAATAATTTATTCAATGCATGTTGACGTTCTTCCAATGTTTTGGAGACAATCATTTCACGCATTGCAGGAATACGGTCTGCTTCAAAGAACATGTGTTCTGTGCGGCATAATCCGATTCCTTCAGCACCAAATCCATAAGCGACTTTAGCATCTCTTGGATTATCTGCATTCGTACGTACTTTCAATGAGCGGTATTTGTCAGCCCAAGCCATCAATGTTGCAAAATCGCCTGATACGGTAGCGTCAACGGTTTTAACTTTTTCACCGTAGATTTTTCCAGTGGATCCATCTAGTGAAATAAAGTCGCCTTCGTTATAACGTTTTCCATCGACTGTAAAGAATCTTCCTTCTTCATTAACTTTAACGGAACCAGCACCAGCTACACAGCAAGTGCCCATTCCTCTAGCAACTACAGCAGCATGACTTGTCATACCACCTCTTGCGGTTAGAACGCCTTTTGAAACGACCATGCCTTCAATGTCTTCAGGAGAAGTTTCTTGTCTTACCAAGATGACTGGTTTTCCAGCTTTAGAAAGTTCTTGAGCTCTTTCAGCCGTAAATACAGCAACTCCTGTAGCCGCACCTGGAGATGCATTTAATCCAGTTGCAATTACTCTAGCATTTTTAAGCGAGACAGTATCAAACTGAGGATGCAACAATTGGTCAAGTTGTTTTGGTTCAACTTTTAGAAGTGCTTCTTTCTCTGTCAATTTGCCTTCTTTTACTAAATCGATGGCAATCTTCAAAGCAGCTTGAGCCGTTCTTTTACCGTTTCTTGTTTGTAACATGTAAAGTTTACCTTTTTCAATTGTAAACTCCATGTCTTGCATATCTTTGTAGTGCGCTTCAAGTTTATTTGCGATATCTACAAATTGGTCATAAAGAGCTTTATTGTCTTTTTCCAAATCAGAAATTGGTTTTGGGGTACGGATTCCGGCTACAACGTCTTCACCTTGTGCGTTGAATAAATACTCTCCATATAATACTTTTTCTCCAGTGGAAGGGTCTCTAGTGAAAGCAACACCTGTACCTGAATCTTCGCCCATGTTACCGAACACCATTGCTTGTACATTGACTGCAGTACCCCATTCGTAAGGAATGTTGTTGAGTCTTCTGTAGGTGTTCGCACGTGCATTGTCCCATGATCTGAAAACAGCTTTAACAGCTTCAATCAATTGGACTTTAGGATCTTGTGGGAATTCTACCCCTTTGATCTTTTTGTATTTTGCAAGATATCCTGCAACGACTACTTTCAAATCTTCTGCATCGAGGTCAGTGTCTAGTTCAACACCTTTTTCTTCTTTTCTGTGTTCAAGAATAGCTTCGAAATTGCTTTTTTCGACTTCCATAACAACATCAGAGAACATTTGAATGAAACGACGATATGAGTCATAAGCGAATCTAGGGTTGTTTGTGAGTTTTGCCAATCCTTCAACAGCCACATTATTGAGTCCTAGGTTCAGAATCGTATCCATCATTCCAGGCATAGAAGCCCGTGCGCCAGAACGTACTGAAACCAAGAACGGATTCTTGTTGTCTCCAAATTTCTTTCCAACGATTTTTTCAGTTTCAGCAAGAGCATTGTTAATTTGAGATAAAATCTCATCATTGATGCGTCTGCCGTCCTCGTAGTATTTTGAGCAGGCTTCAGTAGAAACTGCAAATCCCTGTGGAACCGGCATTCCAAGTTTGGTCATTTCGCAAAGGTTCGCACCTTTACCGCCAAGAAGGTTCCGCATTGAAGCGTCTCCGTCTTTAAACAAATATACATATTTTGCCATAGTTATTTCCTTTCTATTTTAGTTTTCACTTAACATCAAAATTATACCATTTCAAACCTCAAATTACAAATAAAAACAGCCGTAAATTTTCAGTTTTAAGGATTTACGCCGACATTTTTCGAAATAAAGCGCTTGCAATTTTTTGAACAACATAAATGAATACAAAGAACAGCAAGAAATTAACTCCGGAAGCAATCAAAATCAAGAATTGCCATGGCAAAACATCAAACAAGAAATACACAATGGCTCCTCCAATGAGTATAAAAGAGATGTTCCCAAAGATTCCAAGTAATGCGCCTAGACTTTGTTTCACAACTTCAGTCTCGTTCATATAATCAAATTTAGGGAAATATAGATTGATAATCGAATCGAGAGCCGAGGTGACCAGAGAAAAACTTGTGATGTAAAAACCTACGACTAAAATTCCAACGAAGGATATCTTAAAGGTGAATGCCAGCAATCCAAGTGAAATCAAAGCGACAGGGAGCCCCAGTAAAATATTGAATATCATCTTCGAAAACATCACTTTTTCTGGTGAAACAGGCAGACTTTTAATAATCCAGAAATTCTTTCCTTCCAAAGAAAGACTAATTGCTGGAGTGTAAAGTAGCGATAATAAGAACGAAATGACAATCACGACTAATAATTCTGCTGGAATATTCAAACCGACAGTTTGTAGCAAAATGCCTTCAATTTCTGTCTTAAAGAATAAACTAGCAACGCCCATAATCAAAAGCATGATCGGTCCTAACCCCGTGTTTAATGCGTAAATTGGGACATTCAAATATTTGTTCAACTCTTTTTGTACAAGTGAACTAATCGTTGATCGCGTCACACTCTTTGCAGGTTTCGCATTTCTTCTTGTTCTTACCGAAAGGCCCTTTTGATTTGTCACAACGACCATTTTTTGAATTCCAATGAAGAAAAGGAAAAACGGAACAGCGCTCACAGAAACCAACAGCAACAATGAGACAATATTTCTTTGATACACGGCTTCTGCGAACCATTGAATCAAAATATAGATCTTTCCAAAGCTTTCAATAAATGCCTGTTGACCTTCAAACGGGTTGATCACTTCCGGATTGAATGAAAACGACAAATACATAATACCTAAGAATATAACAAACAAAAAGACTGTTGTTAATATCTTCGATCCTCTGAATCGAGAAGTGATTCTAGTGATTCCTAAACTTATGAACGAAAAAATCACAGTCGGGATCAATGGAATTACAACGATTCCAATGATATAAAACAGAAATGAAATCACATTAAATCCAGCGTTATAAAAATAAGCAAAAGAAAGTGGTAGTAAAAACAAGAATACACTGAAATAAACCATGATCATCATCACGGAAAGTTTAGCAAACAACACTGTCCGCGGCTTAATTGGTAATGGGGATAAAATCTCATAATCCTTATAATGGAACAAATAACCATTCGATCTAAATAAAGTAAACAATATAACCAATCCACTCGCGTAGACAAAAGCAAACATTAATAGCAATTCAATCATATTGATTTGAACAAGCGTTTTTCCAAACTCAAAGAAAAGATATCCAAATGTCCCTACATAAGCTCCAAGTGCATATAGCAATGCAAATGATAGTGCAATGGCTTTTCCTTTGCTTTTCTTAAAGTTGATCCCCAACAGTCGCTTCAGGGAAAAGTTCTCCTTCAAAAAAAGTTTAAGCAACTTAAGGTACATTATGCTTCGTTTGTAATTTCTAAGAAGATTTCTTCAAGCGACTGGTCTTTAATGATTTTATCCGTATTCCCGGAAGCAACAATCTTGCCTTGTTTAATGATCGCAACTTTGTTGCAAAGTTTTTCAACAACTTCAAGTACATGTGTGCTAAAGAAAATGGCCGTTCCCTTAGAACACATCTCTTTAAATACTTCTTTTAACAAATGGCTTGCTTTTGGATCGAGCCCTACAAATGGCTCATCTAATAAGAATACCTTTGGTTCATGAATCAATGCACTCATAATTACGGTTTTCTGCTTCATACCATGTGAGTACGATGAAATTGGGTTAGATAACACGTCTTCCATCTCAAACATCTTTGCATATTTTTCAATTCTAATCTGTCTTGTGTTTTCATCCACTTCAAAAACATCCGCAATAAAATCAAGATATTGAATTCCGGTTAGAGACTGATAGATATCAGGATTGTCTGGAATATAAGCAATGATTTTCTTAACTTCAAGAGGATCTTTCTGAATAGAATAATTCCCAACTTGAATGACGCCAGCTTCAAAATCAATGATGCCGGCAATGGACTTTAGGAGTGTTGTTTTTCCAGCCCCATTATGGCCAATAAAACCATAAATATCGCCAGCTTCAATCTCTAGATTAATGTTGTCGCAAGCCTTCTTTTTTCCATCATAGGATTTTGAAAAGTTCATAATTTTTAACATAGTATCGCCTCCAATATAAATTGTATATCAAATATAAATAATTGTCAATAATTAAAAATAATTAAAAATAACTAAATTGTACTATCGTTCTTCCTCTTTCTTTGTCTTGAGGAAGTCTTTGTGTAAAAAATACTTGATTTTTATATCAAAGTTGATTATAATAACTTAAGCAATCGCTCCTATAGTTTAGTGGCAAAACGCAGCAATGGTAATGCTGAAATTCAAGTTCGATTCTTGGTAGGAGCACCATTTTCAATCTTATTATACACCATACTCCATTCACGGATTGTGGTGTTTTTATTTTAACTAAATTTCAGATATTCTTATTTACATCATTTTTTCAGTGATAAGTCTACATTTCTCGTTCTTTTTTGCCGCTTCTTATGATAAAATGTAATATTATATGTAGAAACGAGGTGATTTGCATGTTGAAGTTGGAACGCGTCAGTAAATACTACTTTTCTGGGAATAATGTTGTCCAAGCTTTGAGGCGCATCAACCTCGAATGTAAAATTGGTGAATTTATTGCCATAACCGGAGAAAGTGGCAGCGGTAAAAGCACGCTTTTGAACGTACTTAGTGGACTTGATACTTATGAAGAAGGCAAACTGTACTTTAATGACCAGGACATTTCTCATTATACGATTGAAGAGCTGGAACATTACCGAAAAGACTATATTGGTTATGTATTCCAAGAATATAACATTATTGACAGTTATACCGTTTATCAAAATGTCGAACTAGCATTAACCATTCAAGGGTACAGCAAAGAACAAAAACATGAGCGGGTTCTTGAACTAATCAAACAAGTTGGATTAACGAATGTTGCAAAGCAAAAAGCAAGTAAACTCAGCGGTGGAGAAAAACAAAGGACTGTTATTGCTCGAACTTTAGCCAAAGAGTACCAAGTTTTAGTCTGTGACGAACCGACTGGGAACTTAAATGAAGAAGCCAGCAGAGGCATTTTCAAATTGCTTCAGGATATCAGCAAAGACAAACTCGTTATTGTTGTTACCCATGATATTACCTTGCTCCAACAATATGCAACAAGAAAAGTACGATTATACGATGGTGAAATCGTTGAAGATTCCACGATTGTGAAACCAATTGCCAATTTGTCTCAAGAAATTCAGCCGAAACTCTCAAACACTAAATTTATGGGTTCACTTCAAATTGCTTTAAGCAATATCACTTCTGTTCCCAAAAAATCACTTTTTTCTCTTTTAACCATCATTTTCATGCTTGCAACTGTGTTTTTCGTTTATAGTGCAGGAATACTGGAAATGAACAAGCCATACGCTACAACAAATCCTTACTTTACAAATGCTGACCCCAGCAGGATCATCCTTGTCAAAGAAGACCTTACCCAATTTACGACTCAAGAATTGGCTGATCTCGGCGAAATAAAATATGTCAGAGATGTATTTAGCTATGACTTGGTGTTTGATTCTGTTCTAATGTCAAAGAAATTCAACGAAGAATCTCTTTGGAATGACTTCTTCTACTTTAAACCTCTAGCATCCGCTTCTTTGGATGAAGAGGATCTCCTAGAAGGAACGTTACCACAAAGCGAACTTGAAGTTGTTGTCGGAGATAACGGAATCTACAATCTTGGAGACGAAATCTCTATCGCCAATAGTTATTTGCTTTTTCCTTTACAAAACTTATTGACTGACCAATTTGAATTCGTGGTTGTTGGGATTGTTAACGAACCAAGCACACTCGACGATGATTTGCATTACTTCTATTTATCAAGTGCTGGTCTGGAAAGAATTGCAGGCTCCAGCATCTATGAAAATTCTGAAATTGAAATCAACATTCAAGGAACAGAAAAATTTGATATGGCTTCAGACACATGGACGACACCAGATCTTGATGAATTAGTCTCTATAGGCAATCGAAACTATCTGCTTTCCTATACCACGTGGGTTGAAGTTGACCCTTCATTGCAAGATGGAGAGATTTTAACGTTTGACATGATGTATTACGATATATGCAGAGACTTTGGCTACAAGATAGAAATTCCAGACGACTCGGATGCTGGTTTATGTAATGCGAATGATTTTATTGAAAGTCATGACATTATATATCATGCCATTACCTCTTATGATAATAATAAGCCTTTTGATACCATCTCATTCATTTCAGCTCCCTATACTTCGAGTGATCAAACATTGAAACTCTATATGAATCAGGCAACATACGATTATTACTTCTCAGAAAAGAATTATCAGATTACACTGATTGTCAAAGATACTTTTGAAGGAAACCAAGTCGTTGATGAAGTTGAAAAACTTGGTTATAACGTATTTTATCCTTCTCAGATCATTGATAGTAGTCAAGCATTCAACGTCGTCATTCGAAATGTTTTGATTACGACAATTGTTTCGATAATTATAGGAGCCATCTTCTTTGTTGGCTATTTCGTCCTTCGAAACATTATTTTCAGTAAGTTAAAGGATTATCTAATTATTCGTTCAATCGGAACCTCTAAAAAAGCGGTTAAACGTATCTTGAGTGCGGAAGTTCTTTACGTTACCTTGATTTCTATCGTATTGATATTAGTTTTTTTAATCATTTCAGAAATCTATATCAACCAGATTCCGAACATTTTAAGATATTACCGGTGGTATGATTATATTGTTCTTCTTGGACTAGTATTCTTTGTCATGGAACTGATGGTCCACCAGTTCACCTCTAGAATCTTTAAAGTCAGTGTCGTAACGGCATTAAAGGGGGTGGAACGATGATTCGGCTCGAGAATGTAACGAAATATTACAACAAAAACAAAGTCAATCAATTCATCGTTTGTAGAGACATCTCCTTGACTTTCGAAAAAACAGGCCTTGTCGTCATCCTTGGTGCGAGCGGTAGCGGAAAAACCACGCTATTGAATGTAATCAGCGGAATGGATAAGTTCGACCACGGAAGACTCATCTTTGATGATGTCGTGTTTGAACGATACAATCACAAAAAGTGGGATATCATTCGAAAACACAAAATAGGTTATGTCTATCAGCATTACCATCTTCTAAAAGAACTTTCGGTTTACAGAAACATTGAACCTGTTCTTAAAATGCAAGGAATTACGAATGAAGAAGACATACGAGAACATGTTTTAAGACTTTTAAAAACCGTAGGCATGGCTAATTATGCCGATCGACTCGTCAAACAACTTTCCGGTGGGCAACAACAGCGTATCGCCTTTGCGAGAGCACTTGCGAACAACCCTGAGGTTATTCTCGCTGACGAGCCAACTGGAAATCTTGATGGAAAAACGACGATTGAATTGATGACTGTCATCAAAGAAATCTCCAAAACCCGTCTTGTGATCATGGTTACCCACGAACAAGTTCTTTGTGACAACTACGCAGACAGAGTCATCGAAATTGAAAACGGCTCGATTGTCAAAGATTATCCAAACGATCAACATCATAGAATGGATTTCATTCAAGAACATATCATTAACCTTCAAGATTTCAAGAAAACAAATATTGAAGCCGAACAATTGAATGTCAGAAGATACACCAATAACGATAAGGTTGAATCTTTAGACATCGATTTGATTGAACGCAATCAGACGCTATACGTCAAAATCAATTCTGGGAATCTGAAAAGAACAAAATACATTGATTTCGACAGCGAAATCATCATTCAAGAAGGCCCCAAGGAAGAATCCATTACTGAGAATCCTTTTGTCATGAATGATCTCATCCCCAAATCTCCACTTAAATCAGAACGCAACGTTTTCAGTTGGAAAGATACCTTCCTCTACGCATTTCGGAAAATTAAAGTATTCCACGGAGGAGGCAAAATGCTTTTCTTCGTATTAATTCTCGTCGGCCTTATCGTCAGTATCAGTGTTGGCTTGGTTGGTGAAATTTATCATGTTCAAGAACCCTATTCAATCGTCGATTCAAATTACATTACGATTTCTTTGGATAGA
>Ga0268276_1000347_pt1 | contig 55445 bp, 40 predicted proteins | sample saktaG_4_FD_190145 | JGI IMG/M metagenome (GOLD analysis project Ga0268276, IMG submission 190145) | Saline water microbial communities from Sakinaw Lake, British Columbia, Canada - sak_2010_1_5_45m | ecosystem: Environmental > Aquatic > Non-marine Saline and Alkaline > Saline ...
GGAGCAGACTGAAAACTGCATTTGAGCAGGGGAATATAAATGCAAGGCAGTTGAGCCGGGCAATGGATGAGTTAAGAACAGGACAACGTTCAAAGACATTAGAGGCGTATCTTGAAGGAAAGATAGATGAAGAAAACTTCGGGGCGTTGTATTGAAAAATAAAACATTACGCTATCCGCAGCTCAATGTTTAGCGCCAATAAAAACAGATATGCTGGCAATTTTAAGAACTGTAAGCTTATCTTGTAAGGGTATAAACTGCCGTTGCCTCTGCCCACTTATCCGGATCTATTCTATTGAGCCTCTTCACAAGATCACTGATCATCCCTGTTGACCGTGAATTATAGACCTTGAACATTCCCTCATGAAACCCTAACGACAAAATCTCCTCTTTTTCTTTGGTGGAGATCAGTTTGATCCGTTCTTCCGCAACTTTTCCTTTGTAGCCGGGAAGGAACATGGCTTTCAGGTGAATCGCGCTGTCGGAAGCGGGAAATTCGTAAGCTCTCCCTGCCTTCGTCAGATTCTCCATGTGAATCGAGTTCGGCAGAAGGAGGGTTACCGAACCGTCTGCAGCAACGGAAAAGATATAAACGTAGCAGTCGCTGCTCGCCTCGTAAAATATCCTGACTTCCTCACCCTCTTTCAGGTCTGTTTTGGAAAGATACGCCTTGAGAGAAAGCCCTTTCCCTTTTTCAGGATACACCGGTTTGATTAACGTTCTCAGCGTTACCCGGTAAAGGCTTCTTTCTTTCGTATCCCATCCTTCGTGAAGTATTTCAGTTTTTTCGACCTGTCCTCTCACAGAGGCATATATAAGATCTTCCGCCAATTGGCTGTTGGATACGAGTGTGTGTGACTTGATGAAAACCCCCACCGCCTTTTCCAGCGCATTCTTCTGGGCATCCATCCTCGCTCTGTCTTTCACCTCTTTCTGCGTATCAATCTCTCCGAGATATGCTTCTCCCGTCGCCTCAACCCATACCGGTTTTTCGGAAGCGAAAGAACAAACAGGGAGCATGATAAGAAAAATGATTGTGACAAGTTTTTTCATGGCGTCGTTTCTAATTCCCTCTGCTTTATTTTCTTAATAAAAACCTTCCTTTTAATTTGTCTAAATTCGGGCTGATACTTGGTGACTGCTGGACATTTATTGATTTTGCTTCGTCTTCTACGCAGGGCTTTATATGTTCATAGATTTCAGCAACAGATATTTTGCCGTCTTTGAGCGCCTTGAGAAAATAGTATGTAAATATTCCGTGGCCTTTTTCCTGAGACGAGGTGCTTATCTGCGAGCCCTGTGTTGCCGACAGCACCACCATGTTCTGCAGCAGAACCGCGCCCTGTGATGTCATAACCAATGGCCGCGCTCCTTTGGCAAGAACGCTCCTTCCGCCCGCCCCGGAAAAACAGGAGTCCAAGACAACAATGACTTCGGATGCCGGCAGCCGTCCCAGCTTTTCATACAACCGTTTCAGGGGGTACCCTGTAATATTCAGATAATTGGGGTCGCCATCATAGGGAACGATGAACGCCTCGCCTGTTACCGGATTAGGTGAACCGTGGCCGGAATAATAGACAAAAACCTTTCCGCCTTTCTTGAGCTTGTTTGGCAGCCATGCCTCGATCGATTTCATTATCCCTGACAGAGTTGCCTTTTCATCGGTCAGCAATTCGATGTTTCTCTCTTTTACACCCAAAGCCTTGAGGTAATCTTTTACCAGCCTGGCATCATCATATGAATAATCAGATTTCGGCAAACTGCTATAACCTTCAATGCCAATGATAATTGCATAATCATTGGCACCCATGATCTTTGAAGCCGTGCTGAAAAAGGGTTTGTCTATATCTGATTGAACTGCGGAGGCTGTCTTTATGTTGTTATTTTGAGACTTTTTTGCATCTTCAACTACGGATTTAACCATGTTTGCAAGGTCTTCTTTGGTTATGTTTTGAGAGATGGTCTTTTTCACAGACTGACTGGCAAATCTTTCTCTTTGGATTTCCCTAAGAAGCTCAATGGCGTTTCTTGTCCCGACGCCTTTGTCCAATCCCCGAATTGCCTTATTTATATCAGCGCCTCTATCTATAAGGAGGTTCACGATATCAGTATGTGCAAACCATGCTGCTGAACTCAAGGGTGTCCACCCCATATTACCTGATGCTGCATTCACATCAGCACCCCTGTCAAGCAAAAGTTTTGCAATCGCAAGGTGACCACATGAACTGGCAAAATTTAAGGCATTACTGTCATTTAACAATCCACCCCCACCTTTTTGATTCACATCAGCACCTTGATCAAGCAGTTTTTTTACACCATTAATATCCCCCTTGACAACGGCATCGGTTAGAGGCGGTAATGTCGCACAGCCTGTCAGCAAAATCAAAACAGCAAGTATTGAAACAAATGTAAATATCTTCTTCATAACCCACCTCCTTGCAGCTGCCGGTTGTAAAGCATCAGGTTCAAAAGCCCCTTCGGGGCAATCAGTCCCGGGGTTTGCTCGTTATTATACGTTTTCCTCGCAATCCTTTCCACCTGCGGTTTAAGGTAATTGTAAAGAGTTCCAAGCTCAGAATTACCGTCCTTGATCCCCTTGAGCAGAAAGTATGTAAAGAGGCCGTGCCCCTCCTTCTCATGGGTCGAACTTGTCTGGCTTCCCGATGAGGCAGACAGGATGGCTATCCTGTCACTGTGAAGCACCTGTTGATCCATATTCATAACAAGAGGCCGGGCGCCTTTTGCAAGAACGCTTCTGCCGCCCGCGCCTGAGAAACAGGAATCAAGGACGACGATGATTTCTCTGGCGGGCAGTTTGTCGAGCTTCGCATAAAGCCTTTTGAGGGGATAGCCCGTCTCTTCAATAAACGAGGGGTCTCCATCGTATGGAACGAGATACGCATCTCCTGTCTTCGGGTTCGGAGCCCCGTGCCCCGAATAATAGATAAATACTGAGCTGTCTTTTTCGACGTTATTGGGAAGCCACTTTCCCAGATACTTTTCAAAATCACTCTTGGCCGCGTGATCATTTATAAGCATTACAATATTCTCTTCAGGATAGCCCATGACCTTCGTGAGATACTCTGCCATAATCCTGGCATCATTGTCTGCATAATCAGCCTTGGGAAGCTTCTGGCGGTATTTCTCAACTCCAATGACGATGGCATAGGCGTTCTTGTTTGGTTTAGCCTGCATCACAGGAAGTTCGTCGACGTCGGACGTGATGACAGAAGATCCAAAGGGTGGTGTCGAGGCTATTTCAGGACGAAGCGGGGCAGTTTGATATCATGATGTGTAATGAACCTTCCAGTAATCCGTCCCGATTTTATTAGTTCTATCGCAATAACCTTTACCGTATTAATTGGCATTACATGTACATTCTCAGTTTTTTGCATTCTACCCAAATTTAGACCCACAATCTCACCCTTTATATTGATAATCGGGCCACCTATCTTCTCACGAAAATCTTTTACATCGGTCCGAATTAAATCTCCCAATTTAGCCACTATTTTACCCTTACTATTGCCAAGAGACTTATCGCCCAATATATCACCGCAGGCAATCACTTCATCTCCTACTTTTAAGGCATCTGAGTTGCCGTACTTTATTTCTGAAAGTTCATCATTTGTCTTGATCTTAATTACTGCAGTATCTGTAAGACCATCTCGCCCCATAACCTTTGCTTGACATTCTATTCCTTTTGTGGTTGTGACCATTATAGACACTGCATTTTTAATTAGTCGAGTACTTGTTATAATATATCCAGTTTTATTAAAAACAAAGCCTGACCCTGTTATACTCTTCCCGTTAAATAATTTTCCAGAAACACTTACGACGGTACGCTCCACCTCTCTTACTGCGTTTTTAAATTCGACTTGTTCCGCATCAACTGGTAAAAGCCCAATTAGAAATAGAACTAATATCACAATAAAGAATCTCTTCATCGCATCCCTCCAAAAACAACAATTGCCATTGCAAGGACTAAAACATATATAGCCAATTTCTTCATAAACAATCCCTAATTCTTTTTCGCCCCGATCAACTGTGGCGTCTGCTCGTTGTTGAATTGCTTCCGCGCGATGCGCTCCACCCGGGGTTTGATGTAGCCAAAGAGGTCTTCCATCTTGATAGAGCCATCCGGCTTTATGACATCTTCATTTTTAATGCCTTTGAGCAGAAAATACGTGAACAGGCCATGCCCTTTTTCATCATAGGTCGAACTGATTTGGTCGCCAGCTGATGCGGATATGACAGTCATATTCTTTGACAGAGCCGTATTGTTCTGGAGATTCATAACCAGAGGCCGTGCACCCTTGGCGATCACCGACCTGCCGCCTGCGCCTGAGAAACAGGAATCAAGGACAACGATAATTTCTTTGGCGTTCAGTTTGTCGAGCTTCGCATAAAGCCTTTTCAGGGGATATCCCGTCTCTTCAATAAACGAGGGGTCTCCATCGTATGGAACGAGATACGCATCTCCTGTCTTAGGATTCGGGGCTCCGTGCCCAGAATAATAGATAAATACTGAACTGTCTTTTTCAACATTATTGGAAAGCCATTTCCCCAGATACTTTTCCAGATCACTCTTCAGCGCTCTATCATTCAGGAGTGTGACAATATTCTCTTCAGGATAGCCCATGACCTTCGTGAGATACTCTGCCATAACCCTGGCATCATTGTCTGCAAAATCAGCCTTGGGCAGCTTCTGGCGGTATTTCTCAACTCCGATGACGATTGCATAGGCGTTTTTGTTTGGTTTTGCTTGCATCACAGGAAGTTTGTCAACGTCGTATCTAATGGCAGGCAAAACCTCTTGAGACAGTTTTGGTATCACTGTTACAGGCTTGCGAGCGATTCTTTGTTGTTTGAATTCCTTAAGAACCACAACGGCATCTTTGGCCTGTGTGATAGTGTTCTCGCGCAGCCCCCAAATGGCTTTATCTATATCAGCGCCTCTGTTCAGTAAAAGTTTGACAATATCAGTATGCCTTCCGCTTGCTGCTGAGCTGAGGGCTGACCAACCGCCACCTCTCACTGTATTTACATCAGCACCTCTGTCCAGCAACATCTTCACTATTTCAATGTGTCCATAGCATGAGGCCAACATCAATGCAGTTTCACCGTAGAAACTTTCATTCACATCAGCGCCTTGATCAAGTAGTGCCTTTACACCATTAATATCACCTTTCTCTACTGTCTGCCTCAACGGTGTAGCGCATCCTGTCATTAAAAACAGCAGGACGAGGATGAAACGTAAATGCATTTTCAAAACCGTGTTACTGATCATGAGAATTCTCACCTCCTGAAAGCAAACTTTTTCTTCACACTCTCGAAGCCGGGATTAAAAGAAGAAAACAGGTTGACATTCAATTCTCGCAACTAATTTTATACAGCTTATGCGTAAATTCCTGCAAGGGATTTCTTGCCGTCTTGCCATGTCTTCAGACAATATTTAAAGTTCATAGATCTGCTTAGGGGGTTGAAAAAATCAAGTTTTGAAAAGTTACGGCAGACGATACATCGCTGGAGAAATTGAGACCGGTAACAAATTAAGCTGGCAATAAATGTATGGGGGAAATGTGCACAGCAAAAAAAGGGTTAGACATTTTAGCTAACCCTCTGATTTTACTGGTACGCCCAGAAGGATTCGAACCTTCGACCTTCGGATTCGTAGTCCGACGCTCTATCCAGCTGAGCTATGGGCGCACGCTAATATCAAAAAAAATGGCGGAGAGAGGGGGATTCGAACCCCCGGTACACCTTTTGAGGCGTACAATCGCTTAGCAGGCGATCGCTTTCAGCCGCTCAGCCATCTCTCCGTTACTGCAATTAGAAATTAAGAGTGAAAAATGTGAGATTGCTTCATCCACCAAAGGCGGATTCGCAATGACAGTGTGAGCATTTTTCAAGGGTTACTTTTCATTCTTAATTCTACATTCTTAATTCTTATTGGCGGAGGGAGCAGGATTCGAACCCGCGAACCTTTCGGTTAACGGTTTTCAAGACCGCCGCCTTCGACCACTCGGCCATCCCTCCGTCGGTGTTATTATTATCGTACGGGAAGAATTCTGTCAACTCCCTTCATGTAGGGTCTCAGTACCTCGGGAATGATAACGCTCCCATCTTTCTGTTGATAGTTCTCCAAGATCGCCACCACGGTTCTTCCAACAGCAAGTCCGGAACCGTTTAAGGTATGCACAAACTCCAGCTTTCCGCTCTCTTCGCGGCGGAACCTGATGTTTGCCCGCCGGGCCTGGAAATCCTCGAAATTACTGCAGGATGAAATTTCTCTATATGTATCGTGTCCGGGGAGCCATACCTCCAGATCGTACGTCTTGGCAGATGAAAATCCCAAATCCCCCGTACAAAGATTGACCGTCCTGAAATGGATGTTGAGCCTTTTTAGTATTTCTTCCGCATTGAGAGTCAGCTTTTCCAGTTCGTCGTAGGATATCTCCGGTGTTGTGAACTTTACCATCTCGACTTTATTGAACTGGTGCTGTCTGATAAGTCCCCTTGTGTCCTTTCCATGAGAACCCGCTTCACTCCGGAAACAGGGCGAATAGGCGACAAAGTAACAGGGTAGCTCCTTCTCGTTCAGTATCTCTTCCCTGTATATATTGGTGACAGGTACCTCGGCTGTGGGAATGAGATAATATTCCATTCCTTCTATCTTAAAGAGATCCTCGGCAAATTTGGGAAGCTGTCCTGTACCCGTCATACTTGCCTTGTTCACCATAAAGGGTGTTAAAACTTCGGTGTAGTTATGCTCGGAGGTGTGGAGGTCGACCATAAAATTTATCAGGGCCCGTTCCAGCGTCGCGCCCATACCGCGATAGAGCGTAAACCTCGCCCCTGTAATGCTGGCACCCCTGGCAAAATCGAGAATGCCGAGACTCTCCCCTATTTCCCAGTGAGGTTTCGGTTCAAAATCGAATACGGGTTTTTCTCCCCACTCTCTCACAACAGGGTTGTCTCCCTCACCCGTTCCATAGGGAACCGATTCGTGGGGAAGATTCGGGATTATCATCATCAGATTATTGAGATTCTCCTCGGTCTCCTTGAGAGATTCATCAAGTTCTTTTATCCGGGTGGAAACCTCGCTCATCATATTCACAAGTTCCGATGCATTTTCTCCGTTCTTCTTCTTCTGGCCAATTTCCCTTGAAACCCTGTTTCTCTCACTCCTCAGGGTTTCAACTTCCTGCAGGATATCTCTTCTCCTGGAATCAAGGCCGACAAAACCATCTAAGTCAACATCTACATCCCTTTCCAGCATCTTTCTTCGGACAAAATCAATGTTCTGCCTTAAAAATTTAATATCAAGCATCGCTCAGCCTTCCTCTTTTATCAATGTTGATGCACTCACAAAAAGTTAGTTTTCCTCGCTCAGAACCATTTTGGGGATGCTGTTACTACCCGGCTAAAAATCTAAAACTCGCGCTAACGCACTCAAACAGTTAGATTTTCTTAACTCCGGTCACTACCAGCATCTTTTCCCCAAAATGCTTAGATTCGCTCCGAAAAGACTTTTTGCGATCTTATCAATGTTAAGAGTTTTAAAAATGTGATTCTGAGAGTGAATCATATTTTCAAAACTCTCGTGTTCTCAAGGGGAGAGGGATTTTCCCCTACCACTTTGCCCCCATGAAGTCAATTTTTTTATAAGCTTGTCTATCAGCCGGTCTGAAAATCTTACCCATTGATTCTATTGAAGATTAACAGTCAAATAAAGATCTCCGGAGGACCCTCCCCCGATGTCGGGAAGACCCTTACCCTTAAGCTTCAATCTTGTGCCGTTTTTTACACCCGGAGGCACCTTTACGGACAATTTTTCTGACCTGTCGTCATCTCTCCTGTAGGATATGACGATCTCTTTCCCTGTCGATGCCTCCATCCTGGAAAGGGTAATATTATAATTTATATCCCTCCCCTTCCCGGCGCCAGTTGAAATCCTCTGAGTCGCAAGAGCTGAAAGTTTTTTCGACACGAAGCTGCCTACCTTCTTTATGATACTATCAAAAACACCGGTGGGCTCTATTTTTGTCCGCAACCTTTCATCCATATGTCCGGGCACACTGTTTCTAAATGTATGAATTTTAGTTCCGCCCGGCCCGGTGAAGAAAACGCCGCCGAAGAAAACTCCACGGCCTCTGAAGAAAACCTCATTAAAGAAATTTTCATCAAACCTGACCCCCTGCCTTTGGAATTCCTTCTGCAGTTCGCTGAACATATCTTTTGTCCGGGGATTGTTGAATATTTCCCTGAAGATGTCTTCCTGATTATAATAAAAACCTTTATCGGTACTGGTATAACCATAACGGGCATCTTCCCGGTAGAACTGTTCATACTGTCTTCTTTTTCCCTTGTCCATAAGGACACCATAGGCCTCAGCGATATCCTTGAAACGTTCTTCCGCCTCCTTGTCTCCCGGGTTTCTGTCAGGATGGTATTTCAGGGCAAGATGCCTGTATGCCTTTTTTATTTCTTTTTCTCCGGTATCTTTACTAACACCCAGTATTTTATAATAGTTTTTTGCTGCCATTATTGAACTTCCTTACTATCCGCAGATTGTCATTTATTACTATATGTTCTTCCTTTTACGATTTCAAAAATTTTCATAATCTCAGTGCTTTTCAAAATAAAGGAAACGATTAAAAATGTTATCAGTCCAACCGCCACTCCCAATATTAGTGCCAGAAACCTTTCGTTAAATGTCCCCTCATTATTCCATGGAAGAATATAATTGACAAGGGCTATTGTCCCCCACATTGCCAGGGACGCCAATACAGTCTTAAAGATAGAACCCCTAAATTCTTCGTCTAAAAATCGTCCTATCCTCTTCTTGAGGACGAAAAATAATATTATAATATTTACGGCAGATGCAACAGAAGTAGCAAGTGCCAGTCCACCGTGCTTCATGGGATACATCAGTATAACGCTTAAGATAATATTCACGATCAAGGCAATAATTGCGACCTTCACAGGGGTTTTTGTGTCCTGTAATGAATAGAATGCCGAAACAACCACCCTGATTCCCGAAAATGCCCAGAGGCCGACGGCATAATAGAGCAGTGCCTGCGCTGTGAGGATTGTTGACTGATGATCAAATTCTCCTCTCTGGAAGAGAACCGATATTATCGGGACGCGGAGCGCAATCATCGCAATCATCGCCGGAATGGTGATGAAGAAAATCAGCCTCAGCGAAAATGAAATGGTTTTCTTCATCTCTCCGAGGTCACCGCTTGTGGCCTGTTCCGACAGAGTGGGAAGCGATGCCGTTCCCACGGCTATGGCGAAAACGCCGAGAGGAAGCTGCACGATCCTATCGGCATAGTAGAGATATGATACGCTCCCGCCGGGAAGAAAAGATGCGAGGAGGGTGCTTATAAATATGTTGAGCTGATAGACCGCTGCCCCAAACACCGCAGGAAACATGAGTGTTCCTATTCTCTTAATACCGGGATGTTTGAAGTCAAAACTGGGACGGAGTTTTACGCCCACCTTTGTTAAAAAAGGAAACTGCATGGCAAGCTGAAGAACACCCCCGATCATTACACCGACGGCAAGCGATATTATCGGTTCCGGAAACAGATTACGGAGCAGAACCGCGGAACCTATGATAGAAATGTTGAGGACGACCGGAGCAAGAGCCGGTGCGGCAAAATGCCTGAGGGAATTGAGTATCCCCATACAAAGCGCAACCAGGGAGATAAAGAAGATGTAGGGGAACATGAGCCGGGTGAGAAATACCGTCAGTTCATACTTGTCGGGCACCTTTGAAAAACCCGGAGCTATTATCTTGACTATCAAAGGAGAAAAGAGAATACCGGCCAGCGAGACAATTACAAGTATTATGGAAAGCAGAGTAAATGCCGTATTGGCTAGTCCTAACGCGTCTTCCTTCGACTTTTTTTTCAGGTATTCGGTAAAGATGGGAACGAAAGATATAGTCAGGGACCCTTCGGCAAAGAGGCGTCTTAAGAGATTCGGTATCCTGAAAGCAACAAAAAAAGCATCCGTGGCTAAACCGGCCCCGAAAAACCAGGCAACTACCATGTCTCTGATGAAGCCGAATATCCTGCTGAGAAGCGTTGCCGCTCCGACAACCCCGGCTGCTTTAGCGACCCGTTTATTTTCCGTTTCTTTCTGCATGGCAAGTTCTGAGTTCAAAGTTCAGGGTTCTGGGTTCAGGGTTCTGGGTTTCGATTTGAATTTTGAACTCAGAGTCCTGAACTCTGAACTTGTTAATCCTGATACGGCGATGGTTTTTTTCTTCGATTTGTGTCCGGCAATGATAGCAACCCGGGATTTTCTGACACCGAGTTTATCGGCAATGAATTTTATACACTCTTCGTTAGCTTTCCCCTCTACAGGCGGGGCGGTAATCTTTATTTTAAGGGCATCTTCCTGAATTTCTACCAGCTCACATCTTGATGACCTGGGTACAACCCTGATCTTGAAGACAACACCGTCTTTAGTTTCCTTAATCGGCAACATAATTGTAATGGTCTCGGCAGGTCTTTACTCTTACATTTTTAAGTAAGCAGCTATGTCCAGAATACTCTGTACCAGAAACGTGCTTAAGAAATAAATAGCTGCGATGACAATCATAGGGGAAATATCTATTCCCATGCCCTTTAGAGGAATCCATCTCCTTATCGGGGAAAGGACGGGTTCTGTAATCTGGTAGAGGAACCTCATGATAGGATTATAGGGATCGGGATTAACCCATGAGATAACCGCCCTGATTATTATTACCCACATATAGAGATTGAGCCCCATATAAAGAATCTTGGCGAATGCTTCTAAAAGATTTCCCAGTATGAACATTATTTCTCCTTAATCGGCTTGTTTTATGGATACTTACCATAATGTCCTCCAAATATGTAGTCCAATTTGCAAATTGACTGTTTTTTAATTTATCATTGGTAATAAATAGTTTAATCTTCTATAATTCTATTTTAAAAGGTCTCGAGAGGAGGAAACGGAGCAAAATGTTAAAAGGTAAAAAGTTAAGTATTATAGGCGGTGGAAAAATGGGAGAGGTTCTCACCAGCGGCGTTATTTCAGGCGATCTGATTTCCCCTGAAAGTATAACGGTTTCCGATATATTACCGGAAAGGCGGGGCTATCTTGAAGAAAAGTACTGGGTCAAGGTAACAGCAGATAATAAAAAAGCAATAAAAAATGCAGATATCGTTATTCTTGCGGTAAAACCTCAGAATATGGCGGATGTTCTTGAAGGTATGTCCGATATGATTGATAAAACCAAACTGATCATATCAATTGCAGCCGGTATAACCATAAAATTCATAGAAAAATATTGCAAAAAGAATGTACGTATAATCAGAGCTATGCCGAATACTCCGGCATTAGTCGGTGAAGGGGCCACGGCACTTGCACTTGGAAATAATGCAACCGAAGATGATCTTGCCCTGGCTCGTCATATTTTCAGCTCTGTAGGAATTACGGTCATCGTAAAGGAAGACCTTATGGATGCTGTAACCGGGCTTAGTGGAAGTGGTCCTGCTTATGGATTTATAATCATTGAAGCGCTATCAGATGCCGGTGTTAAAATGGGTCTGAGCAGGGATATCGCCCTGACACTATCAGCACAGACTCTCCTCGGCGCAGCAAAACTCTACCTTAAAGGAGACAAACACCCGGCAGAGTTGAAGGATATGGTTACTTCTCCTGGAGGCACCACCATCGCAGGAATAAAGGCACTCGAAGAGGGCAAACTCAGGGCAACCCTTATGTCTGCCGTGGAAGAGGCGACTCTCCGCTCCAAGGAATTGGGGAAAATGTAGTTGACGAGTTTCAGGATTCAGAGATCAGCTTTTAAATATATTAACGATTTTACTGAGTATCTTTAATCGATCGCCTTCTTTTTTGTCTGAATTTTTGGGGGCCTCTTCTTTATCGATTGAAACGCTATTTTCTTCTCGACCTTCATCTTTTTTTATAGCCGATTCGCGTTTTGTGCTGCCGTATCCCTGTTTTCTGAATTCCGGTGTCCTTCCGCGGAACTTTATTTTAGATTGATTGTTTTCATGTATTGGCGGTACTTCCGGCATCTCTTCTTTTTTGACAAATTCAAATTTTGACTTTCCCCATTCTATGTCAGGGCTCCCTGATATATGAATGGCCGTGTCGTAAAAACTTTCGAACTTACCGATTTCAATTCTCTTTTGATTCAACAAATAATCTGCCACTCCATATGGAAGAATGATTTTAATCGCGGAAAAATCTCCCTTCACAGCTTCCGATTTAATCTTTCTGAAAACACCGAGTGCCGTGTATTCCAATGATGGTCGCAGTCCGCTCCCCCTGCAGAGAGGACAGGACGTATAGCTGATTTCCTGTATTGTGGATTGTTTTTTCTGTCTCGACAACTCAAGGAGGCCGAACTTGGATATCTTTGAAAGTTGTATCCTGGATCTATCCAGACTCAAGGCTTCTTTAAATGTCCTTTCCACTTCTACGTTATGTTTGTTGTCCACCATATCTATGAAATCGATTACAATCAGCCCCCCCAGATCTCTCAATCTGAGCTGTCTGGCTATCTCCTCGGCCGCTTCGAGGTTTGTCTGAAAGGCAGTTTGTTCAATATTTTTTTTGTTTAAAGAACGCCCTGAATTGACATCTATTGTTATCATTGCCTCCGTGGGACTTATAACAATAGATCCACCCGATTTGAGGGCTACACGTTCCCTGTAGATTGCGTCTATCTGATCCTCGAGTTGGTATTTGTTAAAGATCGGAGTCTTCTCGTTGTAATGCTTAATCATCTTCATACTTCTCGGAGAAACGACCTTGCAGTAATCTTTTATTTTTCTGAAAGTTTCAATATCGTCGACCCGGATTTCGCTGATATCGGGGTTAAAATAATCCCGCAGCGAGCGCACTCCAAAGTCGCTCTCCTGATAGATCAGTGACGGCGCACGAGCCGTTTTGGCCTTTTCCTGTAAGTTGTTAAGTAATCTGAGAAGACGGTGGTAGTCACTTGAAAGCTCTCTTTTTTTCCTATGTATCCCTACCGTACGGACGATATAACCAATCTTCTCATCCTCATTTATCTGATCCATCAATTCCTTCAGTTTTCTGCGATCCGCCTCATCCTCTATCTTTCGAGATATACCGCCACCCTGTTTGTCGGGCATCAAGACAAGATACCGTCCCGCCAGCGATATGTAAGTGGTAAGCATCGCCCCTTTCCGTTCAGTCTCTTCCCTCTGCACCTGAACTAGTACTTCCTGACCGACTTTAAGTATAGGTTTTCGTTCCGAAACATCTTTCTTCTCTTCTGTCAGGTACTTTGAACTGACATCATGCAGGGGGAGAAACCCGTTTCTGCTGCCCCCGTAGTCCACGAAAGCCGCCTGGAGACCACGCTCCACCTTGACGACAACTCCTTTGTAGATATTTCCAGTTGTCCGTTCTTTAATGGACATCTGAATGTTATATTCCACCAGCTTGCCATCAGAATCAACAATTGCCATACGGTTTTGTTCTTCATCAATAGCGTTTATCAGCATTTTCTTTCTCATATCAAATCCTTCTTCTCACTTATATGAAATCGTTTACATTGCCCTTACCGGTCCTGATAACCAGAGGAGTATCATCAACCAGAGTTACTATGCTGGATTGTTCTACACCGAGAATACCCCCATCAATAATCAAATCTACGCAATGCCCCAGTTTTTCCTCAATCTCGAATGGATCACCTAATATCTCGCCATCTTCCATAGTTGCGCTCGTGCTTATGATAGGATGCCCTAATTCCCCGGCAAGGGAAAGACATATCTGATTATCCGGAACCCTGATTCCTGTTGTTTTTCTCTTTGGCAGTAAAATTTTCGGGACGAGTCTCGATGCCTCAAGTATGAAAGTATATGGACCAGGCAACAGACGTTTCATCGTTTTGTATGCGTAGTTTGATACCTTTGCATAGCGGCTTATGTCCTTTAAGTCCGCACAGATAAAACTAAAAGGTTTTTTCCTGTCTCTCTTTTTGATTTCGTAGATCTTCTCGATTCCCCTCTTGTTAAAAAGATTACACCCGATTCCATACACCGTGTCGGTAGGATAAACAATTATTCCTCCATCCTCCATTATCTGGACAGCCTTTCTGATCAATCGAAGCTGCGGGTTATCACTGTTGATTGTGAGAAGCATCTCATCCCTTATAGTTTTTTCAAACAGGCTTAAACCCGAAATTCAGGAAACTAAGTCCCAAAAACCTGTTTTAACATGTTAATATACTAAAAAATACAAGGTTTATCAATAAGATTGTTTTGCAGTGCGGCAGGGCACAGCCCAAGGTAGAGAGCAATTACCCGCCCTACCCTGCCGGATAAGTAACTCACCACTCATCTGACGACAACTCTAAGGCCATTCACCGCCACCCTTTATAGCAAACTACCATATTACTTCAAGCAGTTTCCATGAAAAAGCTACAACCATTTAATATTGAAGCTCCCCCGCAACTTGTTGCGGGGGAGCTCCGACTGTTTAGTAAGTTAGAAATTATTTTCTGCCAGAAAATAATTTCGTTAACGCATTTATCCCCTTTAGTGGGACTTATCCCGTTTATCGGGGTAAGGAAATTTGTTGATTCTGTTCGCTCGCTGACCCCGCCGCAAGCAGCGGGGAATGCGCTCGCTGTTCAGTTCAAGTTGTATCCGTGGGCTAAAGGATGGGTAACCTTGCTTTTTGTCCTCTTTTCCATCATCAGATAAAGTACCCGGTGGGCAGGGGAACCAGTAAAAATTTGTGAAAAATGAACCAGAAAACTAAAACCATCAGGGTATAAATGGCGACAGATGAGAGAAACCGGATGGGGGCTGGCCTCTGGAGGTCAATGATAAGAGTGAGTATGGACAAACATATAACGCTTGAAACTATGAAGCCGAGAAAATCCAATATATATATCCATACACAAGTGATGGCAATTGATACGATTATATACTTTAAATCTTTCCCCGAGAGGCGTTCTCTCTTAATATCTTTTGCGAAGAATGTCTGCACAAACATGATCGCCGATGACAAAATAAGGAATATCAGTATCAAATGCGGGAAGATTGAACAATTGTACTGTAATCCAAAGGTCTGCGACCAGAAAACAAGCGCTATCAGTATAAAGATAACTGACACAATTCGATCAGCCTTCATCTAATGACACCTCCTTTACCTTCCACCTCTTGCCAAACCGCTTCATCAACAGAGGCCAGCCAAGTGATAAAATAGACATGACGATCAAAACCCAGGACAGCGGTCTATCGAAAAAGATCATCCATTTGTTGGGCAGGACCTGCCCCATGAGAAGGGCCTGCACAAAACCCATTTCTCCGATAGGGCCGAGGATCAAACCGAGGGTTATCGGACCGGGATGAAAATCCAGGCGTTTCAGTATGTAACCGATTACTCCGAGTGTCAGCATGATAAAGACATCGGTAACGTTATTACGGATAGAATACGAACCGATAATCGTAAGGAATAATATAATAGGAGCCAGAAAGCGAATGGGAAGACGGACAACGGTTTGATGCAGAATCCTTCCCGCCATGATACCCACGGGGATCATGAGAATCGTCGACACAAACAGAGACATGATAAAGGTATACACCACATCGGAATGCATCGTAAATAATTCCGGTCCCGGTCTGAGTCCGTGCAGCAATAAAACACCGTAAAGTACGGCATCGGGGGGTGCCCCGGGGATGCCCAGTGTCACCAGCGGTATCATGCCGCCTCCCACAACGGCATTGTTTGAAGACTCTGTGGCAATGATACCGTCGATGATACCGGTACCAAATTTTTCCGGTGTCTTCGAGACCCTGACGGCTTCATTGTAAGCTACAAGGTTTGCAACGCTCCCGCCTGCTCCCGGAAGAATACCGACAATGGTTCCGATTATCGATGATCGCAGGAGATTCCCCTGCTTTTTCATGACTTCCTTGAACGTTTTGAAAACAATACCGGTCTGCCGCTTCGTTTCTGCCAAGTGAAATATTTTAGTTCTCTGTTCGATCATGGTGAGCGCTTCCGGTATGCAGAAAAATCCGATGAGCGCCACAATCAGTTCAATACCTCCCTGCATCTGGGGATAACCTAACGTACACCTTACATCTCCGCCTATGGGAGCAATTCCGATTGTACTGATGAGAACTCCGATGGCTCCTCCGATAAATCCCTTGAGGACATTTTTTGATGCGAGCGAAGAGATAATAGTGATTCCGAAAACGGCCATCCAGAAGTACTCGGGGGGACCGAATTTCAGGGCTACCGCTGCCAGCGGAGGTGAAAGGAAGAGCAGAAAGAACACACCGATAATCCCCCCGTAGGCTGAAGCGAAAGTCGCGGTGAGAACCGCCCGCTCCCCTTCTCCTTTCTTGGCCATCGGATATCCGTCGAATGTGGTTCCGATCGATGACGGAGTACCCGGCGTATTTACGAGAATCGCCGAAAAGGCACCCCCGTAAATGCAGGCCATATAGATAGCTCCCAGAACGATCAGGCCCTCCGTGGGATTCATCGTAAAGGTAAAGGGGACAAGAAGGGCGACCGCCATGGTGGCGGTCAGCCCCGGTAATGCCCCTGCTAAAAGACCGCCGAAAAGACCGGCGATAATCATAAGAATTACTTTGACCGTAAAGATATGGCCAAACGAAGCTAAAATGGCCTCAAACACGTTTTGACTCCTCCGTGGCAATCATTTTTTCAACAAGCCCAAGTCCTTCAGAAGCTGTTTATAGTACTTCGACAATTTGGTAACCAATTTTTTCGATGCGTCTTCACCGTAATATTCCATAATGAACCCGAGGTCTTCCATTTTCTTAATTACAACTGGATCATAATTGACTTTCTCAAAAGCCTTTTCAAGAACCTTGCGAACCTTTTTGGGTGTCCCGGGTGGGACAGCGACTCCCCGATACGCTCCCTCGACAAATTCATAGCCCAGCTCTTTGAAAGTCGGAACATCGGGCAGCGCCTTGGCCCTCTTGTCTGCGGCGATTGCCAGGGCCCGCATCTTCTCCGGATATTGGGATGCCATGGATGTGTACGTCATCAATGCCTTAACATGGCCTCCCAGAAGGGCTGGAACGGCCGCTCCGGAACCGGTAAACGATATGTATGTCAGCTTGAGACCGGCAACTTTGGCGAAGGCTTCACAGCCAAGGCTGTTTGCTGACGGTTGACCGCTGCCTCCTACGCTAGCTCCGGGGTTCTTTTTGGCATATTCGACAAAATCCTTCAGCGTTTTGATCTCGCTGTCCGTTGTAACTGCCAGAATATTGGGTGTAAATTCAAACATGTATACATTATTTACCTTTTTCGTTTCATATCCTGTATTCCCTCGTGTCATGGGCTGCACAATGGTATGGGGTAAATTAGTGCCGTAGATGGTATATCCGTCCGGCTTCGTTCGCATCAGTTCGGACCAACCCACAGCGCCTCCACCACCCTTTTTATATACCATGACAATCGGCACACCGAGAACCTTCTCAAGCGACTGCTGTTGAATTCGTGCCGTGATATCGGATTCCCCTCCGGGATTAAAACAAATAACATAGTTGATCGGCTTATCCGGATACCCGGCCAGTGCGGCCGATGTAAAGGTAAGCCCGACCAGTACAACTAAGGCAACAAGGATAGCGCTATATTTTTTCATTTGTTCTCTCCTTTCAATCATTAATTGAAATGTTTATGTGACTAAGGCCATTGAAACCAATATCGGGCAGTTACACCTCCTTTCTTTTGTAAGGGGTTTTTACATCCTTTTACTCTCTCCATTGACCCTCTATTTTTTCTACTTTTTAGGAACCGGCCACAATTTCCGCAATACTCTTGCCCAGTTCCTTAGTTGTTGCTTTTCCTCCCAGGTCGGGGGTTTTTACGTTTCGCTCATCAATGGCGGTCTCTATGGCTTCTTCAATAACACGCGCTGCCTCTGGCTGCCCGAGGTGTTCGAGCATCATAGCACCAGACCATATCTGACCGATAGGATTTGCGATTCCTTTCCCCGTAATGTCCGGTGCAGAACCGTGGACCGGTTCAAACATGGAGGGGTAGTTTCTTTCCGGATTTAAATTACCCGAGGCGGCAATACCGAGACTTCCCGCAATAGCCGGCCCGATGTCCGATATAATATCTCCGAATAAGTTACTTCCAACAATGACATCGAAATATTCAGGCTCAGAGATAACTCTGGCACAAAGCGCGTCAATATGGAATTGATCTGTTTCAACTTCAGGATAGTCTGATGAGAGTTCTTTAAATATTTCATCCCAGTAGGGCATTGTGAAGACGATTCCATTCGATTTGGTAGCCGAGGTCAGATGTTTTCTGTCACGTTTTTTCGCAAGCTCATAGGCAAATCTCTGAATTCTCTCCACGCCTCTTCTGGTAAAGATTGATTCCTGAACGGTTATCTCATCCTCCGTTCCCTCATAAATCCTGCCGCCGATGTTTGAATATTCTCCTTCGTTGTTTTCTCTGACAACGTAGAAATCAATATCCCCGGCTTTTTTGTCTCTCAGGGGGCTCGTTATTCCCCGTAATAATCTCACGGGTCGAATATTAACATATTGACGGAATTCCCGCCGTATAGGTATTAGAAGACCCCATAGTGATACATGGTCGGGAACACCCGGTGTCCCGACGGCACCAAGAAAGATGGCATCATACGGTTTTAATTGATCCAATCCGTCCGGCGGCATCATCACACCATTTTCGACGTAATAATCGCATCCCCACGGAAAGGTCTGCCACTCAAGTGAAAATCCGAATCTCGTGCCGGCAGCATCAAGAACACGAATACCCTCTTCTATTACCTCTTTACCTATTCCGTCACCCGGAATAACGGCTATTTTATACATAAGCTTTCCTTTCGTATTTTTACTACTTTGTTCCATAATTAACCTTCGCTTATTTTATCAAGTTTCTTTCTCTTTTAGCAATTCTTTTTATATATTACTTCCCTTCTTTTCAAATATCCACATGAAGCTCTACCAAAGAAAAAGGGGCATGACCCTAAAGGCCATAACCCCTTGAAATCTGGTGCCTGGGGAGAGAATCGAACTCTCATGATGTTAAACATCGAGGGATTTTAAGTCCCTTGCGTCTACCTATTCCGCCACCCAGGCACACAGTTAAGCGAACTGATTTGTGTTTATATTATCTAAAAAAAACTGTCAAGATTTTAATCGAAATCGTAAAGCCAACACACAGAGTTTTGGGGTATGGTGCTATTACCGATATGTTCATCAAAATCTCAGTTTTTTCTCATCTCCAATAATACTTTGACAGCATCCGATTGTGCTGACCGTTCAAATGCTTCCACGGCTTGTTCAATCGGATATCTATCCGTAATCAATCGTTCGACGGGCATGTCCGGGATATGATTCAAGCATTTGAAGCCTATCCTTAAACTGTCCGCAACGGGACCCTAAGAGAGTCACCTCATTGATCACAATCAGTGCCAGATTGAGCTCCCCCTGCGAAGCGACTGTTGACTTGAGAACAATTGTTCCACGAGGCTGACAAAGGAGCAAGGCTTCATTTATTCCCCTGCCGGAACCTGTAGCATCAACGACTATATCAGCCCCGGTGTCGACATCGGCAGAACTGACCGCCGTTTTGATATGGCGTCCCATTTTCTTTGCACACCACTCGCATTGTCCACAGGCCGCATTGATTTCACCGGCGGAATGGCTATTCGTCATTGTTTTAACCCTTTCTTTCTACATGATTTAACCCAGAATCAGAAAAAAGCAAGTAAAATTACAAAGGGGGCTCATCGGCTTTTTAGACAAATAATTACAGCCCCTTAAACCCCTTTAACGATTATATTTCTTGAAGGTGAGGGTACCGATATGATAAGGGTACTGCCATAAAATATCGAACAGAGAAGGAGCTGCTCTAAAATGAGAGAAGTTGACACCATTATATCAGGGGGAAAGATTCTCTTGTTGGACGAAAAGGGTTCACGGATTGCAAATGGGTACATGGCGATAGATGGGGACGAAATAGTCGCTGTCGGAAAAGCCGAAGATATAAAAGATAATTTCACCGGGCGTAAGATGATCGATGCGAGGGATTCTCTTGTAATGCCCGGCCTTGTGAACTGCCACACCCATGCGGCCATGACCTGCTTCAGGGGAATCGCCGATGATCTTAAGTTGGAGGACTGGCTGAACAACTACATATTTCCCGCAGAAGCAAAAAATTTAGATACCGAGCTCGCTTACTGGGGAAGCCTGCTTGCGTGCGCCGAAATGATCAAATCCGGGACAACCACCTTTTGCGATATGTATATCTTTGAAGATGAGACGGCAAAAGCGGCTCACGATGCAGGAATGAGATGTCTTGTTGGAGAAGTTCTCTATGATTTTCCATCTCCCAGTTACCCAACACCTACGGAGGGGTTAAATTATACGAGAATGCTTATTGAAAAATGGATGGATGATCCCCTCGTAAATATTGTCGTTGAACCCCATTCCCTATATACCTGTTCTCCTGATCTTCTCAAAGACGCCAATGCCCTTGCAGACGAGTATAAAGTCCCGCTGGCAACCCACCTTCTTGAAACCAGGCGCGAACGGGAAGAGCTCTTCCAAAAATTAGGCAAAAATGCAACTTCTTTTCTCAGGGAGATCGGATATCTCAATGACCGTTTTATCGCCTTTCACTGCGTTGCCATTACCGATGAAGACATTGAGTTGTTCGCCGATCACGGCTGCAAAATAGTCAGCCTTCCCGAAAGCAATATGAAACTCGCCTCCGGAGGCGCCCCTGTACCCGATATGCTTAGCCGCGGTGTTGTCGTAGGACTCGGGACTGACGGATGCGCCAGCAATAACAACCTCGACATGTTTCAGGAGATGGATATGGCTGCTAAATTCCACAAGGTCATCAAACTCGATCCGACAGTCATGGATGCGGAAACTGTCGTAAGAATGGCAACTGCTGAGGGAGCAAAAGCCCTCGGAATGGGAAACCTCATGGGCTCCCTTGAGGTTGGCAAGAAGGCGGACATACTCATAATTAACTTAAACAAGCCACATCTCACCCCGATGTATCACGAGTATTCCCATCTTGTTTACACCGTTAACGGGTCCGACGCCGATACCGTTTTGATAAACGGGAAAGTTGTTATGGAAAACAGAGAACTTCTAACCATAAATGAAGAGGAGGCGATGGAAAAAGTAAGAGAGATTGCCGAACGAGTGAAGAAGAGCCTGGGAATAACAAAATGAAAAGAAACGGTGAACTCGACATTCTCATAATCGGCGGAACGCTCCTCACCATGTCGGAAAAGATGGAGGTGATTGAAAATCCCGCAATCGGTGTAAAGGACGGAAAGATACTCTTCATAAAAAAAGGGGAGCACCTTCCGGAATACAGCGCGAAAGAGATACTCGATGCCTCGGGATCCATTGTCATGCCCGGCCTTATAAATACGCACATCCATTCGCCGATGACCTGTTTCAGAGGGCTTGCCGACGATCTCCCCCTTATGGAATGGTTGAACAACTACATGTTTCCTGTGGAATCGAGACATGTAAACAGAGAGATGGTATATGATGGTGCCATGCTGGCAATAGCGGAAATGATACTCTCCGGCACGACAACATTTTCAGACGTCTACTTTTACGAAAGCAGTGTTGCCCGGGCGGCGATCGATTCCGGAATACGTGCTCTATCAACCCAGGGTATCATCGACTTTCCTGCCCCGGATAATCTTGAACCTTCAAGAAAAATAGAGATCGCCGAAAAATTCATCGAAAAATGGACTGGAGTATCTCCCTTAATCGCACCTGCATTAGCCTGTCACACCCCCTTCACCTGTTCGACCGAAACACTCACTGTCATCAAGGGGGTTGCGAGAAAGGCAAATCTGCCGTACATGATCCATCTGGCAGAAACAAGAGATGAGATAAAAATAGTCAAGGAAAGGTACGGTATGACACCGGTACGTTATCTCCACAGTCTCGGCATTCTTGATAACCTCACAATTGCCGTACACTGTGTTTGTATCGACCAGGAAGAAATCGACATCCTTGCCGATTACGGCGTCAAGGTGTCTCACAATCCTGAAAGTAATATGAAGCTCGCATCAGGGGTTGCGCCTATTCCGAAACTCCTTGAAAAAGGGGTTACGGTAGGGCTCGGGACTGACGGATGTGCCAGTAATAACAACCTGGACATGTTTACGGAGATGGACACAGCGGCCAAGATACACAAGGCAGTGACACTCGACCCAACAGTCATGGATGCAAAAACCGTATTAAGAATGGCAACTATTGAGGGAGCAAAGGTACTGGGCCTCGAAGACAAAATCGGCTCAATCGAGGCGGGAAAATGTGCCGATATAATCATACTCGATATGCAAAAACCTCATCTCACACCCCTGTACAATTACTACTCCCAGATCGTCTATTCTGCCTCAGGATCCGATGTATCAACGGCAATTATTGACGGAAAAGTCGTGATGAAGGAAAGACGGCTTTTCACCATGGATATCGACAGCGTCATGAAAAAGGTACGAAAGATAGCGGAGACCATTTCCGGCAATAATTTCTAATGTCGTTTTCCCCTTGACACTTATCCGCCTCTCTTTTATACTCCGCTCGAAGCAGATGCAGCTATTAACGTTTATATGCTTGATATTATTAAATTTATTTTTCAATTAAGGGATTAGACTATGCTTTATACCAGCACGATTACTGGAGTCATCGGAGGACTGGGGTTATTTATTTACGGAATGTACCTTTTGAGCGATTCGCTCAAGAAATTGTCGCTGACGTATCTCAAGACGTTGCTCGAAAAGATGACGTCAACCAAAATTAAATCAATGCTTGCCGGTCTTTTTGTTACTTCCGTTATTCAGAGCTCAAGCGCAACCTCCGTTATTCTCATAGGATTTTTGAATGTAGGAATTATTAGCCTGGTAGCAGCCATAGCTGTTATGATTGGAGCTAACATAGGTACAACGGTCACTGCTCAGCTGATCGCTTTTAAGCTTACTGCAATAGCTCCAATCTTCGTATTTGTCGGGGCCGTAACTTTCTTTTTTGCAAAGAAAAAGAAAAATAAAAATAAAGGGCTGGCTATATTAGGATTCGGTCTTCTATTTTTAGGGCTTGCAATGATGAGCTCGTCCGTCAAGCCCCTGGCAGATAATGAAGCTATAAAGAACGCCTTCCTAAACTTTGCAAGACAACCTCTGTTGGGAATTTTGACAGGATTAATTGCAACAGCTATTTTGCAGAGCAGCAGTACGACCACAGGTATGATTATCGCGTTCGCGTCTGCCGGATTACTTGATCTACCTTCTTCTATCTATTTAATATTCGGGACAAACATCGGTACATGCATCACCGCGATTATTGCCTGTATTGGAGGCACGTTATCAAGTAAACGCCTCGCTTTGGGAAACACCCTTTTCAATACTATCGGAGTGATGATTGCCATCTTATTTGTACCTTTATATCTAACTTATATTCCTGTGACTTCTCACGACGTCGCGAGGCAAGTTGCAAATACCCACACGATTTTTAATATCATTAACACAATCATCTTCTTACCTTTTATACCACTCTTCGTTAAGCTACTCGAAAAAATTATCCCCGGAGAAGATTATGAAAAGAGAGGAGTTACATACCTTGATAAAAATTTATTGACCGCCCCTAATTTAGCAATAGAGGCGGTAGTGAAAGAACTGGGTGTTATGATAAGTATCACGATGGATATGCTGGAGAAGGCAAGACAATGTGTCCTCTCCTATGATCATAAACTGAAGAACGAAATATCAGTCGATGAAGAATCCGTTGATGATATGCAAAAGAGTATCACAGAATATATAGTCGAAATTACAAAAAACGAACTGCTTGAAAAACATTCAAGGTTGATTCCGGCACTACTCCACAGTGTAAATGATGTCGAAAGGGCGGCCGATTACTGTGAAGGCATTGTAAATTTAGCACAGCGCTTCTATGAAAATGATCTTACATTTTCTGAAGACGCCCTGGATGAACTCAACAAACTATTTAAAAAGACAAGTACTCTAATGAGACACACAAAGAGGGCCGTAGAGAATGATGATCACAAATCTGCAAATATAACATTGACGATTAACTCCGAGATACAATCTCTTATAACCGATTTCAGGTTGAATCACATAAAAAGACTTCAGGAGAGCACCTGCGTAAGTGATTCGGGATTGATCTTCTCAGATATACTGAGCCATTCGGAAAGATTAAACGCGCATCTGTGCAACATTACAAAGGGTATTTTGCATATAGGGAAAAGATAGAAACGTACTCAGAACATTCCGATCAAAGGATAACCGGATTCTTCTCACCAGCGACAACTCCGAATACAAACCCATCACGCCAAACGAACACTACAAAATCACCGAGAGAATCAAGGTATCAGATCTACCCTAAAATAAAAAGGGGCCACTTTCGTAACCCCTTCTTTTTTTGGTGGGCCCTGTCGGGATCGAACCGACAACCTACTGATTAAGAGTCAGTTGCTCTACCAGCTGAGCTAAGGGCCCTTAAAACGGATCTGGCACGCCCGGTAGGATTCGAACCTACGACCAACAGATTCGAAGTCTGCGACTCTATCCAGCTGAGCTACGGGCGCATAAATTTTTGGGGTGAGTGAGGGGACTTGAACCCCCGGCCTCCGGGGCCACAACCCGGCACTCTAACCAACTGAGCTACACCCACCATTTATGTTGGCACGCCTGCGGGGATTCGAACCCAGGACCTACGGATTAGAAGTCCGTTGCTCTATCCAGCTGAGCTACAGGCGCATAATAGTCTATTCCCCGAAAAGACCATCCTAACTAAACCCTTTAAGAGGTTTTGTCAAGTCAATTTAAGCACCTAAGTTGAAGATTGCAATCATTTTAATTTCAGCTCACTTTAGACATTTGAAACTTCGGGAACTTATCTCACATAACCGGCTATTCCATCATACTTGTAACCCCTTCTGGAGCATCCCTCTCCTTTTGGATCGGTTGTATAAAAGTAAACTCCGGAAGAGAGGTTAAACCAGCGATACAGCTCCTTTGTTTCTGAAAGCTTGGTCGTTGCGATGTTCCCTATCGATTCTTCCAAAACGTATCCTGTTAGGGATTTCCCCTTCCCTTCTCTGTCGACAGAATAAAAGTGACTTTTCTTTGATGAGTTGTACCATCTGAAGAACTCCGTTGTCCCCGGTGTATCCTTATTGAAAAGCCTGAAGGCAATCCCCTGTTTTTTATATCCCTTCAGGGCATCGAGACCTTCAAGCTGGGGATCTACCGTAAAGAGATAATCGTACCCCCTGACATAACGATAAATATCTATTATTTCCGAAGCTTTGTCCTCAGAAACCTGAAGTGTCACTTCAACAATTTCCGTCCCCCCATTAGAGCTGAACAGTATATTCTCGCTATAATATCCCGGCTTCAATCCCCTGGAGTTGATCATAACATTGACATAATCTGTTTCACTGGTTGTCGTACCTATATCCGGAAAGATCTCTATCCAGGCATAATTTCCCTTAATAATATTACTGCTGTAAACCCTCACACCTTCGATTACCACACGTCCTTCTTCACTGACAAGTTTCAGGACATGCGGTACATCTTCAAGACCTTCCACCACCAGAGATTCTGTTCTTTCATTTTTCTCGGAATAACAATCAATCTCCTTCATCAATTCATCGTCAACATACGTTGTCAGATATCCTCCTTCAAAATCTTTCCAGATAAATAGAGCAATACCTGTTCCTGAAAATTTATATTTTAATATATCTTCTTCGCCATAACTGTAAGGATATCCTCTATCTTCAGACCACACGCCGGAAATATCAACTGAATCCTTCAAATGTCCCGGAACCGCATACTTTTCACTATCACGAACATTCGGATTCAACAGTGAAACATATAGTCCTTTTTTCAGGGGCACACCGGCAAAAGTTCTACGGTTTCCCTGCAGACTCGCCTTCCATTTCAGGACATCTCTGCCTTGATTCGTCAGTTCGACCCTCTTAACCAGCTGTTTGCCGGACGCGACAAGACCTGAATCTATCCCGAGCGGTCCCACTTTTATGGATGGAACCGATTTTACCTGTGTAACCTCAAATCTCAGAAAAATCCGTCTCATTCCACCATCAGAGGACAATGTTATCATCTCTCTATATCTCCCGATTGGAAGATTCTTTACATAGGTTACAAAATTGCCTTCAGATTCGAGTTTCAACTGGACGGGATATAGAGAAGACGCATCTTCTTCAGGTTTCTCCCACTCCTCTTTACCCTCTCCTTTTAAAGACCTCAGATAAACCCTGATATGGCCGGGGGTATTGCGCACAATACCGGACAGGCCTTCTTCACCGCTCAGAGACCATTCGGAAAGTCCATCGATCGACCAATCGAGAAATCCCGAACCAAAATTTTTCAAAGAAAAAGTCCCCTTAGCGCTTTCTCCGGGGCCGATTGCACCAAGGTCTATCTCTCTGGGAGAAACAGCAAGCACCGGGATGGAAATACCTTCTTCAACCTCTACCAGTGCAATATCACTTACTATATCTCCCCTGATCTTTTTGATTTCTGTCTTTCCTGTCTTTCCCGCAATAAAAACGGGATTACCATACAAAAACTTCCCGACAGAAGGGTCGGAAATTACCCACCGGCCGTCTAAAAACCCCGACAAATCCGTCTTGCTTCCATCAGACCAGACCCCTACCGCCCTGAATTTCCTCCTCTGCCCTGCTCTCGCCTTGATAGAAACTGGAGCGATGGTTATATATTCAAGGGAAACCACTTTCATGGAAATCTCGATTTCCTGTCTTTCCGCATTAGATGTCACAAAAATTTTTCCCTTATACTCCCCATCTGAAAGACCAAGTGTATATGCCGTGATGGTAATGGTATCGGCAGCATTTCTTCTGGTTAACCCGTCCTGCAGCTCTCTTCTCTCTGCCATCCAGGCCGTGTAAGAAAGCAGTCCAACTTTCGGTGGGAAGTAATCCATCTTCCCGTCGCCATTCATATCAACGGGCTCAGGTATATTTTTCATCGATGTCTTCCGCCACAGGTCATAAGCTTCCTGAGAAAGATCGCTGTTTACTACTAACCACGAAGAGCTGGTCCTGATCTCCCACTTAAGATCTCCATTGCCGATATTATTGACCGTTATGGTAAACTCTTTACTCCTGTCCTTTTCGATATTTCCGAGAGGTATCTTAAGGGGCTGGACTTTTAATACGGGCCGGGTTGCGGGCTCTATCTGAACCCTGAGGCTGCTGCTTCTAATTCTGTTCAAACTTGCAAAGACAAGAGTGCTCCCCACTGCCCCTCCGACAAGTACCCCCTTATCAGCAAACCGCCCTACCCTATCATTTACTGATATCCACTCCGCTTCATCAGTGACATCCCTTTCCGTACCGTCTGAATACTGACCAATCGCCCTGAAAGAACACTTTGAACCTACTTCCAGAAGATTTTTTCCTTCTTCAAGTCTTATCTCCTTCAACCCCGCAGAACCGGGATTATCCGCCCCCATAACACCGCACGGGCAGAGAACCAGCAAAATAACTAAAAGTATAAAAATTCGTCTAAGCATTGTGATACCTATTAAAGTTCAGAGTTCGGAGTTAAAAAACTCGGAACTTTAAACTCGGAACCCGGAACTATTTTTTCTGAACTCGGAACTTGAATTTCTAACTCAAAAACGTAAAGAACGCAAAGATTTTTATTGACACTCGCCGATTATCCGATATATCTTCCCTGCGAAATGGAAAGCGATATAAAATATTGGATTGCCTTAAAGCTCATTGATGGCGTTGGAAATGTGGGATTTAAAAACTTAATTGACGTCTTCGGTTCTCCCGAAAACGCATTCAATGCGCCGACTGACGCTCTCAAGGCTATTCCAGGCATCACCAGAAAGATAGCTCTCAACATCAAGGGTTTTAATGACTGGCAAAAAGTAGACAAAGAACTCGAACTGGCTGACAAAACGAAAGTTTCGATAATAACGGCCAGCAATTTTTTATACCCAAAAAGTCTTCTTAATATATATGATTTCCCACCATTTCTCTATGTTAAAGGAACGCTGAGAGAAGATGATATAAATGTTGCTGTTGTCGGTTCCAGAATGGCCACCACCTACGGTAAATTTTCCACGCAGCGACTCTGTCAAGAGCTTGCCCTGCACGGAATTACCATTGTCAGCGGGATGGCCAGGGGAATAGATTCAGCGGCACACACAGGGGCACTCACCGGAAAGGGGAGAACAATAGCTGTTTTAGGGTGCGGTATTGATATAGTTTACCCACTGGAAAACAAAAAGCTCCTTGAAAAAATTTCCGAAAACGGGGCTGTTATTACCGAATTCCCCTTTTCTACTCCACCCAGCGGACCAAATTTTCCGGCAAGAAACAGAATCATAAGCGGTATGTCTCTCGGTGTCGTTGTCATAGAGGCTGGCGATAAGAGCGGTTCCCTGATAACCGCCAGGCTCGCATTAGAGCAGGGGAGAGAGGTGTTTGCGGTGCCGGGAAGCATTGATTCACCCGGTTCCAGGGGAACCCATAAACTGATAAGAGAGGGCGCAAAACTCATCGAGAGTGTCCACGATATTCTGGAAGAGATAACACCGCAGATTGAAGGCTCAAGGCTAAAAGCCAAAGTCAAAGAGACCAGGGAAAGACCAGGCAGTATCAAACCGCAAAACATGAAAAATTTGGATGATACACAGCGCACCGTGTTAAAATCTATCTCCGGAAAACCTAAAAATGTAGACACGATAATCGCCAAAACGGGATTTAAAGCCGGTGACATTCTAAATATCCTCTTAACTCTGGAGCTCGAAGGATACATTGAACAAATGCCCGGAAAAATGTTTAAACTGAAAGGATAGCTATGCCGGATAAGCTTATAATTGTTGAATCACCAACCAAGGTCAAGACGATCAAAAAATATCTCGGGTCCGATTTCGACGTTCGGGCTTCTGTGGGACACGTAAAAGACCTCCCCCCCAAAACATTAGGCATCGATATCGAAAATGATTTCGAAACAACCTACACGGTCATAGAAAAGAAAAAAAAGGTGGTCTCCGAACTCAAAAAAGCAGCGAAGAACGTAAGCGACATATTTCTTGCCCCGGATCCTGACAGAGAAGGAGAGGCCATAGCCTGGCATATATTCGAGGAGATAGATGCTAAAAATAAAAATATCTATCGCGTTCTCTTTAACGACCTGACCAAAAACACCGTACTCAACGCAATCAAGAATCCCCTGAAACTCGATTACGACAAATATGAAGCACAGAAGACACGGCGTGTACTGGACAGGCTTGTCGGATACCAGATCAGCCCGATATTATGGGAAAAGGTAAAATGGGGGCTTTCCGCGGGACGCGTTCAATCAGTAGCGGTAAGGATGATATGCGACAGGGAAGAAGAGATACTAAAGTTTGTGCCGGAAGAGTACTGGAATATTACCGCCCTGTTAGAGGGTTCAAATCCACCCCAATTCGAAGCACGCCTTATAAAGGTCAGTGCAAAAAAGGCAAAAGTAAAAAATGAAGCACAGGCAAATGCAATACTGAAAGATCTTGAATCAGCTCCCTTTGTCGTAAGTAAAATAGAAAAGAAGAAAACCAAAAGACAATCCCCTCCCCCATTTACAACAAGCAAACTTCAGCAGGAAGCATCAAGGAGACTCAATTTTACGGCAAAGAAGACTATGAGTATCGCCCAGAAATTATACGAGGGGATAGAACTCGGGAAAGAGGGACCCGTAGGTCTTATTACCTACATGAGGACCGATTCTTTTCGAATATCGGCAGAGGCTATCGCCGAGGCGAGAGCTTATATAAACGAGAATTACGGTAAAGACTTTCTTCCGGCAAAGCCGAGGGTCTTTAAGTCTCCACGGAAGTCCCAGGATGCCCACGAGGCGATAAGGCCCGCATCAATGCTCCACAAACCGAAGGATATCAAACAGTATTTAAGCAATGACCAGTTTCGTCTCTATCAGCTCATCTGGAACCGTTTTATGGCGAGTCAGATGAATCCTGCGATTTTTGACCAGACAACCATTGACATATCTGCAGGAAATTATCTCTTCAGGGCGCAAGGGGCCGTTATGAAATTTGCCGGATTCACCGTTATCTATAATGAAACCAAAGACGACGCAGACGAGGAAAACGGCTCCGGCAAGATTCTTCCCGAGGTTCGGGAAAATGAAACCCTGTTGCTTCTCTCTCTCACACCGGAACAAAAGTTCACCCAGCCGCCACCAAGGTTTTCAGAGGCCACGCTCGTCAGGGAGCTTGAAGAAAATGGGATAGGAAGACCATCTACTTATGCAGCCATATTGAGTACCATTCAGGAGAGAGATTATGTCAGACTGGAAAACAGAAGATTTCACCCAACTGAACTTGGAATTCTGGTCACAGAACTCCTGGTAAAAAACTTTCCAAAGATACTGGACATTGACTTTACCGCATCCATGGAAGATCAACTCGACTTGATAGAAGAAGGAAAGTTAACAAGGATTGAAACCCTGCGGGATTTTTACACCCCCTTTGAGAAAGAACTGAAAAAAGCCAAAACCGAGATGAGAAATGTTAAGAAGGAAGAGACACCAACCGATATCATCTGCGATAAATGCGAAAGCCCTATGGTCATAAAATGGGGCAGATTCGGCAGGTTCCTGAAATGTACCAGTTGCGACAACACAACCAATTTCACCAAGGATGAAAAGGGAAGGATTAACCAGACGGAAGCACAAGCAACCGATACTGTCTGTAGCGAATGTGGCAAAAAAATGCTTATAAAAGAGGGCAGATTCGGCAGGTTCCTTGGCTGTTCCGGCTATCCTGAGTGTAAAAATACCATGCCGATAAGTATAGGAGTTATGTGTCCGGAAGAAGGGTGCACAGGGTACCTCTCTGAAAAACGGACGAAAAAGGGGAAGATATTTTTTAGTTGTTCAAACTATCCGGACTGTACCTATGCCCTCTGGGACAAACCTATACCAGAAAAATGCCCCCAGTGCGGAGCCCCGTTTATTGTCGAAAAATATAGTCGAGGTAAAGGATATTTTAAGACATGCCTCGACAAGGATTGCGGGTATAAAGAGAGAAAGAAGTAGAGTCGGGTTTTATACCCGACCGTTTCGGTGGCATACAAAAGGCCACCCTACTGGCTGGATGATTGAAACTTGAAACTTGAAACTTTAGACTCGAAACCTGTAATCATCATAGGTGGCGGTCTTGCAGGATGCGAGGCCGCATGGCAATTATTGAAACGCGGGCTTGATGTTCTGCTCTACGAAATGAAACCAGGGCTATATTCGCCCGCCCATAAATCACCACTCCTCGCCGAGCTTGTCTGCAGCAATTCGCTCCGTTCCAATATCACACGAAACGCAGTAGGTCTTCTCAAGGAAGAGATGCGTTTACTGGATTCTATTATTATTAAGTCAGCCGATGCTACCGCCGTACCGGCAGGCAAGGCGCTCGCTGTAGACAGGACGCTTTTCTCACAATATATCGAGCAAAAGCTAAATGAATGCAAAAGGCTGAAAATCAACCGGAAAGAAATTACGGCAATTCCCGGAGACTCCCCCGTTATTGTTGCAAGCGGACCCCTTACTTCCGAATCACTGGCGAAGAGCATTTCAGAAATGACCGGCTGTGAACATCTCTACTTCTATGATGCAATTTCACCTATAATAGACGGAGATTCAATCGATCACACACTGGTATTCAGGGCCTCAAGATATGACAACGGAGATGGTGATTACCTGAACTGTTCCCTCACCAGAGACGAATATGAACGGTTTTATAAGGCACTTACAGAAGGCAAGGAGGTACCCCTTAGAAACTTTGAAGATTTAAAGTACTTTGAGGGATGTCTTCCGATTGAGGTAATGGCAAAGAGAGGAATAAACACTCTTGCCTTTGGACCAATGAAGCCGGTGGGTTTGATAAATCCCAAAACAGGGGAACAGCCTTATGCCGCTGTCCAGCTACGCCAGGAAAACAGGGAAGGTACTCTCTTCAACATGGTGGGATTCCAGACAAAGTTGACCTGGCCGGAACAGAAACGGATATTCAGGATGATACCCGGCTTAAAAAAAGCAGAATTTGCAAGATATGGAAGCATTCACCGAAACACCTTTATAAACTCCCCTGCCCTGCTAAAAAATACTCTCCAGTTCCGGTCAAATGATAATATCTTTTTTGCCGGACAGATTACCGGTGTTGAGGGCTACGTAGAATCTGCAGCTATGGGTCTTATCGCAGGAATAAATATACATCGTTATCTGAAGGGAAAAGATTTAACCGCCATCCCGCCAAAAACAACTGCTATTGGCGCTCTCCTCCATTATATTTCAAATGCCGGCATCAAAACTTTTCAGCCTATGAATGTAAATTTTGGCCTTTTTCCTCCACTTTCCAAGAAGGTGCCTAAAAAAGAAAAGGGGGAATATTTTGCAGCACGAGCACTTTCCGATTTGAAAAAATGGAAAGAAGAAACGTTCTGAGGGTTTTTCCAATAATATTCTTGACATACGACTTTTCCTATATTAAACTTAGCAAGTTTGTGAAAAGTCTTTTTTATTACCCTGAATCATATCCTGAACTTGGTTCAGGATCATTCAGGGTCTAAAATAATAAGATGCTGAAACAAGTTCAGGATGACAAGAGATCAGCTTCATGTCAAGGAGGGCATTAGGTACTATGAACGAAAAAAATCAAAACAAGACAGGTTTCTGCAAAAGTGAAAAAGGTTTTACTCTGATTGAGATGGCCATCGTTCTGATTATAATCGGTATCATTATCGGCGCGATTGTCAAGGGGAAAGATATTATCAAAAGTGCGGAGCAAAAGAAACTATACACTAAATATGTCAGAAGCTGGCAGCTGGCGTATAATAATTATTATGATCGCACCGGCTGGATACTCGGCGACGAAGCCTCCAATGATAATGCTAATCGAGATGGGCAATGCGACCCATTGGCAACCGCTGCCAATCTTGAAGCCCAACTAAAGGCCATCGGTTTAACACCACCTGTTCAGGGACCGACCGGCTCGAGTTTAGTAAGAACCTACGCCGACTCACTGGGAGTTCAGCGCACCCTCACACTTGCTTTCGCCTATAATGTCAATATAGGAAACTTTATTCGCATAAGAGGTATTCCAAATGACCTCGGTATTGCATGGGACAGATTAATTGATGATATAAATGATGGAACAGCCGGAGACCTCCGCTATGCGGCGAACTACAACGCTCCGCAGACAAATGTTGCCTGGCCCAGCGCTGAAACTGCGCCGGTTGCTAATGCTGCGGCCATACTGAGATTAGAGTTCTAAGCTTTGACCGGGAACGCACCCGCAAGCCCCGCCTTGTAGACAGGGTAAGGGGCGCAATATAAAACAAACATATTGTTCGCAACAGTTCACTATCTCCGATTCCTTACCGTGAAGCCCGCCCTGTGGGCGGGGAGATTCACTTCCATGGTCATCTTGCAAAGGTGGTGTTCAAAATCAAGATCATGAAATCCTACATAACCACGGCTATAGTGGCAATCTTTTTTCTTATAAGCGCCTACTTCTCTCTGACAGCCCACAATAATCACATCATAAGTCAGAAAAAGTTGAAGGTATCAACAAGGGAGGTACGTCTGCTCAAGCATCAAAAGAAGGAAATGGAACGCAAAAAAAGGATAATGACCCGTGTCAGCAACTTTGTCAACTACGCCATATCCTCAGGATTAGAAAAAAACAGGTGGGCATACTATAATGTAGAAATTGAACAGCCCGCTACCTTCCCGGAAGTTGAACAAATATTATTACAAACCGCAAGCACCTCATCCTATTATTTTAAACCCATGATACTCCACATAAAGACCGACATTGGATCCAACAAAAATACGGCTCCCAATAAATCATCCTCCATCTCTGCTGATTCAAAATCTACCAAAGATGGGGACATCCTCCTGACACTTAAAGGAGCATTTGTAATCAGGCATGAGTGATGTTTGAAAATTTAAAACAATACGCGATAGAACTCGATGGAGAAACCTTCAGCTTCTCAGAAAGAAGACTTGAGCAAATCCATGACCTCGATGAGATTAAGGGAGATATGTGGCTTGTTTCAGACATGAAGGGATCCATCTCAGGAGCTATGACTGTTGAAGCTCCGGCAAAGTATGCGGAAATTACAGTAATAAGACGATTGCAGGAAACGGGTGAATTTGACGAACCTGTTTCTATTATTACCCACTGGAAAAAGAAGAAAGGTAAAAATACTACAGATATCTTTTTTACAGCTCTCCCAACGAGAATCCGCTACCAATACTTCGACTGGATCAGAGAACATGAAGACTCTGTCGCCTTGTTTCCTCTCTTTTCGGTTCTCTATTCTGTTTTAAAAAAACTGCGGCCTCAGGAACCGGTAGCTGTCATCTTCCAGCACAACCGCTTTGCCGATCTGATCATTGGTACAAAAAAGAGGGTCTACTATGCCAACCGATGTGTTGCCTTTGATGAAAGTGAGGATCAGGTTTTCGCTCTCTGGGATACTGTCAGGAAAGATATCAAAGCAGCAGAAACAGAAAACCGAATCAAAGTAACCAGAGCATTTAATCTTTCCTGGCTGAAAAATAAAGTGGTGCCTGAGTGGCCTGAGGAAATGAAAAGTGAATTCTATTCCATAGAAGATGAAATAATATCCTATGGCGGGGAAGAACACCGACTCTCCTTTCTGAAGGCTGCAGGAATGATGTCTGGAACAGATGGGATTGCACCCGGAAGAGAAAAGATCTTTTATTATGCTCAAAGATTCGCCCCTTACCTCAATGGTATATTCTTTTTGGGAGCCATTCTGCTACTTGCCGGATTCTTCTGGTATAATTATAAAGTGGATGCACTGAAAAGAGATCTGACTATTATGGACAAAAGGAAGTCCGAGATACGGATGGAGATTTCTCATGAAATTCCTCAGGTACCGTATAAAGAAATACTGGCTTTTGTACAGGATCTTGCCTACTGTCATAATGCCCCGTCCTTTAAAGAGGTAATTAATGATATCTCCGACGCCCTCTCAGCCGGTATGAAGGTTAATATCCTGAAGATGGACTATTCAACGGCTGAGGTAATGGCAGAGATTTTTGGCAAGGCAGAAATCTCATTCGATACAGCTTATATGGGATATCAGACATTTGAAAAGATCTTAAAGGCAAAGGGATACGTTGTAGACGAGAGTAAATTCAATACAGAAATCAGCTCTTCTGAATTCCTGATCAAAATAAGAAAGAAAATTCGATGAAAAGAAAACATTCCGGGCTCTTAACTTTTATACTGATTTTTCTTACATTGTCGATAACCGTCTTATATGCCACCCAGGACCATGGAAAAGAAATAGATACAATTCGCATAAGCAGTGGAGTAAAGTCCCTGCCCGTTGTTTCTGTTCCGGCTTCATCCCTTGTAAAGGATATAGAAAATTTAGAAAAGATAATGACAGATCTTCCAAGACCCCAAAGACCAGATCTGTCTCCGGTAAACTTAACTCTCTTCGGTTATCAGCCAATGGGAAAGTTGAGGGTTGCGTCAAGAGGCAAACAAACCGTTTTGTCGACTCGAATGGATTACAATCTCAGCCTTGCCTTCACTTCAGGGAAAAAGCGGTTCTGTGTTATTGATGGAACCTTTTACACAGAGGGGGGACACCTCCCGGATGGCGCCATAATCATAAAGATTGAACCAAATCGCGCTTTGATCGGCAAACGTCAAATCAAAGAGTGGATATCTATTGCAGAAGGAATACAGCCGGCCAGGAAAAAAAAGGAACAGAATAAATAGGACAAGAAGTCTGTTAATGTTAAATGAAGAATTTGAGCTTCAGAAAACAACAGGAGAAAATAAGACCGTGAAATACCATACATTAAGGAAATTATTGATAATAATTTTTATCCTCTTTCTCGCAGGATGCGCTTTCGGTCCAGCCTCTGTCCTTGAACCTGAGAAACCATCCCCTGACTCCATTCCTAAGCAGATAAGTGAGGAATCTGAGAAACTGGGCAAGATTCAGAAAAATTTATCTGACACTTTGCAAAAGGCCGCCCCCAGAAAGATTGATGTAGAACCTGTCATACCGGTATACGATCCATTTGAAGACCATATAGTTTCCTTCTCTATGGTAGATGAAGATCTTCAAACAGTTCTGTACTCACTGTCACGAGCCGTTGGAATGAATCTCATAATAGATCCAAGCGTAAACGACGAAACGAGACTTGTCACACTAAATTTCGAGAAGGTCTCCGCTGCAACGGTGCTTAAAGAGGTGCTAAGCACTTTTGATCTCTACTACGAAATCAATCAAAATGTTATCCATATTAAATCATTCGAGGAGAGAATATTCAAGCTGCATTTCCTTGATACGAATCTGGACACAACCTTTGATGTAGGCGGTGATGTCCTCGGGGCTGGAGAGACGGCGACGGCTTCCGGATTAACGGGAGCCTTTAAGCTTTCAGGGAAGGGTGCAAAGAAGCCAAACCCCTATGATGTTGTCGAAGATATGGTCAAACAGGTTATTAGCAAAGGGGGTAAATACTCCCTTAACAGGTTATCGGGCTCTCTTTACGTAAAAGATACGCCTGCAGTCATTCTCTCTATATCAACGCTAATAAACCATTTCAGAGAGATGATGTCCAGACAACTCCTCATTGAGGCAAGGATTATTGAAGTTACTCTCTCGGATGGATACAGCTACGGAATAGACTGGGATATGGTAAGGAATCAGACAAACAGCGCCGGAAAACTTAACCGGGCTACCTGGGCAGGTAAGGCTCTGGTTCTAAGTGGTATCACAGGCGCCTTCACAACCGATGCCACTATAAAGGCACTCAATACCTTCGGAGATGTCAAGATTGTTTCCAATCCCAGCATTCGTACCAAACATGGCCAGCCGGCAGTAATCAGTGTTGGCACCTCAATCACATACAAGAAAAAGATAAAGACTACCACCTATACAGACACAAACACTGACAGAGACACCACCGAGGTTGAAGTCTCTACGGTCTTTGACGGGCTTATACTCGGTGTTATCTCATTTATCGAACCTGACGGAAAGATAACGCTCCTGATCAATCCTATAAAGAGTGATGTGGACAGGGATAGTCTCATACCTCAAACTGTCGGTACCCAGGATATATCCCTCCCGGAGGTTAACATCAAGGAGATAAGCGCCACAATCGGGCTCAACAGCGGTGATGTGGTTATACTTGGCGGTCTCATCAGTAAACGTAAAACAAAGAGCAATGAAGGAGTTCCATTCTTTTCTTCTATTCCACTGTTAGGATATCTGTTCAAAGCTGAGTCCTTGACGGATGAAAGTCTCGAACTTGTTATTGTTCTCCGTGTCTCCATCATATAAGGAGTGAGCAACAAACAGCGCAACCATGAGTGTTATCTTTAAAACATTAAAGAAACTGAAATTCCAATCACCTGAAGACGGGAAAGAGGCTGGAAAATTAAAGAGATTTCATAATGTCTACTCATTTCGCAGAATTCTCTTTTCACCTTTAGCAATACTTGTTCTTGTCCTTTTCATTTTTCTTTCCGGTCTGGTCACCATATATATCGCAGGCCATCTCACGGGAAAAAGTAAGCGCCTGCCCGCAGTAAGTGAAGAGCATCCAACCGTCGCTGCCAGGGAATTAACGGAAACTTCGGCAAAGGGGGATGTCATTCAGAAAGAACCGGCTCCTGTTCCATCATCCCCGAAAGATTTTTCTGTTGAGGATGTCATTCAGAAAGAACCAGCTCTTACTCCCTCACCTTCGAAAGATTTTTCTGTTGAGGAGACAAAGGGAGCAAAGCTTTATCTCCCTGAAAGCCAGAAAAGCCGGATCACTCCAGAGAATACTGAAACTATCCACGTCTCTCCGGTAAAAGATAAAATTACACCACCAGCAGCATCAGATATTTCCAGGGACAACAAGGCCGTGAAACCGGGAAAAGCACCTCTCTTCCTAACTTCCCGCAGCCTGCCAACAGAGAAGAAACCATTAGAAAAAATGCCGGAAGAGGCTCAATCACCAGAAGAGGCTAAGAAGAAACAAGACAAACATCTTCATCTGGTCAAAGTGGAAAAGAACGTACAAATCACCAGTCTTGTCAAAGAGATACAAAAGTCAATAACTACAGGCGGCAACCACCGGACAGAGAAGTTACTTGATCAACTAACCCGGCTTAAAGGTGAAAAAGACAGTTATGTGCTGAAATTGAGGGCTTTCTACCACTTGCGCCAGGGCAACTACGATTTAGCGGCTTCCTTCTTAAACAAGGTATTGCAAAAAAATAAAAATGATCTCGAGGCGGGTGTCAATATGGCCATCCTGGAAATAAAGACCGGTCAGTTGACCGAGGCAAAAAACAGACTATCCAGGCTCAAGGATATTTATCCACATAATACCCGGATACCTGAGTTAATTCAAAAGTTAGAATAATGGCTCTTTCCGGCAAGGCTGTTGACAAATCGCTGTTCGCTTTACTGTATGCAGGTCTCATAGCATTGACGATATGGGGGGGATGCAATTTAATCAATTACTCCCTGGACTTAAAGTTCTGCAGAGATTTTCTGTTAAAATGGGATGTTGCTTTGAGGTCCTACTCGGCTAAAAATGAAATATGGCCTTATTTTTCCGGCAGTAATCATGTAGAATATATGGAAAATCTTGTTCGGTCGATGCGCAATAACAGTTTATCACCACCCGCATCCAACACCGAACGCCCCTATGTATATCGTTTCAAAAAAATTGGCCGGTCTGAAGAAGATATTTTTTTGCTCTGCTTTCCGGATAGAATTATTCTTTACGGCATCCCGGAAAATATGTTTACAAAAATAGACCGGTTTATTGATAATAAAGCCGGTAAAGATGATGGAATGTTTAGAGGATATCCCGGCAAGGATGGCAGAACATATATAGGTTTGTGGCGATTATAGTAGATAACAATGAATGAAGAATTAAGACACCTTGATTATCTTGGGCTAAAACATAATCCATTTCCTGTGGCCCCGGATTATGAGAATTTCTATCTCTCCGAACACATTGATCGAATAATCTCCGAGATCGTGCACGGAGTAGTTACAAGGAAGGGTTTCATAATCTTAACCGGTGAGGTTGGACTCGGAAAAACTACCATTAGCCGTAAGATAATCAGCATTCTTGAAAAGAAGAGCGTTGAAACCTCTCTTGTTTTATATACCTTTTACCGTAACGTTGAACTGTTGAGAGAAATTAACAGAGACTTTGGATTACATTCTGATAGTTCGCAACTTTCCGACCAGATGAAGATTTTGAATGATTTCTTGCTGGAAGAAAACAGAAACGGCAAAAACTGCGCTATAATCATTGATGATGCCCAGAATCTCAATTACAGAAACCTTGAATTGATTCGTATGATCTCCAATCTGGAAACAGACAGGGATAAACTCGTGCAGATCCTGCTTATCGGTCAGCCTGAACTGATGGATAAGTTAAGCTCACCCAGGCTTCGTCAGCTCAAAAGCCGTATCATTATCAAGGAGGAAGCCCTTCCTCTCAACCAGGAAGAATTAAGAAATTACATCCTGTTTAAATTAACTATGGCGGGAAACAAAGGAGAAATTACATTCGACCGCGGATCACTTCAAAAAATCTATAAGTATAGCCGGGGAAATTTCAGGATGATTAATATCCTGATGGACAGGTGTCTGTACGTGACTTTTCTCTACAATACTGCAAAAATAGACAAATCCATAGTGGATGCGGCCATCAGAGACCTCGACCAGTTTAAAGTAACAAGGAAGAAAAGGGCTATTGGCCTGTATATTATAATAATACTGGGCTTCCTGACTGCCGGAGGCGCTCTCTATTTAAACCTGATTCCGGAGGTTGGCCGCCTTCCGGGAACCAGTAACCATAGATCAGTAGTCAATAATCAAGATATTCATAAGGAAATGATATCCACCGAGATTAGAAAAAAAATTCGTTGGCCCCGGGAAACAACGGTCTTACCTGAAAAAACTCCTATCCCGGCAGTATTATCCGATTTCCTGGCATATTATAATCTGTCTGACTACGAAAGAGGCTTTTTCAAAGCCGTGGAAACAAACCGATTTAAAGATATTGCTGATTCCATCCACGAAAATACCGGATATCAGCTAATACAGCTTGATTACCTGCCGGCAAATATAAGAACCCGTTATGCCGTCTTAAGCTTAACTTCTAAAAAAAGCGGAAAGGAGGACTACTTCCTTTTCTGGAAACCAACTATCAGGATTGCAAATTTTTACATAGGCTATAAAGGAAAGGAAATCGGAAAGCTGGAAGAACTTCTTGCAGCAGTTAAATTATACAAGTATTCCTTAGATGAAATTGTGGAATCAAGGCTAATTAAGGCACTTAACCGCTTCCAAGAGGAGAACGGGCTTCCGGTCTCCGGATTTCCTGACCAAAGAACTATATTTCTACTATGCAATAATTAAGAGGTAACAACCAAAATGATAAATGACAAGATAAGAAAACCCATAGGGGAGCTACTGAAAGAAAGTGGCATTATAACAGATGAACACATCAGCTTTGCCCTTCAGGAACAGAAGATCACCGGAGAGAAGTTAGGCGAGGTTCTCGGACGTCTCGGCTTCGCAACCGAATATGATGTAGTTACTGCTCTGTCTGAACAGGAGGGGATTCCATACCTTGATCTTGATGAAATCTTGCCGGAAGAAGCTATTTTAAAACGATTCAATAAGAACCTGTGCCTCAACAATGCCTTTCTCCCCATTCGTATTTTGGACAAATCAATAGAAATAGCTTCGTCCAATTCCTCGAATGATAAAGTTGGTCAATTAATATCCAGGCAAACAGGACTCTCACCCATATTTTATATCGCCGAAAAGAGAAAGATCGTCAATACCATAAATAAGTTTTACTACTTTATGGAAAATCCGGTTGAAAAATTAATCGAAGCAGAGGTCCGTCTTCTCTCCCGCGATTCGGAGATGGCAAGAGGAATGGATAATCTTATCAGTCATATACTGCATTTAGCAGTTAAAATGAGAGCTACTGATATCCATATCAGGCCAATGGAGATGTCAGTAAATGTTTCACTCCGGGTTGATGGTGTTATGGGCTCAGTTTTATCGCTACCTCTCCCCTTTAAAAGGATCATCTCAAGTATCAAAATGAAGGCAAGTATGGATATTGCCGAACAGAGACTGCCACAGGATGGGCGTTTTTCAGCCACGATTCTTAACAACGAGTTTGATTTCAGGGTTTCCACAGTTGTCTCCCCTTATGGTGAAAATATTGTTTTGAGAATATTGCCAATGGAACGCTCTCTTATGGGAATGGCACAACTCGGATTTTTTGAAGAGGATATCCGGAAGGTAGAAAATATGTTTAATGAGCCCTTTGGCATTATTCTCCTTACAGGACCAACCGGCTCCGGTAAATCCACTACCCTTTATGCAGGTATCAGGAGCTTGAATCTCCTTGAGAAAAATGTCCTGACCGTAGAAGATCCCATTGAATTCAGCATGCCACTGTTACGACAGACCCAGGTAAATGAAAAGGCGGGCTATAACTTTGCAAACGCCATCCGGTACTTTTTAAGGCACGATCCCGACGTCATCCTGGTAGGAGAAATCCGTGATTCTGAAACCGCAGCTACAGCCACAACAGCATCAACCACCGGACATCTGGTCCTCTCCACCATGCATACCAACAGCGCCGTGGGAGCTATTCCACGCCTTCGTGACCTTGGAATAAGGTCCTTTTTAATTGCAGATTCGTTAATTGGCGTCATAAGCCAGAGACTTATTCGCAGAATATGCAACACCTGTAAGGAGGAGTATGAGCCTGCCGAGTGGGAAAAGACATATTTAAAAGATCCTTCCATAGAAAAGCTCTATAGAGGCAAAGGGTGTGAGGTATGTAATAATTCCGGATACTTCGGCAGGACACTCGTCTATGAATTGCTGACTGTCGATAAAGAGCTGTCAATATTGATCGACAGGGAGGTCGAATTGAAGGAAATCACAGACAAAGCAAAGGAACGCGGCTTTGTGGATATATTCGAAACAACAGTGGCCAAGGTGAAACAGGGAATTATAACAGTGGAAGAAGCGGTGCGCGTCCTGGGTCATACGAGGTAGCGTAATAATTTTTACTCCAATTAGATGAGGTGGCATATAAAATGCCGCCCTACACCGGTTATCAGGATTATCACCAGTGGCTTATTTCAGATACAAAGTAATGGAACCAACAGGAAAGATAAACTCCGGTATTGTCAAGCTTCCATACGAAGACATAATGTCCGTCACCTACCACCTCGAGAGGGATGATAATTCCACCATTTATGTAAAAAAATTAGGCATTGTTGCCTCCCTCATTTTTCGACTGATAAGCAGCGTTATTTCCCGCAGGAAGGTAACACGATCCTTTCAAGCGGAATTCTTGAGCAATATCTCACTAATGCTCCGCTCCGGAATAACTTTAACAACCGCTCTGGAAGAAGCAGCCAGCGGTTCTGACATGCCGGATTTCGAAGGTGACATAAGAGATATGATTACAAGAATTCAGGGAGGAGCAACTTTTTCCGATGCTGCAGACAAATACAGATATATCTTCCACGGAACAATAATACATCTTATCCGCATAGGGGAAGAGACCGGTAATCTCGATAAGATGTTGCTGGATGCATCCGAACACCTGAAGAGGATACAAACGATTGTGAGTGATACTAAACAGGCCCTTTTATATCCATCTTTTGTGTTAATCGTTATGGGCGCCGGCCTATTGTTCTGGTTTTACTATGTCGTGCCAAAGATTGTCAGTCTCTTTAAAGATATGGATGTGACGCTTCCGACCATTACTGTTATTCTTCTAAATATTTCTGCTTTTCTACAGGACTATTTCGTAATTATAATACTCGGAGTGGTATCGATAATCATTATTTTAACTATTACCTATAAAGGAAACCGATTGGCAAGAAGAACCGCCGATGCCCTCTTTCTCCGGCTGCCGGTTTTAGGCACCATTATCTCAGCCTCCGCACTCGCCTTCATCACCGAGTATTTCAGCATCATGTTAAGGTCCGGCATAGATATCCTGCAATCCATTAGAATACTGAAAGAATCTATCAAAAACGAGGTTTACCGGGAAAAACTGGACGATGTTATAAGCGGATTGACGAGAGGTGAAGGAGTCTCGGACTCATTCAGAAGTGCGATAATCTTCCCCCCGTTTGTTATAAGGATGATAAGTGTTGGAGAGTTAAGCGGAACTCTCGACCAGCAATTAGCAAATATTGCGGAGAACTACAGAAATAAACTTTCCCTGCTTGTGGCTACTATCGGAAAGATGATCGAACCGATTGTCCTCATTATAGCGGGGATCCTGTTTGCCATCATTATCGGCGGTCTCTTCCTTCCGATCTATGACCTGGTAAGCCAGGTTGGCGGAAGGTAATCACGATTTTATACTCTCACTCCGTACCTCTACTGTAAAGATCGGTAACTTCGGCAGCCGATAACACCCTGTTATATATTCTGATTTCATCAATAAGGCCCTTAAAGGGAAGTGAACCCGTGTAGAACCTTCCTATTATAGTATCCACAGGTGTAGTGTATGCTAATGCCCTTGTGACTGGGGGGTCTATGCTGCTCCCATTCACATAAAGAATATTATTATCCAAGCTGTTGTGGGTAATAACAATATGGTACCATATGTCCACATCAGGCGCCCAGGTGGTCTTAACATATGTGCATGCAGAGCCATCACCGACAAGAGCAGATACGTTATTGCTGGTCCCCATCTGCAGATTTATCCCGTGATTTGCATCGGGCTTGTTGGTAATGATCCCATTCCAGCTGTCTAATTCAGATGCCTTTACCCACGCTGAAATAGAAATATCCGGCGGGGTCAGGACTGCGTTATTGCCTACGTTTACATAATCGGTCCCATCAAACTCAAGGGCGTTTCCTATTATCCCTGTTGCTCCATAACTTGCCCCGTTATTAGTTCCGTGATTCGCCTGTCCCGAATAATCGTTGATATCTTTTCCGCCGGGGGCGGTTCCTCCTTCGGTCTCATCCATTTTGTAGTAGGCAACCAGGCTGGCCTGGTTGTAAAGATCTGTTATGTCGACCGGCGAAAGGGCTCTGTTGAAGAGGTTGACCTCATCGAGCCAGCCATTGAGGTACGCATGGAAACCGGCATAAGCCATCTGAAACGGGTCACTTGATATATAGGGCGTTTGTGAATAACTTGTCGAGGCGCTTACGGCTTTATCGATATAGACCTTCATGGTGGGGGCGGGGGGGGTGGTGGTGGAATCATCATCATAAACCCCGACGACATGATGCCAATCACCATCGTTTACCGTGACCGTCGTCTGGCAACTTCCATTTCCCCCGGCAGAGTAAATCTGAAAAAGTATGGTTCCATCGGTATCCAGCCACAGGCCATAGTTCCTGCTTGTCGAGTTGCCCTTACCTGCAAGGCGCACCCAATCGGAAGCACCGGCATTAACTTTCACCCAGAGTGCCATCGTAAATGGCGCGGCAAGTCTCAATTCCGGGGAATCAGGCACGCTCACATAACCGCTCGACCCGTCAAACTTCAGGGCAGTCCATACCTTTCCCTGCTCCCCATACGTCACTGTACCATAAGCCGTTCCATCGTTGTTTTGATCTGAATGATCCTCTATTGTTCCGCTGGATTCATCCAGCCACCACTCACCCACATGTCCGGTATAGTATGGTGTGCTTGCCCCACCGCCGCTGATGTTCAGGGTGTAATAACCTGAATCAATCGTGTTGTCCGTGCAGGTACTATCGTTAGCCGTCAGTTTGAATTGATAGCCGGTCCCGGCCGTTGAGGTCGAAATCTTTCTGAATCTGGCGGTTGCGTCTCCGGTTTTGACCACCTCAAATCCGCCGGGATTGGTTCCAAGCCAGGTAACAGCCCAGTTTGCAAGGGCGCCAAGACGTGAACCGGATACGGTGAAATCACGGTAAAAATCAGATGTGGTACAATTAAAGGTTTTGGGCGCCGATGGGGAAATAGTAAGAGTGCCGTTGGCAACTGTAAGGGTAAATGTCCGTTCATCCGTCCTGCTTGCCGCATCTGTTACTCTAACTGCAATACTGTATGTGCCGGCGCATTTATCTATGGTTCCATGTAATTCTCCGGTATTGGGAACTATAGACAGGCCGGGAATTCCTGAAGACAGGAGCTCCCAACCATAAGGCGTTGTGCCGCCTGTCGCGGCAACGGTGTAGCTGTAAGCACTGTTTATGACCCCATTACTAAGGAAAGTCGTGGTAATAAAGACGCTGTCGGCCGCGCAGTCCCTGGTTTCATCCTTATCGGCCTTTATCTCATTTTCAGCCAGGGCACGGTTGTATATTTTTACCTCATCAATCATGCCGCCGAAGAAACTTATGGGAGAAGTATCGCCGCGGGCGCCAATCAGCAACTTACTTCCATTGCTGCCCATTGCCCCTGCCTGGGTTCTGGAATAAACCTCGACTCCATTCTTATAAAGAATCTGCTGGGAGCCGTCGTATACAGTGGTTACATATGTCCATTCGTTTGCCGTTACGGGAAAGGATGTTCCGCCATCCCACGCCCAGTGGGGCTGCCATGCGTAACTGACATATCCTCCATTTACCCTCGTCTCATAAAGGTTTTCCTTGTTGAATATGATATTATCTCCCGATGACCCGTCCCACTTTATCCAGGCAGAAATTGTCCATGGATAAGTGCCCGGATCAAGGTCGCCGTCAGCAGGGTCACCCAGGTTTAAATAGCCACCATTGGTATCGTTGACTCGAGTAAACACCCCTGCCCTGCACACCTTGCCGCCGGAGGGGGTAGTCTGCAAGGGTAGAACCCCGGAACCGCCTGATGCCGCCACCCCGTTGCTGCCACCCGAACCGGAATCAAGCACCTCGCCTGCCGTGCCGCTCCATGCATAGTTTTCCATGCGGTATTCCGCCACCGTATCTGTATAACAACTGCCCGTACATGTAGATCGGGTAAGGTCGTAAAGATCGCTTATTTCAGCTGCGGATAACTCACGGTGGTACACCATCACCTCATCAATTAACCCCTTGAAGCAATGGTCCGTACTGGAATAATAACCGCCGATAACAAAAGTTTCTGCATTGTGAATATTAGTGGTTGGATCGTCTGTAGCTGTTTTCTTCAAAACATTATCAACATAAAGATTTCCGCCATTTGCCGCGCTGTAAGTATAAACTACATGGTGCCATTCGTTGTCATTATAGAGTTCACTGCTATAATCTATCTCACCGCCGCGTGTCCCTGAGGTTTCATCGCTGACCCACGCACGCAGTGAGCCATCCGAATCGTAGCAGAGGGCCGTACTCCAACTTGAACTGCCGGTTGAATCAGAAAACTCAATCAACCGGGGAGAACCGCTACCGCCGCCCGGCGATTTGAACCAGCATGCCAGGGTAACCTGATCATTAAAGGTCATTATGTCAGCACCGGTAAGAACATCACTCATAATCTCATCATCGATACCGTCAAATGATGCAGCCCGGCATATTTTGCCTGAATGGACGGCAACAACTCCGCCCGATGCTTTGCCGTAATGATTACTGTTCCCAAGTGAATCAACTACATCATAGCTTGAACCATCCCATGTCGTACATTCATCGAACCGCCATTCCGATTCCATGCCCTCGGTATATGGAGCGCCGGCGCCCGACTCCGTAACCGTAACCGTAAGGATAATATTTGCAGTGTTAGTCGGACAATCATGATCGGTGGCCGTCAGTGTGAAGGTATAGGAACCTGCGGTAGTTATTCCGTCTTTTTTGATGACAGTTGTATTTCCCGTATTATTATAGGCAAATCCCGAAGCCCCGCCGGTATTCAATGTCCAGTCAATATCTCCGATATGCCCTCCGTGGACTTCAAAGGTCTCCTCCTGGGTGGTACTGTTCCAGGTGATATCTGTGCCGGAACCGCTTGTACGGGCGACAGACAGGTTTTTTGCAACCTCAACTGTAAATGATTTTGTGTCTGTGGTAGGAGCAGGGTCTGTTGTAGAATCAGTTACTTTAACTCCAATGGTATAAGTACCCGGACATTGAGAAAGGGTGCCGGATAAATGTCCCGTATAGGGATGAACGTAGAAATCCGTAAAGCCGCCGTTAGCAGTCAGTTCCCATCCATAGGGTGTTATCCCGCCAGATGCAGTAAAAGTAACTGAATAGTCGCTGTTCAGGTTACCAGAGGGTACACTCCCTGTAGAAATCTTGACATTCTCACCACCGGCAAGACAGGCAGGATCACCAAAGCAATCAGGATCAGAACAGTCTACCAATCCATCGCCATCATCATCTATACCGTTAGTACAACCATTAGTGTAAGAATTTTCAACTCCGCTGCCGCCACCACCACCGCTGCTGCCACCGGTGCAATTTTTGCCGATAAGTATCGTGAACGAGGTATTTCCCATGAAATCGTCATAACTGGTGGTTATAAACCTTTCAGGATCATCAAATTCAGCATCATCAACACCATTGTAGCCATCAAAAAAACCATTTGACCCATCGAGGTCTTTGGGTCCGCCACTCACAATTACATAGGCCACGTTTGTCTGTGTGCCGTCTTCTTTGGTAACGTAAAGTTTCGCAGAATCAAAAGCCGAAGAACTGGCAGTACTCAGGACACTGCATAAAGTACTGGTAGAGGTAGCAGTCAAATCAGAATAAACACCATATTTCATGCGGTTACCCCATACATCATCGCCGGAAGAAAGGCCCAGATCACGAAAGGGGAAATTTCCGAAATAGGTATCGGCATCCCCGTTACCATCCGTGCCACTGTCGGCATAAGGCAACCGTCCGTTGGCCGTTACATAACCCTGTAGGGCATAGTCTACCTTCTCCAGAACAGCTCTGTTCTTTCTGATCTTTGCCGATTGAATCAGGGAGGGTAAAACCGAGGCCATAATGGAAATGATAACACCCACTATGACCATAACTACGGCCATTTCAATGAGGGTAAAACCAGGGTTTTTTCTTAATTCATTTCTGAATTGCATGACCGGTCTTCTCCAAAATAATGCAAAAACATGGCCTTCTTATACCTTACAATACTGCGGGATGGCGTTCCATGTGCCATTGCCTTTGGTCGGGTCTGCAACTGTTAATTCCAAAAATTTTTTATTGGTTCCTTAAATAAATTATCCTAAGTCCTTCCAGAGTGAGCATTCCATCGACCACCTCTATGCTCTTCGTCTCAGGAGCTATTATTTCTGCGAATCCCCCTGTTGCCACAACGAAAGGATTCGATTTAACTTCATCCTTTATACGATCCACTATCCCATCCACAAGACCCGCATAACCGAACATGATACCGGCCTGCATACTGCTCACCGTATCTTTGGCAATGATGGATTTAGGCCTGATGAACTCCACCCTGGGAAGCCTTGAAGCTGCTTCAAAAAGAGCTTCACTTGATATAAGTATGCCCGGTGCTATACATCCCCCCATATACTCCCCTTTTTCCGAAATATAATCAAAAGTGGTGGCGGTACCAAAATCCACGATTATAAGCTCTCTCTTGAACTTCTCATAAGCGGCAACGGCGTTTACTATTCTGTCCGCACCTACTTCCCTTGGATTATCATAAAAGATCGGCATTCCTGTCTTGATCCCCGGCCCAACAATCAGCGGTTCTACATTAAAATATTTTTTACAAAGCGGCTTCAAAATATTCAACATGGGTGGAACAACACAAGAAATTATAATGCTGTCAATTGATTTTAAATCGACATCGGTTGTTCTGCATAAATTGAGCATCCTGATTCCGTATTCATCAACCGTATGGTAAACAACCGTCCTGATTCTCCAGTTATGCAAGAGTCTTTCCCCATCATACAAACCGAGCACCGTATTTGTATTCCCAACATCAATAACCAAAAGCATAATCAATTCTCCACCAAAGAAACATCACCTGCTATTACGCGTTTTATCTTCTCCTTTTCATCAAAAATAAGGAGCGCACCATACTCATCAATACCGACCGCTTTCCCTGCTTGAATATCATCTCTTAAAACAACCCTGATGTTTTTCCCAATAATTCCGGCATATTTTGTCCATTCGTCTCTTATCGGGCCGAATCCCTCGGATGAAAATTTTTTATACCACTTTTCGAGGGAATCATACAATCTTATTGTAAAATCGAAACGAGAAATATCTCTCCCCACCTCCTCACTCAAGGATGTGGAATTATCTCGAAACTCCTTGTGAAAATCCTCTTTTTTCATTATGATATTAATGCCGATTCCAACTATGACAAAATCAACTTTCCCACCGGAAGTCCTCATTTCCGTGAGAATACCGCATATTTTCTTTCCACCTATCTGAACATCATTCGGCCATTTTAATGTAACATCTTCCGGGCAATATTCAGAAAGGACCCTGGCCACTGCAACACCGGCCACGAGGGTTATCCGGGGGGCCATTGCAGTTTCTATCGAAGGCCTCAATATAATTGAAGTATATATATTACTCCCGGGAGGAGACTGCCATACCCTGTCCATACGCCCCTTCCCTTTCGTCTGACAGTCCGCAATGACAACCGTACCCTCCGGAGCACCAGCCCTTGCAAGTCTGGAGGCATATATATTTGTGGAATCGACCTCTTTTAAAAAGTGTACCTCGTTCCCTATAAGCCTCCCTGAAAGGCGGTCGGCAAGATCACTTTGATTAAACATAACTTTTAGTTTCAAGTTTTAATTTTTAAGTTTGATGCGCTTGTAAAAAATCGAAATATGCACAATCTTGTCGTTCCCGTGAAGCTTGTCCTCGACTCTGATCGGGGAACGGGAATCCAGTCTTTTCAAGTGCTTAACCCTCTGTGGATTCCCGCCTACGCGGGAATGACAGACTTTTTGCGAACTTGTCAACTTTAGGTTTTCAGCTTCAGACTTATGTCAGATGATGGTGCTGAATGGGTAAGCGCTCCTATAGATATAAAATCCACTCCGGTCTCAGCAATCTTTTTTACGTTGGATAGGGTGATATTTCCTGAAGCTTCGACTAAAACTCTCCCTTTTATAAGGGAAACTGCTTTCTTCATTTCCTCAACATCCATATTATCGAGCATTATGACGTCTACTCCTGCGGATAGCGCCTCTTCAACTTCTCTCAAATTCTTTACTTCAATTTCTATCTTCAAGGTATGAGGAACGCCTTTATTTACCATCTCAACAGCAGCAATAATACCACCGGCGGCATCAATATGGTTGTCCTTTATCAAAATACCGTCATAGAGGCCGAATCTATGGTTAAAGCCTCCGCCAATCATTACGGCATATTTCTCCAGGACCCTCAAACCTGGCGTTGTTTTTCTTGTATCTAAAATCTTTGCACCGGTTCCCCTGATCTCATCCACATATCTTCGCGTCAGAGTGGCAATCCCGCACATTCTTTGAAGAAAATTCAGCGCCACTCTCTCCGCAGTGAGGATATCTCCCAGGTTTCCTGACATCTCCGTAAGTACGTCCCCACTTTCGACAAGCTCACCATCTTCAACTCTATCTGTAAATTCAACTTTTTCTTCTGAAAATGAAAAGACCTCTTTAAAAATTCCAATCCCCGCTACAACCATATCCTCCTTCGCCACGACGCGGGCATTACCAACTTCTCTTCCCGACAGGACAGCCGAGGTGGTTATATCACCGGAGCCTATATCTTCCTTAAGAGCCGACTGTATCAGCCCTTGTATGACGTGTTTCTGGTACATGATATCCGCTCATCTTAATTATTTTGGAAGAAGCATAGCTCCTTACGCCTCTATCTTCTTAAGCCTTTTAATGGCCGCTTCGAGCACGGCATATTTCTCGTTAAGTTCCTTGAAATTTGCTTCTTCCTTATTTATAACTGCTTCTGCAGCCTTCTCTTTAAAATCACGATTGGCAAGTTTTTTAGAAATAACAGTGAGGGTTTTTCTAATTTTGGCAATTTTCTTTTCGAGCCTTGCTTTCTCTGCCGGTATATCTATCGCTCCTTCCAGTAACACAAATACCCTCAAAGAACCTGCAACACCTATTGCGGCACCTTTCGGTTCCTCAATCTCACCGCAGACGGTTAATTCCTCCAGATTGCCCAGATCGACAATGTAATCCCTTCCGGAAGTCACCACGAACTCCATCTCTTTATCAGGAACCGAAACGATCACTTTTAATTTTTTTGATGGGGGAATAATCATTTCGCCTCTTATGTTTCTGATACTGGTAATTACATCTATGATAATCCCCATTTCTTTTTCCGCATCCTCATCACGAAGGTCATCATCCACTGCCGGGAATTTGCTTATCATGATAGAAGCTCCATCACCCCCGAGTTTCTGCCATATTTCCTCGGTCACAAATGGCATAAAGGGATGAAGAAGCTTTATGGAACCTTTTAAAACGAGAAGAAGTATCTGCTGAGCGGCAAGTCTTTTTGCCAAGGCATTATTACCATACAGAACAGGCTTTATAAGCTCAAGATACCAGTCACACAGCTCGTGCCAAACAAAGTTATATATGCTATGGGCGGCATCATTAAACCTGTATTCATCCAAATATTTTGTCACATCTCCTGCGGTCTTGTTAAATCTGTCTTTAATCCAACGGTCACAAAGCGAGTAATCTCCTTTTTGAGGTTCGACACCTCCTGCAGGATAATCCTCAAGACTCATCATGGAAAACCTTGTGGCATTCCATATCTTGGTAACAAAATGCCGGTAGCCTTCGATACGCTCCTCCGACATCTTCACATCTCTCCCCTGAGCCGTGAATGCCGCGAGTGTAAATCTGAAGGCATCTGCTCCATATTTTTCTATCATTTCAAGGGGATCTATTATATTCCCACTCGATTTGCTCATCTTGTGTCCTTCTTCATCACGAACAAGGGCGTGGAGATAGACATTATCAAAGGGAACTTCTTTCATTACATAAAGTCCCATCATCATCATCCTCGCTACCCAGAAAAATAGGATATCAAACCCGGTAATAAGAAGGGATGTGGGATAAAACGTCTTCAAGGCATCTGTTTTGTCCGGCCACCCAAGGGTTGAAAAAGGCCAGAGTGCGGAACTGAACCATGTATCCAGAACATCTTCCTCCTGCCTGAGCGAGTTCCCTTTACACTCAGGACAGCTATCCGGGTCCTTCACCGAAGCAATTACGCCCCCGCAATCTTCACAATACCAGACAGGTATTCTGTGACCCCACCATATCTGTCTGGAAATACACCAGTCGCGGATATTCTCCATCCAGTCAAAATAAGTCCCTTCCCACGTGGATGGAACTATCCTGGTTTTACCTTTAATAACAGCCGCGGAAGCAGCCTTGGCAAGCGGTTTTACCTTTACGAACCACTGTCTGGAAACTGTCGGCTCTATAGCAGTTCTACATCTGTAACAATGTCCCACGTTGTGGATATAGGGTTCTTTGCCGACCAGATACCCTCCCTGTTCGAGATCATGAACAACATTTTTCCTACACTCATCGCGATCCTGCCCCCGATAAATGCCCCCGTTCTCATTAATTACAGCGCTTTCATCCATTATCTCGAGAATTTCAAGCCCGTGTCTTTCAGCCATTGCAAAGTCGTTTGGATCACAAGCGGGTGTTATTTTCACTGCTCCGGAACCAAACTCCTTTGACACATAATCATCCGCGATAACTGGTATTTTTTTATTAACCAGGGGAAGGATAACTTCTCTTCCGATCATATCTTTGTATCTTTCATCATGAGGGTTAACTGCAACCGCCGTATCTCCCAGCATAGTTTCCGGACGCGTCGTGGTCACAACAATATCCCCCTCACCATCGGCAAAGGGATATCTGATATCCCACAGTCCACCCTCTTCTTCTTTATATTCAACCTCCAGATCCGATATGGCCGTATGACACCTGGGACACCAGTTGATAATATAATCCCCCTGATAGATAAGGCCATCATTATAGAGCCTTACAAAGCTCTCTCTCACAGCCCTCGTCAACCCTTCATCCATAGTGAAGCGTTCCCTTGACCAGTCGCAGGAACATCCGAGTCTCTTGAGCTGGTTTATAATAACTCCTCCATATTTCTCCTTCCACTCCCATACCCTTTCAATAAACTTTTCCCTGCCGAGGTCATGCCTTGTAATCCCCTCCCTCGCCAGTTCCTGTTCAACAACATTCTGCGTGGCAATCCCCGCATGATCCGTACCCGGCATCCACAGGGCATTATACCCCTGCATTCTCTTATGCCGGACAATAATATCCTGTAGAACATTATTCAATGCATGCCCCATATGGAGTATTCCGGTCACGTTTGGCGGTGGTATAACGATTGAAAAAGGTTTTCTTTCGCTTTTATCATCCGCCCTGAAATAATTATTATCAAGCCAGTACTTATACCACTTTACTTCAACTCCATGAGATTCATAAGATTTACTCAACAACTTTTCTTCCATCTCTCGTCTCCATAAGAAATTCCCATTTACTAAAACCGACCGCTTGAGGAATACCTGCCCATTTCCGGTCTACCCGGAAAATATGTGGACACATTGCTTAAAAGGCACAAAGTGACCGGGAGCGCACCCGCAAGCCCCGCCCTGTAGGCGGGGGTAAGGGGCGCAATATAAAATAAACGTTCCTTACCGGGAAGCCCCGCCCTGTGGGCGAGGCTTCACTTTACTTCTTGTCTGCCTCTGAGGCCTTTGTCACTTTGTGCCGATCTTAAAGGGAACCCCCTCTTAACTCTTTCCCTTTTTTATTCGGGGGGGATAGAGGGGGATTTTATAGTGCTTAAAAATCATTAAATGATTCTCAATTGAACAGCATCAGCGATAATTTTTTACACTCTTAGAAAAATTTCAACTGTTCTTTTATCTTCCTGATGACTAAAAGGGCATCCACACCTGAGACCGAACCCAGTGGGGCAAACTCGCCGGTAGTAAAGTCTTTTGCCTGCATAATGCCCCTTGAGGTAACAACCATGACGGCATTAAAATAAGGAAGATCAGATCTTAAATCCGGAAACGGGGAAGCGCTCCCGATAAATTTGGTCGCCAGATCCTTTTCACCGGTAACCTTAATCAATATGTCCTCAATCATCATGGCATAGTTAGCCCTGGTTACCAAATCATTCGGGTGGAAAGCATCATCGGGATAGTTCTCCAGGCCACGGACACCTATCTCCAGAATACCTTCAATATCAGCCTTCAATGGATGCTCCGCAATATCCGTTGCGGCAGCCGCTTTTTCTTTCTCAACCTTGAGCTTACCAAGGTATTTGAAAGACGTGTCAAATGTCTTCAGTGTTCTCTTCTCATAAAGCACATCTATTTTCAATTCTTCCATAAACAGCGCCGCCACATCGGCCCTGGTAATACTCTCAACAATGGCAATTCTCTTTCCTGTAATTGTACCCGGCATGGCTCTCTGTATCTTCTGGATTAATTTCCACTGGTTATCAGCTTCTCCTACATAACTGTCCTTCAAGTCAAGCACCTTGCTGAACATCTTTCCAGCCAGGTCAAACTCCAGCCCTCCTTTATACGCAAGGCCCATAAAATAATAGGCAGCAGAAGACTTTGGATCGAGAACAATAGCATAGTTAAACTGTTCTTTGGCCCGTTCCAGCCAGTCTTTATTCTCCTTGCTCATCGTATATAGTCTTATTTTTCCGATATGAACAAAGACTTTTTCATCCTTTGTCTTGGCATAACTCCACCCATTTTTCATTAAATCAAAGGCATTTTCGAAGTCCCTTTTATAGGCTTTAGCCAATCCGAGACCCACATAAGCTTTGGAAAACTTTGGATCAAGCTGAATGGCCAGCTCAAATTCCCTCTCGGCATACTGGTACTTACCCTGATTGAGCAGTTTCAGTCCCGTATACGTATGGTGTTCGGGAGTATCCAGCTGGCTTAATGGTTTTCTTGCCTCCGGTGCACAGGAAAAAACAAAAGCACATATGGCAACTATCATTAATAAAACGAAGCAATTATTGCATTTAAATTGACGTATCATAGCTTCCCCCCTTCTGTTAAATGTAAAAATGTTCTGAACAAAACTTTACCCCGCCCTTGATACGGCGGACAACCATATTCTCGATGCTCTCTTCCTAATGAAGATGATTACCTCCAGGGTTATTTTAATTTTTCTATTTATTACAAATATATTTATACCATTTTGAAGTCAAGGAATTTTAACTTTTGTGTCATTTAAGAATTAAAAGTGAACCGTTTTTGACGGATTTAAAGTTTAAAAGTGAACACCTGATAAACCATAATCTAAACACCAAAGAGGAGGTCTTAGGTTATGGTACAGTTGCACAAGAAA
>Ga0268276_1000348_pt1 | contig 55367 bp, 36 predicted proteins | sample saktaG_4_FD_190145 | JGI IMG/M metagenome (GOLD analysis project Ga0268276, IMG submission 190145) | Saline water microbial communities from Sakinaw Lake, British Columbia, Canada - sak_2010_1_5_45m | ecosystem: Environmental > Aquatic > Non-marine Saline and Alkaline > Saline ...
ATCAGCGAGATGCTGCAATCATTGGGATCCTACGTCAAGTTGGCTGTTGACGTGCGCCGCGAAGTGTTGGCCGGCGGCGGAGAGCTCCATGCCGATTGCGAGCAGGTGTTACTGGAGGATGGCGGCCGCCAGGAAGACATCTGGGGCGCCGATTGGCTGCCCTTTAGTCAAGAGGTACAATTCGAGGCGCTGATCAACATCCGTCCCCGCCAAGACAATTTCAGTATGACCATTCAGAATCCCGTAATTCGCGAGCGGGTAGAAACCATTGTGCGCCGACTGCTGGAAGGAGTGATGTTTGAATGAAAGATCTCTCAGCCATTCAGGCCCGTTATGTGCGTGATCCACTGCCAGTGCGTCTGGGTGGACTGGCCGCCGACATGGCCCGCGTCGCTTCATTCTCACAGAATCCGGCCAATCTCGCGCCCGTAGCAGACCTGGTACGAGAGGCCGCGCACTTCATCGAGTGGTGCGCTCCGGAATCTGACCTGGAGAGCCAGATGACGCTATTGGAACTGCAACGCCGCCTGGCCCACTGGCGGATGCGGTTGCCCCAGAGGTTCCCTGACCAGGCGTGGCGTGCCCAGATGATCGCCGAGGCCCAACAGTGGAGCCAGCGTGTGCTGGAGATGAGTGGCCTGCTGGCAGAAGTGTGAGGTCGGACACGCCAAGGCCATCTGCATAAGGATCTGTGCAGGGACTGTTGGGTAGAGGTGGATCTATGAGCAGACCAACCATTCATTACGCCCCCCAAAGCAATGTATCCCCCGACCCCTCAGCAGTCAAAAAAGACAAAGCAAACACAATCAAAACCAGGAAAGGAGAGATCATGCCACACCAAAACCCGTTTCTATCCCTGGACCAACAGATCGTTGGCGATATCTACACCAGCACGGAAGCCATGGACAACCTGATCGTCCTGTGCGATGATTTTGGCTCCAGGTTCGGCGGCACCGAGGGGGAGCGCCAGGCCGCTGAGTTCTTCAAGGCGAAAATGGAAGAATACGGCCTGAGCAATGTCCACCTGGAACCGATCGAATACACCGGCTGGACCAGAGGAGAGGCCAGGCTGGAAATCATCAGCCCCGTCCCCCAAATCATCCCCTGTATCAGCCTTCCCTATTCCCCCCCGGTTGATCTGGAAGGCACTATCATTGACATGCGGGACGGCGCACCCAAAGACTTCGACCGGCGGGCTGACGAAATCAAGGGCAAGATCGTCATGACCACCAGTGTGGTCAGTCCCAAAGGATCAAAAAGATGGATTCATCGGAGCGAGAAGTACGGGCGCAGTCTCATGGCTGGCGCGACCGGCTTCATCTTCGTCAACCACTACCCCGGTTATGGGCCGGCCACGGGCGACATCGGGTACGATGGAGCAGGACTCATCCCCGGCATCTCCCTTTGCAAAGAAGATGGCGCCCTTATCCAACGGCTTTTGAAACGCAAGGGGAAAGTGAGAATCCGCCTGACCAGCACCGACCATTGCCAGCCCACGACCTCGTGGAACATCATGGGGGACTTGCCCGGTCGGCAGGTTCCAGATCAGGTGGTGATGCTGGGCTGCCACTACGACGGCCACGACATCTCCCAGGGTGCAGGAGATCCAGCTTCCGGCGCGGTATCGGTGCTGGAAGCAGCCCGCGTATTGGCCAAATACGGCCCCGCCCTCCCCTGCACCGTTCGCTTTGCCCTGTGGGGCATCGAAGAGATCGGCCTGTACGGCTCCAGAGAATACGTCAAGGCTCACGCCAACGAACTATCCAACGTCCGCTTTTACCTGAACATGGACAGCGCTGGAACCGAGACCAACAATCGGGACATCGTGTTGAATGAATGGCCCGACCTGGAATCCTGTTTTGAGGGCTGGGGCGAAGAGATGGCGCTCGGATTTGCGGTCGGGCAGTCGGTCTCTGCCTATTCTGACCATTTCCCTTTCTTCATGGCTGGCGTACCCACCGGCGGCATGCAATCGGCAGAAAGATCGCTGGCCGGGCGCGGCTACGGTCACACACGGTACGACACAGTGGACAAGGTAGATCTGACCAGTCTGCGCGAAGCCTCGACTCTGGCTGCCCGCCTGGCTCTGCGAATGGCCAGCGAAGAAACCTGGCCCGTAACCCGCAGGGATGAGAAAGCCGTCCTGGAGTTGCTCGACAGCCCCGAATACCGGGAAGAACAAGAGTACAGGGACCGACTCGATGCGTTCTACGAGAAAGCAAGGCAACAAGGCGCGTCGTCTCAGCCTGGAGGGTAACTGCTCAGGCTGTGTCATTGCGAGGCGGCGCTTTTCCGCCGAAGCAATCCCCTACTCGCACATTGGAGATTGCTTCGCTTCGCTCGCAATGACACCTGAGTAGTCACCCTGGAGGAATAACAAATTGAAAATCTTTGTCCCCGGACGTATCTGTTTGTTTGGCGAGCACTCCGACTGGGCCGGAGGATACCGGCGCATCAATGCAGAAATCGCGAAGGGTCATACGCTGCTCACAGGAACCGATCAGGGCATCTATGCCGAGGTCGAGCCGCATCCCACCGCGTTGGTGTTGACCTCGACCACACCCGATGACCAGAAACACGGCCCCCGCGAGATCCCTATGGAGCCCAGGGCGCTGCTAGAGGTGGCCCAGCAGGGAGGCTTCTGGAGCTACGTCGCAGGGGTCGCCTATCAAATCTTGACTCACTACCACGTGCGCGGCCTGGTGATCAACAACTACCAGACCGATCTGCCGATCAAGAAGGGACTCTCGTCGAGCGCGGCGATCTGCGTCTTGATAGCGCGGGCTTTCAACCGCACCTACGATCTAAAGATGACCGTCCGGGGCGAGATGGAACTGGCCTACCAGGGTGAGATCACGACGCCATCACGATGCGGGCGCATGGATCAGGGCTGCGCTTTTGGCAATCGCCCCATCCTCATGACCTACGACGGCGACCATCTGGACGTGACCGAGTTGCAGGTTCCAGAGGATATGTACTTCGTCATCGTGGATTTGCAGGCTCAGAAGGACACCCTGGAGATCCTGGCTCGGCTGAACCGCTGTTACCCCTTCGCCGAGGGCGAGATCGAGCAGGGCGTGCAACAACTGCTGGGGCCGATCAACGAGCGGATGGTGCACCAGGCTATCGAGGCACTCCAGGCAGGGGACGCCGAACGGCTGGGCGCGTTGATGGTCGAGGCGCAGGCGTTCTTTGACCGCTACGCAACTCCAGCCTGCCCAGAGGAGCTGACTGCCCCGGTTCTGCACCGCGTGTTGAACTACGAGCCGCTCCAGCCGCACATCTGGGGTGGGAAGGGCCTCGGCTCGCAGGGTGACGGCACAGCGCAGTTCATTGCCCGCAGCGAGGCCGACCAGCAAGCGGTGATCGAGATCATCGAACGCGACCTGGGGACGCCCTGCCTCACGCTGACGTTGCGCACCGGCCAGAAGGTGCGCAAGGCGGTTATCCCAGCAGCAGGCTTCGGGGCGCGACTTTTCCCGGCTACGAAGGCGGCCAAGAAAGAGCTGTTCCCCATCATAGATCGCGACGGAATCGCCAAGCCCGCTATCCTGCTGATCGTCGAGGAAGCGCTCAGCGCTGGGATAGACGAGGTGATCATCATCGTGCAAGAGCACGATCTGGCAGCCTTTCAGTCGTTCTTCAACGTGCAGATCACGATCGAGAACTACAATAAACTGCCGCGCCACTTCCAGGAGTACGCACAGCGCATCCTCGAGATAGGGCGGCGGGTGTCTTTCGTGATCCAGAAAACACAAGAAGGCTTCGGGCACGCCGTGTACTGCGCACGGGAGGCGGTTGGCAACGAGCCCTTCCTGCTGATGCTGGGGGATCATCTCTACCGCTCCACCAGTGAGGTTTCATGTGCGCAGCAGTTGATCGAGGCCTACGACAAGCATTCCGTCAGTGTGCTGGGTCTGCGCCGCACCCCTGAAGATCAGATCGCGAACTTTGGGGCGGCGACGGGAGTGTGGATCGAAGAGAACGTCGCTCCGCTTACGTCGCGCCGCTCACTGCTGAACGTCACCGAGTTCGTCGAGAAACCAACGGTGGACTACGCTCAGAATAACCTCCGCGTGTCCGGCCTGCCGCAGGATGAGTACCTGACCGTCTTCGGCCAGTACGTCATCAAGCCGCAGTTGTTCGATTATCTGGAGGAACACATCGCCAACAACGTGCGCGAGCGGGGCGAGTTCCAGCTAACCTCAGCGCTGGATCGCCTGCGGCAGGAAGACGGCTTCCTGGGGTTGATCATAGACGGACAACGCTACGACATTGGCTTGCCGGAGTATTATCTGGAGACGCTGCGGACTTTTCGTCAGGAATGACACCTGACTGAGGAGGGACAATGACCGACTTTCGCACTGAATCAGAGCAGATGCAGGCCCAATTGATTTCCTGGAGGCGAGATTTCCATAGGCACCCGGAACTGGCCTTCGAGGAGCATCGCACCGCCGGCATCGTGGCCCGGCATCTGGAAAGGTTGGGCTATCGGGTAAGAACGGGGGTGGCAAAAACCGGGGTGATAGGCGTGCTGGAAGGGCCTGTCCTGAGCGTGGTCGAAGGAACGCACCCTGGCCCAGTGGTGATGCTCCGCTTCGACATGGACGCTCTGCCCGTCGCCGAGGAGACCGGGGCCGAGTACGCCTCCCAGGTGCCAGGATGTATGCACGCCTGCGGCCACGATGGCCACGTGGCGATGGGCATGGGACTGGCTGAACTCCTGGCCGCCCGCCGTGACCAAATGACCGGAACCGTGAAATTGATCTTCCAGCCCGCCGAGGAGAATGGTGGCGGGGCCAGGGAGATGATCAAAGAGGGGGCGCTGAAGGAACCCTGCCCCGACGTCTTTCTGGCCGCCCACGTCTGGATGGAGAAGCCAGTGGGGATGGTGGATGTGACCGCCGGGCCGGTGATGGCGGCAGCCGAGAAATGGATCTGCACCATCCGTGGTCGGGGCGGCCATGGGGCGCTTCCCCAACTTGCGGTGGACCCCATCGTGGCAGCGGCACAGGTGGTGACCGCCCTACAGACGGTGGTTAGCCGCAACGTCAGCCCGTTAGACACGGCCGTGGTGAGTGTCGGCTCCATCCACGGCGGCGACGCCTTCAACGTCATCCCGCCGCAGGTGGAAATGACCGGCACCATCCGTACCTTCGAGCCATCCACCCGGGAGGCGGTCTTACAACGCGTGCGGGAGGTGATCGAGGGGGTGGCGGCCGCCTGTGGCGCCAGCGCTGAGCTGGAGATCATTCCTCTCACCCCGCCTGTCATCAACGACGCTCAGGTCGCCGAGGTGGTCCGACAGGCGGCGGAAACGGTTCTAGGGGCGGAGCACGTCACCTCCGGGGAGCGGACGATGGGCAGCGAGGACGCCGCCTTCTTCGTGCAGGAGGTGCCGGGCTGCTACTTCTTCCTGGGGGCAGCCAATCCTGAGAAGGGCCTGACTGCCGCCCACCACAACCCCCGGTTCGATTTCGACGAGGAAGTATTGGTAACTGGCCTGGCGACCCTGGCCCAGGCAGCGGCGTTCTATTTGCTGAAGGCTGAAGCTTGAGCGCATACATACCAAAAAACTCCCCGGCGCAACGGTCAACCGGGGAGTTTTGAGGCTGGGCAGGTAGCGAGTCTCTAGCACGCCTGTCGGAGAGGGCATGCTCCCAGACTTCGGAAGTCTTGATCTGAGAACTCTCAGTGCATCAACTACCTGAAAGCGACTGAAATCCCTGCAAGCTTGAGCTACTATGGAGACTTCCGAAGTCTTCTCCGACAAGCTCCTGGCACGCCTCATTCGGCATGGAGCACAAACTGCGCCAATTCCTCTAACCGACAGGTAGCCAGCCCAATCACGTGGTCGCCGCCGCCATAGTAGACATAGACCAGGCCATCCACCACCGGGTTGGCGCAGCAGAAGACCACGTTGGGCACGTCGCCGCGCAACTCCCACAACTCCTCGGGCCACAGGATGGGCTTCTTCGGCCGATAGATCACTCGCGTCGGATCATCCAGGTCGAGGAGCGCCGCGCCCAGGCGGTAGACATGGTCGTGGTCGTAAGCGTGGTAGATTATCAGCCAGCCGTGCTCGGTCTCGATGGGCACGCCCCCCGCCCCCACTCGCTGGCAGTCCCAGTTGCCCGGCCGGGGCTCCATCACCACCTCGAAGTCCCCCCACTCCCTGAGATCATCGCTGTAGGCGACCCAGATCGAGGGCGGCCGCCGATGGAAGGACACGTATCGCCCCCCGATCTGACGCGGAAACAGCGCGTGGTCCTTGTTGTCCTCGCCCCTCACCAGCGGGCCGATCCTCTGCCAGGTGATGAGATTGGTACTCTCGGCGAACATGGGCGTGATGCCCAGAGGCGAATAGGCGGTGTAGGCCATGATGAAGCGCCCCTCGTCGGCCAGGCAGGTGACGCGGGGGTCTTCGACGCCGCGCGTCTCCCACTCGCCCTGCGGGGCGAGGATGGGCTGCCCCAGGCGGTTGAAATGGACGCCGTCCGCGCTGACGGCGTAGCCGATGCGGCTGACGTAGTCCAACCCCTGGGCGCGGTAGAACAGGTGGAACAGGCCGTTGTGGTGAATGGCCCCGCAGTTGAACACGTTGAGCGATTCCCACTCGTTGAAAGGGTTGGGCTTGAGGATGGGGTTATCGGGATGGCGGCGTAGTTTCATTTGTTGCAAATGTCTCACCGGGCTTCAGGGTGAAGGCGGTCTCCGGGCCATCTGGGCGGCGACAGGTGATAGACAGAGGCACAGAGCCGCTGGTGTGCGTCACAGTGACGCCGGTGTGGGTGGCGCGGACGGTGACAGTGTGTTCCCCAAAGCGCAGGTTCTCTAGCTCGGCAAAATCCCACGCGGCTGCCAACTGGGGTGCGAGGGTCACGGCGTGTAAGTCGGCCCGCACGGCGATGCCCATCAGGTCTTCCACCACGCCGCGCACAAAGGTCGCTCCCGACCACAATTGTAGGAAGGAGAATCCTTCTGGAATGAGCTCGTGAAACATGCCAATGCTGCCGTGGTCCAGGGTTTGGGCCAGGTGTTGCAGCATCTCCAGCCCCATCTCCGGGTCACCGTAGTGATACGCGCCCCGGCTGAGGGTGGCGGTGGGCAGGGTCCACACTCGCTCGTCGTCCCCGCGCGTGTGCACCAGGCCCCACTCGTTCAGGTAGTCGCGCTGGATGCGGGCCAGCGAGAGGCGTCCGCGCTCGGCCGGGGCGATACCGACCTCCAGCGGCACGGCCACCGTCCAGTGGCCGTCGTGGCGGGGCTTGTCTTTGTAGCGCAACAGGGAGTCAGCGTAGACCTCATCATCAGGCAGCCACCAATCGGCGTCGAAACTGGCTTGCAGTGCGTCGGCCGCAGCCTGAGCACGGCCGGCCGTGTCCGCATCGCCCAGAACTTCGGCCATCTGTGCCAGGTCGCCCAGGGCCTCCCACAGGTAACAGGCGGCGTCCAGCTTCTCTGGCCCCATGCCCGTCCGCTCCACCATCCCCGCGCCCTCCGGATAGCCGTCGTCGTCCCGGTCGGCGCGATCCAGATTGTACTCGAACAGCCCCTCGACCGCTACGGGATAGACGTCCGCCAGAAACGCGCTGTCGCCCGTCCAACGGTAGTAATCCCAGGCCGCGCTGACGAACTGAGGCGTCTCCTGCACGTTGCCAGCCGCGATGAGCGAGCCGGCCGGGGAAAGCTGGTGCGGCACCTGGCCGCCGTATTCCACGGCCTGGGTCGCGCCAGTGCGCAGGTGGGCGGCCACTGTTGCCCCGAAGCCGGCCAGGGTCAGGCCGCCCGCGCCGTAGGCCAGATCGTTGCTGAACCAATAGGGGAAGGTCTCCAGGCCGGCGTAAAAGTAGCGGCCCAGGGCCGGGGACTCGGCTTCCAGCATTTGCGCGTTGGCGCGGGCGATGTCGAACGCGGCGTCGAAATCGGCGTCTGGACTGTGAAAGCGGGGGCCGGCCGCTAGAAGCGCGCCGTAGAGCGACTGCTTTTCGGCCAGAAGCGCCTCGTGTTGGGGCAGCCATTCGTTCAGGTGCTGCAAGGCTACCTCTGGGCCAGACTCGGTCTCGACGACGACGGCAAAGGTCCAGGATTGCGATGCGCTCGGCTCCAGGTGGGCGGTGTATTCCAGTTGCCCCACGCGCTGACCATTCGCCTCACTCGTGACCTGCGCCTGTTCCGGCGGATTCTCGCCGCCGACGGCCACCGCCCAGGCATCGGGCGCGCTTTCGGCCTGGGCAACGAGGCGCTCGCCATCCACCCGGACCGTTTCGCCGGTGTTACGCCTGTCAGCCAGCGAGGTGAGCCAGGCGTCCTCCAGGTCGAAGTAGGCGGAAAAGGTCAGGCGCACGTCCAGCGGCTCGTTCTCAGTGTTTTGCAGAGCCAGCGTTGTAAAGAGCGCGGGTCGGTCTTGCGGGACGAAATCGCGGCGGGTGGCCTTGAGCGATCCTGTTTGGAAATTGAACTGTACATCGGCAAAGGTTTGAATGAAGCGGCTGGCGTCGAGCAGGGGCCAGCGTTCCCCGTTCACTTCAATAGCGAAGGCATAGCCATCCAACGCCTTCACCGGCTGCGCCCACACGCCGCCCAACTCGCCGCCCAGGGGATCGTCCGCGCGCGGTCCGCCGAAGGCCGCCAGGTCATAGGGGTTGGAGCGGGGTCGAAAGCCGCCGTCAACGTCGCCGATGACGTACAGCCGCCGGCCGGCGGTGGCAAAGGGCGTGTCGGGTGAGCCCGGTCGGGTCTGGTGCAGCTCACCGAAGTCCAGTTCCTGTGTAACCTCGGCCAAAAGCGGCGATTTCGTCGGAAGTGGGGTGAGTTGGGCTGTCGGCGCCTCCCTCGTCGCCCGGCAGCCACTCCACAGCAAGCTCAAGGCGGCCAGCAGGGCCAGGCTCAGCAAGCTCAATCTTGCTCGGCCTGGATTGCCAGATCCAGGCCAAAATCGGGGATTTGGCAATCCCCTGGGAGCGATTTTAGATCCACTGAAGCTCAAAGAGCCACCTTCTTTTCATCACTACGCTTCCCTTGCCCGCCAGGCTGCCAGCCGGTCCAGCACGGCGTGGTTGCCCATCGTCCCACAGATCGCTCAGCGTCTTCCGAAAGACCTGCCAGGCCTCAGGCATTTTTCTTGCTTGCATCCTCTATTCCCTTTCGGGGCTGGATCTAGCCCGCAGGGCTTTGCTCTTTTAGCCCAGAGCTTCAGCTCGGGGCAATCTGCTGTCAACGGATTCGGGGAGCGGATTGAACGGATTGGGGCTCCGTGTGCGACATCATCTGTTCAATCCGTTCCCAAAATCCGCTGACAGTGTTCCGGCATTTTCTATCTGGCACTTCACCTCCGGAGACGATAGAGCGTGCCGCCTTCCGCCTGAAAGCACAACCCCACGCCGCACGGCCACGTCTCCACTCCCTCCACAGTTGCCACGCCAAAGACCTGCACCGGCGTGGATCGCCCCATCATCCCGCTGAAAGTGACGAGCACTGCGTCCCCATCCTCGATGGCTTCCACCACTGGTGGGCCGCTGTAGACCACCACGCCCGGCGCGACCTCCACGTAGGCCAGGGCTGCCAGGGTGGGGGCCATGCCCGCGCCGTACACCTCCTGGCCGATGACGCCGGCCACGCTCCAGCCGCCACGCAGGTCCTCCAGCGGAATGTAGAGCTCCAGCGCGTTCTCCACCACGGTGGGGTAGGTGGTGGGGTTATCGGTGGCCACGCCCGCCGGCAACAGCGGCGGCAGGGTGTAGGGCAGCGTGGTCAGCGTGTGCTCCAGGAAGCCGTCTACCAGCCCCTCGATGGCCGGGTCAAGGCCGTGTGCCAGGGTCAGGTACTCCCGCAGGTACAGCCAGGCCTCGTACTGCTCCTTGGGCGTGATGACCGCCGAACGCGCCATCGGGCTGAGCCCGAAAAAGGTGCGGTAGCCGGTGGCCGAACCACCTGTGGTGAGCCCCGCCGAACCATAATCGCACTCCCACAGCCAAGTCAGGTGCAACAAGTTGGCCAGCGGTGCGAAGCTTAATTGCAGGTATTCTGTCTCTCCTGTCAAGTCGGCCAGCCGGGCGCAGGCGGCCGCGGCCTGGGCAGTGATGTGGGTCTCGTAGGCCAGGCGAAATCCATGCCCCGCCAGGTGCTCGATGGCAGCGCGGGCCTCGTCCAGGTAGAGCGCGTCGGCAGTGAGATCATGCAGCAGAAGCATGTAGTAGGCGTAGCCGCCAGCGCAGTCGGGCTCGCGCCCCGTTCCCCGCCAGGTGCCGAAGTTGTAGAATTGTGGGAACTCGTAATCCACCGCGTGGGCAAAATCCACCCAGGCGGCGGCCGAATCGAGTGCCAACTGCGCGGCCTGCTGGTAGCCCATCAATCCCAGCTCGGCCATTTTGACGGCGTGGCCCAGTTCGTACCAGGTATCGCCCCGCGTCTGGCGGCCCAGCGCCACAGGCCCGCCATTGACCAGCATCCCGTAGCCCTCATCGTAGAAATCGGGGAGCGTTGCCCACAGGTCGTCGTCGAGGGCCGTCACGTCACCGTATCGAGCCTCGTAGCGCACGATGCCCTCCAGCACGTCGAGCTGGCTGATCAACTCCGCGCCCTGGCGCGTATCGCCCACGTAGGCCCTCAAGTAGCGCTTGCCCCCCATACTTCGACTGGGCTCAGTGCAAGGCTCGACCCATACCCGCTCGTCAGTCAGGTCGGCGATGGTCTTCTCCGCCAGTGCGCGCCAGTCCGGCAGCGCCTCGTTGACCGGCTGGTGCAGCAAGTCGTAAATGTCCCCCAGGTTGCGCAGATAACGGGCGAACATTTCAGCCTCGCTGTCCGGTTCCCCTGGCATCAGGTACAGGTAGCCGTCGTAGAGGACGAACGGCTCGTCGGACGGCAGAGCGCGCAGGTTGGCGGCGTCAATCGTGTGTCCAAAAGAGCGGCCTCGCCGTCCGGGGGTGGCACTGGGGGTGTAATGCGCGGCTTGCATGAAAGGATTGAGGGCGGTGCGGTCCACGGCGTAGAAGAGCGTGCTGTCCAGAACTTGGGCGTGCCCGTAGAGGACCGGCGCGCACATCGGAGCGGGGTCGGCATAGACAGTGAAGCCCGCGCTCATCTCCTCGCCGGTGGCCGGGTCCACAAAAGTCCATTCCAGTGCGGGACTATCCGGGGGCGGATTGTGCAGAGTGGCGGTGAGCCGGGTGCGCAGCAGTCCCGGCTGGTAGGGGTAAACTTCCAGTTGCAGCGTCACCTCGGCCCAACCGACGTCGCCCGACAGGGTAACGACCAGCACGTCGTCACCCACCTCGGAGGTGACGTCGTTGAGCGCGGGCAGTAGGTTGAGCTCGGCTCCCAGGGGGCGCAGGGCCAGCGCGCCGCTGGTGCCCTCCCGTTGAACGAGAAGGGCGTCGTGGGTGGTGGCCCCGGCGAAGCGCAGAGTGTACTCGCCACTCGTCAGGCGCACGTTCCCGATCTCGGCCACCTCGATGGCGGCGGACGGCGATTCGCTCCGTCGGACAGCCGGCGCGACCCGCCGCTCGTAGTCGCCGTTCTGGACGGTCGGACGGGTCGGAGTTGGGGTGAGTGCTGGGGCAGGGGTAGTGGTCATAGGCTGAGTGGGGGTTGGCATGGGTATCTTCGTCTGGCTACAAGCTGGCAATAATACCACACATAGCAGCATCCAACGCAACCAATTCTTTGCGTGCATAGCTGACAAGCAACCTCTCTAGCACGGAGAGCGTGGGAACACGGAGGCACGGAGAGCATAGAATCACGGAAGTTCCGTGACTCCGTACCTGCCGTGATTCCGTGATCCAAGTCCTTAGCTTGATGCCTATGGGCGCGGACGCCCTCTGTAGCAACTGGAAGAGGAAAGTCAGGTTATAGCACTAGCCCTTCAGCCCGGCGTAGGATACACCCTCGATGTAGTATTTGCTGAAGATGAAGAACAACACCAGGATGGGGGCGGCGTTGATCATGGCTCCCACCAGGGTTACATTCCAGGCGTACCTGTACTGCTGCTGGAACATCATGAGTGCTATGTTGAGTGAGTACATGTCGGGCGTGTTGAGGTAGAGCAGGGGCCCCAGGAAGGCGTTCCACATCCCCTGGAACTGGAGGATGAATAACGTCAGCAGCGCTGGCCGGGCCAGGGGCAGCACCACCTGGTAGTAGATCTGGAACCTGGAAGCTCCGTCAATCAGAGCCGCCTCCTCCAGCTCGACGGGGATGGATTTGAAGAACTGGGTGAGCATGAAGATGCCGAAAGCGCCCACGATGCCGGGCAGGACCAGCGCCCAGGGAGTGTTCACCAGCTTGATTTTAGCCATCAACACGTAGGATGGCACCAGCGTCACCGCGCCCGGAATCATCATGGAGGCCAGCATGAAGGAGAAGATGGCGTCTCGACCGGGAAACCTCAGCCGGGCAAAGGCGTAGGCAGCCATGGAGCAGAAAATGGCCTGAAATATGGCTGTGCCCAGCGCGAGGATGGCCGTGTTCAACAACCAGCGGACGAACGTGGCCCCGCCGGCTGCCTTGACCAGGGCATAGAAGATGAGCGTCACGGCCATACCGCCGGTCAGGGCGGTGGACAGGCTGGTGAATTGGCCAACCCCTCGACCTCTGGAGATGCCGGCGATGAGAACGGCCCCAGAGAGCAGAGCTAGAGGAAGTATGAGATTCTCTGTCTGGATCAACCAGCCAGCGAGGAGAGCTGTGGCTGGCCACAACAGGGACTCAGCCACCAGATGTATCTGGCGCTGTTTGAGCACGGCGGCAGGACCAAATCCAACCAGGGAGAGGGCCAGCAAGCCCCCGTTAGCCATCAGGAGTCTTTCAACGAACGGGTTCTCAGTCCCCACTGCTGTGATCAGTCCCCAGGCGACCAGCGTAGCCACCACTGCCGCCAGCAGTAGGGCAGTCAAGGTACGCTTTTCTTCCCCCAGGACGGATGCCACACGTCCTCCCACTAGGGCCAGAAGAAAGGCCACCAGCCCCATCGTTCCCCCGAAAGCAATCATGCCGCTCTCTCGAGGCAGGCCACCCATGTCCGTCGTGAACAGCTCCACCCAGTTCTCAAAGCGCCACTGCGTGGGCAGGAGAGTGGGCGGCCAGGCGACGATCTCGGCGTTGGACTTGAAGGAGCCCAGGAAGGCCAGGATGAAGGGCGTGAATAGTATCAGCCCGATGACGCACAGCACCAGGTAGCGGATTGTCAGGCTAACGTATCTCTTGCGTGCACGCCTCGGTACGGCAGTCTGAGCAGTGGTTGTTGGCATCGTAACCCTCCTAGTATTGCTCGGTCCCCCGCTCGATCAATCGGCGCTGGATAAACGTGAAGACGAAGATGATCGCCGCCAAGAGGAAGGCCATCGCTGCCGCGAAGCCCATCCGTGGCGGTCCCGAAGTACCCAGCGCGTCGCGGTAGATCAGGAACACTGGAGCCAGGGTGGTCTTGAGCGGCCCGCCACCGGTCAGGATTTTAACCTGGTCGAAGATCTGGAAAGTGCCGATGGTGCCCAGCACCACCACCAGCAGGATGATCGGCCGCAGCATGGGCAGCGTGATCTTCCAGAACTGCTGCCGCTTGTTCGCGCCGTCAATCGCTGCTGCCTCGTAGAGCGCAGGGGGGATGTCTTGCAGCGCGGCCAGGAACATGACCATGAACGTCGGCGCGGTAGTGAAGATATTCTGGAACATGATTGCCATCCAGGTAACGCTCGGCCCACGCAGGTACCAGTATTGGATGGGGATGTCGCCGCCAAACACTCGGACGATCAACTGGAGCAGACCACGGGGATCGTTGAGCCAGTTGATGGTCTTGAACGATACGCCAATCAGCTCCAGGCCCTCGGTCAGAAAGAGATTCAAGAAGCCGGTTTTGAGGTACAGCCACCAGAAGATCATGGAGATAACTACCGACGACGTGACGCTAGGGCCGTAGAAAACCGTGCGGAAGAACTGCTGACCTCGCATGGGAGCGTTCAACAGCACTGCCAGCAGGATAGCCAGCGCGGTCTGGATGGGCACCACGATCAGCACGTACCAACTGACGTTCACCAGACTGCGTCGAAAGTCTTGCTTGGCAATGGCCTCCACGTAGTTCTTCAGCCCTACCCACTCTGGCGAGGAGAATAGATTGTATTGAGTGAAGCTGATGTACACGGCGAAGGCGAGTACCCCGACGGTGAACACCAGGGTGATGATCAAATAAGGTGAAATAAAGGCATACGCGGTCAGCGCCTCGCGCCGCTTGCGTGGGTCACGCCACGTGCTACGTCGCTTCTGTGCTATGGTTGCCATAGTCCACCTCCTCAGCTATCGTAGTCGGAGTCCCCAACTTGTTGGGGGTGCGGCGCGGCAAACCCCAACAAGTTGGGGACTCCAGCTTACTATTCACGCCAGTTCCCAAAGACCCCGGGAGATCTCCTCGTGATAACAAGATTTGTTCAGGGGCGACCACGGAGGATCGCCCCTGAACGGTTTGAGCTGCGGACTATTGGCCACAGGTAGCCAGGATGTCGTCGGCTTCCTGCTTGGCCTGCTCGAATGCCTCCTGGACGTTTTGCTCGCCCAGGTAGGCACGGTTGAGGGCCTGACTGATAGTGTCGTTGACCTGCCCGGTGCAGGGACCCCAGTAGGCCACGCGACCCACCAGCCCGCCCTGGGCGATGGCGGCGTCGTTGGCATCCACCACCAGGTCAACCTGATCCGGGTGGGTGGAGTAGGCGAAGCCCGTCTTCACGATCTCCGCCTGGTTCTCGCGGCCAGTCACGTAGATCAGGAAAGCGGCTGCCGCCTTGGGATACCTGGTGGCGGCATTGATGCCGATGGCGTTGGTGAAGATCACGTCGGCCGCCTTGCCCTCCGGCGACTTGGGCAGGGGGAAGGCCTTCCAGTTCACGTCGGGGTAGTCCTGACGCATGTAGTTCACCATCCAGCCACCCTCGTAGGTCATCCCTACCAGTTCCTTGCCGATGGCCTCACCACACCAGCCAGCACCCACGTCCGCTGACGTGACCAGCGAGCCGTCTTCGTACATGCCGACCACGAAGTCAGCCGCGCTCACCACCGCCGCGCTGTTCATCGCACCCTCGGTGAAAGCATCGTTGGTGTAGGAGCCACCCGCGCCGAAGGCGAAGGGAGCAAAGCGGGCCCAGTCCGCGTTCTGGCAGAAACCAGCGTAGTCGGTGTTGGCAACGATGGCCTCCGCTGCTGCCTTCAGATCGTCCCACGTCCAGTCGGCAGTAGGCTCGTCAATGCCCGCTGCTTCAAAGACCTCGGGCAGATACACCAGGCCCAGCGTGCCCCAGTCCTTGGGCAGGCCGTAGGTCTTGCCCTCGTAGGTGAAGATGGTCAGCAACGCCTCGATGAAATCGCTGCGCTTGACCCCCGCCTCGGCCATGACGTCGTCCAGCGGCAGGAGTTGCCCCGTGGGACCGAAGGCGGCCATCAACTGGTCGTCCACGTAGAACACGTCGGGGGCAGTCCCGCCGGCCATGCGAGCCTTGATGGTGGTCTGGAAGTCGGCGGGGATGGGCTGGAAGTCTACCGTGACACCAGGGCAGACCTCATTGAAGCGCGCGATGGAGTCACGGTAGATGTTCTGCTCCGTCTCGTCACCCCAGCCAGAGAAGACGATGGTCGCACCATCCTCGACAGCGATGGGACATTTGGCCTCCGGGGGCTTGGGCGGTGGTGCTCCGCAGGTAGCCAGGATGTCGTCGGCTTCCTGCTTGGCCTGCTCCAGGGCATCCTGGACGTTTTGCTCACCCAGGTAAGCGCGGTTCAACGCCTGGCTGATGGTGTCGTTGACCTGCCCGGTGCAGGGACCCCAGTAGGCCACGCGACCCACCAGCCCGCCCTGGGCGATGGCGGCGTCGTTGGCATCCACCACCAGGTCAACCTGATCCGGGTGGGTGGAGTAGGCGAAGCCCGTCTTCACGATCTCCGCCTGGTTCTCGCGGCCAGTCACGTAGATCAGGAAAGCGGCTGCCGCCTTGGGATACCTGGTGGCGGCATTGATGCCGATGGCGTTGGTGAAGATCACGTCGGCCGCCTTGCCCTCCGGCGACTTGGGCAGGGGGAAGGCCTTCCAGTTCACGTCGGGGTAGTCCTGACGCATGTAGTTCACCATCCAGCCACCCTCGTAGGTCATCCCTACCAGTTCCTTGCCGATGGCCTCACCACACCAGCCAGCACCCACGTCCGCTGACGTGACCAGCGAGCCGTCTTCGTACATGCCGACCACGAAGTCAGCCGCGCTCACCACCGCCGCGCTGTTCATCGCACCCTCGGTGAAAGCATCGTTGGTGTAGGAGCCACCCGCGCCGAAGGCGAAGGGAGCAAAGCGGGCCCAGTCCGCGTTCTGGCAGAAACCAGCGTAGTCGGTGTTGGCAACGATGGCCTCCGCTGCTGCCTTCAGATCGTCCCACGTCCAGTCGGCAGTAGGCTCGTCAATGCCCGCTGCTTCAAAGACCTCGGGCAGATACACCAGGCCCAGCGTGCCCCAGTCCTTGGGCAGGCCGTAGGTCTTGCCCTCGTAGGTGAAGATGGTCAGCAACGCCTCGATGAAATCGCTGCGCTTGACCCCCGCCTCGGCCATGACGTCGTCCAGCGGCAGGAGTTGCCCCGTGGGACCGAAGGCGGCCATCAACTGGTCGTCCACGTAGAACACGTCGGGGGCTGTCCCGCCGGCCATGCGGGCCTTGATGGTGGTCTGGAAGTCGGCGGGAATGGGCTGGAAGTCCACCGTGACACCAGGGCAGACCTCACTGAAGCGCGCGATGGAGTCGCGGTAGATGTTCTGCTCCGTCTCGTCACCCCAGCCAGAGAAGACGATGGTCGCACCATCCTCGACAGCCAGAGGACACTTGGTCTCTGGGGGCTTCTCGACCGGCTTAGGCGTCGCGGTGGGTTCGGCCGGCTTAGGAGTGGCCGCAGGTGGCACAGCGGTAGGAGTGGCCTTCGGTGCACAGGCTGCGAATAGCATGGTCACCAAGACCAGCATGCTCAAAAACACTTTCCGTTTCATTTCTCTTCTCCTTTATTTAATGGGATTTGGCAGCTCTAGCTGCCTTCGGTCAAGCCAATTCTTGTTTCCCCTACATCACCTCCTCTCAATGAGAATGTCGTCCGGGAGGTCAACGCGTACTTCCAGACCGCGGTGCCGGAAGCTGAAGGCCAGTCGCCGCCAGGTGGCCGGCAGTCGTGGGTTGAGGGTGTAGCCTTCAGCCGTCAGTCGCAATCCTGCGAAGCCGAAGACAAGCGCCTGCCACACCCCGCCGGCCGAAGCGCCGTGGATGCCTTCGGCTGCGTTCCCCCGCACATCCTCCAGGTCCACCAGCGCGGCGCGCCTGAAGTGTCCGTAAGCCACCTCAGGCATGTCCAGCTCACAGGCCAGGATGGCGTGTACCGCCGGGCCGAGCGATGAGCCGTAGGTGTGGTCAGTACGGGGGGCGTAATAGTCCCAGTTGACCTGCTTGGTCTCCAGGTCGTAGCGGTCACCCAGCAGATACAGGAGCATCAGTACGTCCGCCTGCTTGAGCGTCTGCACCTGATTGGCGCGTTCGATCCCCAATAGTGACTGGACAGATCGCCTGCGGGGTTCCAAAGCCTGCCAGTCAATGTCCTCCAGCTCGAAAAACCCTTCGAACTGCTCCATCAGTCCCGTCTCAGGGTCGTGCAAAATGTACAGGCAACCGATGATGTTGGCCCAATGAGCCAGCCGCTCCGGGCTCAGGTCCAACTGCTCCTCTAGCTCGGCGGCGTTATCGGGGTGTTCGCGCCGCAGCCAAGCCAGCGTCTCCAGCGCTGTCTCCAGGTGCCACTGCACCAAACAGTTGGTGAAGACGTTGTTATTCACGTGCTCGTGGTTTTCGTCGGGGCCGATGACGTCGTTGATCTCGTAGCGATCCCGCCGGGCGTTGTATTCTGCGCGACTGCCCCAGAAGACAGCGGTGTCGAGGATGATCTCCGCGCCGTAGTCGCGCATGAACTCGTCGTCGCCCGTGACCTGCCAGTAGTGCCTGGCAGCGTAAGCTATGTCAGCGCTGATGTGAATCTGGATATCGCCGGTCCAGATACGAATCAATTCCCCCGTGGAGACGGGCACCCAACGGGGCGTCGTCTCGTCGCCGCTAGACGCGCTCTCCCAGGCGTACTGTGCGCCTTCGTAGCCGTTACTGCGAGCCTTTCGTCGCGCCCCTGGCAGCGTGTGATAGCGATACATGAGCAGGTTGCGGGCCAGCCTGGGCTGGGTGAAGGTGAAAAACGGCAGCATGAAAACATCTGTATCCCAGAAGACGTGCCCTCGATAGCCGAAGCCGCTCAACGTCTTGCCAGGGATGCTGACCTGATCGTCGTGACGCGGGGCAGCGATGAGCAACTGGAACAGGTTGTAGCGCACCGCCCGCTGGGCTTCGTCATCCCCCTCAATGATCACGTCCGAAGAGGCCCACGTCTCGGCCCAGGCTGCCTCGTGCGCAGCACGGAGCTTTTCATAATACGACCGGGTCTCGAACAGTTGCTCCCATTTGTTCAAAGCTGCGTCAACGACGGTATGGGGGGACAAGTCGCGCGAGGTGAAGACCGTGATCAGTTTTTCGGCGATGACCGTGCGATCTTGCTCAACTCGACATTTGGCCACGACAGTGGGGTTGTTGTGACAATCGATCACCTGCCTTCGCACCTCACGGCTGCCTCGGATCAACAGCCCTGCTGCCTGGCCCAACTCCAGGCCAGAGCCGCGGGTGCGGCTGTGCAACCACACTATACTTATCTCGTTTCCCTGATCCACCCAATCCCAGTGCACCAGGCCATCGTTGTCCACGTGGCCGTTGATGCCCGCTCGGAGCTCGATCCAACCGTCGAAGTCGAGGGGCGTCACCTGGTAGCGGATGGCCAGCAGGTGCGGGTCGGCCAGGCTGGCGAAGCGCTCGATGCAGATGTCCACTGTATGCCCGACTGGGCTGCGCCAGCGGACCTCACGGCGCAGCAGCCCCCGCTGCAGATCCAGTGTTCGCCGGTAGTCCAGCAGCTCTCCCCGATCCATGCCGAAACGCTCTCCCCGCACCAGCAGCTCGAAGGGCAGCCAATCGGGCGCGTTGGCCAGTTCGGTGTGCACGATGGGCGCATCGTCGAAGACGCCGTGAATCAGCGTGGCCGGTCGGGCGCCAGGATACCCCTCCTCGAAGGCGCCCCGTGTCCCCAGGTAGCCGTTGCCGATGGTGAACACGGTTTCCTGGTGGTGCAGGTGGGCCGGGTCAAATTTGGTTTCGGTGATAGTCCAGCTAGTTGTGTCCATGCGGCAATCGTGTTGAATCACGCACGATGAGTCGGGGTTTGAGCAACACCTGGGCTGGCGACGGCGTCTCGCCGCGCACCAGGTCTATCAACATGGTCACCACCCATTCTCCGACCTCGGCGATGGGCTGGCGAAGGCTGGTGAGGGAGGGGCGCAGATAGCCGGCGATAGGAGCATCGTCAAAGCCGGCCACTGCCAGGTCTCTCCCGACCGTCAGGCCGGCATCGGTGGCGGCGTTGATCACACCGATGGCCATCAGGTCGGTGAGGGCCACCACTGCCGTGGGCCGTCGGTCGGCCGGCAGGTCCAGCCAGGTCTGAGTAGCACGACAGGCGTGGTGGTAGTCGTTTTGGATGCGGATGACCCAGGCTGGATCCACTGGCAAGGCAGCGCTGGCCATGGCCGCCTGGTAGCCGTCCAGGCGATACTGCCCGGTGAGCGAAGCCTCTGGCCAGGCCAGACAAGCGATGCGCCGGTGGCCCAGTTCCGCCAGGTGGTTCACTGCCTGTTGCAGGCCATCGGCGCCGTCCACATCCACCCAGGGGAAATCCCACTCAGGATTGGAGCGACCAAAAGCGACGAAGGGAAAGCCAACGCCCAGCAGGTGGCGAATGCGCCGGTCGTTGAGGTTGGTGTTGGGTAGGATAAAACCGTCAACCCGGCCACTCTCGATCATCTCGCGGTAGACGTCCACCTCGTCGTAGGGTTCGGGGCAGGGGAAGGTCAGGACATGGTAGTCGTGCCGGGCGGCGGCCTCGGCCATGCTGTGGATGAACTTCTCCAGGATGGGGTTGAACTGATCGGGCGGCACCGGACGCCAGGAGTAACCAATCATGCGGCTTTTGCGGGCTTGCAGACCTTTGGCAATGACACTGGGCCGATAGCCCAGCTTTTGCACGGCCTGCAATACGCGCTGGCGCGTCTCATCGCCCACGGCACCGCTATCGTTGAGCACGTACGACACCGTGGCGATAGAGACACCAGCATCTTTAGCAACATCCTTAATTGTCGGCATCCCACCTCGCTTAAACGTTTAACTGACCCAGCCAAAAAATACGGGGCCAGTTGCCCCGTTGCTTAAACGTTTAAATTGTACCACATTTTCAACAGACTGTCAAGCACTGGAGGTTAGACTTCGGAAGTCTTGTCCTACTCAGGAGCACTCTCCGAGCATCCTGAGTAGCGCGGAGCAACGCGGAGCGGGTATCGAAGCCCATCCTGAGCGCGTTTGACGTAGATGGCTTTTTGTAATATACTATCACCTGATTCTTTCCCTTCACTACCGGACACTTTTTTTATTCTGCCACGAATTCCACGAATTCACACGAAGGTAACAGATCTTTCCCTCAGTTGGAGATAAGGAGGCAGCGATAGACATGGATCGAGAACAAACTTGGGCTTTGCTCACCGAGTACACCAAAAACGAGGGCTTGATCAAGCACGCCCTGGCAGTAGAGGCGGCCATGCGGGCCTATGCTCGTAAATTCGGCCAGGACGAGGAGAAGTGGGGCATCACCGGCCTCATCCACGACTTCGACTACGAGCAGCACCCCACCGCTGAGGAACACCCGGCCTGGGGAGCGAAACTCCTGGAGGAGATGGGCTGGCCTGAGGACGTCGTCTACGCTGTCCGAGCCCACGGCGACCACCTGGGGCTGCCCCGCAAGAGCCTGATGGACAAAGCCCTCTATGCCGTGGACGAGCTAACGGGACTCATTGTGGCCGTGGCTCTGGTGCGGCCTTCCAGGAGCATCATGGACGTGAAGATCAAGTCAATCAAGAAAAAGTGGAAAGACAAGGCTTTCGCCCGAGGAGTGCATCGGGAGGACATTGAGGAAGGGGCTGCGGACCTGGGTGTGGATTTGAACGAGCACATCGCCACAGTCCTTTCGGCCATGCAGGGCATCGCCGACGAACTGAGTCTAAGGTGAAAGCGAGATAGGATGGCGGAGGAGAAAAGGTTCTGCCCGACCTGTGGAGCTCAGGTTGCTCAGAGCGCCAGGGTGTGCCTGATGTGCGGAGCCCCTCTTAAAAGGCTCCAGCCTGGAAGACGGATCTCGATTCCGATCTTCATTTCGGCAGCATTCTTGGCTGCTATTATCTTGACGAGCCTGGTAGTCCTGCTGGTGTTTGGGTTCCAGCGGAAGCCGGAGACGACGAGCGTAGTTCTAACCCCAACCCCCACCACGACACCGACAGCGACGGCAACAGCGACGGCAACGGCAACCGCCACGCCCACGGTCACAGCCACAGCCACTCCCACTGCTACACCTACCTTCACACCAACAGCCACCCCTACCCCCACATCGACATCAACACCTACATCTACGCCCACCCCTACGCCCACTTCTACCTCTACCCCGCCCCCTACCAGAACCCCCACGCCAACCCCCATCATCTACACCGTGAAACGTGGCGATAACCTCTCCTCAATAGCGGCCATGTATGGCACCACCGTAGAGGCCATCTTGGAAGCCAACGGCCTGGCTCCGTCAACGATCCTGCGCATCGGGCAACAACTGATCATCCCCTATCCTGGGCCTACGGGGGGGGTGTTCCCCGAAATGCCCGCCATCTCGGGGAGCGAAGTGATCACTTACGTGGTTCAGGCCGGGGATAGCTTATACTCCATCGCCGCTCTATACGGAACCACGGTCGAGGCTCTCATGATGGTCAACGGTATAAAAGCTCCTGAGCTAATCCAGATTGGCCAAGAACTGATCATATCCTGGGGGACACCCACTCCAACCACCACATCCACGCCAGAGCCGACACTTACGCCGGAGCCAACATCTACGCCGGAACCTACACCCACGCCAACGATGACGCCGACGATGACGCCGACCTCCACTCCCTCGGCCACCCCCTCGGCCACCCCCCAATCCATGCCTACCCCCACGCCAGCGTTTCCATACCCGGCCCCGGCTCTGCTCGCCCCCGCCGACGGCCAGGTCTTTCAGGGAGCAGACGCGGTCATCGTCCTGAACTGGATCTCGGTAGGCATCCTGGCCGAGGACGAATGGTACGTTCTGAGGCTGCGATATGAGACCGAAGGAGCCACCCAGCCACCCGACGTCTGGACCAAGACCACGAGCTGGCGAGTGCCGGCCGACCTATACCCCCCGGCTGACACTGAACCTCGCCTCCTCCGCTGGGAGGTGACCATAATATGCCAGACATTCACCGGGCCAGGCGGGGCGCCGGAGGACGTTGACATTAGCCCCGTAAGCGCGACACGGAGTTTCTATTGGTATTAGCAAGTAATGGGGCAATGAGTAGCGAGGTGACGAGTAGCAGGTCAACGAGGAATTGAGGAATGTAAGAAGCCCCTTCCGATGGGAGGGGCTTCTTGAGTGGCGGCGACTGGACTTGAACCAGTGACCTAGGGCTTATGAGTCCCCCGCTCTGCCAACTGAGCTACGCCGCCATCTGGCTGATAATTAATAGCTGATAGCAGATAGCTTGAGCCTTTTCCAAGAAGCGCCACAAGCTATCCAGCCTCAGCTATTTGCTAGCAGGTAGCGGGGGTTGGATTTGAACCAACGACCTCCGGGTTATGAGCCCGACGAGCTACCACTGCTCTACCCCGCATCGTAAACATATTATACTACTTGACCAACTTTTAGTCAAACGGGAAACAAGCTGATCGCCTATTTCAGCCATCTATTGAAGAAGCTCCCCCACCACTCTCTCCAACGGGATACCCCGCTGGGGGGGCTCTCCTCCTGCGGAGGAGTTTGAGGAGCAATGGGAGCTTCCGGAAGATTGGGCACAACGCTGGTCTCCCCGGGCTTCACCAGCTTCCACTCTCTCCGAGCCCAGGAATCCACAAACTGGTCAGTCTGGACGTACCCCTTGAGCCGCTCCAGATAATCCCGCCTGTTCTCCTCGTACTCTATCCCCTGATCCAGTCGGGCTTCTTCGAGCTGCAAATTGCGGTAGAGGGCCACCTTGCGCCCAAAGTCCACCACCAAAGATAGCGCGATGGTAGCCACTATGAGAGCCACAAATTGGGTTAGCGATACGCCAGAGCGCCTCTTCACAGCAGTCATCGTTGTCTCTCCCATCAACTAAAGGCCAACCGGAAGGACAAATCTCGGTAGTGCCGAAGGTGGGATTTGAACCCACATGGGCTATTGCCCACTGCGCCCTGAACGCAGCGCGTCTGCCTGTTCCGCCACTTCGGCGTTCTCCCTCAGAGCTAACTATAATTTACCATGATTTGCCCTATTTGTCAAGCTTGACAACTCGCCTGGTCACAATGTACCATTCAGTGACGTTGCGGAAACGATCACTGGGATCGCCCATAGGACCCAACTGGACGCCCTGGACTTTCTCGTCCACGGCATAGGTGTAGATTGGATAGTAGAGAAGCAACGACGGCACTTCATCCACAAAGATCTCCTGGAAACGACAGTACAACTCGGCCCGCTTCCCTGAGTCGGTTGTACATCGCGCCTCCTCAAGGAGCCTATCAACCTCATAGCTTATGAAACCGGCATAGTTCTGCCCCTCAGCGTTCGCCTGGCTCGAGTGCCAGAGGGGATAAGGGTCAGGGTCGCCGTGCAGCTCCAGGTCAATCAAAAGGGCTTCGAACTCCCGAGGAATGAGGTACTCACTCACCAGTCCTGGACCTATCGCTCTGGGTGTGGCTTTCACCCCAACTGCCTCCCACTGGCGGGCGATCTCCCTGGCCAGTTCCACATGCAGAGGATCGTCATCGGTCAGCAGGGTGAAGGCCAACTTCACCCCCTCTTTTTCCCTGGCGCTCCCGTTGCCTTCCTCATCATTGTTATTGGCATCACCTGCTATGGCCAAGAGATCGGGAACGCGCCAACCTGCTTCATTCAGCGAATCCTCGGCCCGCTGAGGGTTGTACTCGTACTCAACGACGCTATTGTCATAGGCCCAGGTCTCCGGCAGAACAGGGCTGTGAGCCACCAATCCCTGGCCCTTCAACACCCGATCTACAAGCTCCTGGCGGTCAATAGCGTAGAGCAAAGCCTGCCTGACCAGCTTGTCCTGAAAGAAGGGCAGCTCAGGGTCTTGCAGATTCAGAAGTATGAGGGTGTAGCCTGGCCACCGGGCCGAGAAAAACTGCAACCCTGAGTTGGCTTCAACCACCTCGGGTAAGTCCTGGGGAAGAACACGGCTGATGCCCTGAACTTCGCCTCGCTCATAGGCGTCGAGGACGCTCTCATGATTGGGATAGAATCTAAATTCGATTTTGTTCAAATAGGGATGGGGACCGTAGAAGAGAGGGTTGGCCTGGAGAAGGGCGTGCTCAACGGTGACTTCCTCCAACTGGAAGAGGCCCGTGCCGGTGGGGTGACGATTAAACGGATCGTTGGGCAGCAACTCGGCGGGAACCTCGGCCAGGAGGTGGGCCGGCAGGATGCCAATGGCGGTGTAATCTAAGAATGGGGCGCAGGGTTCGCTGAGGGTGAACTTGATAGTGTGGGAACCGACCCTGGTGATCTCCACACTCCGCCAAAGCTCAGCCAGATAGGTGGCGCCCCGATAGCCGGGATCCTGCATTGCTTCAACGGTGAAAACCACGTCGTCGGCGCTGAAGGGGACCTCATCGTGCCAAAGCACATCGCGCCGCAGGTAGAAGGTGTAGACGAGGCCGTCGTCGGAGATCTCCCATCTCTCGGCCAGGTCGGGAATAGCCTCGCCCCTCTCATTTAACCTGGTCAAGCCATTGAAGATGAGAGAACAAAGCTCCCGATCCACCTGGTTATACTGGCAAAGGATGGGATTTATGTATTGCGCGTTGCCAGCCAGTCCCTCCACGTAGGTCCCGCCACCGCCGGGGACAATGACCGTAGCGAAGGTAAAGGTCAGATAGGCCAGCAAAGCGCCCAGCAAGACTATCCCCAGGAGGGTGATGACGACCTGCCAGCGGAAATGCTTGCTCAAGCCTCACGCCCCTTCCCTATCTCGACCGTCATTGCGAGGCACGGTTTCTTGTGCCGCCTGTCCTGAGCTTGTCGAAGGGAAGCAATCCCCAATTCGCGGGGTGGAGATTGCTTCGCTTCGCTACTCAGAAACTTCCTCTCACCCCAGCCCTCTCCCCAACGGGGCGAGGGAGCACGTCCCCTCTCCCTTGCAGGGAGAGGGTTAGGGTGGGACGTTTCTGCTCCCTACGGATGGCGCGATGCGCCATGGAAGACTCGCAATGACATCATCCGTCTGCTCATCATGCCACGATGACAATGATCGTAGCGAAGACAAAGAAAGCGACCACCAGGCCGACAGTGACGTTGAAGATGGTCTTCTCCACCCCGCGACGACTGGTGTATACCGCACCCTGGCCCCCAAAGATACCACCCAGGCCCGACCCCTTGGTTTGCAGCAAAACAGCCGCAATGAGGGCCGTGGATATGACGATCTGGATAATGTATAGGTAGGTGAGCAACTTGTGTTACCTCCATCGTGAACTGTGTACATTATACCACGTTATCCACTGGCGGGCAAATACACATTTTCGGCGCTTTGTGGTATAATAGCCTGGGGTCCTCAGCTTGCTGAGGGAGAGGCCAGCAACCCGCACGAGTTCGGGACTCCGAATAGATAGCAAGGAGTGCAAACATGAAGCCCATACACGAACAAATGGCCACCCTCATGCGTGGGGTGGATTTCGGCGACGAGCAGATCAAGCAGGTAATGGAAGAGGAGCTGCTAGAGCGACTGCAAGAAGCCCAACACGAAGGGAGGTCGCTGCGCGTCTACTGCGGCTTCGACCCCACGACGTCTCAGTTGACTTTGGGCCACACGGTGCCCATGCGAAAGCTGCGCCAGTTCCAGGAGCTGGGCCACCAAGCCATCTTCCTCATCGGCAGCTTCACCGCCCTCATCGGCGATCCCACCGACAGGAACAGCGCGCGCCCTCAGCAGACGCCCGAGCAGGTGGCCGAGAAGGCGAAGGGATATGCAAACCAGGCCTTCAAAATCCTGGACCCCGACGAGACCGAGGTGCGCTACAACGCCGACTGGCTGGCACCGCTGACCTTCGCCGATCTCATCAGGCTGGCCTCACACTTCACCGTGCAGCAATTCCTGGCCCGCGAGAGCTTCGCCAGGCGCCACGACAAGGGCGACCCCATCTGGCTGCACGAGTTCTTCTACGCGCTGATGCAGGCCTACGACGCTGTGGCCCTGGAGACCGACGTGCAGATCGGCGGGACAGAGCAGCTCTTCAACCTGATGGCTGGCCGCAAGCTGCAGGAGGCCCTGGGGCAGCGGCCCCAAATCTGCCTGACGCTGCCGATCCTGGTGGGAACCGACGGCCACCAACGCATGGGCCAGAGCCGAGGCAACTACATCGGCGTGAACGAGCCGCCGGAGGAAATGTACGGCAAGGTGATGAGCATCCCCGATCACGCCATGCGCAACTACTTCGACCTCCTCTCCAGCTTCGAGCCGGCCCAAATCGCCGACCTTGAGAAGAGAATAGCCAACGAGAGCCTGCACCCCATGGAGGCTAAAATGATGTTGGCCCAAGACATCGTCACCATCTACCACGATGCCGAGGCCGCAGCCCGCGCCGAGGCTCACTTCAAGAGAGTCTTCCAGAAAGGGAAGCTGCCGGAAGATATGCCCACCCACAAGCTGGCCGCGCCCCAGAACATCGTGGACCTGCTGGTAGAGGTTGGTCTGGCGCCGAGCAAGAGCCAGGCCCGCCGCCTCATCGCTCAAGGTGGGGTGCGCCTGGATGGGAACAGAGTGGAGAGCATCGAGGAACCGGTGATTCCCGAGGGAGAGGCGATCCTGCAGGTGGGCAAGCGGAGGTTTGTGAGGATTGTGTGATCAGTGTTCTAAGCCAAAATCTTCTTCGGCGTGGCCGGCAGGCTATAAATGCGCACCCCAGTGGCATTGTAGATGGCGTTGACGATGGCCGGCGCCGTAGGAATGAGAGAGATCTCCCCTATCCCCTTGGCTCCGTAGGGTCCCGCCGACGCCTCGTCCTCCACGATGATGGGCACAATCTCCGGCATACGCTCAATGGAGGGTATTTTGCACCTGGCCAGGGAGGTGCTCCTGGGAACGCCCTCCTCCATCACGAACTCTTCCTGCAAGGCGAAGCCCAAGCCCATCACTACCCCACCCTCGATCTGACCAGCCACGGCCAGGGGGTTAAGAGCCCTTCCCACGTCGTTGGCCGCGATGACCTTAAGCACCTTCACCTGGCCGGTGTTGGTGTCCACCTCCACCAGGGCGGCCTGGGTGGCGTAGCCGAAGGCGAAGTGCATGTCGCCGACCTCGCCCAAGGGAGCAGTCTCAGGGGCCTCGTAAACGACTGAGGCCCGCACTTCGCGCCCCTCCCCTTTGGCAAGGGCCACGGCCTCGGCTAGAGAGATGGACTTCTCGCCAGCGTGTATGCGCCCATCCTTGAAAACCAGGCTGTCGGGCGGAGCATACAATTCCTCGGAGGCGACCTGGGCCACAGCCTCCCTCACTCTCTCGGCCGCCAGACGGGCCGCGTTGCCGGTGATGAAGCTCTGGCGGGAGGCGGTGGTAGGGCCGCCGTCGAGGGTCTGGTCCGTGTCGGCTACGATGACCTCTACCGAATCGTGGGACAGCCCCAGCTCCTCAGCCGCCACCAGTGCCAGCACTCCCACCAACCCCTGGCCGACCTCGGCCGCCCCCGCCCGCACGATGGCCCGCCCACCATCGGTGAGCTCCACCTCGGCGCCAGCACAGTCCGCCGCCCCGCCGCCCAGACCCACGTTCTTGTAAGCGCAAGCGATGCCCCAACCCCTTCGGAGTTTCGAGTTTGGAGTTTCGAGTTTCGAGTTGACAGCTTGACGTTTGACGTTTGACGTTTCACGTTTTTCTAATTCCTTCTCCACTCTGTTGATGGTTTCCAGCAGTCCCACGCTTTCTCTGAGCACCTGCCCCGTAGCCGTCACCGATCCTACCCGCAAGGCGTTTTTGCGTCGTATCTCGAAGGGCGAGAGACTGAGCTGCTCTGCCAGGATGTCCATCTGGCTCTCCACCGCGAAAGCCGACTGGGGCACGCCGAAGCCACGGAAGGCGCCGGCGGGCACGTTGTTGGTGTAGGCAGCGTAGCAATCAATCTCGACGTTGGGCACGTCGTAGGGGCCGGTGGCGTGAGTGGCGGTGCGGGTCATCACGTGCTCGCTCAAGCTGGCGTAGGCCCCGGCATCGCCGTAGATCTCGGCCTGAACCGCGGTGAGCTGGCCGTCCCTGGTCGCTCCTGTTTTCAAGCGGATAGTGGTGGCGTGGCGCTTGGGGTGGACGATCAGGGACTCTTCGCGGGTGAAGACCAGCTTCACCGGACGGCCGGTGGCCTGAGCCAGGAGCGCCACATGGATCTGAACGGAGATGTCCTCTTTACCGCCAAAGGCCCCGCCCACCTGGGTAGCTTTCACCCGCACCTTCTGCTCAGGAATGGCCAGGCTGGCCGCGATCTGGCGGCGGTCGTCGAAGGGGATCTGCGAGCCCACGTGGACGGTGATCTTGCCCTTCGACAAGACTTCGGCGAGCTCAGTCGAGCCGCTCAGGACATGGCCCTCCCTGTCAATCGTAGCCACCCCCGCTTCGGGTTCCATGAAGGCGTGCTCCTGCCTGGGCGTTCGGTACTCCCTCTCCACGACGACGTCCGCCTCAGCAAAGCCCTGCTCCACGTCGCCCCTGCGCACCTGGATGTGCTTGAGGAGGTTGCCACTGTCGTGGACCAGGGGGGCGCCGGCGGCCAGAGCCTGCTGAGGAGAAGTCACCACCGGCAGAGGCTCATATTCCACCTCGATTAGCCCCAGCGCCTCCTCCGCTATCTCCTCCGTCTCGGCAGCGACCAGGGCGATGGCATCGCCCACGTAGCGCACCTTGTCGTAGGCCAGCACCGGCCAATCGGGGCGGACGAGGCCGTGATTCTTGGCGCCGGGGACATCGTCGGCGGTGAGGACGGCGACCACGCCGGGCAGGGTTTCGGCCCTGCTGGTGTCCACCCTCAAGATGCGGGCGTGGGGATACCTGCTGCGCAGCACCCTGGCATGGAGCATCCCCTCGAAGTAGAGGTCGGCGGCATAAGTTGCCTGGCCCGTGACCTTAACCCTGGCGTCGGGGCGAGGAACGGGACGCCCAACGGCGGCCAGCGGAGTTCCCGCCGTCGGGAGCTGCGGCGGCCTGCCCTCTGCCGCTCCCTGAACCGCCTGGATGATTCGAGTGTAGCCGGTGCAGCGGCAGAGGTTGCGTTTGAGCGCGTCTTTGATCTCCTCGTCGGAGGGATGGGGATTGGCGTCGAGCAGGGCTTTGGCGGCCATGATCATCCCCGGCGTACAGAAGCCGCACTGCACCGCCCCGTGTTCGATGAAAGCCTTCTGCAAAGGATGTAACTCACCGCTCGCAGCCTGTCCTGAGCGGCTCGACTGAGCTCGCCGAAGTCTTGTCGAAGGGGCCAGCCCTTCAATAGTCTCCACCCGCGCTCCATCGGCGCGGCTGGCCTTGAAGATGCAGGAGCGCACCGCCTTGCCATCCACGATGACGGTGCAGCTCCCGCAGTGGCCCTGGCCGCAGCCATTCTTGGTCCCCGTGAGATGCAACTCGTCCCGCAGCACCTCAAGCAGGGTGGTCTTGGAGCCGATCTCGATTCGATGGGGGGAGCCATTGATGTACATGGAAATCGTCTGTTTTTGCATTGATCAATTCCTCTTCTGTGTGGGACAAGCAGTTGTCCCTCTTCGTCGCGACAGGTGATTCGGGAGAGGAGAGTGAAAGACCTGTGCCTGGTACCAGGTGTGGAGGTGGAATAGGTGATCGGGAGCTCAATTTGCCGGCCTCCTGGCGACAACCATAATCTCCATCTCGTCGAGGTAAATCTTGCGCCGCCCCCAGTTCCCTGCGGTGCCACCCCAGATGTGTTCCACTTCTAACCCTGCCTGGCGAAGGAGCATGACCAGCTCTGTGGGCACATACTTGCGATCTCTCACCAACAGGCTCTTCTTGCCTTGCGGTGTATCCCACTCAACGGTGAAGACTTCAACCATCGTGACCGGATCAAACCCGCCATTTTCCACATCCTCCTGGGTGACCTGGCGAATCAGTCTACAGGCGTTGGGCGCGGTCAATATGAACTGAGCCCCTGGCCTGAGGGCAGCGTGTACGTTGCGGAGAATGGCCAGATCGTGTTCGATGGGATCATCCTCGCTGCCCAACAACGAGAAAGCTCCCTCGCACAGACAGATGGCCGCGTCAAACAGCTTATCTGGCTTGAACTGCGTCGCATCAGCGTGAATCAATTCGACCTCAACATTAGCTGCCCTGGCCGCCTTCTCCGCTTCAGCCAGCATCCCGGAAGAGATGTCCACACCCGTGACCCGATACCCCCGCCTGGCCAGCTCAACAGCGTGGCGACCGGCTCCACAGCCCACGTCCAGAATACGACTGCCCGCTGGAAGGCCCAGCTCCCCAAGAACAAACGCCACTTCTTCCACCGTGTTTTTGGTGAAGGAGTTGTCCATGTAAACCGGAGCGTGGCCGTCGAAGAACTCCTCCCACTCGTTTTTTCTCGTCATCTGTTACAACCCTCTCCTCAGGCGCCAAGGTGAATTCGTTTATTCGTTGTGTGATTCGTTGACAGACATGCCAAAACCATCCTCTCTGTCCTGTATGGGCCAGTGCTTGCTCCAACAGTTCTGCCACACCGGGCGCCCGGTCATTCGGTCTCCTGGTGTTCTGCTGCGGTCAGGGCCTTTTCCAACAAATCGGCCACTCCCAATGCAATTGCCCAGCGACGGAGATACGCCGAGTCAAGCAGCTCTCCCTGCACCTTGAGCACCCCCAACACGTCGCGCCACTGGCGATCTGAGACCTCGCCGCCCATGCGATACCATTCCAACTTGGTCAGGACGGTATCTTCGGGGCTGGCCACGTAGGCCGTGCGTTCTGGATCGGTGGCCACGACCTGGGCCGCGCGGCGCTCGAACTGCGCCCGGTCAAAGGGGCGCTGCTTGCGGACGAAAACATCCACCTTGAACATCGTCTCCAGATGGATGACGTTGAAGCTGCTGCGGTGACGGATGGCATCCCGGATGGATTCGGCGTCCACGTAGAAGGCGTCGCTCAGGGCCTGGGCCAGTTGCTCTGCGTGCTCAAGACGCAAATCGGCTACCAGGTCGGTGTCCGCGGTTGCCCGGGCCACGCCGTGTACAGCGCTGGCCAGCGACCCGCCGATCAGGTACGGCGCGCCCAACTCCTCTAACGCCTCAATGACCAACAACGTTACGGCTACAGGCTCAGAGAGCATCGGGGACCTCCTGTCCTCCCAACGGGCCATACACCTGGGCGGCCAGGTCGGGGCCGAGCAGCAAGTCTGCCAGGCGACGACGCAGCTCCTGGGGGGTGGCCTCAGGATGGCGTGTGCGCAGCCCGCTGAGGGCCAGCGTGTGCACGGCCTGGTTCAGTTGGCCTACCATAGCCAACTTGCGCCACGGTGGAGCCTGGCGCAGCAGTCCGATGAGTACCGCCTCGGCTTCGGGGCGAGTGTCGGGGAAGAGAGCACTCGTCGGGGGCTGTGAAATGTCCTGAACCGTCGGTAAGCGCTCTCCCTCGTTGATGGGGAAGGATTCTTTGATGAAACGGTGGTCGGTCTTGCTCATGGTGTCTCCTCCATCCTCTGGGAAATGTCCACCCCGGTCACTCGCGCCCCGCTTCTGGCCAGGAGCCGCGTGTTGTAGCCCTCTCCGCACCCCTCATTCAGCACTGTCTTCCCGCTGAGGTCCCCCATGAACTCAAAAAAGGCATTGCGGTAAAAGTAACACGTAACATCGGCGAAAGCACCAGCGCACCTCCATATCTTGGGGTGCGGAAGCTGTGACTGACCCAATATGTGGGAGCAGCGCCGGCTTACGTGCGACTTTTACCCTGATGCCAAAAAAGGCGGGATTGTTGAAGTGCTCGCGGTAGGCATCCCACCCTTTGCGGACATGATCGGCCACAGGTTTGCGTTCTCGTCTCAACACCGGGCGACCTCGTCTTCAGGTATTTGCGAATGGCTCATGGAACTGGATTGACCCACCTTACTCTGTCTGAGAAACGAACTCAAATGCCTCTACAATTACTTCGACTGCCTCACCAGCAGAGGGTGGATTGCCATCAAGCAGCCACAAGTGGATCCGTGCATTCCCCCCACCCACTGGCGGGATATCACCACCTGTATAGGTCCGCGATGCAATCCCATCTTCTTCAGAGCCGGGAAAAGGTTGGGCAACATCGTGAATTCGATAGCAAGAGGACGCCAATTCTTCGTAACCAAAGGCAACCACACTTTCGCAGGACTGGGGGTAGGGCCTGGCGTTGCCGTGGCTGTGGCCGTCACCGTTGGCGACGGTGTCTGAGTCGGCGTGGCTGTCGCTGTTGGTGTGTCAGTCGGCGTGAGGGTCGGGGTCTGGGCTGGTGTCTGGGTCGCCGTTAGGGTCGGCGTTGCCTGTGGAGGCAAGGCAATGGTGGGCGGCACGGCGGAAAGCTGACCAGATGGAAGCCTTTGCACTATCAAACCCAGTTCGCGCAGTCGTTCCTCTCCCAACTCCTCCAACACTTGTCGGTAGAGCACGCCCATCGCGGCATCGCGCGGGTTGTTGCCAGGATTCTGATCCCAGGAAATCAACGCGTTCCAGTAGCCGGGGCCATTTGGGGCATAGATCTGGTGATATGGGACCTCTTCGATGATCCGCTGCATCCAGCGCTTCGTGGCCTCATAGTCCTCTAGCTCAAAATATGACGCGGCCAAGCCCCACATGGCCGCCCCGATTTCATTCAACAAGGGATAGCGCCAAATCTTCCTGTCAATGCAAGACACCTCTTCCGGTTGGGTCCCCCACGGATAGTCGATGATCCCTCCGATCTCATCGCGCTTGAGGTTCTGATCACGATGAGCCAAAGCTATCCAATTGGTCTCGCTGATCACCCTCCCTGCCCAGAAAATGGCTTCCTCATAGTCCCCACAATCAAACGCCTCAAACATCTTGCGATTGTGCTCGCCAGGCTCCTCGATAATTGGTGCACTCGGCGGAATCTCTGGTAGTGGTAGCGGCTGCTCGGTGAATGGCTCATGTCGGAGTTCTGCCCGAAGGAGAGCCTGCGCTTCAGTTAGGGGCGTGGATGGAATCTGAGCATAGATGTCTCGATACACATCGTTCAGAATGAACGGGTTCACGCCTTGAGTTGGGAGTACGATCCACCCCCCTACTGGGCTGCCGCCCTGAACAAGGTCATCGCCTTCAGGAGTCTGGGTCCAGAAATAAGCCAGGGGCGTCCGCCATCCATGGCCAGTAGCCACGTTATGCCCAGTTGCATACTCGCTGATCGTCACCCCATTTACGGTATAGAAGGATCCACCAACTTCAGCCTCTAAGGCATCTGCTAAGGCCTTGAACCACTCCGCGGTCTCTCGATCACCCGCCTCCCAGAACCGCACCGCATTCTTCTGGAACGCCAGGACCACGCCAGCGGTCCACTCCGTAGATCCTAGCGGGTGATACCCGCCTCGTGCGACGCCATAGTCGGGATGCCTGTGGTCGTCCACTATGGGACGCATCACCTCAGGTCCGGTTGGATCCGTGAAGTCAAACAGTAGACGGGTTTGGGTGATCCCATCTGGCCGCGTCCAAGTGACCTCTACCAGGCCCCGATGCAGCAACGTCAGCGAAAGCTGCCGGAGCGCCTCCAGCCCAAATTCCTGGGCGATGCGATCGCCAAACGGCCCTGCCATCGTCCAACTGTGGGCATCGGTGGCAAAGATCGTGCTCGGTTCCCCAGACTCATACCTCCACCCCTGGTGAATCACCCCGTTCTCCAAGTCTAACGCATGCTCCCGGAACCACACCCACGCTCGCTCAGCCGGGTCGGGCCATGGGGTGCTCTCTATGGGGTGACCCGACGCGATCAGAAATGCGCTGGCCGCATCCACATGCGGCTCCGTATGGACCGCATCAGGCATCCGGTCGCCATCCCTCACCCCACCATCTGCTGCCTGCATCGCGCGGAGAGCCGTCTCTAGAATCTGAATCGATTCGGCATAATGCGTGGGGTTGACCTGTGCCATCGCAAAGAGCACGAAGGAGACCGGCCCTGGTGTTGATAACGGCTCGCCCAGGCCCCTGCCTTGGTGTCTGGCAGAGGTGCGATCGAGGCCATTGATGGGAACGCGCACGGTGACGGGTGTCTCTCCGTCTGACTCGACCGCATCGAAGAGCTTCATGATTCCATAGATCCCATTGGTATCGGCCCACTCCTGGACCTCTTCAAACGGGATTTTGATACGCCTATCGAGGTAATCCAGCAGCGCCTCAGCCTCCATCTGGTGACCAGCCGCATGCAAGATAAGCGCAGCGACCGACGCGTCATATAGGTACGCCAGATCCTCAAAGTCTGGATGGCCCCAATGGCTAGGCGGCAGGTGGGTTTGGTGATCCTGCAAGGCCACTATACCCTGCGCGATATCAGAAGCCAAAGGACACCAGTTCTTCATAACCAGGGGCAACCACACTTTCGTAGGCACATATTCATCCGCACCTATATCAAAACCTTCTCCTTGGGGCCTGGTATCACCGTCTATATCGGTATAGACACCCGCATCAGTGCCAGCATCTATGCACGGTGAGTCCGATTGAAGATGGTAATCCCCACTGGCCGGGTCAACGAAGTGTGGGGCCTCACAGATATTTCCTTCGCCAGGAAGGCACATCTCAATATCTGAGTAAATGGCTTGATAGCCATGGCCACCAAAGTCCTCACCCTCATGACCCCAGACAATGCTATTGATAACTGTACACCCGGAAAGACTGCAAAAGATCCCATTGCGTTCGGGGGCACGATTATTGGCGATTGTGGAATTGGCGATGGTAACGACGCTATTTGGAGCCGTTATATGGGTAGCGCTTGTGATCCGAATCGCTCCATCCCACAGGTCGGCGGTATTGGTGACAATAAGGGTGTTGGTAATAGCAACAAAGGCGTGATCTATGTCGATTCCTCCTCCCGCTAAGTTGGCGGTGGCATGGTTGTGAACAATCCTGCAATTCTGAATGGCGACCGAGGAAAGAGCGATAGAGATTCCTCCATCGCCATTGGTGATAGTGAAGCCATCAATCACGGTAGTCTCAGACAAGGTAGATCGTACTTCGATCACTCGACCACTTTGATTCCCGTCAATTGTGGTCGTGCAATGGCGCAGACACTGTGACCAGCCCATGGGCTCGTATCCCCCCGCCAGGGTGACGGTCTTGGTGATGACCAGGTTCTCGGTGTAGGTCCCCTGGGCAACCAGGATTGTATCGCCGTCCGCAGCCTGGCTCAAAGCATAGCCAATGGTGGCACAGGGGTTGGTACAATCAGTCGTATCGCTGCCCGTCGCTCCGTCTACGTAGCGGGTGGCAGAGTCGGCATGGAGGGTGATGCTCCGGCCAGTGGTGTCCACTCTGCTGTCGCCATCCCAGGATAGCTTGGAGAACTCGGTGGCAGGATCATCATATGGGGCCCCAGGGTTTCCGTCGTGATCCACCGACAGAAAGTCAGTTGGTATCATATCACCTGCGTTCGCCGTAATTCGCGCCTCAGACCATTGGATGCGCATTTCCACCGTGTAGCCACAATCAGCATTGCCAGGCTCATCCAGCGTGGTGCGGTCCGGCAGGTATAGTGCCCTGTCGCACTCGCCCTCGCCCGTGCCGCCTACATCTTGGCGGCACCGAAACTCACCGTTGTTGAAGACAATCGAGATACTATCGTCATCCCAATCAAAACTGGCGGTCTCGACTTGAGTGTCCTCTACCTCAAAGCCAACATATAGATAATCCTGATCCCAAAGGGCACGCACTATGGCCGTCGTCACATCGGTCTGAGAGATGTGGACAGCATAGGTGAGGGGGATGGCATATTGCCAGATCGGTTCGTCCATAACACCGTCCACGGTGATGGCCCCCCTCGCAGGGACAACTTTCAATGCCTCCGTCGAGGGGACAAACCGCCCTGAGCTATAGTCACACTCGGTCGGGTTGGTCCCATCGGTGATCTGGCCGTAGATATAGTAGCTGCCCGTCGGCAACGTCGTTGGCAATGTCCAGGCGTAAAAGTCAGTCAAGCTATCCTCAGACAGACCATCCGTGATTATCGTCCCATTGCAGCCAGTGTAATTTGCGTCGTAGTACAGCCCAACAGTGGCATTATCATCCGGGTCGTCGTCCTGCCAGGTAATGGTGAGTTGACCTCCGGAAGATACCAACTCATGACCATACGGTGGCTTGGTTATCGTCATCAGTGGCCCAACGTTTGTTTGGGGCGGGGATACGAACGTGGTAAAGGTATAGACACCAGACATCGTACCACCATGAACAGTAACGGTGTAGGGTGTGGCTGGGAAAAGGTCGGTCAAGGTCAGTTGATGGGCCGTGGTTATGGTAGGATCGACTACCCGGCGCCGATCAATCAGGCCCCAGTCCGCTTCATCCTTGTGCAAGAGCTTGAAGTAGCTCCAGCCGTAGAGTCGCACGTCCTGACCCAGATAGCGGCGCAAAGCTTCGATAGCCCTGACCTTGGCCCAGCTATCGGCAACCTTGCCGTTCATCTGATTTGGGTCGTCGTAGCTGGCAGCAGGAGCGAACCCGGTTGAATCCAACACCAGAGGTTTGCCCAGAGCTGCCAGATTATTCTCATTCCAGGCTTTGTCCAGATAGTAGTCAAACTGATCCTTGCAGATCAAAGTAGATGCCGGATGGCTGGCCGTAGGGATGACATCACAGCCGAAGGGCGCGGTGACCGCGTGCTGAGCGTAAATGACTACCGAGACGCCATCAACCAAGTCACCAATCGGTGCTTGATGCAACTCATCCCGCCAGCCGTAGTAGATGTTGGCATACACTGTTGCCCCAGGGACTTCTTTCTTGAGTTCATTGTAGCAATAGTCAATGTAGTCTCGTTGTCTCCCAATAGTGGGATTATTAGGATACCAGAATTTTGGGTCATCGAGGGGCATTTTGATGAGAAAATAGAGAAGACGGTCAGGGTTCTCTCTAAAGTATGAAAGGTAGGCATCGTAGTGTTCCAGAATGGCGTCACAATCCTCGGGCCCCCAGTCGAAAGATGGCGGGTCCCATTCCAAGCGAAAAGCAATCTTTAGCTCTTGTGTGGCAGCCGTGTCCAAGGTAACCTGATCCCAGGGGTGGATTGTAGAGGTTATAGTAAGGCTGGTGGGGTAGAGCACGATGGTATTAAAGTTAGCGCCAGCGATAGCCTCAACGTCGCTGATAATAGTGCTCGTCACAAGATCACGGTCAACCCAGTCATAATGGGCATCATATTCGCCGGGGGCATAGGCCACTCCCTGGAGAGTCTGGCTGATGGGCTGAGAGATGGGGAAGACCAAAGGGATAGCGCTGTCCACCAAGTCGAGGCAGGACGCAGTGGCTGGATCCGTTTGCCACGAGATGGTGGCAGTTGTCGAGGTAACATCGGTGACAGCGACATTCGAAATCACCGCCGTGCTGCCGCAGGGTGTGCCGGCAGCAACAGGCCCTTGAGCGGCCCCGGTCAGGTAGGATATCGCTACAATGAAGCCAAGGCTTGTAATGACGGCCAATATCAGAGCCGCAAAAAGTCTGAGAATCCTTTGATGGGATAGCATTGTGCTTCCTCCTCATACGGGTCCCTAAGAAACTTGCCCAGTAACACTACAATCAGCTTATTACAGCCATAGAGCGTCGTTCACTCCGGATAGCCTTCCCCCGCCACCCATTTTAGCACAAACCAACAGGCAAGTCAATGCTCGATTCATACAAGTGCCCCCGACACTGGCTACCACCGAAGTGGTCCGCCCGCAGCGGAGGCACTTCTCGTCCTTCAACCTGTACCGGGTCACGCCCAACCCCCGCCGCCGAATCAGCAACTCCCCCACTGGAGCCCCTCTTCGAATTGCACTAATGCTTCATCGCTAAGCCGGTCCCATTGAGCGAACTCAGCCTGCAAGGCCAGAGCTGCCTGGCAACTCTGAAGCAAGGCGCTCTCCTTGAACAAACGGACGATCTGCAACAGGTTAGGGAAAGCTTCTTCGGGCAACTCTTTAACCTCGTCAATCAAGATTTGTTGATATTCGATTGTCCTGTTCATGAGACTACTCCTTTCCTGTTCTGAGTAGATGGCGTTTTGCAGGCTCAGGTAGTAATCGCGTGCGTTCAAACCTGGACTCCTGACAAGATGCGAAAGCGTCGCTCCCACAGGTCGAGGCCGCGTTGGGCCGCATACCAGTCAAAATAGTCGGCATCGTCACCCAGCACGCCGGATTCAAATTGCTGCATAAACTCTCCAGAAGACATCTGATACTGCTGTTCAAAAGCACGGCGAGCGCGTCCAAAGTAGGTGCGTCGCGCGTCGGCCAGCTCAGTCTCGTTACGCGGCGCGCTGCTCAGAACCTCGCGGACTTCACCCCAATTAACCCCGGTGGAGAATTGAGTCCTCAGTGCAATTCTTTCCATACGTCTCCTTTCTACCCACTCCGGCTAACCTTCCCTTGATGTCCATTTTAACACAAAGCAGCAGACAAGTCAAAGCTCGACCCAACACCCCGGACAATAGGTGCTCTCGTACCAATGCCCCAGCACGTTGCCCAGGCAGACGAAGCCCAAAGCGAGGTTTTCCGCCAGGGGAACCGGTTGGTTGCGTAAAGAAACGGAGGCCACGAAAGGCGCGAGACGCTTTCGTGGCCTTTCGCATGTTGAGTGATTCAAAGCCAGGTGGGTGTGTTTCATTATCGGTTGACGAAGCCGCACCGGCCTGGAAGAGCCGGCGCTGGACAGCCTTTCTAAACGAGGAAAGTCACCCAGCACCGCCTGTTCACGGCGGTGCGCCATACTGCGAATATCTTCCAACCCATTTGAAACGCACCCAAGTCAGGTTAGCGGCGTCAGGTAGAGGTAGCCCCTCAACGACAGACCTCTAGCGAGACATCGTCCACGTACATGGCCATGGCACAATCCACCCCATCGTTGAAGACGCCGAAGTACAGCCAGATCGTGCGGCCAGCATAGTGTGTCAGGTCGTACTCTTTGCACATCCAGACCCGTGCGTTGGAACTCTGCCAGTCCAGAGTCTCCAGGTAGTTGCCATACTCATCCAGGATCAAGACGAACTGAGCATCGGCGGCGAGCAACATCGTGCGAGGATCACCTGGCAGGGGAAGTCCCCCTCGCAGAGGATGTTCATCTCCATCTCCACACCCACCCCCCGGCCCAGGATCAGTGGGATACTTGCAGAACCGCAGACGCGCCGACGCGACGCAGGGAGGAATGGTTACCATTTGCCACCCCGAGGAATAGCTGTAGGTATTGTCATTCCAGTCCGCGATGCCCACCCGCACGGAGCGACTTCCAGAATGGGCCTGGTCGGTGGAGTAACCCGCCGGATAGTCGGTATCGGGGAACCACCAAGCCTCATCTGTCTCGAAGCCGCCATTGATCACCAAATCTTCACAAGGCAGCGGAGGCGTCCCGGTCGGCGTAGGTGTGGGTTGGCAGGGCGAAGGCGTCTGGGTCGGCGTAGGCGTAGGCGTCTGGGTTGGTGTGGGCGTCCGAGTTGATGTGGGCGTCTGGGTTGGTGTGGGCGTCCGAGTTGATGTGGGCGTCCGAGTTGATGTGGGCGTCGAAGTCGGCGCAGGTGTGCAGAGGGGTTCCTTGATGATCAGTGGGCAGTAAACGAGGTAGTGGACGGATGTGGCCGTTGGGTCATCGTCGGCCGCCGTATCCGGATCGTCCGTCGGCTCTGCTGGCAGTTCGTTGCTCGTTACCACTCCCTGGTTGCTGACCTGGGTGACGCCGTACGGCAGCGGGTCGGCGACGATGACGCGGAAGCTAATGTCCACACTGCCCCCAGCAAGGATGGTGCCGATGTTCACCGTGACGGGCGGTATGCCCGCGTTGCCACTCATCACCGTACCCAGGCTGGTCTGGACGGAGCCCACCACCAACGTTGTATTGCTGTCAGGAACGTCGCTGAAGATCACCCCCGTGGCCGCGCCGTTGCCACTGTTGACGATTGCGACCTGATACAGCAACGTGTCGCCGGGAGAAGGTGCACCACTACCGTCGGCGTCAATGTAGAGCACATCGGTCTTAAAGGCCTCCAGCACGGGGACAGCACTGACCGCCGTCTGGGTCCGGTCGTCATCGGGCAGCATCGCCGGATCACCTGTCAGCTCTGCTGGCAGTTCGTTGCTCGTTACCACCCCCTGGTTGCTGACCTGGGTGACGCCGAGCGGCAGCGGGTCGGCGATGATGACGCGGAAGCTAATGTCCACACTACCCCCGGCAGGGATGGCGCCGATGGCCACCGTGACGGGCGGCATGCCCGCGTTGCCACTCGCCACTGTCCCCTGGCTGGTCTGGACGGAACCCACCACCAACGTTGTGTTGCTGTCAGGAACGTCGCTGAAGGTCACCCCCGTGGCCGCGCCGTTGCCACTGTTGACGATAGTGACCACATACAGCAGGGTGTCCCCCGCAGAGGGTGCGCCATTGCCGTCGGCGTCAATGAAGAGCACATCGGCCTTAAAGGCTCCTAACACGGGGATTGCACTGACCGCCGTCTGGGTCTGGTCGTCATCAGGCAGCATCGCCGGATCATCTGTCAGCTCTGCTGGCAGTTCGTTGCTCGTCACCACCCCCTGGTTGCTGACCTGGGTGACGCCGGGCGGCAGCGGGTCGGCGATGATGACGCGGAAGCTAATGTCCACACTGCCCCCAGCAAGGATGGTGCCGATGTAGACCTCGACGGTGGCATCGCCAGCCACGTTTCCTTCCACGACCCCTCCCTGGCTCGTTTGCACCGAGCCAACCACCAGGGCAGTACTCGGATCAGGAATGTCATTGAAGGTCACACCCGTGGCCGCCGCATTGCCGCTGTTGACGATGGTGACCTGATACAACAGGGTGTCACCGGGGGAGGGGGCGCCGTTGAAGTCGGCGTCGGTGAAGAGCACATCGGTCTTGAAAGCTTCCAGCACAGGGGCAGCAGTGACCACCGTCTTGGTCTCGTCGTCAGGCACTGTATCCGGATCGTCCGTCAGCTCTGCTGGCAACTCGTTGCTCGTCACCACCCCCTGGTTGCTCACCTGGGTGACGCCGGGCGGCAGCGGGTCGGCAATGGTCACCCGAAAGCTGATGTCCACACTGCCCCCAGCAAGGATGGTGCCGACGTAGACCTCGACGGCAGTATCGCCAGCCACGTTTCCTTCCACGACCCCTCCCTGGCTCGTTTGCACCGAGCCGACCACCAGGGTCGTGTAGATGTCGGGGACGTCACTGAAGATCACACCCGTGGCCGCGCCGTTTCCACTGTTGACTATGGTGACCACATACAGCAGCGTGTCGCCGGGGGAGGGCACGCCGTCGAAGTCGGCGTCGGTGAAGAGCGTGTCTCGCTTCTGGGCTGCGAGACTGGGCTCAGGCACAATCGTGACGCCTTCGATGTCCTCATTGTTGCCTGAATCGGGATCGGGCACATCGCTCTCGGCACGAACAGTATTTGAAATCGTACCGCTGGCATCGCTGGCGACGGTAACGATCATGTCGAAGGTTGCCAAACCACCAGCCCGGATAGCGCCCAATTCGCACACCACCACACCGGGCGTCACTTCGCTGCACCCATCTGTATCGCTGACGAAGGTTAGCTCAGCCGGCAGCGTATCGGTCACCACCACACCTACGGCATCCGATGGGCCAGCATTGGTGATGATGAACGTGTAGATGACCTGACTATCTGGCACCACGACCGACTCTACCGCCGACTTGCTGATGCTGAGATCGGCCAGCCGCCCAACCGTTACCGGTTCCTCAGCAGTGTCGTTGTCGGGATTGGGGTCTGGTGTGTCAGTGAAGGCCGTGGCAGTATTGGTCAGCACTGTGCCGTCGGCAAGACCAGCATCCACCACGCCCACCACCGTGATGGTGACAATTTCATTAACAGCCACGTCACCCACCTGACATATTGTCCCTACACATTCGGCAGGGCCACTGCCACTGCGCTCTACCGTGGCACTGTCCAAACTCACACCCGCCGGCAACGTGTCCTTCACGTCCACCGACTGGGCAACGGATGGGCCAGTGTTGCTGACCACAATGGTATAGGTGATCTGCTCACCTGCCGCCACCGTGATTGGCCCAGTTTTGGACAAACTCAGATCAGCAGCGCCAATGATGCTGGTGTCCGCATCGTCGGTGTTGTTGAGCAAATTGGTATCGGGAGTGTCGGAGTCCACCTCAGAGCGGAACTCGAGACTGGTCCCGGGCTCGACGGCAGGGTCAGCAGTGATAGAGAAGGTGACGACGATGGAGGCCCCGGCAGCGAGGTCCGTGGTCGTGTAGGACACAGTGCCATCACCATTGTCTACCCAGCCAGGTGGCAGACTGGCCACCGTCACGCTCGGCGGCAAGGTGGTGGTAATCACTACGTTCTGGGCATCCGACGGACCGTTGTTGGTGACGGTGTGGGTAATGATGATCGTATCACCCGCATTCACCGTCGGCGTCGAGTCAATGCCCAGTACCAGGTCTGCACTGAGGCCTATGGAAGTGGTTTCGGCGTCGGAGTTGTTGGCTGAGTTGGCATCGGTGGTATCACTGGTGACGAAGGCAGTGTTCGTGATGGTGCCAGTGGCGCCAGAACTGACGATGGCACTGAGGTCTATCGTCACAGAGCCACTCGCCGGCACAATTCCCACGGTGCAAGTCATCACCCCACTGGCAATGATGCAGCTCCCCTGGCTGGCCGACGCCGTGGCATCGCTCAAATCGGTTGGCAAGGTATCGGTCACTACCACATTCTGGGCGTCCGACGGACCAGTGTTGGAGACCACGATTTGGTAACTGACGTTGCTTCCAGCCGTGGCGATGGCTGGGCCGGACTTTAGAATGCCAAGATCAGCCTCTTCGTTGACGGTGGTGACCTCGTTGGCCTCGTTGTTGGCGGGGTTGCTGTCTGGGTTGGAGGCCGAGACGCGGGCCAAGTTAGTGATGTCGTTGATCTGGTCACTGTCCACCGTTACCACGATGGTCACGGCAGCAGTGGCATTCACGGCAAGGTCACCGAGGTCACAAGTGACACCGCTCTCACAGAGGCCCTGGGTGCTAGTAGTGCTGACAAAGATCACGCCATTGGGCAGCACATCCACGACCTCAGCGTTGGAGGCGGGCGCTGGCCCGTTGTTGGTGATGACCAGGGTGTACGTGAGGGTCTGGCCGGCAATCACCGGGTCGGGTGAGTCGCTCTTGGCGATGGTCAGGTCGGTTGGATTGAGAGGCGACTGGTTAGCTATCGTGGTTTCGGTGTCACTGTTGTTCGTATCGTCCGGATCCACTGTGTCACTGCTGACAAAGGCAGTGTTGGTGATGGTGGTCGGGTCACTGACGCCCTCGTCCACCCGCACCTCGATGAAGGCAGAACGGGTCTCGCCAGCAGACACCGTGCCCAGCGTGCAGGTGATGACACCGCCACTCTCAGCACAGAAGGCAGAAGCTCCCACAAAGATGGTGTCCGCCGGCACACTATCCGTGATGACGACGTTCACCGCATCCGACGGACCGGTGTTGGTGATGGTAAGCTGGTACAACAGTACCTCGCCCGCAATCACCGGGTCTGTCAAATCGGCCTTGGCGATAGCGAGGTCGGCGCTGGTGGTGACATTGGTGGTCTCAGTGGCAATGTTGTCCCCCGTGTTCGGATCACGCTGGTCAGCCGAGACGTGGGCGGAGTTGCCTGGGTACGTCTCAGACCTCCGCATCTCCAAATAACGGACCCAGGTCACTGTCCTCGAACAGGATATGCACAGCGGCAAAGTCGTCTCGGGTGTTGTAGCTGCGCCAGGCGGGGTTTCGAGAAAGCTCGGCAAAGTCGGTGGCGGAGACGATGAAGGATTCCAGGGTGACGTTCGGGTTGCCGAGGGCGGTTTCGATCTCTTTGATGCGCTGGCGGAGTTGTACTTTTTCGTCATCAGGGCCACTGTTCAGGCGCATGCCGTGGGGGTCAACAAAGATCAGGCGTTGTTGCTGGTCTTGCTTGATCCACAGGAGGAAATCGGGGTAGAATCCGGCGTCCTCAAAGAAGCCCACACCACGCCCTCTGGATTGGTTGCGCAGCAGGAAAACGTCCTTGTCTGCAATGGCTTCGGGATGGTTTTGCAGCCAGTCACGTAGTTGGGTTACAAATGTGACCTCGCTCTCCTGGAGACCAGGTGGAGAAACGCTAACGTCATCCAGATGGGCCAGGAGTGGCAGGTAGAGATGGCGGTCAAAGTAGACGCGGGGTAGGCCAGCGTTTTCTTCCCGACGAAGTCGCTCGACGTCGGTGAGTAATTGTTGGATTTGTTCAATCAGGGCGCGTTGCTCGACAGGGATGGTGAGCCGGTAGTGGCCAAAGTTCAGGTTATCGTCCGTTTGATCGAGCGGGCAATACTCCATCTGCCTGCTTTCCCAACGACGGCGTTCGTGGCGATAGTAGGCTTCGGTGTACTTTTCCAGCACGGCCAGAGCGGTGGCCTGGACTCGTTGCAGGCCCGCGTAGCTTTGGGGGTGAACGTCAGCTTCGGTAGCGTACAAGGTGTATTGGTGATTGTTTAGAATAGCGTGCACAGTCTGAGGCGGGATGGCCAGGTTGTGCCAGCCACGCCGATTCTTGAAGGCCAGCAGATCCAGGTAGAGCCGATCCCAATCCAGCAGCGCCAGAACCTCAGGGGCAAGCCGTTGCGATTTGCCTCCCCCCCAGGGTTGGGGGGGATTGAGGGGGGGCGCACCAGCAGAGTTATCTTGCCCGGCTAATACCGTCAACTGGGGACGCAGGTCAAGTTTGGGCGATGGGGAAAAGTCTGGGGGCAGGGTGATGCAGCGGGTCTTGAAGTCTGTTCCTCGCCTGAGCCGGGGGACGAGCAATCCTTCTCGCAGGAACTCCTCGTTGGTGCGGATGGGGATCTCCACTTCTTCGTAGCCACCGGAAGATACCCCTTCCCGCTCCAGGTAGTCCCGGAACTGGCTCATGTAGTTGGCCCGCACGCCGAAGATGTTGAGCGTTTCCAGGTATTCAAGGTGCTGAGGGTGCTGGCCGGGCAGGAAGGCGCTCCGCTTGAGCTTGCGGCCCTGGCCCAACAGACGCACGCCACGGCCAAAGAGTTGGATGATCTGGGTGCCTTCGGCGCGGCCAACGTTGAGCAGGCCCATCGTGGAGACGCGCCAGGAACTCCAACCCTCGATGAATTTCTTGGAGCCGATTAACACGTTGATGGTTGAGCCAGGGCGGTTAATGGTATCAAACAGTGAATCGCTAAACGAGTCGTCCTCATGGGGCAAAGACGTTTCGGCCTCCACGAGTTTGAAAAACGCCGACGTATCGCCGATGTTGATCAAGCCAAAGTAGTTTTCGGCGTTCCCTGCCTTCAGGCCGATCTCGCCTTCTGCGCTTTTGACGTTGATCAAGCGTAGCCCGCCGGCAGCGTGGGTGTGGAAGAACACCCGCAGCACATCGCGGTAGATTTGGGCCGCGCTCAGGCCCAATTCCCGCAGGTAGCCAAACCGTCCTGCAAACAGGTCTGGCCTGTGTTCGCCTTGCAGTTCAGCGCGCCCCGCCAGGATGGCCGCGATGGTGTTGACGGTCCAATTGTCTCGATTGCGCAGGGCGCGATCCAGGAACAGGGCCACCCGTAGCACGTCCGACCGCTTTTGCTTGTTGAGGGTGTAGACCGCGTTGACGCTGCTGCCGATGAAAATCCACAGCGGCGGCTCCAGGTTGTAGGGCCTGAGTTGGGCGGCGCGGTCCTGGAACAGACGGGCCTGTTCGTAAAAGGCCAGCAGATTGGCGGTCAGCAAAGTATCGGTCAGGTCGTCGGCCCGGTCTTCGCGCAGGTTGATCACCTGGTATTCTTTGCCGTAACCGTCGCCGTGAAAATACTTGTAGGAATAGTCGAAGATGATGGCCTTACTGTACTCGGCCAGCAAATCTCGGTCGCGGGCGGTATTGATGGCCTGACCAAAGGTGGCGCTGTATTCAAAGGTGAAGCCGTTCACCCCCAGCTTGTCGCGCAACCGTTTCCAGGCCTCTCCACCGCTGCCTTTGTGGCCCTCGTCCACGAAGAGCAGATTGCGGCCCTCGAACGCCTCCACGTCCACGCTCACCCCCTCCCCGGTCTTTTCTTCGGTGATCTTGGTGATCTCGATCACGCGCAGGGTGTGGGGTTGTCCGATGGGTGGGTCTCCGGCCAGAAAGGGTTGGGCGGGCACGCTGCTCAGGTGCAGTTCCTCCAGGTGTTGAGCAGACAGGCCCTCGTTGGGGGTGATAAGCAGCAGGTTGTCGCCGGGGTCGCGCTGGTATCGCAGGAACTGGTGATAGTTGATGTGCAGCAGGAGTGTCTTGCCGGAGCCGGTGGCCATCCAGTAGGCGATTTTGTTGAGGTCGTCAGGAGTGAAGCGGGGATACTGGGCAGCATAGGGCAATAGAGCGTTTTGATCGGCGACGAAGCGGTTCAGATCGCTCACAAAGGCGTTTTGGTCGTTCGCCCGCCGGTCGAGGAAGATTTCGGTGTACAGAGCGGCCAGGTATTGAAAGTATTTGAGTTGGATGGGATGGGGGCGAGTGGCGTTGATGGCGGCCACGTCGTCCCGCAGATTGGCGTCGTAGCGGGCCAGCCTGTCTTCGGGGATGCGGCTGCGGCCTTTGAGCACGTTGAAGAAGTGGCTGCGCCCCTCGGCGTCAGGACCGGTAGGCTGCCCGCGCAGTGCGGCTTGCAGTTCCCTGAAGGTTTCCGCGCCGAACAGGTGGTTGAAATAGCGAAACAGGATCAGGCGGTCGCCCAGGGGCGTGGGGGGCGGTGACATGGTTAGTTCCCTCCCCTGCGCACGGTGGCGGCGCCCCGCATGGCGTTCATAAACACCGCCTCGATGGGCTGCGCGTTGGGCACGTGCGAATCGCCGTTGACGTACACCCGCTCCGGCTGGGTCTCGGCCAGGATCACGGCCTGGACGAAGGCGGCTTCGGCTGCCAAATCCAGCCCGGCGGTATCGCGCCAGATCACGACGACGGATTGATCGCCTGCCGTTCCAGACACAACCCGGTAGGTGCGCCCCTGGTGCTCGTACACCCGGCGGGCCTGCACGGTCAGCCCAAGCAGGAAGTTGGCCGTCTCCATCAGGTCAACGCCCACGCGGGTTTCCACCCCATCGCGGCGGACGCGCAACTGGTAGTCGAAGGGCGTTGCGAAGGACTCAACGTTCAGGCGGCTCTGGCGGGTTTCGTGATCGAGGAAGTAGCGAAGCAGGTAATCGTCCCGCTCCGCCGGGAACAGCCCGGCGGGGGCGGCCTCCTTATCCAAGTCGAGGTTGTCCAGCGTGTCTTCGTAACTCTCCAGGCGCAGGTATTGGAAGGCGTGGCTGGAGCCTGCCGAACCTTCCACCGGCTGGCCGTTTTTCCAGTCGGCAGCGTAAATCACTTTTTGGATACGCGGCTTGAGCACGGTGTCAAAGTAGCTGCCCTGCTCTACCAGGATGTATTTGCGTTCTCCACTGTCGTCTTGGTTAAGGCTAATGACAGCGTGGGCCGTGGTGCCAGAGCCAGCGAAGAAGTCCAGTATCGTGTCACTTGAGCGATGATCTGACGACAATATGATCACCCGCTTCAACAGACGTGATGGCTTAGGTGATGGGAAACCACCTTGGGGAAAGAATGCCAAGAACTCGCTTGTTGCCTCTTGAGTATGGCCAACTTCCGAATATGGCCAAATGGACCTTGGCACTACTCTCCCCGCATCGGATAGGAACTTCTTGAAACGGGGGTACCTGGCTTTTCCTGTTTTACCCCAATAGAGCAGATTCTGTTCCACGTGCTGCGCGTGAAGTTCGCGCGAGTATGCCCAGACCGCTGTCTCCTTTGGCCATACTTCCTCTCCAGTGTTGGGATTCACAATCGGATAGTAGAGATTCGGCCGTTCCTGTCTTGATTTGTTGCAGGTGTAAGCGACAGAGTTCCAATCCCCCCTTGGATCGTCGTCAGGATTCCTGTAGTAGTCTCTCTGTGTTTTGGTTCGTTTCAGTCGTCTTGGTCGCCAAACACTCTTAGATCTTGCATAGACCATCAAGTAGTCATGGTCGCTACTGAACCACTTGGCATCGTTTGATGGAGAGACCTTCTTTTGCCAGACGAGGTTGTCAACGAAATTTTCATTGGCAAACAGGCCACCCATGAGCTCTTTGAGTTGTGCCTGTTGGTTATCATCGCAACTTACGAAGACAACTCCATTCTCTGCCAGCACTTCCCGTGCCAAGCGGAGGCGATCCTGCATCATGGCTAGCCATGACGAGTGTTGAAGCTTATCTTTGTAAACAAACTCATCATTTCCTGTGTTATACGGCGGGTCGATGTAAATACACTTCACCTTGCCCAGATAAGCAGCCTGCAAAAGTGTGAGGGCCTGGAAGTTCTCGCCGTGGATCAACAGGCCATCGCGCTGGGCCTCCAGTCCGCCGTCCCGCACGGAAAGCGCCGCCAGTAGCGTGTCCTTGAAGGCTACGTCGTACAGGGCGGTGTCCACCGTCAGTGTGGGGTGCTCAGCCAGGTAGGACAAGATGCCATCTTGTCCTACGGGTTTCCGCACACCAAACAGACGCTCCCACTCGGCCCATTGCGCGTCGTTGGCGGCAACCTGCGGCAACAGGTCTTCTGGCAGCCGGTCGAGGGTGACGCACCACTCGGAAGATAGCACAAACTTGGGCTTCTCGAACAGGGCCTTCTCGAAATCCTCAATCTGGGCCAGGAAGGCGATGATCTTGCGGGCGAGACGCTTGATGACCACCATTTTGGTCAGGTACTGCTCAGCGCGGGCGGCGTTTTCGGTGTCCAGGTCGTCCAACCGCATGACCTCGTTCTTGAGGTAGAAGTCCAACTCCCGCTCCAGGAACCCTTGCAGGTCTTTGTGGATGAAATAGTCAGAAGTGGCCTTACGCGTCCAACTGGTCAGGTGGAGGTCGAGCAGGGAGACTTCTTTGCCGGCAGGTGGGGTCGCCAGCAGGCCGCGCAGGGTGACGTCGGGAACCGCGTCCAGCAGGCGGCCGCGCGTGGCCTCGATGATCTTCTCCTGGATGCGCGCCCGTCCGTAAGTCGTTTCCTCAGCGTCATTCAGCGGGCGGTACTCGAAGAACAGGGTCAGCTCGTGCCTGTCTTCGTCGTACTCAGACGGCACACCCTCCGCAGCGGGGAAGAAGTAACGCTTGTCGCCCTTGACGTTGCCTTGCTCGGTGTCGGCGGCGGCCAGCTTAAAGCGCACCCGATAGCCGCCGTGCGAATCAACACGAAAGGCGTAGTCGGTGAGCACGTCAGCGGTCTTGACGTAGTACTGGTCGCGGTTGGCCCAGTGCAGCAGCACTTCCTCGCCGTTGTAGGGGATAGCGTACTTGTGGGTGCGGGAGTAGCGGCGCTTGGTCACGAAGTCGCCCTGATCGTAGTAGCGGGAAAAGAAAGTGTAGAGCGCGTTGAAAATCTCCGCTTCGGCCTCGGCGGAGACAGTGGCTCGCCTGACCTCGATCTGAAGGCGCACGTACGTCACAGGCAATTCAGCCTGCATAAATTGCTCTGGCAAGGTGAGATTGCCCTGCTTGTCAATCACCCCAGGGTAGTACGCTTCCCGTATTCTACGAGCAACGCGGTCCAGTTCTTCGCGTTTTTCTTCGACGATCCCTTCTTGTAGCAGAGCAAACTCCTGGGCCACGGCATCCAGCAGACCCTTTTCGACGAAGTCATCAATCTCCGCCCGCCGCTGGTTCATAATGCGGTAAATGCCAAAGTCCAGGTCAGCAGCGTCGAATTGAAAGAGCTCGCGCAGCAGGGTTTTGAGTTTTGTGCGGTGGTTGGTCATGGGTTCATCTCCTAGTGTATTGGGTTAGTTTCTCTCACCCTGATTATTGAGCAATCCCATCTCGAGGAGGAATCTAGAAGGTTCTTTGGGCCACCCCCTATATTTCTCTGCATAACTAAGAGTTAAGGTTTTAACAGTTCTGGTAATTGCGACGAAGCAGTTACGTCGTTCTTCCTCCATCTCCGGGCTATTGTCACCTTTTCGTTTACTCTGGAAGGAAGGTAACTCGTCATCAACGAGTCCTACCAGGTAAACATGATCAAATTCTTTACCCTTGGCCCCGTGAATTGTCATGAGAACTACTGTGTTTGGCTTGGGAGGTGGCTCTTTTGAATGCATCTGAAGTTCTTGCAGGAATGCCTCCAGGGTTATTTCGGCGCCTAGAGACTCTGTTATTTCCCTCATCAGTTCTTCCCAGACAAAACGCTCCTCCTCATAACGAGTAAATACTTCGATGGTCGGATCACTGTCGGCCTGCTGGTAGACTTGCACCAGCTTGCTGAACCAATCAAGTGCAAGTCTACTGAACGTGTGGAAATTTCTTCCTTCTCCCAGGAAGCGTGATGTCTGATTGATGATTTCTTTCACCAGAGCATTTGAAGTATCTTCGCGAACGAGCTTGATCCAGTGCTGCAAATAGTCACGGTTTGACGCCTGGGCTTGTGTAATCACGTCCTCGGGATTAATTTCTACCTCGGTAAGTTGAGCGAAAGCGCCACACACGGCCTCCAAATAGCCACGATTTTGCCTATCGTTGGCAAGGCGTAGAATGGAGTGCAGCCACACGAACGGGGCGCTCTCAAATTCGTCTTTTCGCTGAGAGATTACGGCAGGCAATCCTTCGCTTTGCAATGCTCGCTCAGCACCTTCGAGCAGCTTACGGCTTCTTCCTAACACAACGACAGAACCGAGATGTCCAGAGTGAAGCCGTTTAATGCCCCTGGCTATTCCAGTTGCTTCAGCCTCAAAGTTGGGAAAGACAGGAAGCAGACGTACGGTGCGTTCATCTGGGCCTGGACGAGGGCGAAACGCCTCAAGTGGTTTCTTATCGACCATTCTCAGGAAGTTGTGACGGATAAGTTCATTAGCCAACTCTACAATCTCAGGTGGGCACCTGTAGTTCACGGGTAGCTGGAGGACCTCCGCTAAGTAATCGTTCCTAAACTCCACAATGCGTTTGTGACTTGCCCCGTTCCATTGGTAGATTATCTGATCATCGTCAGCGACTACGAATAGGGTCCTGTGTTGGTCTTCAGTGATAGCACGGACAAGACCATATTGGGCGTGATTTGTATCTTGAAACTCATCTATACAAATATAGGGATACACCGTCCGATAACGTTTGGCAAAAGCAGGGAACTTTGTGAACAACTGATATGCCTTGAGAATCAGAGAATTAAAGTCAAGGGCATTTCGTTTGGTCAGTTCCGCTTCATAGGCTGGGTAGACAATGGACATGCGTTCTCCGAATTTCTGATCTCTAAATACCTCACGGCAGTTCTCAGGCAAAACGAGAAGTGACTTTAGACGTTTTATAACCGGCAGCGTTTTCTTATCGAGGTCGCTAACCACGTCAGACTTCTTCTTCGCTTCTTCCACTGCATCATTCAATACAGCCTGCAAGTCAACATCCTGAGAATATATGTGAAAATTGGGATTGATGTTTAAATGTGTTCCATGTTGGCGTAAAACACCCGCGCAGAATGAATGAAAGGTGCCCAGGAATAGGCGTCCTTCCAACCCAGGCACGAAATTCATCACTCGGCTCCTCATTTCATCTGCCGCCTTATTGGTAAACGTTAGCGCGAGAACGCGAAAGTTCTTGTCACGACTAGAATCAAGAATGTGCGCTATACGACAAGTCAGGACTCTCGTCTTCCCCGTACCCGGACCAGCTAACAGCAGCATAGGCCCTCCATCCCATATTGCTGCTTCTTTCTGAATAGGGCTTAAGCCTTCCCAGGCTGCAATAAACTCTCTGGTGCTCATGCTATACCACCTTTGCAATTACGTCTTTGATAGCCAAGTCAAGAAATTGCGGGACTCTTGACTTGCCGGCCCCTGCTGCTCGGAGTTTTTCAATCAACGCAAGGGCATAGCCTGTCTTATCTTCCCTTATGCTAGCAGCAAGTTCACTTTCGAATCCTGCCTCGCCTTCCTTCCTGGTTAGACTGACGTTTCGCTCGGCAAGAATCTGCATATATTCTTGAGTGAATCCGTTTTTCACAAGGAACATCTCCAAATCTACCCCATCTCCTGGCAGTGGTCGAACAAGTTCCTTTATTTCTTCTTCTGTCAGCCCACATTTCTCAACTTGCTTTATAAAGTTCTTCCCTCCATCATCGTTATCACAGACCATAATCCACGGAATTTCAAAAGCCCGCGCCAGACCCACAAAAGCGCCCGGGGAGCCATTGTTTTGGAAGTCTATTACCGTAACTCCCGCCTGATCCAATGGGCTTTCCAACAATTCCGCGAAATATCGAAATAGCAGATATTCACTCTGGCCCTCACAAAGAAGCCACGCACGCGCAAAGAGCGCTTCCCCACGAATGCGCTTTACGTATATTTCGAGATCGGCGAGATCACTGTCGCTGATATATAACTGGGATTCTGCACACAATCGCTTGAGTTCAGCATGGACATCTCTTTGTTCCCGATATAAAACCAGTAAGCCACGGTATTCTTTCTGCTCTACCTTGCCGTTCACAGTGAGAGTAGAAGCACCTTCGTGATAGTCAAACTTGTCATTATTGGCGCAAAACTCTAATAAACCAGGGATATTTGGCACCTGGGCGGTGAATGAACGCTTCACGTAAAGGACTCTAGAGGATGGACCGTCGCGACGAAACATCCGAATCTGTGTCAATGGGATTTCCTGAATGAAATAGGGTGAGTGGCTTGAGATGATCTTCTGACTTTTGATCTCGCTCAGATTTGTCGCCAGCCTGCGGGTCGCTTGTGGGTGAAGATGTGCCTCTGGTTCCTCCAAAGCCAAGATAGCCTCTGTTTCTCGCTCAAAAGTCGGCTTGAGAAGCACGTCAATGTACGCCTGGAAGAGAAAGAGAATGGCCAAACTTTGCACACCTTGGCCGTGACGCCCAAGCGGAAAGTCAATCTCACCTCCACGGGTTTTGATGACTACTTCCGACTTCGACATCAAGTCCCAAGGCTTGAGTGGCAATGCCTGGATTGAAGTCTTTTGCCCGGCTCCCAACTCCATAATTTCCTGGCCCTTGTCCAAAGTGTCTCTTACCTGTTCAAGCCTTGGGTCCGCCTTTAGCAAATCTTGATTGAGTTCTACTAGGGCATCGCCGAAAGCCTTTCTTTGCTCATCGCTGATTTTCAAATCGCGGAGAATGCGTCCCCAGAACTGTGACCGTGGAGAGAACTCGTGCGCAGAATCACGGAGAGAGGATAGGTAAAAGCAACGGATGTAAGGGAGGAATCTTGTCAGGTTGCGAGGGTCTGCACCTTTTCCTCCCAACGGCTGTCCGTCTAGTGCGAGAAATTCCCATTTGGTGACCATCTCTTTAGCAAGTGCATCGTATTTGCTCGACAGCCGCAATCCTATGGAGTCCAAATCCATAATAGGATCCGTTTGGATGATGTCATCAAGAGCTCGGGCTAGAGGTTCAGGCCACTCATCAGATGTGTCCTCACGAAACCATAGTTCTATGACGATGCCTGCACTCGCTTGAGGCGAGTCAGTAGCTTTGACCATATAGTAATCATATTCATCAAAAGGGTCTCTTCGGCCCGCTGCGCTCCGAGGCAATGCGAGCTTCAATGCTTCGAGAAGAGCCGTCTTGCCAGAATTGTTCTCACCGACCAGGACAGTAGTATCCACGACAGGAATGGTCACATCTACCAAACAGCGAAAATTCCTGACAATGATCTCTCTGAGTCTCATTTTGGATTCTCCTATTCACGTTTCACGTTCATCAACTGTCACTGTCACGCGCACGCGCTCTGGAAGGTCAGCGCCGGTCAGCTTGCGAATCGCCCACTGTTGAACGTAGAGCGTGCCAATGATGGGCGGGCCGTCGGTGCCCTCTTCCTGGTAGCGGCGGGTGTTCTTGGTGTCCTTTTCGACTTTGAAGGTCAACTCTAGTTTGTCCATTGCTTGGTATCTCCTGTGGTCTGTGGGGATGGATGTAGGAACAGCATTCTATTTGACCTCTTTATTTGCTTAGTGTCGCTAAGAAATCTAAAATCAAGAATGCCCGAATTGTATTATCAATCCTCCCATATCTTAAATACTCACCGTGCATAATCTTGTGGCGACTGAATGTAAAAGGAGTTTCCAAAGGTTGTCCTGGTTGTGCTCTTTGGAAAAGGATGTTAAGGAAAATATCGTTTGCTAAGTCAAGCAATTTCTGATTCGGGGTCAGACCCTTAAACCACCCTTTCCAGACCTTATCCTCAGTCCGGAAAGATAGCCCGTTCCGATTCATGAATTCGATTCTGATACCATCAATTTGAGCAATTAACGTTGGCAGTACGATATTTGAGGGATTGTATTTACCCCGTCCTTTTCATTACAGAAACACAATCCTTGAAAATCTTCATTCTTGGCTCGAAAATATCGTTTGTTTCCCACTCATCCACAAGATTCTCTAAATTCCTGAAGTTGTCTGATGAAAAATAATCAACAAACAGTCTATTCATAGCTTTACGTTGGTTACCCATGTTTTTGTCAATTCTTACGGCCTCAAAAACAAAATCTAAGGGTAGAGACAATGTTATAAACCACTTGTACTTTCTTAGAATCTCGATTGCTTCTTCTTCAGCGATTTCATATTCTTCTTGGAAGGTCTGCCAGAATCTCGCATAGCTATCAAACATTGCCTTATTCTGTTCGACCCAATTTTGCCAGAAGTTGATTTGGGGTGTTAAGGCTTCCGACAAAATGTGAGCAGTCAGTTGATATTGCTCAATTGCTGGCCTTAAGGATTCTGCAACACGCAAATAAGATTCTCTAAACTGTTCGCCAATTCTAGAAACCTCCTTCACTAATTCTGCAATATATGAGGTTGGTTCAAGAGTTTGTTGGATAATATACGCATACTCAGTAGATGGAAATTTAGGGATCGAGTGGCACGGCAATGGCCTGAATGACGTTGACTGTGCCGTAGGTGTTTTCAATCGCCCGCCTCAAGAAACGAACCATACGTTTGAGTTGAAAACGCTTCT